>JAAIGF010277682.1_pt1 | contig 54796 bp, 56 predicted proteins | sample 6487441 | NCBI WGS metagenome assembly JAAIGF01 (sample SAMN13974129, study PRJNA590717) | phyllosphere metagenome | biome: pepper field; feature: multiple bacterial spot infested pepper fields; material: pepper leaves; isolation source: leaves from pepper fields | host: Capsicum annuum ...
GGAGGTCAACATGAACATCAAGAGCCTTCTCATCGGCTCCGCTGCGGCTCTCGCAGCAGTATCTGGCGCAAAGGCCGCTGACGCTATCGTCGCTGCTGAGCCTGAGCCCCTGGAATACGTTCGCGTTTGCGACGCTTTCGGTACTGGCTTCTTCTACATTCCTGGAACCGAAACTTGTTTAAAGTTCGGCGGTTACGTTCGTTTCCAGACAGACTTCGGTCGAGACGAATCCGGTTCGTCTGATTGGGATTCGTTCACGCGCGCTCAGTTCGAAGTTGACACCCGCACCGACACCGAGCTCGGCGCTTTGCGCGGCTTCATCGGCTTCCGCGGCAACGCTGACTCCGGCGTTGGTGGTGCAACCGCTGGCACCTCCGGCAACCAGGGCTCTGGCTTCTTCGTTGATCAGGCGTTCATCGAACTCGGCGGCCTGAAGGTCGGTAAGTTCTACAGCTGGTGGGATGACGATCTTTCTGGCGAGACCGATGTTCTTTCGACGAACACGCTGTTTAACTCCATTCGCTACACCTACGATGCAGGTTCTTTTTGGGCTGGTGTCTCGGTTGACGAACTCGAGGGCACAAACTCTGGTCTCGCTCGTCTGGTAGGTCCTTCGGGCATCGCTGGCATCGACTTGTACTCGCAGGAAGCTGATAATAACGTTGGCATTACAGGCGGCGTAGGTGCGAAATTCGGCGCTGCTACTATTCAGTTGATCGGTTCTTACGACGTAGATCAGGAAGAAGGTGCTATCCGTGCTCTAGTATTCGCTGACCTCGGTCCTGGTACTTTGGGTCTGTCTGGCATCTGGGCTTCTGGTGGCAACGCTTACTATGCGGAGTCTGAGTGGACAGTTGCGGCAGAATACGCTCTCAAGGCAACTGATAAGCTAACGATCACGCCAGCTGCACAGTACTTCGGCAACGTAGCCGACACTGTTATTCTTGGAACAGTAGCTGGTGGCGTGTTCACCTCGACAGGCACAGCTCTTCGTGGTGACGATTTCTCCAATCGTGATGCTTGGGCAGCTGGTGTAACCGTCGACTACAAGTTCACTGAAGGTCTGACCGGTAAGGTTTCCGTCAACTACCGCGATGAAGACGGCGTCGATGATCAGGTTTTCGGTCTCGTCCGCCTTCAGCGTTCGTTCTAATCTGATCTGATATCTAGTCAGTTTGTTAAACCCGGCTTTCGAGCCGGGTTTTTCCTTTTCTGGTTGTCATGTCGCCAAACGAAAAGGCGCCGATTTTCGTCGGCGCCTTTCGCTGTTTAAGACAATTTCTTCGACTAGCCAGACCGGCCATTCCTCAGGTCGTCAACAATATCCGCCTGTTGCCCAAGCCGGGTTTTGTACACCTGATAATTTTCCATCACCCGCTGCACGTAGTTGCGGGTTTCGGGGAAGGGGATGCGTTCTATCCAGTCCACCACGTCATCGATTGGTTTGCCGCGGGGGTCGCCGTAGCGGGTGATCCATTCGGGGACGCGTTTGGGGCCTGCGTTGTAGGCGATGAAGGTGAGGATGTAGGAGCCGCCGAAGCTTTCGATCTGTTCGCCGAGGTAATGGGCGCCGAGTGTGGCGTTGTAACCGGCATCCGTCGTCAGCTTTGCTTGAGTGAACGGCATGCCGTGGCGGTTGGCGACGCCTTTGGCGGTTCCCGGCAGCAGTTGCAAAAGGCCGCGTGCATTGGCGGGGGAGACTGCTGCGGGGTTGAAGGCGCTTTCCTGCCGGGCGATGGCGTAGGCAAGAGCCTTGCCGGAGCCGGAAATATTGGCGCTGACCGGAATCACGCCGATGGGATAGGCAAGCGCTGCGGCGTCGATGCCGCGGCTGAAGGCGGTTTTGCCGATTTGCAGCGAGACTTGATGGTTGTTGTTGCGTTCCGCACGTGCGGCAAGGATCGCCAATTCGCCGGGGCTGTCGATCTGGTCGGCCAAGGCGCGATAGATACCGTCCGCGCGCCAGCTATAACCGGCGGCCTCAAGACGTTCGATGGCCCGCACCGCTTCGCGGCTGGCGAAGCGCTCGCGGTCGCCGGATGTCGGCGAGGGATAAGTGACGTTGAGCGTGGTCACGCCGATCCGAGCAGCGGCGAGCTGGCCATAAAAAGTGCCGGGATGTTTCGCCGCCTTGGAGAAATAGTCGTGCGCATTGCCCGGTCCGCCCGCTTCCGCTGCACGGCCCAGCCAGTAATAGGCGCGGGATGCAGACAATGGCCGGTTCGATGTTTCAAGCAGCGTGTTGAAGTGCTTCGCGGCGACTGCGGGTTGGTGCAGGGCGCGCAGGGCGTACCAGCCCGCATGAAATTCCGCATCCGCAATATCCACGGGAGATGTTGCGGAGTGATTTGCGACGATGCGATATGCACCCTGAAAATCACCAAGATCCGCAAGGCCGCGCGCGATGATGCGCCGCTCGTTCCACAACTCGCCAGGGTTCATCAGCTTCGCCTGATCCTTCGGCGCCTGCGCCAGAAGCTTGGCGGCATCCTCATATTTCTGCTGATGGCGCAGGCTTTCTATCTGCGCGAAAAGATAGACGGGATCGCTACGCCACGAAGAACCGACGGCATTCAGGAGAGCAGGGGCGTTGTTAGCGCGTTGAAGCACTGCCGCCCATGCCTTGTAAAGCGACTGCGCCTTGCCGAGATCGCCAAAGCGTTTCGCCTGGCTGACGCGGCTGCGATACATCAAATAATCCATCCGCGCCTTGTGGTCGGCAACGGAGAGGGAATTGCCGAATTCCGCAAGGACGCGACCCTCGAGATCGGTATCCATGCCCTCATTCACCCAAAGCTGCCGGATGAGCTGCTGGGCACGGACGGTGTTGCCCGTCGCAGTCAATGCGTGGGCGAGTGCAATCGTGCCTTCCGGCGTTTCGGGCTTGGCCGCACCGAAGGAGGCGATGACATCTGCAGCCGATGGGTTTTCCCGCAGCATGGCGCGTTCGGAATTGGCGCGCAGGGTCGAGAGCCCCGGCCAGCCGGAAAGTTCGCGTTGCGCAGCCGTGATTTCGGCAGAAGGCACATCCTTCTGGCCGGAAATGGCAATCGCCCAAGTCAGAATGTGCCGGTCGAGACTGCCGGAGGCCAAGGCGTTGCGAATGGCAATCGCCCGCGTCGCATCGCGGCTGGAAAGCGCATCGAGACCGGCCTTGAGGTCGGAAACGTCAAGCGGATTGGCCGGGCGGATGATGGAGCCGGTGACTTCGGGTGAGGCGGGCAGGAAGGCCGGAACCGTCGGTGCATCAGGCTTGACGAATGGCAGGGGAACGACGCCATCCGGCGCTGGGCCTGCCCAAGCGCTCCAAACGGTCGCTGCCAGACCTGCTGCCATCAAGCCAATAGCTGTTTTCTTCATGCCCGTACTCACGACTTCAGCGGATGATCCCATACATCTTCACCGGCCAAACACTGCCAGATGAGGCGAAACAACATCGAGGCAGCTCTTCAATTTCAACATCGGTACGATGACTGCAAATTACCAGAGTTGCCCTTGCTCCCATTAGGTGCTCACAGCCTTAATGAAACCTTACCGGAAAGCCTCGCATTCGATCAAATCTCGGTAACATTTGGCTTTGAAGGCGGCATTTGCCGCGCCTTCCGCCGCTTCCCACCTGACCTTAATTCCGCGCGAGAAACTATTTGCGTTTCCCAGACAAAAGGCGCTGTTAACAGCTTGTCGGTTGCTTGGCCCCACTCTAATGTGACAAACGTTTTAACCACGGAATGCGGCTGAAGCATGAACTGGCTCACCGCAAGGAGTTTTGCATGTTCAAGGGATCTATTCCCGCCCTTATTACGCCGTTCACAGCAGATGGTGCAGTGGACGAAACGGCCTTCGCCACCCATGTAGAGTGGCAGATTGCCGAAGGCAGTAACGGCCTCGTGCCCGTCGGCACCACAGGGGAATCGCCAACCCTGTCGCATGACGAGCACAAACGCGTGGTCGAACTGTGCGTCGAGGTCGCGGGCAAACGGGTTCCTGTCATCGCCGGTGCTGGCTCCAACAACACCAGTGAAGCAATCGAACTTGCCCTGCATGCGCAGGAAGTGGGCGCGGATGCGCTTCTGGTGGTGACGCCTTACTACAATAAGCCAACGCAGAAGGGCCTTTTCGCCCATTTCTCGGCCATTGCAGAAGCGGTTTCGCTGCCCATCGTCATCTACAACATCCCGCCGCGCTCGGTCATCGATATGACGCCGGAGACGATGGGTGCGCTGGTCAAGGCGCACAAGAACATCATCGGCGTGAAGGATGCCACCGGCAAGCTGGACCGTGTTTCCGAGCAGCGCATTCACTGCGGCAAGGAATTCGTCCAGCTTTCGGGTGAAGATGGCACGGCGCTCGGCTTCAACGCCCATGGCGGCGTCGGCTGCATCTCGGTTACGGCCAATGTCGCGCCGCGCCTCTGTGCGGAGTTTCAGGCGGCGATGGCAAAGGGCGATTACGCACTAGCGCTGGAATATCAGGATCGCCTGATGCCGCTGCACCGGGCAATCTTCATGGAGCCGGGCGTTTGCGGCACCAAATATGCGCTATCCCGCACCCGCAATGGCAGCCGAAAGGTTCGCTCGCCGCTGATGGACACGCTGGAGCCTGCGACGGAAGCCGCAATCGATGCAGCACTTCAGCATGCAGGCCTTGTCGCCTGACGCAATGGGGTCGTTTGACGCGATAGGAAGGTGCGCAAAGGCTGCGCATCTTCACTTTCGGTGCGTGTTTTACTAAATAGGCATCGGAAACCGCATTATTAGAGCGTTTCCTTGTTAAATGGTAACGTTCTGCCGGAGCAGGTTTTCGACAGGGCAAAGGCGATTGGCGAAGGGCATACCCAAAGGTACGTCCGAGCCGATCGCCTTTGAGCCTGGCGGAAAGATGCCCGGCCCTACGGGTTGGTTGAAACGGGCCACCTGCTTGCACGGACGGCTTGGCCGTATGCTGAGGCTACGGCACGCGCCGCCCGCACAAGCAGGTGACCCGTTTGAACCAACAGAACTGTTTCCATTTAACAAGGAAACGCTCTAGTGATGCGGGTAAAAGAAATGGAAGCAGGAAATGGCCCCCAAAGGCAGTCAGCGCATCGTGAACAAGGTCGTGGCGGAAAACCGCAAGGCTCGGTTCAATTACGAGATCATCGATACCTACGAGGCAGGTCTGATGTTGACCGGCACGGAGGTCAAGTCTCTGCGTGATGGCAAGGCCAATATCGCCGAATCCTATGCATCGGATGAGGGGGAGGAAATCTGGCTGATCAATTCGCACCTTCCCGAATATCTCCAGGCCAACCGCTTCAACCACGAACCGCGCCGCCGCCGCAAGCTGCTGCTCAACAAGCGGGAAATCAACCGCCTGCGCGCGGGCATCAACCGCGAAGGCATGACGCTTGTGCCGTTGAAGATTTATTTCAACGAAAAGGGCCGCGCGAAGCTGGAACTCGCTCTCGCCAAGGGTAAGAAGCTGCATGACAAGCGTGAGGCGGAGAAGGAACGCGACTGGAATAGACAGAAGTCTAGATTGCTCAAAGGCGGCAATTGACGCTATCTGAAGCCTCTATGTCAAAATTGGTGATGGTTTATTTTAATCATCACCATGTATATTTCGATCATTATACTTCGTAATTAGATGTCTACTAATGCGCGCCTGTGCCAATTTGCGGCATTTTCTTTTCTTAAATCTCGATAAAATTAGCCTGAAATTCGAAACGATTATTTGATGTGCATAAGAATAGAGAGATGAAAACTAAGGCGCGCGTAATCCAGCATTTTCTGATATAAAGCAATACTTGGGTATTGCCGGATTTCATGGATCGGCTATGTCTCAGTCTCAACATCGGCTCAAAGGGCAAGCTTTCATGCGTATCCTCCGGTTCTCTCTTATTGCATTGCTGTCTGTCTTATGGCTCGGTTCCGCGCAGGCGGGCACGTTTGCGAAGCCGGTGGACAAGCCGATCCTGACGATCACCGGCAACATCGCCAATACCAATGTGGATAAAACGGCCCAGTTCGACCGCAAGATGCTGGAGGATATGGGGCTTGTTGCGATTGAGACGAAAACGCCGTGGTATGACCGCAGCGTTCGCTTCGAGGGTGTTCCCATGGCCAAGCTGCTGGATTTCGTCGGCGCTAAGGGCACGACTGTTACCGCCGTCGCGCTGAACGATTACGTCAGCACAATCCCCATGGAAGATTTTTCCAAGTTCAACGTGATTCTTGCCATGAAGCGTGATGGCAGCTATATGCCTGTGCGTGACAAGGGGCCCCTTTTCATCATCTACCCCTATGACAGCAAGCCAGAGCTTCAGGCTCAGACATATTATATGAGATCGGCCTGGCAAGTCGCCAAGCTCAACGTCGAATAAAGGTGCAGTTTGCGAAAAGCGCTTGCGGTCGTCGTTTGCTGCTTCATCCTCGCCACGGGCTATATCGCCTATGTCATCGCGGAACGGCAAAACGCGCTGCAAAAATTTTCCCGGTACAATGACTCCTGGGCTGTCAGCCAGGCGGTATCGGAATATATGCGCTTTCAAAACATGGTGGCGGAATATGCACTCGGCATCGGCGAGATCGACCGGGACGAGCTTCGGTTAAGGCTCGATATCATTCTTGGACGGCTGGAACTGCTGAAGCAGGGTAGCCTGGCAAACTTCGTGGAATCCAAGCCCGAAAGCCGTGAGATGGTCAAATCTCTGGAGCGTGTGCTTGGTGATATCGATACCGAACTGGACGAACTGACGCCCGAGCAGGCGAGAGCAATCTTGCCGCAAATGAGTGCGCTGGTGCCGCCCATGACAGGGCTGGCGGCCTCTTCGCTGGCCAATGATGTCGATATGATCGATGTCGCGCAGTCCGAAGTGCGCAAGCTGCACGTCATATATACGGGGCTTGCGGCTGGCCTTATTCTGTGCGGAATGGCGCTGATCGTTCTGCTGTTGCGGCATAATCAGCTGCTGGACCGCGCACAGAACGATATGAAGCGGCTGACGGATGAGCTGCGCGTGGCAACACTGGAGTTGCAGGCCAACAATGTGCGGCTCGAATATGATGCTTATCACGACGCGCTGACGGACCTTCCGAACCGTGCCCTTTTCCGCAAGGAGCTTGCCAGCAGGCTGGACCCGGTTACGGGCGCCGATACGGCAACGCTTCTGTTGCTCGATCTGGATGGCTTCAAGGACATAAACGATACGCTCGGCCACGATGTGGGCGATGCGCTTCTTCAGGCCGTCGCCATGCGGCTTCTGCCGCTGCGCAAGAACCGTGAACTGATCTGTCGCCTCGGCGGAGATGAGTTTGCCGTGGTCTGTGAAAACCTCGGAGAAGAAGAGGCGATCAAGTTTGCCCGGCGGCTGGTGGAGCACATTGCACGAACCTACCATCTGGGCGAACTCGAGGTGAAGATCGGCACCTGCGTTGGCGTGGCCGTCTCCGACAAGAATTCCGATGCGGACGAATTGCTCAAGCATGCCGATCTTGCGCTTTACGAAGCGAAGCGCGCAGGTGCGGGCGAAATCAGGGTATTCAAGCCCTATATGCAGAGCCAGCTTGCAGAGAAGCGATCATTCGAAGCCGATCTGCAGGCCGCTCTTCAGAACAACGAGATGGAAGTCTACTACCAGCCGCAAATCTCCACCCAGACGAGAGATGTGTCCGGCTTCGAGGCTTTGCTGCGCTGGACGCATCCCGTGCGGGGCAGGGTGCCGCCGAATGAGTTTATCCCGGTCGCAGAACGAACGGGCTTCATCCACTCGCTCGGCAAATGGGTGATGGAGACTGCCTGTATCGAGGCGGCCAAGTGGAACCCGGATATCAAGATCGCGGTCAATCTGTCGCCTATTCAGTTCCACAGCACCAACCTCATTCAAAACGTGGTGGGGGCGCTGGATAGAAGTGGTCTGGACCCGAGCCGACTGGAACTCGAAATCACGGAATCGGTGCTGCTGGGCAGCACAGATCACACGCTGGAAATCCTGAAGAACCTGAAGGACGTGGGAATCCAGATTGCCATGGATGACTTCGGCACCGGCTATTCGTCTCTCGGCAATCTTCTGGGCGTGCCGTTCGACAAGCTCAAGATCGATCAATCCTTCCTGCGCGACATCACCACCGACAAGGATGCTTTGGCCGTGGTCGAGTTCGTCATCGGCCTGGGGCGCAAGCTGCGGATGACAATGATTGCGGAAGGCGTGGAGACCGAAGAGCAGTTCGCCTATATGCTGCAACTCGGCTGCGATCAGGTGCAGGGATATCTGATCAGCAAGCCTGTGCCTGCGAGCGAACTCCATGCATTCGGCGCTTTTTCGAAAGTCAGCGTGACTGTTTAGCCCACGGATGAACGAAAAAGCCGGAAGATTATCCCGGTTTTTTCGTCGGTATGGCTGATCACGCCGCCCGGGAAAGCTGCTGCCGATACGCCGCAAGCTCAATGCTTGTCCTTATCATGCAGCACCTCCCGCGCTACGTAATCATTCAGACGCCGCAGCTTTTCAAGAGTTGGGTGTTCTGCTGGGACAGTCAATGTCTTTTTCAGCCATGGCTTTTCCTCGGGCGGTGGCAAGATTGTGCCTTGCAGGGACTGCCCGTCGTCCCGCACATCCCGCGGCCTGCTTTTGTGCCGCAAATGGTAGAGATAGAGCGCCATCGCGCCGAGGCCGAAGATGCAGGGCATGTAGATCGCGAGGATCTTCACGCCATCCGACATGGTTCTAAATGTGTGCAGCAAATCTGCGATGACGCTGTATTCGATCATGCCCGTCTCCCGGCGCTCATAGACTGAACGGAAGCGACCACCGGAGGCAAAACCTCTGGTGGCCGGGGAGTTAGAAAGCCGCGCAAGAACGACCACCCTGACCTTTAGGCTTGCGCCTTGGACATGCGTCAAGGTCTCCCCAGCCATATGAAAAGGCAGAGGAGCTATATAGTCACAATGGACCGCCTCAGCCACAAACCTATGGCTGAGGGGTGTCATTGACGGCCGACACCGGCCGTCTTGCGAGGGGATTTCTAAGGCCCCAGGACCGGCTCGTTAATTCCGGTCCCGGCGCAACCATAGCGAAAGCTAAACGCCGAGGAAATGGCTATATTTCGCATATGGGCAGTTCGCAAAAACTCACGCCGCCCGGTAAACCTGCTGCTGATAGGCCATGGACTTCTGCACCTGGAAGCGGGAGATGAGCGCTGTCAGGTTGGTGCTGATATCGCTGAGGCCGTGGGTGGCGGCGTTGGTTTCTTCCACCATGGCGGCGTTCTGCTGGGTCAGCTGGTCCATGCTGTTGATGGCCGAGTTGATCTCCTGAATGCCCATGGATTGCTCCTGAACGGCCTGGGTGATCGCGCCGATATGTTCGTGAATATCGTCCACCTTGCTGCCGATGGAGTTCAGCGCTTCGCCCGTGCGATTGACGAGGGACACGCCATGCGCGACGTCCTGTGAGGATTTGTCGATCAAAATCCGGATTTCCTTGGCGGCGTTGGCAGAGCGCTGCGCGAGTTCACGCACTTCCTGCGCCACGACCGCGAAGCCCTTGCCTGCCTCACCGGCACGCGCCGCTTCCACGCCCGCATTCAACGCCAAGAGGTTGGTCTGGAAGGAAATCTCATCGATGACGCTGATGATCTGCGTGATCTTCTGCGACGAATCCTCGATTGCGCTCATGGCATCCACAGCTTCGCTGACGATGTGGCGCGAGCGCGCCGCTTCTTCGGCAGAGCTTTTGACGATGGACTGTGCCTGCGTGGTGCGGGAGGCGGACTGCTTGGAAATGGTGGTGATCTGGTCGATTGCGGCGGCGGTCTGTTCCAGCGAGGCTGCCTGCTGCTCGGTTCTGCGCGCCATGTCGTCAGTAGAAGAGGTCAACTCGCGAGTGTTGCTGGAAATCTTGTGGGATTCCTCGACAATCTCTGCAAAAGCACCCGACAGACGGCTCAGTGCCGCGTTGAAGTTTTCCTTCAGACCATCGAATTGCTGCGGCAGGGCGCCATCGATGCGCGAAGTAAGATCGCCCTGCGCCATCTGGTTCAAGGCGGTGTTCAAGAGCGACAGGATATGATCCTGCTCTTCCTTCATGCGCTTCTGCTCAAGCTCCACCTTGGCGCGCTCTTCGGCCAGCGTTTCCAGATAGACCGAGATCGAATAATCCATGTCGAGCATGGCGGCCTTGACGACGACGGACACATCTTTCGCGACCTTCTTGCCCTTCTTTTCGACCAGAAAGCCCTTCAGTTCCTGCTCGACAATGGCCTTGATGATGCCTTCGAGGATCAGCGCGTAGCCGCCGATATACCAGCGCGGCTCCAGCCCAAGGCGGGCGTGGGTGCGACCGATGGCGCTGACGGCCTTGGTGTAATCGGCATCGAGAGCGCCGGAGGCGATACGCGTCCAGTGATTGACCTGCATGGTCTTGGCATGCTGGAGATGCGCTTCATTGGAAAAGAATTTCGCCGTTTCCGGAACGGCCCGCGCCTTTTTGTAAAACCCGTCGAGAGACGCGCTGAGCGTGCCGGTGATGGTCGTTTTCAGAGCGGACAGGTCCTGCCTCTGCTCCTTACCAAGTCCCAGAAAATCAAGCCGTTCCTTCAGTTGAAAATTGTCCTGCTGCCCGTTCATTTCAATAACAGTCCCCACTGCATTATGCGCATTGCCCAAACACGCACCTGATAAAACTTACGTAAGGTCATAAAGACACTGTTAAGCTTAAATATTCCCTAAAAAAGAAAATCGTCATTAAACAAAGATCAAAAACAAAAAGCGCCCGCCGGTGTCCGGCGGGCGCTTTTTTGAAGTAACGAGACGATTTGCCTCAGTCTACGGTTTCAACCGGGTCCGCCTGCGGGCGGGCAGGGCGCTCGCTCGGATCGCGACCGATTTCCGCCTTCAGCGACAGAAGGTCGATGAAGTGGTCGGCCTGGCGGCGCAGATCGTCTGCAATCATCGGCGGCTGGGTGGACATGGTGGAAATGACGGAAACCTTGCGGCCCCTGCGTTGAAGCGCATCCACCAGTGTCGTGAAATCGCCGTCGCCGGAGAAGAGGACGAGATGGTCCACCGTCTCGGACTGTTCCATGGCATCGACAGCAAGTTCGATATCCATATTGCCCTTGATCTTGCGGCGACCCATGGCGTCGGTGAATTCCTTTGCAGGCTTCGTCACGACCTTGTAGCCGTTATAGTCCAGCCAGTCGATCAGCGGGCGGATGGAGGAATATTCCTGATCCTCGATCAGCGCCGTGTAGTAATATGCACGCAGCAGGTATCCGCGCTTCTGAAATGCCTTCAACAGCTTGCGATAATCGATATCGAAGCCCAGGCTTTTCGATGCAGCGTAGAGATTTGCCCCGTCGATGAAGAGCGCAATTTTCTCACGTGGGTCAAACATTAAGTCGGGGTCCTTCCTGAGCGGCTCCCAGCCGCTAATATTTAAAACAGTACCTGTTACCAGCTAACATCTTGGTTTTCGATACATTATTAAGCCTTCATATAAGGTTCATTGACCCACAGTCCAGACCCTTTTCTGATAATAGTAGTATCTTTTCGTCTTTGCCGTAATTTGCGGCAGAGAAAAGACGGAATGTTGCCCGGATGAGGAAAAACTTGAAATTCACAGACAATCCCTGTATCGGGACGGGTAATCCGCGACATCATGACCCGCAAAGGACAGGCAATGGCCCGTGTCACCGTAGAAGATTGCATTGATAAAGTAGACAACCGTTTCGAGCTCGTTCTCCTGGCAAGCCACCGCGCCCGCCAGATTTCGCAGGGCTCCCAGATTACGATCGATCGCGATAACGACAAGAACCCTGTGGTTGCTTTGCGCGAAATCGCCGACGAAACGTTGTCTCCCGACGACCTGAAGGAAGATCTCATCCATTCGCTGCAGAAGCATGTCGAAGTGGACGAGCCCGAGCCCGATCCGGTTACGATTGCTGCAAACGCCGGAACCGACAGCGAAGACGACGATGCGCCGGAGACCGTTACTTTCGACCAGATGTCGGAAGAAGAGCTTCTGGCCGGCATCGAAGGCCTTGTGCCGCCGGAAAAGAACGACGATTATTGATTTGTTAGGCGCGTGGCACCGGCAGCTTCTGCCGGTTACGCTCTGTAAATCTTTGTCGTCATAATCTTATCCTGGATTATGCAGCATTGTGCGCCAATCCGGCGGGGTAGCCCCCCGTCAGTTGGCGCTCTTTCTTTTTTCGGGGCATCCCATACATGATGCGACAATACGAACTCGTGGAGCGGGTTCAGAAATACAAGCCTGATGTGAATGAGGCCTTGCTGAACAAGGCCTATGTTTATGCCATGCAGAAGCATGGCCAGCAGAAGCGCGCCAATGGCGACCCCTACATCTCGCATCCGCTGGAAGTGGCAGCCATTCTCACCGAAATGCACCTCGATGAATCGACAATCGCGGTGGCTCTTCTTCACGATACAATCGAGGATACCAGCGCCACGCGCGCGGAAATCGATGAGATGTTCGGAGAAGATATCGGTCGTCTGGTCGAAGGACTGACGAAGCTGAAGAAGCTCGATCTCGTCAGCAAGAAAGCCAAGCAGGCGGAAAACCTGCGCAAGCTGCTGCTTGCCATTTCGGACGACGTGCGCGTTCTTTTGGTCAAGCTGGCAGACCGCCTGCACAATATGCGCACCATGGAGCATATGCCTGCCGACAAGCGCAGCCGCATCTCCGAAGAAACCATGGAAATCTATGCGCCGCTTGCTGGCCGCATGGGTATGCAGGACATGCGCGACGAGCTGGAAAACCTCTCGTTCCGTTATCTCAACCCGGAAGCCTTCGAGACCGTTACCAAGCGGCTGGAAGAGCTGGAGGAGCGCAATCAGGGCCTGATCAAGAAGATCGAGGACGAGTTGCGCGAGTTGCTGCTGGCAAATGGCGTCGAAGGCGCCATGGTGAAGGGGCGGCAGAAGAAGCCCTATTCCGTTTTCCGCAAGATGCAGTCCAAGTCGCTGTCATTCGAACAGCTGTCGGATGTCTATGGCTTCCGCATTCTGGTGCAGGATATCCCGGCCTGTTACCGCGCGCTTGGCATCGTCCACACACGCTGGCGGCTGGTGCCGGGGCGCTTCAAGGATTACATCTCGACACCGAAGCAGAACGATTATCGCTCGCTTCACACCACCATCGTCGGCCCGTCGCGCCAGCGAATCGAGCTACAGATTCGCACACGCCGCATGCACGAGATCGCGGAATTCGGCATTGCCGCGCATTCGCTCTACAAGGATGGCGAAACGGGCGAGGGCGAGCTGCTTTCGCACGATTCCAACGCCTATTCCTGGCTGCGCCACACCATCGAATCGCTGGCCGAAGGCGATAACCCGGAAGAGTTTCTCGAGCATACCAAGCTCGAACTGTTTCAGGATCAGGTTTTCTGCTTTACGCCGAAGGGCAAGCTCATTGCCCTGCCGCGCGGCGCAACGCCCATCGATTTCGCCTATGCGGTTCACACCAATATTGGTGACACCACCGTTGGTGCCAAGATCAACGGGCGGATCATGCCGCTCGTCACACGCCTGAATAATGGGGATGAAGTCGAAATCATCCGCTCCGGCGTGCAGGTGCCGCCCGCCGCATGGGAAGAGGTCGTCGTTACCGGCAAGGCGCGCTCCGCCATTCGGCGTGCAACGCGTATGGCGATCCGCAAGCAATATGCCGGTCTCGGCTACCGTATTCTGGAACGCACTTTCGAGCGCGCAGGCAAGGCCTTCTCGCGTGAAGCCCTGAAGCCGGTGCTGCATCGTCTGGCGCAGAAGGATGTGGAAGACGCGATTGCGGCGGTAGGTCGCGGCGAGGTTTCTTCTCTCGACGTGCTTCGCGCCGTGTTCCCGGATTATCAGGACGAGCGCGTGACCGTGAAGATGACCGGCGACGATGGCTGGTTCAACATGCGCAGCGCGTCCGGCATGATCTTCAAGATCCCCGGCAAGTCACGCTCGGCTCTTGAGGATGACGGCGCCGCCGAAGTCATCGAGGGGCCCGATCCTCTGCCGATTCGCGGCCTTTCCGATAATGTCGAGGTGCATTTCGGTGCAACCGGAGCCGTTCCGGGCGACCGCATCGTCGGCATCATGGAAAAGGGCAAGGGCATCACCATCTACCCGATCCAGTCGCCAGCGCTGCAGCGCTTCGATGACGAGCCGGAACGGTGGATCGATGTGCGCTGGGATCTGGACGAGGCTAACAAGTCCCGCTTCATGGCGCGTTTGATGATCAACGCGCTCAACGAACCGGGAACGCTGGCATCGGTCGCCCAGTCCATCGCGACGCTGGACGTGAATATTCGCGGCCTCAACATGGTGCGCATCGGTACGGATTTCTCCGAATTGTCGCTCGATGTCGAAGTCTGGGATCTGCGCCAGCTGAACCAGCTTTTGTCCCAGCTGAAGGACCTTGACTGCGTTTCCACGGTAAAACGTGCCTTCGATTGAGGCAGTTCGTGACCAAATGATGATCTTTAAGGCCGCTGTTATGCGCTGAGTGCATGGCAGCGGCCTTGTCTTGTCCGTAGTCATTCGGCGGGATCAGGACTATCTTCACTCCAGAAATCAAGAGCAACCAACGAGGCTCTCCGGCAAAAGCGCCGTTGAGGAAATCGCCTCTCATCTGGAAAGGAAATGAAGATGTTTGCACCGCTTCGTAAGATCGCCCGCGCTGTTCGTGGCAAGTCGGTTCAGGAACGCGAATTCGATTATCTCAGCGATTCCGTATCGCGCGTAGACCTGGAATTCCGCCAGCGCGAAATCGACCGCGGCATGTTCCGTCGTTAATGCATAAATGCATAGCGGCCATGCCGTTGTGCAGATGATGCGGGGCGCAGAATGCTGCGCCTTGGCGTACAGGCAGAGTTTTCGCCTCTTGGCGGAATGCGGGCGATGAAATAAGGTCTAAGAATGCCGTTTCGTCGTCGTGTACCTGCAACATTATCCGAAAGATTGCGCGCCGCTCTCTGGCCGCGCATGGGCCTTCGCCGTTCGCTTCGATATATGAAGCTGAAGCTCGTGCGACTGTCTGCATCGCCTTATTCCGTGGCGGCGGGTGTGGCGATTGGCGTGGCAGTCGCATGGACGCCCTTTCTCGGCGTCCATATTATCATCGCCATGGTGATAGGCTTCATCCTGCGGGCCAATCTCGTGGCAGCAGCCCTCGGCACCACTTTTGCAAATCCCCTTACATTTCCATTGATCTGGGCATCCACCTGGGAGCTCGGGCACCTCATTCTGGGTCGCGGTAAGGCGGAACTCTCTTCCCATATCGACTTCGTCTCGATCTTCTCCCACATGAATTTCCTGCAATTGTGGAAACCAGTGCTGGAACCTATGGCAATCGGCTCGCTTATTCCCGCGGCTATTTCCGCGGTCGTGACCTATGCGGGCGTCTATGCCGTCATACGTGGCTTTCGACATCGCAAGCATCAGCAGATCGCAGAGCGCGCCGCCAACCGAAATTCTGCAATGGGTATAATTGAATGATCATTGGCATGGGGAGCGACCTGATCGACATTCGTCGCATCGAGACGTCCATCTCCCGCTTCGGCGAACGCTTCACCAATCGCTGCTTCACAGATATCGAGCGGGCGAAATCCGACCGGCGCAAGAACCGCGCCGCTTCCTACGCCAAGCGCTTTGCCGCCAAGGAGGCCTGTTCCAAGGCGCTCGGCACCGGGCTTGCGCAGGGCGTGTTCTGGAAGGACATGGGTGTCGTGAACCTGCCGAGCGGCAAGCCGACGATGCAGCTGACCAACGGTGCCGCCGAGCGTCTGGCCGAGCTTCTGCCCGCCGATCACGAGGCGGTCATCCATTTGACGATCACCGATGAATTTCCCTATGCGCAGGCTTTCGTCATCATCGAAGCGCTGCCGCGCAGCCGATAAAGCGAAATTGTTGAGATGCAGGCGCGGCAGGGCGGTGGGGTTGATAGAAACGCTTTCCTTTGCGCGTGAAAGGTTCTAAAGCATCTCACAAACTGTGCATCGGTTTTGCAATAATGATAAAGAACGAGCAGGCAGGTCTTTAAGTGTCCGAAAAAGCTGAAAAGAAGCAGAACGCCCTCTGGGAAAACGTCAAGGTCATCGTTCAGGCCCTTCTGCTGGCGATGGTTATCCGCACGGTGCTTTTCCAGCCCTTCACCATCCCGTCCGGCTCCATGATGCCGACGCTGCTGGTGGGCGATTACCTGTTCGTCAACAAGTTCTCCTACGGCTATTCGAAGTATTCGCTGCCCTTCTCGCCGGACCTCTTCTCCGGTCGCATCCTGCAGTTCAGCGAGCCGAAGCGCGGCGATGTCGTCGTCTTCCGCCTGCCGCCGAACCCGGATGTGGACTATATCAAGCGCCTCGTCGGCTTACCCGGTGACCGTATCCAGGTCACCAACGGTGTTCTGCTGATCAACGGTAAGCCCGTGCCGAAAGTAGCCGACGGCTTCTTCACCTCCGATTATCGTGCCGATCCCGGCGCCAACGTGCCCGTTTTCCGCGAAACGCTGGACAATGGCGTGACCTATGACACGCTCGACCAGTCTCCCGACAGCCGCGGCGACAACACGCGCGAATTCATCGTGCCTGCAGGCCATTACTTCATGATGGGCGACAACCGCGACAACTCGCTGGACAGCCGCTTCGACGTGGGCTTCGTTCCTGCTGAAAACCTGATTGGCCGCGCAAGCGTCATCTTCTTCTCGCTAGGCAACGACACGCCGTTCAGCCGCGTCTGGGAATGGCCCGCCAACATGCGTTGGGACCGTTTGTTCAAGGTTGTCAAATGACCAAGGCCAAACCACTCCAGACGGAAGAAATTGCCCGTCTGGAAGCTTTGATCGGATATGAGTTCAAGGAAAAGGCCCGGCTTGACCGGGCCTTGACACATGCAAGCGCCCGCTCTGCCAAGGCCGGGAACTACGAGCGTCTGGAATTTCTGGGCGACCGCGTGCTTGGCCTCTGCGTTGCCGAACTGCTGTTCTCCACATTCCGCTCCGCCACTGAAGGCGAGCTTTCCGTTCGCCTGAACCAGCTGGTGAGTGCTGATTCCTGCGCGTCGATTGCCGATGAGATGGAGCTGCATCTCTTCATCCGCACCGGCTCCGACGTGAAAAAGCTGACCGGCAAGGCCATGCTGAACGTGCGTGCCGACGTGGTGGAAAGCCTGATTGCGACCATCTATCTGGATGGCGGGCTGGAGGCTGCGCGCAGCTTCATTCTGAAATACTGGCAGAAGCGTGCCGTCAGCGAAGATGCTGGCAGGCGCGATGCCAAGACGGAATTGCAGGAATGGGCGCATGCGAAGTTTGCGGCCACGCCCAATTACCGGGTTGACGATCGCTCCGGACCGGATCACGATCCACGCTTTACAGTCACTGTCGAAATACCCGGCGTTGCGCCGGAAACGGGCGTAGACCGCTCGAAACGCGCCGCCGAACAGGTTGCGGCGACGAAACTATTGGAACGCGAAGGCGTCTGGCAGAAACCTTCTGCCGCTAACTGATTGGATTTACATGAGCGAGAATGATTTCACCGAAGCCACGGGTGAGGGCAACGATAATGAGGGTGGTGCTTCCGGCCCGACCCGTTCCGGCTTCGTGGCGCTGATTGGCCCGACGAATGCCGGCAAGTCGACGCTCGTCAACCGACTGGTAGGCGCGAAAGTCTCCATCGTCAGCCACAAGGTTCAGACGACGCGCGCCGTGATGCGCGGCATCTCCATCTACAACAATGCGCAGATCGTGTTCATGGACACGCCCGGCATCTTCAAGCCGCGCCGCAGGCTGGACCGCGCGATGGTGACCTCCGCCTGGGGCGGCGCCAAGGATGCGGACGTCATTCTGCTTCTGATCGACAGCGAGCGCGGACTGAAGGGCGATGCGCAGACCATTCTCGAGGGCCTGAAGGATGTTCGCCAGAAGAAAATCCTTTGCCTCAACAAGATCGATCAGGTGAAGCGCGAGGATCTGCTGAAGCTTGCAGCCGAGGCAAACGAGATCGTGCCCTTCGACCGCACCTTCATGATTTCCGCCACGAACGGCTCCGGCTGCGATGACCTGATGGACTATCTGGCCGCCGAACTGCCGGAAGGCCCGTGGTACTACCCGGAAGATCAGATTTCCGACCTGCCCATGCGCCAGCTTGCGGCTGAAATCACCCGCGAAAAACTGTTCCTGCGCCTGCATCAGGAACTGCCTTACGCTTCTCACGTCGAAACGGAGAAGTGGGAAGAGCGCAAGGATGGCTCTGTTCGCATCGAACAGGTCATTTATGTAGAGCGCGACAGCCAGAAGAAGATTGCGCTGGGCAAGGGCGGAGAGGCGATCAAGGCCATTTCCTCCTCATCCCGCAAGGAGCTTTCGGAAATTCTCGAGCAGCCCGTACATCTTTTCCTCTTCGTCAAGGTTCGGGAAAACTGGGGAGACGACCCGGAGCGCTTCCGCGAAATGGGTCTGGAATTCCCCCGCAACTGATGTGCTTAAACGGAACTGAAAGAGGTTCTGTGCTATTGTGCGTGTGAGATTTATTTCATCGCGCACAATGGATTTTCATGTCCCCCAAAAAGCCAAGCGGCCTTTCCACCACGCCATGCGAACTCTGTCCGCTGCGGGGGCTTCCACATTTCCGCAATTTCTCGCAGCCGGAGCTTGATTTCGTCTCGCGCTTCAAGACCGGAGAGCTTTCGGTTGAACCGGGCGCTCTGGTTCTGATGGAAGGCTCGCACAGCGCCCACCTTTTTACCGTGCTGGAGGGCTGGGGTTTTCGTTACAAGACGCTGGAAGACGGGCGCAGACAAATCCTCAACTATGTCATGCCGGGTGATCTGGTCGGCCTTCAGGGCACCATCATGGGTGAGATGCAACACTCCGTCGAAGCGCTTTCGCCGGTCACGCTTTGCGTGTTCGAACGCGGGCGGCTGAACAGCCTGTTCACCGATCATCCCTCGCTGGCCTATGACCTGACTTGGATTGCGGCCAGTGAAGAGCGCATGCTGGACAGTCATCTGCTGAGCGTCGGCAGGCGCACGGCGCTGGAGCGTGCGGCCTATCTTCTGGCCTTTTTGCACGACAGGGCGACCCGTGTTGGATTGCTGACGAAGGACGGGCCGATCCCCGTCACCCAGCAGCATGTTGCCGATACGCTTGGCCTTTCCATCGTCCACACCAACAAGACTCTGCGCAAGCTGGCGGAGCGTAATTATATCCGCTGGATCGACCGCGGATGCCAGGTGCTGGATGAAGAGGGACTGGCGCAAGTGGCCGGTTGGGACAGGGATTCGCGCAAGGCGCGGCCATTTATTTAGTATTCTATGATATATTATCCGCTGTTTTTGCTATGTCTTTTTTAAATGACTTGCGAGGAGTGATCTGCGATGTCAGTACCCTCGTAACACAAGGTGGATGATCAGGCTGCTTCGAAGCATGCCGCACACCCGGAGAAGATGAAACATATGCTGCCTCAACGGGTTCTCATCGTCGAGGACGAATATCTGGTTGCGATGGACGTGGAAACGTCCCTTCAGTCAATGGGCGTCCAAACCGTAGACATCGTAACGACCCTGTCTCAGGCTCAGGAAGCGCTGAACCGTGCGCGCCCGGATTGCGTGCTGCTGGATGTCAGCCTTTCGGATGGCATGAGCTATGAATTTGCAAGGCAGTTGAAAGAACACACCATCCCGTTCGGCTTCGTCAGCGGATATGGCGATACCAGCGGTTTCCCGGAAGATTTCGCCGAAGCGCCGCTTCTCGACAAGCCTTTCGGCGAGCCGGAACTTAAGGCTTTTGTCATGCGCCTTATGGCGTAAATGGTGGACCTCAGCCGCCCGCATCACGTATAGTGCGACATGCGAGCAGCGGCAATTTGAGCCCGCATTTCCAGTTTCGGGCAAATCTTTATGCAGTGGCAGGACGAGGCAATCATTCTGGGCGTCAAGCGCCATGGCGAGACGAGTGTCATCGTCGAGGTTATGACGCGCCTGCGTGGCCGCCACCTTGGCATGGTGCGCGGAGGGCGATCGCGAACCATGCAGCCGGTGCTTCAGGCCGGAAACCGCGTGGATGTGACATGGCGCGCGCGGCTGGATGATCATCTGGGCGAATATCGCATCGAGCCGCTGCAACTGCGTGCCGCGCAGTTGATGGAAACCGCGACTGCGGTCTATGGCGTGCAGGCGATGGGCGCTTTGCTGCGCTTTCTTCCCGAGCGCGATCCGCACCCGCATCTGTTTCAGGCGCTGGATGTCATTCTCGATAATCTCTCGGATCCGGCGGATGCGGGTGAGTTGTTCGTGCGGTTCGAACTGGCGGTACTGAACGATCTCGGCTTCGGGCTCGATCTGACCGAATGTGCCGCGACCGGCATTCGAGACGATCTGATTTATGTTTCGCCCAAAACGGGCAGGGCGGTCTGCCGGGCAGCAGGCGCGCCCTATGCCAACCGCATGCTGGCTTTGCCGCCTTTTCTGAGCGAAGAGCAATCCAAGGCGGCGGACTGCCAGAGCCTTTCAGCCGCCTTCAAGCTGACGAATCATTTTCTCAACAGACACGTCTATGAGCCTAGAGGGATTCAGGAAAATGCCGCCCGCGACGGTTTCGTGCAGGCGGCTTTGAAGGCGCTCGATAAGAAGCTGAACGCGGATACTCTGGATAAAGCGGGCTGAAGATCAGGCCATTGCCGGGCGGATGACGGGCCGTTCCTGTATAGGCCAATGCACGACGGCGGCAAACAATCCCATCGCCACGCCCAGCCACCAGACGACATCGTAAGAGCCGAGCCTGTCATAGAGGAAGCCGCCGAGCCAGACGCCGAGGAACGAACCGATCTGGTGCGAGAGGAATACGACGCCGCCCAGCATGCCGAGATGGCGCGTGCCGAACATGATGGCGACGAGGCCATTCGTCGGCGGCACGGTGGAAAGCCACAACACGCCCATGACTGCGGCAAAGATGATGACCGAAACCGGCGTCTGCGGCAGCAGCAGAAACGCCGTGACCGCGATGGATCGACCGATATAAATATAGGCAAGGAAGTAGGGCTTCGAATAACGCTGCCCGATGAAGCCTGCGGCCAGCGAACCGAAAATGTTGAAAAACCCGATCAGCGCCATGGCGATGACCGCGTAGCGCGGCTCGATGCCGATATCGCCCAGATAAGCGGGAAAATGGGCCGTAATGAAAGCCACCTGAAAGCCGCAGACGAAGAAGCCTGTCGTCAAAAGCAGATAGCTTTTGTGGCCCAGAGCCTCCTTCAATGCTTCGCCAGCCGTCTGCTTGAACTGCGCCTGAGACTGCGAGCCGGAAGAGGAATTGCCCCGGAGCGGCCAGGCCAGCAGGGGCACCAGCAGCATCATGACGCTGAGCCAGACAAGGCTGTCGGACCATCCGTAAGTGGAAATCAACCCCTGGCTGATGGGCGCAAAGATGAACATGCCCGCAGACCCGGCAGCCGTGCCGATGCCGAAGGCCATGGAGCGCTGCTCCGGCGTTACATGGCGGGCGAACGCCGAGAGAATGACGCTGAAGGAACCTGCAGCCACCCCAAGCCCGACCAGAACGCCGCCACCGAAATGCAGCCAGAAGGGCGATGTGCCGAAGGACATGCAGAGCAGCCCGGAGGCATAGATGATGCCGGAGAGAATAAGCACCCGCCCCGTGCCGAACTTATCGGCCATAGCGCCGAAGACGGGCTGTCCCAGCCCCCAGAACAGGTTCTGCAACGCCATGGCAAGCCCGAAGGTGGACCGATCCCACCCCGTATCCGCCAGCATGGGCAACTGAAAGAACCCCATGGCCGAACGCGGCCCGAAGGTCAGTACGGCAATCAAAGACCCCGCAATGATGATCAACCACGGCATGGGCCGACTGGTTGTTTGGCTCGACACAGCGGACATGATTTTCCTCCAGATAGTGGAAGGATATTATTCATCTGCGATGTTGAGCGCCAGCGACTTTTCTTGACGTGTGTATCAAGGGGATTGATGGGGTGGGGGCGTTGTGTTGAGCATGGGTCGTGGTTTTGGGGCGAGCGTTTTCGCTTGTGTTACCCGAAACTGATCCACTGCTGTCCGGTTTAAACTGACTGGGTAGTTTGGGGCGAGAACAACTCCCCCACCCGTCACCCCGCACTTGATGCGGGGTCCAGCCGACGCGCGTCTGCGCGTCGAAAGAGTCTTCCAGACCAAGGACTTGGTCTGGCTGGATCCCGCATCAAGTGCGGGATGACGGTGGTGGGGAGTACCGTTGCTACATTTACAGCCAGCGTTGTACTGGCAAGTAGTGGGCTGGACCCCGGCTCATGGCCGGGGTGACGGATGGGGAGTCGTTCTCGCCCCAAACTAACCTCTGAGTTTAAGCCGGACAGCTGCGCACTTGATGCGGGGTGACTGCCTGAGGGAACGCTAACGCACCAATGCAGCGTCGAGACTGTCACAAAAGGTAATGAGCGATATCATCCCAATCGGGATTCATCGCTTCGATTAGATCAAGCTTCCATTTTCGAGGCCACTTCTTGATCATCTTCTCACGCGTTATCGCATCGGTGATGAGTTCGTGTGTCTCGAACCAGACCAACGTTTTTACGCCGTATTTCGTTGTAAAACCCGGCGTGAGATCGTTTTGGTGCTCATAAAGTCGATGAGATAGATCACTGGTCACCCCAGTATAAAGAGTGCCGTTCCGTTGGGATGCCAGAATATAGACATAGCCTTGCCGCATGTCATGTATGATTGCATATGTTTTATATGCACGCAAAAGTATTTTGGTGCTGGAGCCAGCCGCGCTGTACCCCGCATCAAGTGCGGGTGCCGAACAAGATCCGGCTCCCGGCTAAGAAATCAACCCATCATAACAGGCGTCCCGATCTTCGAACTCATTTATCTCGTTCGAATGTAACGATTGACCGTGTCGTGCCGGGCCAGTTGGGCATTTGCCGCCAGGGGGTTAGCACCTCCAGACGGTCGCCGGTGCGGCGGAACTTGCGGCATTGGGTGGTGCCGACCCATTCGGGGTTCCATGCGGCTTCCACATGGGTACACCATTCGTCGTTCTTGGTTTCCTCTGTTCCGGTATAGGCAACCAGCGTGTTCAACAGTGCTGCCTTGTCCGCGTCTCCGGCGCCTGACTTTCTGCCTTCGCCAGTCAGCACGAAGGCAACGCGGTGATCGTCCGTGAAAATGACCCGTCCGGTCGGATGGTCGCCCATTGCCGGTATTTTCTTTCCGGTGTCCTGGGATTCGACCTCGTAGCTTACAAGGCGCCAAGAGCCCGTCAGCGATGCATCTTCAGCCTGCGCGCGTCCGGTCGCTGAAGCTGCGAGGAACAGTGCGGCGACCGTCAAAAATCTCGTTTTCATGGTGTTGATTGCTCTCAATGAATTAATCCAATGGCGGTCGATATATGCGGCCCCAGGTATCGAAACCTTTTAAAAAATACCTAAAATTTTTACGCCGGATGATTTCGCGCTGCGCGAACATCCGCGCAGCGCTCCATTCAAGAGATCATTTGCCAGCGATAACCGTGAAGCGCAGATCATCCGCGCTTTTTGAGTGGCCAGGCCTCATCCCGTCGCTCCACGACGCGCGCGATATCCCCCACGGCAATCACACCCTCACCACGCGGCGTGAGGTTCCAGCCGAACAGCACGCCGGGAACGCGGCGGTCAGCGGACATGCGCAGGCGGCCCATGGCCTTCATCGGGGAGGGCACATCGCGGGAGCCGGTCTGCTGATCCTGCGTCGTCATGATGCAGCGGGTGCAGGGCTTTACGAGGTCGAAGCGGATGTCGTTGATCTCGATTGCCGCCCATTGGTCTTCGGCCCAAGGCTCATCGGTTTCAAGCACGATGTTGGGGCGGAAGCGTTCCATGCCAACGCTGTCTTCGCCATTCGCGATCATGTTTTCGTTCAGCGCTGCGAGCGAGGCGGTCGTGGTGACGAGTATCTGATAGCCATCGGTAAAGGTGATTGGCGTCTCGCTGCCGGTCCATTCCAGATTGGCCAGGCGGCTCGACTGGTCATCGAAGAAGGCCAGTTTCAACTCCTGCCCCAGCCACTCCGAGAGAGTTTTGTTCACATCATCCTGAGCGATGGCCGCACTGACCGTGGATCGCCATACGGTCACATCCAGCCGCGATGCGGAGGGCGGGGCAAGAATCTCTCCCTTGCCTTCGGCGGAAATGCGGTAGCCGTTCTGCTCCGGCACCACATTCAGGGTGGCGAGCGAAGTCAGTTCTCTTTGCGTGACGAAATTGCCGGATGGATCGACCAGCATCGCGCGGCGGTCTCCGGGTAGACCTTCGGCAGAAATGGCGCTTTGCGGCAACGAAATGCCACGCGCGCTTTTCACAGGATAGATGTTGAGCTCGGTGATGCGCATTGTCGTCCTCAAATTTCGTCCAGAAACATATCGAGCACCTGTTTCAGCCGCTCGTGACGCTCTCTGGCGATCTGCCTGCCTGCTTCGGTCTGAAAGCCATCGGCGAGTTTGAACAGCTTGTTCTCGAAATGGTCAATGGCAAAACGCCGGTCATCCAGCGGGCGGTTGCTGGCCAGCGGGTCTGCCGGATCATAGAGCGCCGAACCGAGGCGACCTGCAATATAAAAACAGCGGGCGGCGCCCACCATGCCGATAGCATCCAGCCGGTCCGCATCCTGCAGAATTTTCGCCTCCAGCGTTTCCGGCGCTATGTTGGCAGAAAAACTGTGGGTGAGAATGGCATGGGCCACGGCCTCGATATCTGCGCTTTCCCAGCCCAGATCGCCTAGAACAAGGCTCGCCTTTTCGGCAGCAAGGCGGGAGGCTTGCGATCTCAACGGAGAATTCTTCTCCACCGCCACGCAATCATGCAGCAGCACGCTTGCCGCCAGCACCGTGCCTTTGCCGCCTTCTTCAGCGTGAATGCGCATGGCATTGCGGAAAACGCGGTGGATATGCGCCAGATCGTGCGAGCCATCATCGCCCTCCGCCGCATGCGGTATCAGCTTTTCGGCAAGCGCCTCGTAAGGCGCGAAGGATTGGGCGAGCATCGGCGATTCTCTTAAGATATGGAATTGCGTTTTAGACAGCGCGAATGCGTGGCGCAATCACTCCTGCGCCACGGCTTCCTTTGGGCGAGAGGTCAATATTTTCTGGTAGAACAGACCGATGCCGATCAGCACCACGCCGAGCCCGATGAAGGACAGAGCGCGAAGCACGCCCTCGAGATTGCTCATATCGATAAGGAAGGCCTTGGCGACAGCCAGCAGTACGAGGGCGGCAGAGGCGAGCCGCAGGCTCTTGGCATCGAAGCGCGAGCCGAGCGCCAGCAGAAGAACGCCGATGGCGAGCCACACGACCGAATAGCTATAGGTTTCGCCCTGAAGGAAGCCCTTCCAGTCCGCAATATTTTCACCCTGCCAGAAGCGGCGCACGGAAAGCGTTGCCCAGGCAAAACCGAGTGCGGCACCGGAAAGCGCAAGAAGCGTGACATAAAACTGCGGTCGCTTGCCGCGCGCATAATAGGCCAGACCTGCATAGGCAATACCGGGCAGAAGATAGCCGATCAGGAGCAGGTTGAAGACTGGCCATGAGCCCGTGTTCTCGCCGGTGAAATAGGGGTTGAGCCCGAAGAAGTGGGCAATCAGCACATTCACCATCGCGATGCCACCGGCCACCATGGAGCCATAGCGGAAAATCGGGCTCGGGCTCTTCATGTCCAGCGTCATCAGAACGCCGGACATGCCGATCGTCAGCAGCGTATAAATGGACTGTTCCCCAAGCGTCGGCACCGCATCATTCAACACACCGCCATTCATGGCGTGGCGCACGAGGATTGCAATGGCCAGCAGCGCCATGAGGCTTGCGATGGCCTGGAGGAAGTTTTTGATGCGAACACCCGGCCAGTCTCGCAGCATCCACGCGGAGGCGACTGCAAGAAGCGCAGGAATTCCGTAGCCCGGCAGCAGCGCATTGAAGAGCGGCGTCGTGCCCAGATTTTGCGGGCCGACGATTGTCGGTTCCCAGGCAATGCGACCCAGCACGAACAAGCTTGCCACCGCCATGGCCCAGGGGAGGGCTGGCCAGTTGCGATACCGCGCCGCCAGCACATAACCAAAACCGAGAACCGGGATGAGGATTATGGTTGCGAGGCCTGAGGTCAGCGTGTGGATGATGAGCGTAAAGCCGAGGAACGAGCCCAAGACCATGATGTTGACCGGCCAATGGAACGCGGGCTCAGCCTTCCTGTCAAAGCGATAGGCGAAGCCGAACAGGACGCAGCCTACGGCCAGACCATAGGCGGCGTGCAGCCAATCTCGCGTCAGATTGCCGTATTCGACGAAACTGATTATGCCGAGGCCAAGCGGCACGGTTGCACCGATGAGGGCCCAAAGCGTACCAAAGCGCTGATCTTTCACCGTCTTGCGCCGCATGGCAACGATGCTGAACAGCAGAAACAGGACGCCTATGATGCGGGTGATCGACGCCTGAATGGTGTTATCGATTGGGACGGCGGAAGGTGCGGTTACGCCACCACGGCCATCGAGTGCCGGAAGAAAATCGAGGCCGATTTGCGCCATGAGATTGGCGCAGCCCAATGCCGCAAGGGCAGCGAAAATGGCCGGCCATACTGCATTTTGCCGACCGGCACCCAGTGCGCCAAGCCCTATGACGAGAACGGCAACGGCAAAGGCCGGATGCATGGTTATGGCAGTCGTCATCCCGGAAAGAGCTATGGCTGGCAGCACGACTGCGAGAGCGACGGTTATGTTGATGAAGAGCGGCGGCCTGCCCAGCAACTCAGCCACGGCAGGGAAGTAGCTGTCCGACTTAGCCGCATGGATTTCCAGATCTCGGGAATGCTCATAAGCCTTGCCCGGCCATATCCAGATCGTTCCCGCCACTATGGCAAGCAGGCCTGCGAGAACGGGCTCTATCTCAACGAGGTCCGTAAAGGTCATGTAACCCAGCGCCCACAGCCCCATGCCGATATTGGCAAGTGCCGGAACGACATGCCAGCGCTGGCTGCGCGCCGCAAGCGCAGTCGCCACCCATGAAACGGAGAGAAAGATGAAGAGCGTCCATATGCTGGGCGTCTCAGTGGAAATCAGCGCAGGCGTTATCATGGAGCCGAAGAGGCCGAGCCCGGCGAGCGCCTGTCCGTGAAGCAGCGAAAGACCCAGTGTCGCGAAGGCCACGAGTGCCAGCGCGATGAAGGCGGAAGTTGGGCCGATATAGTCATAGATGCCGTAGGCCGCGTAAACCACGCCGAAGAGCGTGAGCGATGCGGCGGCTGTCAGCACGCCGGGGATCATGGCGTTGGAATAGGCGGCAGCGATTCCCGGCACGGCCTTTCGCCGAACCGCTTCACCGGCGGCGGCAAGCAGAAGCCCGAATATGGCCGCCATCGCCAGCCGCACGGCAGGGCTCAGAAGGCCGCTTTCTATGGAATATTTGACGAGGAAAATGCCACCCAACGCCAGCGCCAAACCGCCAGCCCACACAGCCCAGCGCGCGCCGAGCTTGCTTTCGAAGCTTTCTTTCGCTGGAGGCGCAACGGGTGCTGCCATCGCTGGAGGCGTAGCCGGTGGCATCGACTGTGCCGAAGCGACGTCTTCCTGCGTTACATCTTCTGCCGCGACCTGCGCTGCGATTGCTGGCGTTGGCGTGTCTTCTTCCGGTTCGTATTCAGCTTGGAAGGCTGTTGCTTCCGCGTTCTCTTCCTGACTTGCTGTAGCTTCCTGCGCCGCCGCTTCTGTTGCCACAGGCACGACGCCCGCCGCGACCTGCGCCTTCAGCGCCGAGACTTCCTTTTCCAGCTCCCCAAGGCGTCTGGAATTCTTGATGCTGGCATTCAGCGTGTAGAAAAACGCAACCACATAGCCGACGATAAGAAGAAGCAGGAAGGACGTCATGAGCACTCCGCGTACAGTCCTGTTTTTTAAAGCCTTTTATTGCGGTGTGTGCAAGCTTGGTTGTGGATTTGGGCGGTGGGTAACAAGCATCACCCCTCACTTGCGATTTCTAACACTTAGCTTTCAGCTAAGATGTTGAAATCGCTTTCTCTCCCACAAGGGGAGAGATAATGGCGGGTGCCTTTCCGCTTGCACCACTACCTCTACCCTTGTGGGAGAGGAAGAAAAATCATGATCTTAGCTTCAGCTAAGTCATAGATTTTTCAGGTGAGGGGTTGCGCTTATCTACCCTCAACCCACTCCTTCGCCAATTCCACATCCTCAAACCCAAGGTCGTGGCTATTGGGCAAAATCCTCACCTCAGCCTTCGCGCCGTTGCCTTCCAGAATTGCCGCCAGTTCATGCGCCTTGTCGCGATGCCGGTCGGTTTCTCCCGCGGCCAGCAGGAAGCGTTTTCCGGCAAAATCCGCTGGGGGCCAATGGTCCAGAACGGGCATGGGGCGAAGCAGCAGGGTATCTGCGGTCCATTCAGGATGCAGGGCGAAGAAGGCGGTGAGGAAGTTTGCGCCGTTGGAGTGGCCGATGAAGCTGAGCTTTTCGCGGTCGATGCCATAGGCGTGCACCGCACCTTCCATGAAGGCTGCAAAGGCTTCCGCTTCGGCCTCTATGTCCTTTTGGTCGAATGTAAGATCGGCAAAGCGGCGGAACCAGCGGGCCACGTCTTCTTCCGTGCTGCGCCCGCGCACGCCCAGAAGCGTTGCGTTTGGGTTTGCACGATGCGCCATTGCCATCAGGCTTGTCTCGCTGCCGCCGGTCCCGTGCAGCAGCACGATGACGCTGCCATCCGGCTCGGCAGGCGTGTAGAAGCGGTGGACGAAGGGCAGGTCGCGATAGATGACGCGCTCTTCTCCCGGCATGGAAAATTGCGGCAGCGCCACGCGCACATCCTCTTCATCGCGCATGAAAAGCGGCGGAATGAACAGTTCCTGCCCAAGTGTTTCCAGCGGCTCATCCACCGTCATGCCCGGCGCATCCGTCGCCATTTCGATCAGCACGCCGCCGGGTTCGCGCACATAGAGCGAATAGAAATATTTGCGATCATGGGCGTTTGTGGTGGAGGAATTCAGCGATTTGAGCGCACTCAGGGTTTCCGTCAGATCGTCCATATCGCGGGCGCGGAAGGCGATGTGATCCACCGTGCCGGTGCCCGGCGCGCTGGACCAGAAGCCGGTCGCATCGCGCACATCGATGATATCGCCGGAGGTGGAGGACATGCGGCGGATGGAGCCCTGCTGCTCCTGCCGCGCATAGCCGAAATGCTTCGCCAGAAAGCTCTCCGTTTCTTCCGGCACTTCGCTGAGCATCGTTGCGCCGCGAATGCGGCGAATGGCGTGTTCGAGTGAAATGCCGGGCGCCTCATGCGGCTCAGCTTCCGGGAAGGCATCGGTACCAACGAGCTTGATGATGATGCCATCCGGGTCCTTGATGCGGATGACCGGTTCACCGAACTCTTCCATCGGTCCTTCGGTGCGCACGCCTGCCTGAAGCGCGCGCGTCAGCCAGAAACCGATGCTGGCGGGATCGATGGCAAGCGAGACTTCCAGCGTCTGTCCATAACCCACGCGCCCCTGACCGCCATCTTCCCAAACGAGAAACGTTATCAGCGAGCCGGGGGAGGCGGAATAATCGCCATAGAGAAGATGAAGCTGCATGGCATCTTCGAAGCCGGCCGTGCGCTTCACCAGCCTCAGGCCCAGAAAGCCCGCATAGAAATCCACATTGGCCTGCACCTTGCGCGTCAACATGGTGATGTGGTGGATGCCGAGGGCGGATGTCATTTCGGGTTTCTCCAGATTTCATTCGTGGCGCTATGTTCTTCGGCTTAAAGCTTTTCGCAATCCCGCCGGTTGCGAACGATGTGTTCATCTTGTGAACAATGATGTGACAACGGTTTGTTCCTGCCCACAAAATAGCGTTGTTGCACAAGCACAGATAAGATAATGATGTATTTTTAAGCAAATAATTTTTTGATCAAAATATGAGCTATTAGTTCTTGCCATCATGGCGGAAATTGGTTTGTATGACACAAACGACATAAAAACCTCCAGAGGGAAATTTCAGAATGGTAACGCGAAGGCTGTTTTCTAAAACAGCGGCTTTGGCCGCTATTGGTTTGCTCGCAGGCATCTCCACCGCACCCCTGCCAGCCTTCGCGGAAACGCCGATAAAATTCACGCTCGACTGGAAGTTCGAAGGTCCATCCGCCGGATTTCTGCTCGCGCTCGACAAGGGTTACTTCAAGGCCGAGGGTCTTGATGTCACCATCGATAGCGGCAATGGCTCGGTGGAAGCCATTCCGCGCGTTGCCACCGGCGCTTACCAGATGGGCTTCGGCGACATCAATTCGGTCATGAAGTTTCTGGACGAAGACCCGTCCCAGAAGGTGAAGGCCGTTTACATGGTCTATGAGCGCCCGACCTTCGCAGTCGTGGGGCGCAAGGCGCTGGGCGTCACAGACGATCCGAAATCGCTCGAAGGCAAGAAGCTTGGCGCGCCGCCGCCGGATGGCGCGTTTGCCCAGTGGAAGGCATTCAAGCAGGTCGCCAAGATCGATGACAGCAACATCAAGATCGAATCGATCGGCTTTCCCGTGCGCGAACCGATGCTTGCAAAGGGCGATGTCGATGCGGTTTTCGGCTTCGCTTTCTCGGTGATCCTGAACCTCAAGGCCCAGGGCATTCCGGACGATGACATCTCCACCATTCTGATGGCGGAGCATGGCTTGAATCTTTATGGCAACGCCGTGCTGGTAAACACTGATTTCGCTACGGAAAATCCGGAAGCCGTCAAAGGCTTTCTGAAGGCTCTGGCAAAGGGCTTTGCCGATGCCGTGAAGAACCCGGAAGAGGGTGTGGCAGCCGTCCTCAAGCGCAACGAAACGCTAAACAGCGACATCGAATTGCAGCGCCTGACCATGGCGAATGCAATGAACATCAAGACACCTTACGTGATCGAAAACGGCATGGGCGGCATCGACCCGGCACGGCTTGCGGCCTCCATGGAAACGCTGAAGGTTTCGATTGGGCTGAAGGGCAATGTGAAGGCCGAGCAGGTGTTCGATGCCAGCTATCTGCCCGCAAAGGATGAGCGGATGTTGCCTTGAGGCTGGTAGCGTAAAGCCCACCTCCCCACCGTCATGCTCGGGCTTCGCCCGAGCATCCATAGACGCCTCCGCTCTTTGCGACGTGACTGGATCCTCGGGTCAAGCCCAAGGATGACGTCGAGAGGGTGGCTGGCCTCCTGCACCTTTGCAACGGTGCATGGAAAACACATAGGAATCAGAGGCATGCCTCATCTGGTAGAAATCGACGGCGTGGACATGCGCTATGGCGGGGCGTCGGGAACGCTTGCCGTTTCAGGCCTACACCTGACGGTAGACAAGGGTGAATTCGCCGCCGTGGTCGGTCCATCCGGCTGTGGAAAATCGACCTTGATGAAGCTCGTTACCGGCCTGCATATTCCCCAGCGCGGCCATGTCATCGTGGCGGGAAAGCAGGTCACGGAGCCGGTGTCCATCGTCGGCATGGCGTTCCAGAACCCCACGATGCTGCCATGGCGCACGACGCTGGAAAACATTCTGCTGCCGCTGGAAATTGTGGAGAAACATCGGCATCGCCTGCGGGCCAACAAGGCGGAATATGTGGCGAAGGCGGAGCGGCTGCTCGAAATCGTCGGGCTGAAGGGTTTCGGCTCCAAATATCCCTGGCAGCTTTCCGGCGGCATGCAGCAGCGCGCCAATCTGTGTCGCGCGCTGATTCACGAGCCGGAATTGCTGATGCTGGACGAGCCTTTCGGTGCGCTGGATGCCTTCACCCGCGAAGAGCTATGGTGCGTCATCCGTGATCTCCACGCCGCCCAGCGCGTCACGATCATTCTGGTGACGCATGATCTGCGCGAGGCGACCTTCCTCGCCGACAAGATTTTCGTGATGAGCGCGAGGCCGGGCAGGGTTCTGGCGGAACATCGCGTGCCTTTTGCGCGCCCGCGCCAGCTTTCCTTGATGTATGAAAAAGGCTTCAACGATATGGTTCAGGAACTGCACGGCGAAATCGCGCAGGCGCGGGTGGCGGCATGAGTGCGGTTGTCGAAAGCCAGGTCGCCGCAGAACCGCCGAAGCCTTTGATCGCGAGGGTGAATTGGGTCAAGGCCGCGCCTTGGCTCTATACACTCGCACTTTTCGTGGTCTGGGAACTGCTGGTCTACGCGCTGAAAATGCCGCAAACGATCCTGCCGTCTCCCATCCGCGTCGGTCAGGCGGTGGTGCAGTACTGGTCGCCGATCTGGAAAAACTCGCTGCAAACGCTCTATACGACGACGCTGGGCTTTGCCATTGCGGTTGTCGCAGGCCTCGGCATCGGTCTTTTCATCGGCTGGTCGAAGACGATCTATGCAGGACTTTACCCGTTGATGATCGGCTTCAACGCCATTCCCAAGGTCGCGTTGGTACCCATCCTCGTCATCTGGTTCGGCATCGGCACCGTGCCTGCCGTGCTGACCGCCTTCCTCATCTCCTTCTTCCCGATTGTCGTGAACGTCGCGACAGGCCTCGCCACCATCGAGCCGGAAACGGAAGACGTGCTGCGTGCACTCGGCGCAAAGAAAATGGACATCATGCTGAAGGTGGGCATTCCCCGCTCCATGCCCTATTTCTTCGGCTCACTGAAAATCGCCATCACGCTGGCCTTCGTCGGCTCCGTCGTCTCCGAAACCGTCGCCTCCAATTACGGCCTCGGCAACATGATGAGCTCCGCCCAAAGCCAGTTCAACGTCCCCCTCGTCTTCGCAGGCCTGTTGATGCTGGCCGTCGAAGGCATAGCCATGTACGCCGTCATGGCATGGGTCGAAAAACGCATGACCGGCTGGGCCCATCGCTCAACGATGGGGCAGTGACGGGTAAATCTATCGTGAGGGGCTGTTTGCTGCTGGCGAGCGCATCATCAAGCGAACCGCGTCTTCAAGAGGCTGGATGTGATCCGTGACGACGGCCCAGACCACGTCATCAGCGATCTTGTGATACTCGTGTCGCAAAATATTTCCGATGCCGCGGATTTGCTTCCACGGCACGTCGGGCGCAAGTGCGGTGAGGTCATCCGGCAAATGGCGCGCCGCTTCGGAGATGATCTCGAGCGCTCTTTGGATCGCGAGTTTGAGCAGCCAATCCTGCTCGAACTCGGTGAGGCTCTTTCCGAAAGTATGCGTCTTGATGCCGATGATGGCGTCAAGCATTTCGGAAAGAACAGGTCCATTGCTGCGCATCGCCATCAAAAAACCCGAACTGCGGAAAGCTCGATAGCATTGCGCAGTTGAGGGTGAAGGCTCGTACGCGTCGTGAGATCGACTTCGACGTCCAGTTCTTCTTCCAGAAACTGTTTGATGCTAATGAGGTCGATCAGCGAAAAGCGAACTTCAGGGTCGTAATCAATAAAGAGATCTAGATCGCTTCTCACATCAGCTTCGTCGCGCGCGGTGGACCCGAACAGAAAAAGCGATGTCGCGCCCATGCTTTTCACCGCATCGGCGCGCGCTTTAAGCTTCTCTATTGCCGTTCGCTTTTCCATGGTTGCAACCGTACACGATGACGGCCTTTTCATCCATAGCTGTGATTACTCCGCAGGCTGGGCGCTCACCTGCGCGTCCCTCTCATCGAAAGCCAGCTTCATTGCCTTGGTTACGGCACGGGTCGTTGCGAACCATGTGTCGCTGCGGGCCCAATAGCGCAGGGTGACGGTGGCGCTGTCGGCGCTGGCGGAGTCGATGAAGGTGGTGGGGGCAGGGTCCAGCAGCACGCGGCTGTCGGAGCGGGCGATCTGCATCAGCATATCCTGCGCATCAGCAAGGCTCTCGCCCTTGGGAACCGTCACGCTCAATTCATGGCGACGCGAGGGGAAGCGGCTGTAATTGGTGATCGGCACGTTCCACAGCGTCGAGTTGGGGGCGAGGCGGTAGAGACCATCGCTGGTCTTCAGCTCGGTTGCGAAGAGGCCGATCTCGATGACGGTTCCGGTCACGGCGGAGGTTTCGATATATTCGCCGACGCGAAAAGGGCGCAGCACAAGCAGCATGATGCCCGCCGCGATGTTCTGCAACGTGCCCTGAAGCGCGAGACCAACGGCCAGACCCGCGGCACCCAATGCCGCGAGAATGGACGCCGTCTGCACGCCGAACTGGCCGAGGACCATGACGAGAACGAGGATCATCACGACATAGCGCACGACCCCTGCAAAGAACCTTGCCAGTGTCTCATCGATACCGCGAATACGCGAGAGGCCTTCGAACGCCCAGCGGTGGAGAAGGGTGGCGGCAATCCAGCCGACGATCAGGAGCAGCAGCGCCCCCACGATCGAAAAGGAGTATTGCACGGCCATTGCACTTGCCTGGCGAAGTGCCGCCTGAGATGCCACGATGATATCGTTACCCTGTTCCATAAGTCCTTAACCTCTTTGATCTCGTCAAAACCGAAACGACGAGATGCGTTTTTTGCTCCGCAACAAATCGAAAAAGTTGGGAAAGCGAGAGGGCAATCGGCTTGCCAGTCCTCGCCGGTGCGAAATCGGGCAGACTAAGAAGTTATGGTTAACAAATTCTTTTTGTGTTTAGCGCAAATCACTATAGAGCATAACCGTTCGCCTTTATTGCGTGGCGCGAACATGTCCCCCCCTTACATCATATTGGATCTAACTCCGACAGGGAGACCTGGATGAGCACCGTTTCATCTACTTATAATTATCAATATGAAAGAAACCTGCAAAGCCTGAGCAAAAGCGCCGATAGCACCGTCAATTACGACGATAGCAGCGCATCGACGTCGTCTACCACTACCAAATCGTCCAGCGGCTCAGCGCTTTCATCCGACAGCACGGATAGCGGCAGCGCGCTCAATCAGCTTCTATCCACGCTGATGACACTGGTGATGAACCTTTCCCAGGGTGCATCCACGGAAACCGCTTCTCAAGACAGCGGTCAGTCCGAAACCGACTATTTCAACAGCCTCGATACCGATGGCAGCGGCTCGCTTTCGCAGACGGAATTTACCTCTGCGCGGCCTGACGATGTTACAGAGGATATGGCCAACAACCTCTTTACGCAGCTGGATGCGGATGGTGATGGCGCGCTGAGCGCGGAAGAACTGGCCGCCAAGGACGCCGCTCCCAACGGTGCTCCGCCTCCACCACCAACGGAAGAAGAGGATAGCATTTCCTCTCTGGACACGAATGGTGATGGCGTTGTCTCTCAGGCCGAGTTTCTTGCTGCCCGCCCGGATGAGGTGAGCGAAGAGGACGCGACCAACCTGTTCAGCCAGATCGACAGTGATGGCGACGGCACGGTATCGCAAGACGAACTGGAAGCTTCCAGACGGCCGGATGGACCTCCACCGCCCCCGCCAGGCGCCGATGACATTTCCAGCGACCTTGCCGCCAGCGGCCTGTCTCTGGACGATCTGATTTCGCAGCTGGAAGAGATTTCCAAGGCGTATCAGTCCTATGGCACAAGCGAGGAAACCACCTCTTCATCCATCACGGTTTGATGGTTCGACCGATGTAGGAACGGCGCCTCTCGGGGCGCCGTTTGTTATTGTGCAGGTTCCGTAAGCGGCAAGACGAATGGTACGTTGCCATCCGTATCGGCACCGCGCCCGATTTTCCTGATCGCTGCCGTCAGCTTGCCGCCACGCTGCAAAAGCGTATCCCCGATCTCGATGATGCGGGCATTCGGCGTGGCGTAAGGCGAAACCGTTCTCAGCCGGGCTGCAAGCAGGGTCTCATCCTGATCCGGATAAAGCGCCAGCGCCGCAATCACGGCTGCTGCCGGAGAGCGCGAAACGCCCATCCAGCAATGGATGAGCAGTGGCGAAGATTGATCCCATCGATGCGCAAAGTCTATCAGGCTCTGCACATGGGTTTCATCCGGTGCAATCAGCTTGTCCGTGCCCTTGAAGGCGATGTCGTTCATCATCAGCGTCAGGTGACGATCGGCTGAAATGACTGCCGGACGGTGAAAGGCCTGTTCCTTCGCAATGAGCGTAATCATTTCGCGCGCCTTGTGGCGCACGGCCATCTCTCCAATGCGGGAAAGAGGCGAGACGATGATGGCTGTCATGATTATCCCTTGCGCAGCGCTTCGATTGTCTCGAACCGCGCCATGAAGCGGCTCTGCGCTTCCAGCGCCGGAACCGGTTCTATTTCGATCATATCCCGGCTGATGCCGCGCGGCAGGCCGAAGAATTTCTGTGCTTCCGCAAGCGAGAAGCCTGCAAGTTCCGTTGCTTCGAAGAAGGCGGCAACCGTATCGGCCTTCTTGATGCGGTCTTTCAGTTCCCGGGAAGCATGCGGCGGAAGGGAAAAACGCAGGTGCACAGCCGCTTCCAGCCGCTTTTCCACGCTTTTGTAACCGCCGCCGACGACGGATTTGAACGGAGAAATCATGTCGCCGATGACATATTCGGGCGCATCGTGAAGCAGCGCCATCAGCATGTCATTGGGGGAGGCCGATGTATTCAGGCGGCAGAAGATGCTTTCCACGATCAGGCTGTGCTGGGCAACGGAAAAGGCATGGTCGCCGCGCGTCTGGCCGTTCCAGCGCGCCACGCGGGCCAGACCGTGGGCGATATCGGCAAGCTCGACATCCAGTGGCGATGGATCCAGCAGATCGAGCCGCCTGCCGGAAAGCATGCGTTGCCACGCGCGCGGAACTTTGGGCGTTGCCACCGATCAATCCTCGGCGCTTGCCGCGGGATCGGCGGATGGAAAGCTGAGGCCCGTCCACTCGGGAAGGGCGACCGAAACAGGCACGTCACCAACGGTAATTTCGCTGCCGGATGCCATGGCCTCTGCCGCGCGGTCGATGCGGATGATCGCCAGCCCCTTGTTACCGCTGACGGTGCCGAGCGTACCCATCGGCTTGCCGCCCGCGACAATATCGGTGCCCGAGGCGGGAAGGGCGCTTTCTGCGGAGATGAGCGCAACACGGCGGCGCGCGGTGCCGCGATGCTTCATGCGCGAGACGACTTCCTGTCCGACGAAGCAACCCTTCTTGAAGGACACGCCATCATTCACATCCATCAGCACATCATGCGGAAATGCATCCTGCAAAGCATAATCAATGCCGGAGGCGGCAACGCCATGGGCGACACGAAGCGCGTCATAGGTGGAAGCATCCCCTGCCGCAGAAGGGCCGGGAAGACGGTGAAGAGACAGCCCGGCCTTGGCGAAACGAACATCCCGTACGCTGCCTACCAGTGCGTCCTCATCCCAGAAAAGGCTGACGCCTGTCACATCTTCGGCCTGCAAATCCACCGGCGCACGCAGCTTGTACATTGTCAGGCGGCGACGGAGTGCGTCCTGTTGATCCGCGCTGGTTTCCAGCAGATAGCCGTCATCCGCCCGTGAGATCAGAAAATCGAAGAGGATTTTTCCCTGCGGCGTTAGCAGTGCACCGGGGCGAGCTTCATTCTGCGCCAGCGCTTCAACATCCGTGGTGATGAGGTTCTGCAAAAACTCGGTCGCGCCTGTGCCGGAAACGCGAATGAATGTACGGTCGGATAAAAAGGCGGACGTCATGGGGATACCGTTTAGCTTGGTTTACCCCACAGTTAGGGTTTTTGCCGGGTGAGGGCAAGCGCGGGTCAGTCGCCCGCGCCGAAGAACTTCCACTGGCCATCCGGCGAAATGCCGATGCGATAGAAGCTGTAATTGCCGTATTCCTGCATATCTGCCAGATCGCCTGCGGTGATGATGCGCAGCAAATCCACCTTTTCCGGCGGCGTCAGCGTGTTCAGCGATTTGCCTGCGAAATAGGGGAAGACATACATGTCATCCGGTGTCCCGGCGTCCAGGTGGGCATAGCCCGTGGACAGCAGGTCAAGGATGATGGCCAAGACTTCCAGCCCATCTGGATCGCCTGAAAAACTCTTCAGCGCGGCAATGGGGTCTTCGCCCTCGCCATCGATGCGCGTCTGGTTCGGACCGGGATTGATGAGCGGGCGCAACTTTTCGATATCGCCGCTGGAAGCAGCGTCGATAATCAACTGGCGAAGCCGACGAACGGGCTCCGGTGCCTTGCTGATATCATGCTCGATCTGTGCGGAAATCTGCGGCGCTTCGGTCTGCGCTGGCTCTGCCTGCTGCTGACCGGTTGCGCGGTTCACCAGCGGGTCGGGCATGGGAATGCCGTCGGAATCGCCTTCCACCTGTGCCGGTTCGTTTGTCTGCTGCGCGTTCGGCGCCTGGGCCTGCTCCGTCTGTGCGTTGGGGCCGGGTTTCAACTCCGATAGCGCGAATGCGGAATGCGGCATGGCTGCCACGGAAAGTGTCAGCGAAAGAACAACGGAAAGCGCGGCAGAAGACCGCATGGAAAGGTTACGGGCGCACAACATCGATAATAACTCCCGCTTACTGAATGATCCGCTGCGGGGAAAATTCGCCTGCGAGCATGCGCTGGCGCAATGATTCGAGCATGGCTTCGGCGCCAGCTTCGCCATGCATGCGGATGGTTTCGCGCATGGCCAGAGCAATAGCGGCATCTGCGATGATCTCCGGCTCGATGCCATCGGCCATACCATCGGCCCAGGCCTCGTTCTGATGTTCCAGAGCGACCTGCATCTTTTCATGCACGATCATATCGTGGATTTCGTTACGGCTTGTTTGCATCTTTCATCCTCGACAGGGCGTTCAAGTCGTTACCACCCTGTTAACAACTCTAACAGTCTTTTATCAAAACGGCACGGCCTGCGGCGAAAAGAGGTTAACAATCCTCTAATTTCCGAACCTGGACGCGATTTCTTGCGCAAGTGTTGCGCCTTCGTTACGGTATTGCTCTTCAGCGGAGATCGCAGCCGGTGTGCAGCTCGTATGAACGGCGGCGAAGGTGCGGTATCCACGGTTGAAAGCGGCGGTCATTCTCTGGCGGCGCTGCGGCTCGCTGGCGGTATCGGCGGCCAGCAGATCGCTCATCGCCTTGCGCCATTCTTCCTTGCCGGTGGCCGGGCAAAGCGTGCGAAGATACTGAACGGCGCCGAGAATTTCAGACAATCTGGCCAGCTTGTCGTCATAGGGCGCGGGCTTGCTCTCCTGCGGAGCGGCGGGGGCCGGTGCGGCATGCTGCGCAGCGGTCAGCGAAGCGGACGGCAAAGCCGCGCTCAAGACCAGACACAGAAAAAACCAAACTCGCCGAGCCATAAACCTACGCGCTACCCAACATCGACTTGCAACAACCATTACGCAGATAGCGATGATTCTAGCTTTCATGCAACTGGCCCAACAGTCGCTCCGCACATTCTACAACACTATCCGGTGCCGGAAGGCGGCGTATGTCCTCCAGCGTGAACCAGCCCGCATCCGCAGCATCATCCGCCGCCAGCGCCGCCGCTTCCTCATCCGCCTGCACCAGAAACACCGACAGAAAGAAGTGGCTCGTCACCCGCCCATCAGGATCGCGCGAAGGCAGATCATAGGTCGCGAAAAGCTGTGGATGATGTGCAATGATGCCTGTTTCTTCCAGTAATTCGCGAAGCGCAGTCTCCTCCGGCGTTTCGCCGGGCTCTCCACGACCACCGGGAAAGGCATACATATCCTGCGATGGTGGATTGATACGCCTGACCAGCAACACGCGGTCGCCACGCTGTATCATTGCGGAAGAGGCTGGCTGAGGCAGAAGCATGCGGTATCCTTGAAGGTTAAGACGCACATTATGCAGTCAACCTTGCAGGAAACGTGGCGAAGTGAATGAAAAGGGAAAACGGCAGGATGCAAGAGGGGTATAGGCATCCGCCACCGTCATCCTCGGCCTTGAGCCGAGGATCCATCATAGTCAACGAAATCAAAGGGTTATGGAAAATCGGGTCAAACCCACTGCTGTCCGGTTTAAACTGGGTTGGTAGTTTTGGGCGAGAACAGTTCCCCCACCCGTCACCCCGGCCTTGAGCCGGGGTCCAGCAGACGCGCGTCTGCGCGTCAAAAGAGTCTTTCAGACCAAAGACTTGGTCTGGCTGGATCCCGCATCAAGTGCGGGATGACGGAGGTGGGATTGCCGTTGCCACATTCACAGCCAGCGTTGCACTGGCTAGTCCGAATCCGTGCAGATTGCAAAAAAACGAATATAATCAATGCTCTATCCAAGTCCATAAATCTCAAACGGACAGCGGTGGGTCAAGCCCGAGGTTGACGTCGAGTGGGTGGAACCGTTGAGTTCCGAATTGGAAGTCTGTGCAGAAACCCTTATCAACTTAAACCGAACAACAGTGGCTCAGGGCCGGAGTGACGAACCCATTGAGTTTGCCGCTTCATCAAGCACTTCATCGAAGTCCACCTCTGTCGCGTCGCCGCTAGCCTTGCCTTCATGCCACAACTCACGAAGTTTCGTGATGTCTTCTCGACGATTGGCCCATTTCGCGGACCAGTCTCGCAATGCCTCGCGAATGACTTCGCTGTTACTGGCATATGCGCCACTCTGAACGGCGTCCCGCAGGATTTCCGCATGTTGTGGCGTCATCGAAACGCTGATTTTCTCGACATTCACCATGGCACTGCTCCGTTTCGGTAGGAATTATTGCTACCATATTGGAGAGCTTATATCAATTCTGGCGGGCATAAAACGACCATGCCATAATGCAGAGGACAGGATTCGGAAGGCCATCTCATGAAACTCTACCTCATCTACGCCGCCGCAGCGCTTGCCGAGATTGCAGGCTGCTTCGCCTTCTGGGCGTGGCTGCGCATGGGGAAGTCGGTGATGTGGCTGGTGCCGGGTATGGTTTCGCTGGCTGCTTTTGCCTGGGCTTTGACGCTGGTGCCGAGTGAGGCGGCGGGGCGGGCTTATGCGGCTTATGGCGGCATTTACATCGTGGCATCGCTTATCTGGCTCTGGAGCGTGGAGGGGCATGTGCCGGACCGGTGGGATATTGCGGGCGGGATCGTCTGCCTTGCCGGTGCGTCGCTCATCATTCTCGGGCCGAGGGGCTAATCCATGTGCGGTCGCTTCGTTTTACAGGCATCGCCGGAAGAGGTGGCGGAGTATCTCAGCCTGATCGGGCTGGATGAATTTCCCGCACGCTTCAACATCGCGCCGACCCAACCAATATTGATCGTGGTGGAGGGAGAGCGGCAGGAAACGGGCAGCAACCTGCCGAACCGCGAAGCCATGCTTGTGCGCTGGGGCTTTATGCCGGGCTGGGTGAAAGACCCGAAGGCATTTCCGCTGCTGATCAACGCGCGCGCCGAGACGGCAATCGGCAAGGCGTCCTTTCGCGCCGCGATGCGCCACCGCCGCATTCTCATTCCGGCAAGCGGCTTTTACGAATGGAAAAGACCGCCGAAGGAGGAAGGCGGCAAATCGCAGGCCTATTTCATCAAGCCGAAGCACGGCGGCATCGTCGCTTTTGCAGGGCTGATGGAGACATGGTCCTCCGCCGATGGTTCGGAAGTGGACACCGGCGCGATACTGACGACTGCCGCCAATCAAACCATGTCGCGCGTGCATGACCGGATGCCGGTGGTGATTGCGCCGGAGGATTTCAGCCGCTGGCTGGACTGCAAGACGCAGGAGCCGCGCGAGATAGCCCACCTGATGAGACCGGCGGATGAGGATTTCTTCGACTTCATTCCGGTGTCGGACAAGGTGAACAAGGTCGCCAATACCGGACCGGATCTGATAGAGCCGGTTACGGAATCCGCTCCGCTGAAGCTGGTGCCGATCAGGAAGTCCGATACGCAGCTCTCCCTATTTTGAGGGACGCGCGATTTAGCGTCCGGCGCTGCCCATCAATCCTTGCGCAATCATCGTGTCTGAATAAACGAGGTTTCGGCCATTGGCCTTGGCCATATAAAGAAGCTGGTCTGCGGCGGTGAGCTGGTTATCGATGGGCTCGCCCTTTTCGATTTCCACAACGCCGACGGAAATGGTGAGCGCCATGTCGCTGCCGCTGAGATCGTGACCAGCGGCTTCCACGGCAAGACGCAGGCGCTCGCAGAATTCGTATGCCTGCTCTCCGTTCAGCCCTTTCAAGAGGAGAGCGAATTCCTCGCCGCCCAGCCGCGCCGCAATGTGGCCGTCAGGGCCACAGGTTTCGGAAAGAAGTCGTGCAAGTCTCTTCAGCGCTTTGTCGCCAGCGTCATGCCCAAGCGTATCGTTGATCTTCTTGAAATGGTCGATATCCATGATGGCGATGGAGCCTTGCAGCGGCGCTGCATCGGGCGCATTCATCGTGCGAAGTAGCGCGTTTGCATGGTCAAAGAAGGAGCGACGGTTTGGCAGGCCGGTCAGGTGGTCCCGCTCGGCAAGCTCGCGCAAACGCATCAGCTGCTTCAGCGTCTCGATGTTGTTATCTATGCGGCATTGCAATTCTTCCGGCACGAAGGGGCGGTAGATGAAGTCCGATGCGCCCGCTTTCAGGAAGTGAGCGGAGAGCATCCGGTCGGTAGAAGACGACACGCCGATGATGCGCAGGTCTTCCGAGCTGCGCTTGAGGCGAATGCGCCGCGTCAATTCATAGCCATCCATATCCGGCATGAAGTAATCGGTAATGACGAGCTGGATGGATGGGTCCAGCGCCAGCGTTTCCAGCGCCTGCGCGCCGGAATAGGCTTCGCGCACGCTGAAATTCTGCCGGGTCAGGATTTCCACGAGGCTGGAGCGTGCAGCGCGGGCATCGTCCACCACCAGAATGGAAAACTGCCGGTTGGCCAGAATTCGCTCGACCGTCTTCACCACCGTATCGACAGTACGGTGTCCATCCTTAACGATGTAGTCGATGATCTTCTTTTCCGCATAATGCTGCCGCGCCTTCTCATCCACCGTGGCGGTGAAGACGATGGTGGGAACCTTGTGCTTTTCCAGAATGCTGAGAATTTCCCCGTTCGGCGCATCGGGAAGATTGAGGCCGGTCAGCGCCAGCGTAAATTTATGCTGGCCGATCAGGGCCCTGGCTTCGCCAAGACTATCGCAGTGAAACACTTCGGCATCGGTATCGGCAGACAGCCGGTTCTCCAGCAAGATCGATAAAGCGACGGAATCTTCGATGAGAAGAATTTTGTCCTGCATGATAATCTCAGTTCGTAACGCAACGATACGGCAATTGGCTTTCGATCGAATGCATCCGTTTATGGATAGAGGCGGATCGAGAAAAGAATTGCGAAGTAAAAAATCGAGTTGTTGTTTAGCGATTTTAAAAAGCCGTGAACAGGTGGAACATCTCTTCGATCAAAAGAAGTTCAGGCCGCGCGCGCTTTGGCCAAATGAAAATGGCGCCTTGCGGCGCCACTGTCGGATCATCGAATTTTTATCGGAAAGCCATCAGGCCGTCTTCGGCTGCTTCGGTTTGCGCGCTACCATCATTGCGGCGGCTGCGACGGCCTTGAGGCCGAGGGGTTGGTAATGGCTGTTGAGGTCAGGCTTCGCCGGTGCCTCGATTTTCTTCGTGTCTGTCATTCCACTCTCCAGAGATCGTCTCGAAGCCTTCGATTCGTTGGCTTTCTTGACGTCCTCTCTCGTGGGAAATCGTGACGAATTCGAGGCAAATTCAATCAATTGAAAATTGCAGTCTGCGACATTTTGTGTTCGGCCATCGCCACAAAATAAACCGGATTAAACCAGCCGTTGTCCCGGCTGATTTTGGGGAAGCGCATTGACGCGTCAGATGCCCCGGTCCAGACCATCGCCGTGGTCTTCGTGGTCGTGGTCTTCGATGGTCAAAGTGCCATAGCGCTTGTGCCAGATGCGCGCGCTAAACGGCAGGAAGGTGAGATAGGCAGCGACCGTTACGACCAGAACTTCCCAGGTAAAACTCATCAGCAACGCCACATAGAGTACGACGATGAGGATGGCGGGCAGCACGAGATCGCGACGGATGCGGCTTTCTGATTTGCCCGACCAGACGGGCAGGCGGCTGATCAGAAAATAGCCGATCAGCACGGTATAGGCTGCCGCGACATAGGCGAAAGGCTTGTCCGGTTCTATCCCGATAAAGCCGAGATAGACCGGCAGAAGCACCAGCATGGCACCCATGGGCGCGGGTACGCCGACAAAGAACTCATTCTGCCATGGCGCTTTAACTTCGCGCTCGATCATAACATTGAAGCGGGCAAGCCGCAGACCGGCGGCGATGACGTAAATGAGCGCGGCAATCCAGCCGAGCGAGCGGGCCTGATCGAGGACATAGGCATAGAGGACGAGGGCAGGGGCAACGCCGAAATTGACGATATCGGCAAGCGAATCCATCTGCGCGCCGAACTTGGAGGTCGCCTTCATCATGCGGGCCAGACGCCCGTCGATACCATCGAGAAAGGCTGCGAGCAGCACCATGCCGACGGCAAGTTCGAAGCGGCCTTCGAAGGCCAGCCGCACGCCGCTCAGGCCCGCGCAGATGGCAAGCACGGTAACGAGATTGGGAATGACGAGACGGAAGGGAATTTCCCGAAGCCGTGGGCCTCTTCCGCTGTCATTGCTGATCTCATGCTTGCCATTGGTGCCTGGCTGCGTCGTCGGCTCTGCCATGGTTACGCTCCCTGAAACGTCATCAGCCGCGGCGGCTGATGACGGCACCCTTTGTCGAGCCGAATTCGGCAAGAACGGTTTCACCGGCAATGGCGGTCTGGCCCACGGAAACGCGCGTCTGGAACCCTTCCGGCAGGAAGATATCGAGGCGCGAACCGAAGCGGATGAGACCGAAACGCTCACCGGCATCCACCGGCTCGTTCGGCTTTACCCAGCAAACGATGCGGCGCGCTACCATGCCAGCGATCTGTACGACGCCGACCTTGCCATGCGCGGTCTCGATGACGAGGCCGTTGCGCTCATTGTCTTCGGATGCCTTGTCCACTTCCGCATTGAGGAAGAGGCCGGGGCGATAGGCGACGTTTACGACGCGGCCACGCACCGGAGCGCGGTTTACGTGGCAGTTGAACACGTTCATGAACACGGAAACGCGGACCATCGGCTCCTTGCCGAGTTCTAGTTCCAGCGGAGGAATGACCGTCTGGATCGCGGAAACCGTGCCATCGGCCGGGCTGATGATCAGGTCGTCGTCCTGCGGCGTTACGCGTTCCGGGTCACGGAAGAAATAGGCGCACCAGGCCGTCAGAACCATGCCGACCCAGAAGAGAGGTTCGGCTATCCAGCCAAGCACCAGCGATGCCACGAAGAAAGCCGCGACGAAAACGTAGCCTTCCTTATGGATCGGTACGATGGTGTTGCGAATGGTGTCGAACAGGTTCATTGATCTTTCTTCTCCGAAGTTAAACTTTTCAGCCGTATGAGCGGCGCGCTGCATTTAAATGCGCTCGCCACTACGGCGTTGATTTTACTGCATGCCTTACTGCAAAAACACGTCGTGTCCATGCACGCAGGCCCCATATAGTCGTTTCCCGACCATATTCACGCCTTGACGCGACAAAAACACGCTAAGGTGACTACAGGCAAACCGCGTTGCGGGCAATGGCTGCCCATAAGCAACGCGGCTTTATACCCGTCAATGCGCCGGTTCGCCGCGATCCACCACGCCTAGATCATCCTTTTCGCGCACTTCGCGCAGGCGTTCTTCGGCCTGAATGGCCTCGCGCTGGCGGCTCCACATGGACGCATAGAGCCCACCTGCCATCATCAGCGAGGAATGCGTGCCGCGTTCGGCAATGTTGCCGTCCTTCAAGACGATGATTTCATCCGCGCCGATGACCGTGGACAGGCGGTGCGCGATGACGAGCGTGGTGCGGTTCTTCGAGATCGTATCCAGCGCGCTCTGGATTTCCTGTTCCGTGTGGGTATCCAGCGCCGAAGTCGCTTCATCGAGAATGAGAATGGGCGGTGCCTTCAGGATGGTGCGGGCAATGGCCACGCGCTGCTTCTCACCGCCGGAAAGCTTCAGACCGCGCTCTCCGACCATCGTCTGAAACCCCTCGGGCAGCTTGCCGATGAAGCCGCTGATCTGCGCGGCATTTGCCGCCGCGTCCACATCCGCATCCTGCGCATCCGGGCGACCGTAACGAATGTTGTAAGCCAGCGTATCGTTGAACAGAACCGTATCCTGCGGAACCATGCCGATGACGGAGCGCAGGCTCTTCTGGGTGACAGTGCGAATGTCCTGCCCATCGATGGTGATCGCGCCGTCCTGAATATCGTAAAAGCGATAGAGCAGGCGCGAAAGCGTCGATTTGCCCGCACCGGAAGGGCCGACGATGGCGACGGTTTTGCCAGCGGGCACATCGAAGGAGATGCCCCTGAGAATGGGGCGCTCGGGATCATAGGCGAAATGCACATCGCGGAAGCTGACGGCACCGGTGCCGATCTGCAACGCCTTGGCATCCGGCGCGTCCACCACTTCGGCTTCCACTTCCAGCAGGTCGAACATCTGTTCGATATCCGTCAGGCCCTGTCGGATTTCGCGGTAGACGAAGCCGATGAAATTGAGCGGTACGGAAAGCTGCAGCAGCAACGCGTTGATGAAAACGAAATCACCGATGGTCTGTTCGCCACGCTGAACAGCGAGCGCCGACATGACCATCATGACCGTGGAGCCGAGGCCGAAGATGACGCCTTGGCCGAAGTTCAGCCAGCCCAGCGAGGTCCAGATGGCCGTCGCGGATTTCTCATAACGCGCCATGGAAGCATCGAAGCGCTTTGCCTCCATATCCTCATTACCGAAATATTTCACCGTCTCAAAATTGAGCAGCGAATCGATGGCCTTGGTGTTGGCATCCGTGTCGCTGTCATTCATCGAGCGACGGATGGATATGCGCCAGTTGCTGGCCTTCACGGTGAACCAGATATAGGCCCAGACGGTGACGACGGTGACGAACACGTACCAAAAGCCATAGGCCGTCCAGAAAATGACGGCGGTCAGCAGAAATTCGATGAAGGTTGGAGCGGTGTTGAGAATGGTGAAGCGGACGATGGTTTCGATGCCCTTCGTGCCGCGCTCGATGATGCGCGACAGGCCGCCCGTCTTGCGTTCCAGATGAAAGCGCAGCGAAAGCTGATGCATATGCACGAAGGTCTTGTAAGCCAGTTGCCGCACTGCGTGCTGGCCGACGCTGGCAAAAAGCGCGTCGCGCAACTGGTTCAGACCCACCTGAACAAGCCGCGTGAAATTATAGGCGATAACGAGCGCAACGGCGCCCAGCAGGAAGACGGGGACGAGCCCTGCCATGTCCAGCTTGCCGTTCAGCGCATCCGTCGCCCATTTGAAGAAGTAGGGAACGGAGATCAGCACCAGCTTGGCGACGATCAGGAATATGGTCGCCCACACCACCCGCATCTTCAGGTCTGGCCTGCCTTGCGGCCACATATAGGGCCAGAGATTGATGAGGGTCTGCATCGGATTGCTGGAATCCGCTGAAATCGTCTTCTTCTTGTCGGCCATTCTTCACTCCGGCGTCTGCTGGAGTGCAGACAGCAAGACGGCGGCCTGATGAGCCGCCGTTCTTCAAATTAGATAGTATTCAGACCTTACGAATGCAATGCCGCGCGGCGTTCCATCAGCGTGTCTTCAAGCGGTTGCGGTGAATTTCCTCCGCATTCGGCAGGGCCTTTTCCGGCACGCCGAAAATCTGACCGGGCTCGATCAGGTCCGGATTCTTGATCTGCTCCTGGTTGGCGAGATAGATCGTGGTGTAGCGAACGCCCTGGCCGTAAACCCGGCGCGAAATTTGCCACAGCGTATCGCCACGGCGAATGATGACGGTGCTGTCGCTATGCGCAAGCGGTGCCTGTTCGAAAGTTTTCGTGCCGGATGCATCCGCGCTCGGTGCCGGATTGGCGGACGTTGCCGGAGCAAGAGCGGGGACAGCAGGTGCTACCGCATTCAACTCTGCAAAGCGGGCCGTGAGACCTTCGATAGCCTTGCCAATGGCTGCGACATCGTTCGGCAATGCATCCACGGTGGCAAGCAGCGCGCGCGCCTTGCCCGCAATCTCCATGACGAATGCCGTGAAGGCAGGGTCGGCGGTTGCCGCAGTTCTGAATTCCGAGAGCGAACGAAGCGCAATGGCGGTGGCGGATTTCGCTGCTGCGACCTGATCCAGCGAAGGCGTGTTGCCGTCTTTATAAAGGCCGGAGAGAATGCCGAAGGCCTTGGTTACTTCGGTACGAAGCGCCTCGAAAGCAGCCTGATCGGTTACCGCAGAAGGGTTCTGCGCCGCGCCGTTTGCCGGTGCTGCGGGCTGCTGCTGCATGGCAACGGTACCCTGATCTGCCTCCGGGCGAGAGAAGGGAACGCGCACGCGCACGGTAACCTTGCCTGCGGCGTCCAGCGCCTCTGCCGTGATGATGTGGTTGCCCACCGAAAGCTGGATATCGCCTTCGATCACGAAGCTACCGGATGCTTCGGCTCGTGCATTGCCAACCTGGCTGTCATCGACAAGAGCGCGGACATTCGTGCCTGCCGGCGCCGAACCGGCGATGAAGATTTTCGAACCGTCGAATTCGACAGCCGTTACTCGGATGGATGCCGTTTCAGCCGTATTGGCGGTCGCGGCATTGCCCTGTGCCGGTGCGGCAGGCGTTGTTGCAGCACCGGGAGCCGCTTGCGGGGTCTGTGTGCCTGTCGGCGTGGCGGGGTTTGCCTGAGCCTGCAAGGCAGGCGGTGCGGCTTCTGGCATTGTCAGCACGCGGCTCGCCTTGCCGGGCGTCGTGACCATGGCAAGCAGATCGCCATTCTTCTGGCTCGGTACGGAAACCGTTGCCACTTCCTGAGACTGCGAAACCTTGCCGTCTTTACCAGTGGCGCGCAGCACGAGTTCATGGTCGCCCGGCGGCAGCGGATTATCGAGAACGGCTGCGAAATCGCCGCTACCCTCAACCGGCGTCTTGGCAATGACCTGACCCTTGTTCAGAATTTCCAGCTGTGCACCCGGCTGCGCCTTGCCAGCGATGACGGCGGAACCGTCGGGCTCCACGCGAAGCACATCGAAGCTCGGCAATTGTGCCGCATCACCCTGCGTTGCAGGGGCAGGGGACTGCGCAGGCTGCTGTGGAGCGGGAGTTGCGGGGGCAGGCGCTTCCGGGCGGGGCGCGCCATCATCCGTACCGGCAAACACACCAGCCAGACGACGAACCTGAGCGGCTGCGGCACTTGCATCCGTCGGCAGACCGCGCAGGAACGCCATGGTGCGCTCCGCCGCCGTGCGTGCCGTGGTGATCAGGCGCGAGGTCGTCTCATCCAGAGATTCAGGAATATCGATATCCTGCAATTCGCGAAGGGAATCTTCCACCTTCTTGCGAGCCGCGGCGAATTCCTCGTTCGTGGGAACCTTGTTGTCGGCGAAGAGGCCGGTCATGTCCTTGATGGACTTGGTGGTGGATTCCGCCAGACGCCCGACCTTGTCGGCAATATTGGCGGTTTCCTGCGCGGCGTCGGAGAGCAGATCGCCTGCCTTTTCGCCACCCATTTCCACGCTGTTCTTGACGGCATTGCCCGCCTGATTGATGGCATCGCCAATCGGTTTGTCATCGCCGGACATACGCGGCAAAACGAAAAAGACCATGAGCAGCGTCGCAGCAACAAGCACGATCAGCGCCAGCAGTCCGGCCTTTTTGTTTTTCATTATGAGTCTCCGGGTATATTCGTCGCAGTTCTATCGCGGATTGCTAGCGTTTTAGCGCCTGCCATACAAGCGTTCTCGTGGCCGAAGGACAGCGTTTGTCGCATGATCCCCCAAATTTTCTTGACCTGATCCGCCCTCCCGTAGTTCGGTGCAGGTCATGACGAACAAAAATCACTCGATTCGATCCATCTGCGTCTATTGCGGCTCTCAGCCGGGGCGTGACCCTGCCTATATGGAAGCCGGGCGAGCCCTTGGCAAAGCCATTGCCGAAAACGGCATTCGCCTGGTTTACGGCGGCGGCACCAAAGGCATCATGGGCGCCGTTGCAAGCGGCGTCTTGTCCAATGGCGGCGAAGTCACGGGCATCATACCCGAATTTCTCGTGGATATGGAAGCGACCCGCCATTCTCTTGGCCAATTGAACGAACTTGTGATCACCAAGGACATGCATGAGCGCAAGCACATGATGTTCGAGCGGTCCGATGCTTTCGTGACGCTGCCCGGCGGCATCGGCACGCTGGAAGAGATCGTGGAGATCATGACCTGGGCGCAGCTTGGCCGCCATGCAAAACCGATGGTCTTCGCCAATATCAACGGCTTCTGGGACCCGATGCTGGAACTGATCCGCCATATGCGCGATCAGGGGTTCATCCACCGTGCGCATCTCCTCAACCCGCTGGTCATCTCGGAAATCAGCGAGATCGTGCCTGCGATCATCGAGCGGGCCGTTGCGCAGGAAAACCCGGAAGGCGATCCTTCCGTCATCGCACAGCTTTAAACAAATACGCTGCCGGTCACCCGGCAGCTCTGCTCCGCATCAGGCTCGGCAGCGTATAAATTACCAGCGCCGACCAGATCATCACGAATGCGACCAGCCTCACCGTATCGAACGGCTCCTTGAAGATGAAGACGGCGATGGCGAAGATCATCGACGGCGCGATATATTGCATGATGCCGATGGTGGAAAGCTTCAGCAGCTTCGCCCCGTTGCCGTAGAAGATCAGCGGTACGGCAGTCACAAGACCGCTTGCCGCCAGCAACCATGTATCGACCGCGGTCCCGGCCATGAAATGCCCCTGTCCCGTGGCCGTCAGATAGATGATGAAGGAGATTGCAGGCGGTGTAAGCAGCAGCACTTCCAATAGAAAACCCTGCGTCGGCCCGATAGGCAGCGTCTTGCGGAAGAATGCGTAGAAGCCCCAGGAAACGGTGAGCGCAATGGCCACCCATGGCAGGCCCCCGGCATTCCAGGTCAGCAGTGCAACGGCCATCGCCACCAGCGAAATCGCAGCCATCTGCATGCGGCTGAGCTTTTCCTTCAGCAGAATGGCGCCGAGAAGAATGCTGAAAAGCGGATTGATGAAATAGCCCAGCGCTGCATCCAGCGCATGGCCGGAGCCGATGGCCCAGATATAAATGCCCCAGTTGATGCTGATGAGAGACGCAGTGAGGCAAGCCATGGCCAGCATACGCGGCGTCGTCAATGCATGCCGGATTTCAGCGGTACGCCCCAGAACCATCAACACCATCGCGGTGATTGGCACAGACCAGACGACGCGGTGGACAATCACTTCAAACGGCGAAATATGGGCCACGGCCTTCATGTAGAACGGCAAAAATCCCCACAATATATAGGCCGTCAGCGCATAGACGAAACCACGGGCGCTATCGCCCGACTGAGGAGCCCGGAGGGTGGAATTCATTGCCATTGGAAACTGCCAATTCGATTGGGATCGTTCCGCACTATGCCTGTTTACCGTTATATACCAATTCATTTCCGTGAAGAATGTGGTGAGAAAAGCTTCATTATGGGGTGAGGCGGGTGAATCGAAATGTGAGTGGTGGAGGGTAAGGTGTTGAAATGATTGGAGTGGATGGATGTGTATGAGGGGCAAGAGGACAGCGGAGTTCTCATCCACGTCTTCCCCTGCCTAACTCCATTGCTGTCCGGTTTAAATATGCGGATATAAGGCAAGGCATCGAATGCGTTCCAGTTCCATCTTCAAATCCGATTAGGACGCCCTTTGACCGGGTTCGCGGCATGGCGCCGACGGTGCAGCTCCACTTCCGTCATCCCGGACTTGATCCGGGATCCAGCCAGACCAAGTCCTTGGTCTGAAAGACTCTTTCGACGCGCAGACGCGCGTCTGCTGGACCCCGGCTCAAGGCCGGGGTGACGGGTGGGGGAGCTGTTCTCGCCCCTAGCCGTCCTCTCAGTTTACCGGACAGCGGTGGACTTGACCCATCTCAAGAGCCGCTGCTTTGGCAGATGCTCGGGACAAGCCCGACCATAACGTCGGCGGGCAAGAGGAGCCGCCGTCACTTCCCCGCAAACCGGTCCGTCGCGCGGATCAGCTGGTCCAGAATTCCCGGCTCGCTCAGCGCATGTCCTGCCGCTTCGATAATGTGCAGGTCAGCCTTCGGCCAGGCCTTGGCCAGATCCCACGCCGTCTTCAGCGGGCAGGGCATGTCATAGCGGCCATGCACGATGACGCCCGGAATGTCCTTCAGCTTGTAGGCATCGCGCAGTAACTGGCCTTCCTCCAGCCAGCCGGCATTGACGAAGAAATGCGTTTCGATGCGCGCAAAGGCTATGGCGTATTGGTCCTCGCCGAATTCATCCACACGCGCAGGGTCGGTCACCAGCGAGATCGTGGCGCCTTCCCACTGGCTCCACGCTTTGGCGCATTCCAGCTTTTTCGCCTCGTCGCTGCCGGTGAGATAGCGATTATAGGCCACCATCATTTCATGACGTTCCGCCTCGGGAATAGGCGCGAGGAAGGTTTCCCAGCGTTCGGGATACATCTCGGAAACGCCGAATTGGTAGTACCAGTCAAGCTCGCGTTTCGTCAGCAGGTAGATGCCCCGCACCACCAACTCGCTGACACGCTCGGGATAGGTCTGCGCATAGGCAAGCGCCAGCGTCGAACCCCAGGAACCGCCGAAGACCTGCCACTTGTCGTAGCCGAATTTTTCGCGCAGCCTTTCCATATCCGCAACCAGATGCCACGTCGTGTTGGCTTCCAGATGCGCATGTGGCGTGGAGCGCCCGCAGCCGCGCTGATCGAACAGCACCACATCATAAAGTGCAGGATCGAAGACGCGGCGATGGGTAGGGGTGACGCCACCGCCCGGGCCGCCATGCAGAAACACAGCAGGCTTGCCGCCCTTGGTGCCCACCCGTTCCCAATAGATCGTATGGCCATCGCCCACATCCAGAAAGCCGGTCTCGTAGGGCTCGATTTCGGCATAGAAGCTGCGCAATTCAGTCATGTCGTCTTTCCTGTGGTGGCCAGTGCAAGGTGTCGTGATCGGGATGCTGGTTGTTCTTCACCGGCGTCGCATCGCTCTCAGGCTGTTCAGCCTCAACCGGTAGAGCATCCAGCAGCGAAAACCAGTTCATTTTCTGCGCCAGATTGGACTGTGCTTCCGGCACGATCTGCTGGGGCTCATCGAGCGAACCCAGCGTGATATTGATGAAATCCATGCCGGGAATATCATAAAAAAGCGGCGTTCCGCATGTGCCGCAAAAGCCGCGCCGCACATGTTCCGAAGATTGAAACCAGCTCGGCTCGCCACGCGTCAGCGTGAATGCATCGCGACCGCTGGCGCCCAGCGGCATGAAGTAATTGCCGGACGCCTTCTGGCACATGCGGCAATGGCAGAGATGCGGATAGCGAATTTCACCATTGATGCGATAGCGTAACGCCCCGCATTGGCACCCGCCGGAGAGAAACTTCGCCGTCAATTGATATTGTCCTCCGGCGGCCAGGTTTCCGTGTCGTGGTCTGGGTGCTGGTAGGAAACAATGGTGCTTTCATCCACGCTTTGCTGCGTTTCGCGCTTATCGAACAGCGCCTTTATCCACGGCATTTGCATATGCGCATTCACCTGAACCTGCGGCTCGATCTGTTCCGGGTGGTCGAAAGCGCCAATCGCGATCTCCACGCCGCCGGGATAATGATAGGTCAACGGCGTGCCGCATTTGTTACAAAAGCCGCGATGGATTTTTGCCGAAGAGCGGAAGAGGGTGGGCTGTCCGCGCGTCCATGTCAGATGCGCCTGATCCGCCCCCACGAGCGCGCCGAAGAAATTGCCGAAATGCTTCTGGCACATGCGGCAGTGGCAGATGGATGGGCGACCGAGCTTGCCCGCATGAAACCGCACCGCGCCGCACTGGCATCCGCCCGAATATCCCGTCTCGCTCACCGGCTTTTCTCCTCTGACCATTCGGGCGTATCGTGGTCCGGATGCTGATAGGAAACAAGGTCTGCAATGAAACTTGCCGACGTCACATCGGCCTCGGTCTCTTCCCCCGGCAGCAAATGCAGCCTGTCAACAAAACCGATCTTGTTCTCCGTGCCCCACTGTATGACGGGCGGCAGGGCAGACGGATCATCAAACGCACCAGCCGCCACCGCGATACCATCCGGCGCTTCATAGGTCAGCGGCGTGCCGCAGTCGGAGCAGAAACCCCGTTTGACATGATTGGAAGACTGAAACCGCTTCGGCTCCCCACGCGTCCATTCAAAATCGGCCCCCCGCACCGAAACCAGCGGCGCATAATAAGCCCCAAACGCCTTCTGGCACATGCGGCAATGGCAGATGGAGCTATCCTTCAACACGCCCTCCGCCCGAAACCGTACCGCTCCGCACTGGCATCCGCCGGTATAGATCGTCATAGCTGTTCCTCCCGTATCGATCTGACAATGTGAAGACAGACATTGTCTATATCTTTGAGAATGGCTTCGTTCCAGAAACGGATGACGGTCCAGCCATGCTGCTGAAGCTTTCGGCTTCTATGCTGGTCGTATTCGGCAGCTAAATTGGTCGCGTGCTGAGAACCGTCGAGTTCGATAATGAGTTTGTGCTCGGGGCAGGCGAAATCGACGATATAGCCCAGGATTGGCAATTGTCTCCTGAAACCCAATCCCTCCAGCCGATGGGCTCGCAGAGCGTTCCAGAGTTTCAACTCTGCGTCCGTCAGGTTTTTGCGCATGCGCCGGGCATGGACGCGATGTTTCGGCTTTACGTGGTGATGAGACATCGGGAACTCGTTACTCTGGTTGTAACGAGAGGTTGGTACAGCGTGGATCGAAGAGCAATAGCCGAAGGTGCTCTTTCCACTTTAGGCTGGTGGCTGTGGCACCCCCCTCTGTCCTGCCGGACATCTCCCCCTCAAGGGGGGAGATCGGGTTGGGTTGACCGCTCGCCTCCTAAGGTGTCTCGGCGACGGTTTCGCCAGTCTCGAAGTTTTATGACGAGGCGCGAAGCTTGCCTCTTGCCGATCTCCCCCCTTGAGGGGGGAGATGCCCGGCAGGGCAGAGGGGGTGCCC
>JAAIGF010099770.1_pt1 | contig 54660 bp, 49 predicted proteins | sample 6487441 | NCBI WGS metagenome assembly JAAIGF01 (sample SAMN13974129, study PRJNA590717) | phyllosphere metagenome | biome: pepper field; feature: multiple bacterial spot infested pepper fields; material: pepper leaves; isolation source: leaves from pepper fields | host: Capsicum annuum ...
GAGGCCGGGTGACCCACGAGCAATCACCGTGGCGGTGGCGCGTACCTGGTGGATGCTGGTGCGGTAGGCATCCACACGGCGCTGGTCGTCAGCATCGGTGATGCGCGCCGCAGGGTTTTCGAGGACCGATTTGACCTGCTCTCCATTTTCTACATGATCGACGAAGTGCTTCATACGATGGGAATCGCCCAGCATGGCTGCCGTCAGCGGCTTGGCAGCCTCGTTGGCCATTCCACCCACCAGACGGGAAGCGAATTCGACAGTGCGTAGTGTCTTCAGTTCGCTGGGCAGTGCATACATCTCGACGCGGCCGTAATGCTTGCCGCCGGCGCTGACAAAATCGCCGGCCATCACATGATTGGTGAAAGGCGCCGCGTTCCCGGGCTGGCCTTCCGGAATGCGGTAACCCAGGCTGTTGGCGCCGTAGGGGTTGAACGCTTCGCCGGGGAGGTTGTAGTGATGTGCGGTGACCTGCGCCAGCGCGCCACCCAGGGAGTGGCCCGTAACGGAGAGCTTCTTGCCATCATGATCGGCCAGCTCCTTGGCCTGCCGTGTGAGTTCCAGCGCGTCCTTGAGTTGTCCATTGAAGCGGGTGGAGAGCATTCCCAGATCGATTGCGCCGTCCTTCAGCGGCTGCCGGTCAAATTCGGTGCCGCGGTGCGCAACGACGTAATCGCCGGTCTGCAGGTTCTTGTAGATCGTGCCCTGATAGCCGCTGGGCATGTCCAGGTGTTTCACGGCTACAAATTTGTCTCCACCAGCATCGATCTCTTTCGGAGCTCCATTGGCTTCAAACTGAGGTGGTAAATAAGTTGCGTCTGACAGGTCGGCATTGGCGTTCTTGCTCATTTATTCCTTCCTTGGACTGATTGCGATCGTGTACGAAAAGTAGTTGCTGCGCTGAGCTTCCGGTACGGTCCTGATGAACCTGGACGTCGGCATGCTGTCTGCCGGAGATGCGCTGCCTTCGCCGAGCAGCGGCTGGATGCTCTTGCTTGAGTATCGTGTCTCACTCCCGCCGTCTACGCTGGTGGAGATCGTAAAGTAGGTGGGAGACTTGGGGGTGTCCGCTTTCAGTGCCGCGCCGATCAGGACTATTTCCCATTCGCAGGGGCCTCTCCCGAAGTAGTCGAGATCGAGGATGCCGTCGCGGAAGTAAGTTCCCTTGTATGTTGTTGGGTTGACTTTCCGTAGCGGAATATCGAGCGAGTGCTTGTCGATCCCGTAACGAACACCCTCAAAATTGTCGATGGGAGGCAGGCAATCATTTGTGACTTTGTAGGTCACGTACGCGCCCGTTGCGTAGATGTTCTCCGGCGCATCATGTGTCGTGACGACAACCTCATACGCTTCCTTGGGCGAAGGGTTGGCCTCATAGGGTGGCGGCGTGCGCTCTTTACTCCCACATGCGGCCAGCAACGCCAGCAACAGCGGGCAGAGTGCGCGTGACGCGACATGTGCACTGATCCGGTGCCCTTCGAGATCCATCATCAGCCGATCCAGCATCCTTGAGTGTCTCTACGATACGGCTGCGGATGGGTGGGTTTCAAATCGACAGAATTTCATACTCAATTGAGTGATGAATATCTCATTTCTCACGCTGGCCCCCGATGTAGCCACGGCGCCTACCCCTCAAAAGCGTCACGGACGCGATCATGGTCCATTCACGCGCTTTCGCATTTCTATCGGCATACACTCCTTGCCGCCTCGCCCCGGACGCAATCCATCTGGCGCCGTGGGGATAATCGGCGTAATGCTGTACCCCTGCCGTGCCGTTCTTGTTTACCAGGAGAAGGAATTCCATGAACATGTTCCGTACCGCCCCGTTGTGTTTCGCCTTGGGCATGAGCCTTTTCGGCACCACTGTGATGGCAGCCAGCAGCGAACAGGTGCTGATGCCAAGGTTCGATGGCTATGTCAAAGCCTTTGAGGCGTCTGATCCGCAGACCGGCGACATCACCGAGTACGTGCCCAAGGGGCAGACCGTGGAAGCCTGGACCGACATGATCACGGTCAACATTGCGCCCAATTCCGCATCGGTTTCACCGCGCGAATTCCTGGGCACCATGGAAGCCGGCTGGCGCGGTGCCTGCCCGGACACGCAGGCGAACTGGCTGCATGAGGGTCAGGAACACGGCCGCCCGATGGCGGTGCTGATGCTCAGTTGCCCGCTCAATCCCGGTACCGGCAAGCCGGAAACAACTTGGGTCAAGGGCATCCAGGGCGAGCAGGGTTTCTACACCGTGCAGAAGGCGTTCCGCACCGCGGTGAAGGAAGTTGACGTGGTGACCTGGGTGAAATGGCTCAGTGGCGTGATGTTGTGCGGTAGCGGCGAGGGGCCGGCGTGCCCGGGCGATGGCCGCTGATAACCCGCAGTTAGGGGCTGATTGCCAGTGGGTCTGACCCGCGCGACACGGCTGCCCTATGGTGGCCGTTTCCCGGATGGAGTCAGGTGCGATGAGTGACCCGCAGTGGCAACTGGAAACCCTGGCCGTGCACGGCGGCTACCGTCCCGACCCGACCACGCGTGCGGTGGCGGTGCCGATCTACCAGACCGTGGCCTACGCCTTCGATGACACCCAGCACGGCGCGGACCTGTTCGACCTGAAGGTGCCGGGCAACATCTACACCCGCATCATGAACCCCACCACCGACGTGCTGGAACAGCGCCTGGCCGCGCTGGAAGGCGGCATCGGTGCACTGGCGCTGGCCTCGGGACAGGCGGCCATCACCTATGCCATCCAGACCATCGCCGAGGCCGGCGACAACATCGTGGCGGCCAGCGCGCTGTATGGCGGCAGCCTCAACCTGCTGGCGCACACCCTGCCGCAGTACGGCATCACCGCGCGGTTTGCCGATCCGGCGGACCCTGCTGCGTTCGCCGCGCTCATCGACGAACGCACCAAGGCCGTGTTCGTCGAGTCCATCGGCAACCCGCGCGGGAATGTCACCGACATCGCCGCGATCGCCGAGGTGGCGCATGCCGCGGGCGTGCCGCTGATCGTCGACAACACCGTGGCCACGCCATTCCTGCTGCGCCCGTTCGAGCACGGCGCCGATATCGTGGTGCATTCGCTGACCAAGTACCTGGGCGGCCACGGCACCAGCCTGGGCGGGGCGATCGTAGACTCGGGCCGCTTCGACTGGGCTGCGCAGCGCAAACGCTTCGCGCGCCTCAATGAGCCCGACCCCAGCTACCACGGCGTGGTCTACACCGAAGCGCTAGGCCCGGCGGCGTACATCGGCCGCGCGCGGGTGGTGCCGCTGCGCAATACCGGTGCAGCGCTATCACCGTTCAATGCGTTCCTGATCCTGCAGGGCATCGAAACCCTGGCCCTGCGCATGGAGCGGATCAATGCCAACGCGCTGGCGGTGGCGCAGTACCTGCAGGCGCACGCAAAGGTGGCGTGGGTGCGCTACGCCGGCCTGGCCGACGATCCCGAACATGCCGCCGCGCAGCGCTATCTGGGTGGGCACGGCTCCGGCGTGCTGACCTTTGGCCTGCCCGGTGGCCGCGACGCAGGCGCACGCTTCCTGGATGCGCTCAAGCTGTTCACCCGGCTGGTGAACCTGGGCGACGCGAAATCGCTGGCCACGCATCCGGCCTCGACCACGCACCGCCAGCTGGATGCCAACGAACTGGCCCGTGCCGGCGTCAGCGAGGACACCGTGCGTCTGTCGATCGGCATTGAACACATCGGCGACCTGCGCGCCGACCTGGAACAGGCGCTGGCGGCGGCCTGATAGCTGCAGGCTTGGTCGTCATCGCCAGCGGCGATCACCACGCAGGGCAGGATGGGTTACGGTGGAACTGCCTCTCCAAGGCGTGGCAGAACTGGCAATCCCAGCAAGACGAATCCCCGACGGGTGCGGGCCCGCCGGGGATTTTTTTGTGCGGCCGGGTAAGGGGTCGGATCCGTTTTCCAACGGAATACGGCTCTGACCCCGGTAAGCCAGAAACGCACGATTGACCCGGAGGCTGCATTCAGTCCAAATGCCGATACGACGGAGTTTCACAATCAGGACGTGACTCGGATGAAGAAATCGACCCTGGCAATCACAGCTTTCCTCACAGTGCTGTTTGCCTCATGGCACAACCGCACCGCCTTGTTTGAAATCTACGATCAGGCCAATGCGACCTCGCAGCAGCTCCAGGCAGCGCACGCCGCGAAGCCTGATTGATCACAAGAGCATCCACGCATGGCGTGGATCTACCGTGTCGACCAAGGTCGACACCTACCAGAGCAGATCCAGGTCAGAGCCCGTTACGCAGCCACGGGACCCGACCCCGTGCCGACCAACGGTCGGCACCCACGAACATCAGCAGTTCCAGCATCAGCATTTCCGACAGCCGCGGGAAACTGTCGAAGGCGGGGTGGGTCCGGTGGCAGGGGTGTGAGCGGCATGGATGCCGCGACCAAGCCCCCATGGATGGGTTTACGGCGTCCCCTGCCACCGGACCCGCCCCGCCATCCCACGGATAGGCAGCTTTTGACGTTGACGTTGACGTTGCCGGCCAGCGGCCGGCACTACCGCAGGTGCGGAGCTGCTTCCCTCACACCACCGGGATGCTGTGCTGCCCCAGATTCCGGTACGGCGGCGTCGACATGATCATCTCCGCCAGCGAATAGGCCAGCTCGCGCTCGGCCATCACCGTGCCATCGGCACCGTGTTCCAGCAGATGCTTCACTTCCGCATCGCTGTGCGCGCGCGCCAGCAGGGTCAGATCCGGGTTGATCGCCCGCAGCTTGGCCAGCGCCTCACCGGCTTCCAGCGGCTGCGGAATGGCCAGCACCGCGATCTTCGCGCGCTCCGGATGGGCCTCGGCCAGCACCCGGTCGGCCGCCGCGCTGCCGCGGATCGCCGCAAGGCCCTTGGCGTGCGCCTGCTCGACGTGTTCCTTGTTGTCATCGATCACCAGCACCGGCACGCCACGGTCGCGCAGCACCTGCGCCAGCTCGCTGCCCACGCGGCCGTAGCCGATCACGATGGCGTGGCCATGCAGGTCGCGCGAGGGGCCGGTGGCCTCTTCGGGCTCGGCCGCCTGCGGCGACTGCTCCTGCTTGGCCTGCCAGCGGTCCAGCAGGCCGAACACCAGCGGATTGAGCATGATCGACACCAGCGCACCGGCCAGCACCAGCGACTGGCCTTCCTTCGGCAGGATCTGCAGCGCCACGCCGAGGCCGGCGATGATGAAGGCGAATTCGCCGATCTGCGCCAGGCTGGCAGAGATGGTCAGCGCCGTGCTGGTCGGGTGGCCGAAGGCGCGCACGATGAAGAACGCCGCCGCCGACTTGCCGAACATGATGATCGCCACCGTCGCCAGCACCTGCCACGGGTGCTGCACGATGATGTTGGGGTCGAACAGCATGCCCACCGAGACGAAGAACAGCACCGCGAACGCATCGCGCAGCGGCAGCGAATCATGCGCCGCCTTGTGGCTCAGTTCGGATTCGTTGAGCAGCATGCCGGCGAAGAACGCGCCCAGCGCGAAGGACACGCCGAACAGCATGGCCGAGCCGAATGCCACGCCCAGCGCGATGGCCAGCACCGACAGGGTGAACAGCTCGCGCGAACCGGTGCCGGCGATGCGTTCCAGGATCCACGGAATGACCCGGCGGCCGACCACCAGCATCACCGCTACGAACAGGCCCAGCTGCACGAAGGTCCAGCCGATGTCGGCCAGCACGCTGCCGAGGGTGTGGGTTTCCTTGGCGGCGTCGGGGCCGAACACACCGGCCAGCACCGGCATCATCACCAGTGCCAGGACGCAGGCCAGGTCCTCGACGATCAGCCAGCCCACCGCGATCTTGCCGCGCAGGGTTTCCAGCAGGCGGCGTTCTTCCATCGCCCGCAGCAGCACCACGGTACTGGCGGTGGCCAGCGAGAAACCGAAGATGACCCCGTGCAGGGCCGGCCAGCCCATCAGCCAGGCCACGCCCCAGCCCAGCAGGGTGGCCACGGCGATCTGGCCGATGGCACCGGGGATGGCGATGGCCTTCACTGCCATCAGGTCCTTCAGCGAGAAGTGCAGGCCGACGCCGAACATCAGCAGCATCACGCCCAGTTCGGCCAGCTGGTTGGCCAGCGCCTGGTCGGCGACGAAGCCGGGGGTGAACGGGCCGACGCAGATGCCAGCCACCAGATACCCGACCAGAGGAGACAAGCGCAGCTTGTTGGCCAGCGCGCCGAAGATGAAGGCGAGCCCCAGGCCAACGGCCACGATGTTGATCAGGTCGGTGTCATGGTGCATCGGCACTCGCAGGAAATCGGGGGGGATGCCCCGATTTTCACCTAATGCGCCAGATGCAGCAAACCCTGGAAGCAAATGGGGTCAGATCCCTTTTCCCGCGGGAAAAGGGCTCTGACCCCACCAGGGCCGGGCAATGCCGGCCAGCGGCCGGCACTACCACCGAGATGCCCGTTACCGCTTACCAGTTGTACTTGATGCGGCCGTAGACATACGCGCCGTTGAAGCCGAACGGCGAGTAGTTGCTGTAGGGCAGCATGCCGAAGGTCGAGTTCTGCAGGTCTTCGGTGCGGTCCGGGTACTCGTCCAGCAGGTTGTCGGCGCCCAGGGTCAGGGTCCAGTTGCTGCTCGGCTTGTAGCTCACCGAAGCGTCCAGCACCCACTTGTCGCCGTAGGTCTGGTCGCGCAGGGCGGTGGCCGAGTTGCGCACGGTGAACTCGCCGTAGTGGGTGGCAGCCAAGCCCAGTTCCCAGTGGTCCGAACGCCAGGTGCCGCTCAGCACGGTCTTGTCGCGCGGGTAGCTGTCCTCGATGCGGCCGATCTCATCACGGCCGATCAGCGACTGGGTCAGGCCCAGGGTGCCGAACACGGCCGGGGTGCCGCCCACGCGCTGCACCTCGGTGTCGTTGTAGCTGTAGGCCGCGGTCAGTTCCAGGCTGCTGGCCGCGAACGGCACGGTGTAGCTGGAGACGAAATCTACACCGCGGGTACGGGTGTCCAGGCCGTTGGTGAAGTACGAGAACGCGGTCACCTGCGGCAGGCCCAGCGTGCCCAGCAGTGCGCTGGTGGCGGCGTTGGTGGTGATGCTGGACGACAGCGCGATGCGGTTGTCGATGTCGATCTGGTACGCATCGACGGTGATGTACAGGCGGTCCACCGGCTGCAGCACCAGGCCCAGGCTGTAGGAGGTGGACGTTTCCGCCTTCAGCGGCGAAGCGCCCAGCGCCTGTGCGGCCTGGCTGGTGGTGGGGAAGGTGCCGCGTTCGACGAACACGCCATTGGTGAACTGGCTGGTCACCGCCTGGTAACCCTGCTGGGCCAGCGACGGGGCGCGGAAACCGCTGGAAGCGGTGGCACGCAGGGCGACCTTGTCGGTGAAGGCATAGCGCGCCGACAGCTTGCCGGAGAAGCGGTCACCGAAGTCCGAGTAATCCTCGTAGCGGCCGGTCACGCCGGCGGAGAACTTGTCGGTCAGATCCGCTTCCAGGCCGGCATAGACGGCGTAGTTGTGGCGGTCGGCGTGCACTTCATTGGTGGGGGTGAAGCCGGCGAAGCCCTGCGCACCGGTGCCGGTGTAGGAGTTCAGTTCGCCCGGGTTCTGGTCCCACTTTTCCTTGCGGTACTCACCACCGAAGGACAGGGTGACCGGATAGGCCAGGCCCCAGTCCAGCGACTTGGTGAAGTCGGCATTGAAGATGTCCTGCTGGTACTTCAGCGTGCCGTCGTAGAACGAGCTCGGGCTGGTGGCGCCCAGGCTGTAGTTGATGCTGTTGCGGGTGTTGAAGTCCAGGGTGTTCTCGCCGTGGTTCAGGCTGAGGTCCCAGGTCCAGCCGCTGTCGGTGTTGCCCTTGACGCCGGCCACCAGCGAGCGGTCCTTCGAGTACTGGTTGATCTCCGGCACGTAGCCGTCCGGGTAGATCTGCGACAGCAGCGCGGTCTGGCCGCTGTGGTTGGGCGAGCGGTAGAACGCGAACGAGGTGATGTCGCGGTTGCTGAGCAGCGCACTGGCGTAGCCGGTCACGTGGTCGCTGAAATCGAAGCTGGCATTGGCCGAGGCCGCGGTGGCATCCACGCGCGGGTCGCCGACGACGAAGGTGGTTTCACCGATGGCCGGGAAATTGCCGGTGTTCGGAGTGGTGCCACGGTACGGGCCGGCGCGGTTGCTTTCGTCCTGCTGGCTGATCTGGCCGGCCACGTGCACGCGGCCACGGCCGTTGGCGAACTCGACGCCGGTGTCGCCGGAGAGCTGGTACTTGTTGCCGTCACCGGCCGAGTACTGGCCGTAGTCCACGGCCAGGCTGCCGCCACTGCCGCTGCCCTTCAGCACGATGTTGATGACGCCGGCGATGGCGTCCGAGCCGTACTGGGCCGAGGCGCCGTCACGCAGCACTTCCACGCGTTCGATGGCGGCGATCGGGATGGCGTTGATGTCCACCGCCGAGGAGCCACGGCCGATGGTGCCGTTGACGTTGATCATCGCCGAGGTGTGCTGGCGCTTGCCGTTCACCAGCACCAGCACCTGGTCGGGCGAGAGGCCGCGCAGCTGCGCCGGGCGCACGCCGCTGGTGCCGTCGGTCAGGGCCGGGCGCGGGAAGTTCAGCGAGGGCAGGGCGCGCGACAGCGCGGTGGCCAGTTCGCCGGAACCGGTGGACTGCAGGATTTCCGGGGTGATGATGTCGATCGGCGACTGCGACTCGGCGACCGTACGGTCGGCCACGCGGGTACCGGTGACGATCACCGTATCGAGGGTGTTGGCGGCGGTGCCGGTCTGCTGGGCAGCAGCGGCGAACGAAGCGCCACCGAGTGCGACAGCGATGGCGGCGGCGATCAGGCTGGTCTTGCGGTTCATCGGGGTGGGGCTCCGGTTGGCGGGAACTGGCACCGGAATCGACATCACGGGGGTGAGGCGGACGACGGTTGTTGCGGTGCGCAATACAGCAATTAACGGGAATTTAAGCAGCTGTCAAATGCGCGTCATGTGAAAAAACGTTGCAAAAGCAAGCATTTAGCTGTGGCGGGCATTGGCGGGGGAGGGGCCCGGGAGGCGCGCGGACTCGACGAGGGAGAGATGTGGAGCGACCGCGTCGCTTCCCGGGGCGCGTCAAGTATTCGTTAACGCTAGAATTGCGTCGCAGGAACAGTGCTCACCAGCACATTCCATTCGGTTATATGGACGCCTTCCCCCATGATTTCGCTTCGTAATTTCGCCTTGCGCCGCGGCGAGCGGCTGCTGTTGTCCAATGTCGACCTGACCCTGCACGCCGGTTACCGGGTGGGTGTGGTCGGCCGCAACGGTGCTGGCAAGTCCAGCCTGTTCGCGGCGGTGAAGGGCGAGCTGGAGGCGGACAAGGGCGACGTCGACCTGCCCGGCAAGGTGCGCATCGCCAGCGTCGCCCAGGAAACCCCGTCGCTGCCCGATCCGGCGCTGAGCTTCGTGCTGGGCGGTGATACCGAGGTGGCCGCGGTGCTGGCCGCCGAGGCCGACGCCACCGCCCGCGAGGACTGGGAAGCCGTGGCCGAGGCGCATACGCGCATGGCCGAGCTGAACGCCTATGACGCTGAAGCGCGCGCCGGCAAGCTGCTGCACGGCCTGGGCTTCCCGGCCGAGACCCACCACCGCGCGGTGTCCTCGTTCTCCGGCGGCTGGCGCGTGCGCCTGAACCTGGCACGCGCACTGATGATGCCCAGCGACCTGCTGCTGCTCGACGAACCGACCAACCACCTCGACCTGGACGCGGTGTACTGGCTGGAACAGTGGCTGCTGAAGTACCCGGGCACCCTGCTGCTGATCTCGCATGACCGCGAGTTCCTCGACAACGTGGCCACCCACACCCTGCACCTGCACGGTGGCGGCGCCAAGCTTTACCCGGGCGGCTACACCGATTTCGAGCGCCAGCGCGCCGAACAGCTGCGCCAGCAGCAGATCGCGCACGAGAAGGAACAGGCCGAGCGCGCCCACCTGCAGAGCTTCATCGACCGCTTCAAGGCGCAGGCCAGCAAGGCCGCGCAGGCACAGAGCCGCATGAAGCGCCTGGCCAAGCTGGCCGGTACCGAAGCGGTGCGTGCCGAGCGCGAGTTCCGCATCGAGTTCGCGCCGCCGGCCAAGCTGCCGTTCTCGCTGATCCGCCTGAACCACGTCGAGGCCGGCTACGGCGCCGATGCGGTGATCCTGCACAACGTCGGCTTCGGCCTGGAAGCTGGCCAGCGTATCGGCCTGCTCGGCCCCAACGGTGCCGGTAAAACCACCCTGGTGAAGACCCTGGTGGGCGAGTTGATGCCGATTGCCGGCGAGCGCTCGGCGCACCCGGACCTGAAGATCGGCTACTTCGCCCAGCACACGGTGGAATCGCTGCACGAAGGCCAGTCGCCGATGGAGCACTTCCGCGAGATCGCCCCGGATGCGCCGAACCAGTCGTTCCGCGATTTCCTCGGCAAGTGGAATTTCCCCGGCGACCGCGCGTTCGAACCGGTCGATGGCTTCTCCGGTGGCGAGCGCGCGCGCCTGGCGCTGGCGCTGATCGCCTGGCAGCAGCCGAACGTACTGCTGCTCGACGAACCGACCAACCACCTTGACCTGGAAATGCGCGAAGCGCTGGCCGAAGCGCTGGCTGATTTCGACGGCGCGATCGTGATGGTCTCGCATGACCGCCACCTGATCGGCTTGGTCTGCGACACCTTCTGGCGCGTGGCCGATGGCGTGGTCGAGCCGTTCGACGGCGACCTCGATGCCTACGCCGCCTGGCTGCGTACGCGTCCGCAGGCGCAGGGCACCAAGGCGCGCATGGAACAGGTGGAAGAGCCGGTGGTGGTCAAGACCGCCCCGGTGGCGCAGGTGGTGCAGAAGAAGCCGGCCAACCCGCACAAGCTGGCGGCGGCCGAAACCAAGGTGTCCGAGCTGGAAAACAGCCTGGCCGAGCTGGACCGCCAGCTGGCCGACCCGGCCAACTACGCCGATGCCACCCGCATGGCCGTGCTCGGCCGCGACCGCGAAACCACTGCCGCGCAGCTGGAAAAAGCCGAAGCCGCGTGGATGGAGCTGCTGGAGTCGTAACCCCGCGTTCGCCGGGCATGGCCCGGCGCTACCATTGCCGCCGATGACGGTAGCGCCGGGCCATGCCCGGCGGGCCTACCCGCCCTGCGCCTGCAGCCACTCGCGGAAGCGGCGGGCGGGTTCGCGTTCGGCGCGTGAGCGCAGCCGCGTCAGCCAGTAGCGGCCCAGTTCCAGCGTGGTCGCGAACGGCTGCAGCAGGCGGCCTTCGGCCAGTTCCTGCTCGAACATGCGCAGCGGCAGCAGGGCGACGCCGGCGCCACCGGCCGCGGCCATCGCCACGGTCAACGACGAATCGAACACCGGCCCGCGCGCTTCTACGCCGCTCACTCCGGCCGTCTGCAGCCAGCGCGGCCACTCATCGCTGCGGTACGAACGCAGCAGCGGCACCGTTCCCAGGTCGCGCGGCTGCTTCAGCCGTCGCGCCAGCGCCGGTGCACACAACGGCGCGAACGGCGCATCGAGGATCGCCGTACAGGCCTGGCCCTGCCAGTCGCCGTCGCCGAAGCGGATCGCCAGGTCCAGGCCTTCACCGGCCAGGTCGATGCGGTTGTTGTGGGTCTGCAGGCGCAGCTCGATATCCGGGTGCGCCGCTTCGAACGCTGCCAGCCGCGGCAGCAGCCAACCGGTGGCGAAGGTGCCGACCACACCCAGGGTCAGCACTTCGCGCGCCGGGCCGCCGGTGTAGCGGGCGATGCTGGCCGAGATGCGCTCGAACGACTCATTGAGCACTGGAAACAGCGCCGCACCCTCGTCGGTCAGGGCAACCCCGCGCGGCAGTCGGTGGAACAGGCGGATGCCCAGCCGGTCTTCCAGACCGCGGATCTGGTGGCTGAGCGCGGCCTGGCTGACGCACAGCTCCAGGGCAGCGCGGGTGAAGTTCTGGTGCCGGGCGGCGGCCTCGAAGGCGCGCAGGGCGTTGAGCGGCAGGGTAGGGTGCAGCATGGCCAGGGGTGAGGCGGGGTGATGGCTGATCCTAGCGCGAGCGGTCGCGCCTTCGCCATGGCGCGGGTTTGTTGGCGAGAGGCATGAATGAAATTCATGCCTGTCCCTGAAAATTCCCGCTGGTGGCAGCGGTAGCACCCTCCCAATAATCGAGTCTCGTCCACCGGAGCCCGCCCATGCACGCCCGTCGCCGATTCCTGCAGTTCAGTGGTGCCGCCCTCGCATCTTCCCTGCTTGCGCCCGCAATGGCGCGGGCCGCTGGCCCCGCGCCCGGTGCGCCTGCCGCGATTGCCAGCGCCGCCGATTTCGCCGCGCTGGAAAAGGCCAGTGGTGGCCGCCTGGGCGTGACCGTGCTCGACACCGGCAGCGGCCGTCGCATCGGCGGGCATCGCCAGGACGAGCGCTTCCCGATGTGCAGCACGTTCAAATCGATGCTGGTGGCCCACGTGCTGAGCCTGGCCGACGCCGGCCGCGTCTCGCTGGACACCCGCGTGGCGATCGCCGAAAAAGACCTGCTGTCCTACGCCCCGGTGGCCCGCCGCCACGTCGGCAAGGACCTGAGCGTGCGCGACCTGTGCCGCGGCACGCTGACCACCAGCGACAACACCGCTGCCAACCTGCTGCTGGGCGTGAATGGTGGCCCGTCGGCGCTGACCGCCTTCCTGCGCGCGCAGGGCGACACGGTCACCCGCAACGACCGTTACGAGCCGGACATGAACCGGTTCGCCAAAGGCGATCCGCGCGACACCACCAGCCCCGCGGCGATGGCGGCCAGCCTGGCCCGCTTCGCAGTAGGGGATGGTCTGTCGGAAAAATCCCGGCTGCAGCTCGCCGACTGGCTGATCGACAACCAGACCGGTGATGCCTGCCTGCGCGCCGGCGTGGGCAAGCGCTGGCGGGTGGGGGACAAGACCGGCAGCAATGGCGAGGACACCCGCAACGACATCGCCGTGCTGTGGCCGCGTGCCGGCGGTACGCCGTGGGTGGTGACGGCGTACCTGCAGGGGGCATCGGTGGACGATGACCAGCGTGCTGCGGTGCTGGCGCGGGTCGGTGTGCTGGCCGACGCGATGATTGCCTGATACGCCTGCGGCAGGGCGCTGCCGTTTGCGCCTGCCGGGCATGGCCGTTAGGGTTGGGGCATGAATGTACGTGCCCCTCTGCTTTCCGTTGCCGCGCTGTGCAGCCTGGCCGCCTGTTCGCAGCAGCCGCCTGCGATCAACCACGACCTGTCCACGGCCCCGGCCGATGCGTTCATGGCGGCCATCGCCGCCCACTGCGGGCAGGCCTACGCCGGCAAGGTGGTGGAAGACACCCCGGCACCGACCGGCGAGGATCCCTTCGCCGGCAAGCGCCTGGTGATGCATGTGCGTGGCTGCGCCGACCCGGGGCACGAACTGCGCATTCCGTTCCATGTCGGCGATGACCATTCGCGGACCTGGATCGTTACCCGCACCGAGAACGGGCTGAAGCTCAAGCACGACCACCGCCATGCCGATGGCAGCCCGGATGCGATCACCCTGTATGGCGGCGACAGCAAGCCGCCGGGCACCGCCGAGCGCCAGCAGTTCCCGGCCGATGGCGAATCGGTGGCGATGTTCCGCCGCGCCGACATGCTGGCCTCGACCCACAACACCTGGGCGATGGAGATCGAACCGGACCAGCGCTTCGTCTATGAGCTGACCCGGCCGGAGGGGCGCCGCTTCCGCGTCGAATTCGACCTCAGCAAGCCGGTGCCGCTGCCGCCGGCCCCGTGGGGCGACCAGGCCCCGGCCGCGCCCTGACCGCTCTATCCGGTAGCGCCGGGCCATGCCCGGCGGCTTTTCTGTGCTTGACCGCGCTGCTGCGCTCGCCGGGCATGGCCCGGCGCTACCGCTCAACGGGTACCGAAGCGCGCCCGGCAGCCGTTGCTCACCCACACCTGCCCACGCGAATAGCCCCAGCTGCGGCCTTCCTGGCAGACGCTGCCGGACAGCTGCTGCTGCAGCACGGGGCGGCCCTGGCGTTCATCCCAGTCGCAGTTCTGGGTGCGATTGTTGTTACTGCTGCAGGTGACGGAGTAGTTGCTGTTGCCGCCGCCCCAGTTGCCGCCATTGCCGCCGCCCCAGCCGCCACGCGATTCGGCGAACTCGCCGCGGCAGCCGCGGTTGACCCAGATGCTGCCGCGGCGCACGCCCCAGGTCTGGCCCTCCACGCAGGCCGAGCCGGAAATCTGCCGGACCAGGGTCGCGCCGCGCCAGTTGGTCGGGCAGGTGCGCTCGCGGTTGTCCTGGCTCTCGCAGCGGATGGTGCCGCCGCTGCCGCCGCCCCAATTGCCGCCATTGCCACCGCCCCAGCCGCCGCGGCCCTCGACGAACTCGGCCCGGCAGCCATTGGTGACCCAGATGCTGCCGTTGCGGCTGCCCCAGGTGCGGCCCTCCACGCAGGATGAGCCGGACAGCTGGCGCACCATCTGCGCGCTGCGCCAGCCGGTGTTGCAGACCCGCTCGCGGTTGTTCTGGCTCTCGCAGCGGACGACGCCGTTCTGCGCAGCGGCGGGGGCGACGGGCAGGGCGAAGCCGGCAAGGCCGCCCACGGACAAGGTCAGGGCCAGGCTGGCCAGGGACAGCGGTTTCATGGCGAATCCCCATACGGTGTGTGGTGCGCGACTATAAGGACGGGGCGGATAAAGCCCGTGTGACTGTCCGCATTTGCCCCGGCCGGGGCCTCGGCCGCAGAATACGGGGCTTTCCGGTCCCCGTCGGGCGCCGGCGTTCTCCAGCGGAGCTTTCCCCCCATGCGTACCCACTTCTGCGGCCTGGTCGATGAGACCCTGATTGGCCAGACTGTCACCCTCGCCGGCTGGACCGACGTGGCCCGTAACCAGGGCGGCGTCTGCTTCATCGATCTCCGCGATCATGAAGGCATCGTGCAGGTGACCGTCGAGGTCGACAACGCCGAAGTGTTCGCCGTGGCCGCCTCGCTGGGCTACGAGGACGTGCTGCAGGTCGAAGGCGTGGTGCGCTCCCGCCACGCGGTGAACGACAAGATGGCCACCGGCAAGGTGGAAGTGATCGCCACCGCCATCACCGTGCTGAACAAGGCCGCCCCGCTGCCGTTCCACGCGCACGAGAACCCGGGCGAAGACACCCGCCTGAAGTACCGCTACCTGGACCTGCGCCGCCCGGAAATGCAGCGTATGCAGCGCACCCGCATCAAGCTGGTGCAGGCCCTGCGTCGCCACCTGGACGAGCGCGGCTTCCAGGACATCGAAACCCCGATCCTGACCAAGGCCACCCCGGAAGGCGCCCGCGACTTCCTGGTGCCGGCGCGCATGCACCCGGGCGAGTTCTACGCCCTGCCGCAGAGCCCGCAGCTGTTCAAGCAGATCCTGATGGTGGCCGGCTTCGACCGTTACTACCAGATCGCGCGCTGCTTCCGCGACGAGGCCCTGCGTGCCGACCGCCAGCTGGAATTCACCCAGCTGGACATGGAATTCGCCTTCGTCCGCGAGCAGGACGTGCAGGACTTCGTCGAGTCGATGATCCGCGCCATCTTCAAGGAAGTGGTCGACGTCGAGCTGGCCGCCACCTTCCCGCGCATGACCTGGGCCGAGGCGATGCGTCGCTACGGTTCGGACAAGCCGGACCTGCGCATCGCGCTGGAGCTGGTGGACGTGGCCGAGCTGGTCAAGGACAGCGAGTTCGCCGTGTTCACCGGCCCGGCCAATGACGCCGAAGGCCGCGTGGCCGCGCTGCGCATCCCGGGCGGCGCCACCCTGTCGCGCAAGCAGATCGACGAATATGCCGCGCATGCCGCCAAGTACGGCGCCAAGGGCCTGGCCTACATCAAGATCGCCGACAACGGCGAAGTCAGCTCGCCGATCCAGAAGTTCTTCAGCGAGGCATCGTTCGCCGCCCTGGTCGCCCACGTCGGCGCCGGCAACGGCGACATCGTGTTCTTCGGTGCCGGTGGCTACAACAAGGTCTCCGACTTCATGGGCGCCCTGCGCCTGAAGGCCGGCAAGGACTTCGGCCTGGTCGCCGACGGCTGGGCCCCGCTGTGGGTCACCGACTTCCCGATGTTCGAATGGGACGACGAAGACCAGCGCTACGTCGCCCTGCATCACCCCTTCACCGCACCGGCCGTGGACGACATCGCCGACCTGCGCGCCAACGCCCGTACCGCCGTGTCGCGCGGCTACGACATGGTGCTCAACGGCAATGAAATCGGCGGCGGCTCGATCCGTATCCACCGTCCGGACATGCAGAGCGCGGTGTTCGAGCTGCTGGGCATCGGCGCCGAAGAGGCCCGTGCCAAGTTCGGCTTCCTGCTCGACGCGCTGAACTACGGCGCACCGCCGCACGGCGGCATCGCCTTCGGCATCGACCGCATCGCCGCCCTGATGGCCGGCACCGAGTCGATCCGCGACGTCATCCCGTTCCCGAAGACCACCGGTGCGCAGGACCTGATGACCGACGCGCCGTCGCCGATCGTCGACACGCAGCTGGCCGAAGTGCACATCCAGGTTCGCCCCAAGACCAACTGATCAGGAGATCCAGGCAATGACCGAGTTTGCGTTTTCGCTGGAGTGGGAAAAGCTGGGCAATGAAGGCTCCGAGGCCAACCTGGTCACCGAGCGTGCACGTGTCTTCGGTGGTTGGCTGGTTCGCGTCGGTACCAACCCGGCGGCGATGGCCCTGACCTTCGTCGCCGACGGCGAAGGCCGTTGGGACGGTGAAGACTTCGGCGTCGAGGATTACGAGGACGACGAAGAGGAAGAGTTCGACGAGGACGAGGAAGAAGAAGGCGAGGACGAGGACGAAGAGGAATACGAGGAAGAGGACGAGGAAGAAGAGGACGAAACCGAGTCGTCGGAACGGGCTTGACCCCGACCGTCGCCCTAGCGTCCACTCGACCCATGTATTCCATCCGCCGCGCCACCGTGGACGATGCGCCGACCCTGTCGGCGCTCGCTGCCCGCACGTTCACCGAGACCTTCGGCCATCTGTACCCGCCGCAGCACCTGCAGGACTTCCTCGAGGAGTCCTATACGGTGGAACGGCAGCGCACCATCCTGGCCCACCCCGATTACGCGGTGTGGCTGCTGGAGCTGGACGGGGAGGCGGTCGGCCATGCCGCCGCCGGCCCCTGCGGGCTGCCGCACCCGGACGTGAAGCCCGGTGACGGTGAGCTCAAGCGCCTGTACCTGATCAAGACCCAGCAGAGTTGTGGTTGGGGCAGCCGCCTGCTGGAAACCGCACTGGCCTGGCTGGAACAGGACGGCCCGCGCACCCTGTGGCTGGGGGTGTGGTCGGAAAACTTCGGCGCCCAGCGCTTCTATGCCCGCTACGGCTTCGAGAAAGCCGGCGAATACCTGTTCCCGGTCGGCGAAACCAACGACCTGGAATTCATCCTGCGCCGAGTTCCGCGTCCGGCGTGAGATCGGACGGACGCGGGCCGGAGACGCGGCTAGTGCGGCCAGAGTGTCCTGCTGGCCTGTTCTGCCGTGGTGCTGCGTGTGACCATCTCCACCAGCAGGTCGAGTTCGTCGGTGCTCAGTACGCCTTGCGAGTGGTCATTCTCGATCCGTTCCAGGCGGGGGTCATTGCCTAGCGGCGCATGGGGTCCCGGCTGCATCTGCCTGTCGATCATGTTGGAAAGCGAGGCCCTGATCAGATTGTTGCGGGCAATCTCGGTCTGCTTTTCCCGGTAACCGGTGGTCCGGGTCGTGATCAGCCGATGGTAGGGCAGACTCTGTTGCCAGCTGGCATGGCGTTCGGGTGTGAACATGTCCTTGTGCTCCAGATAGATCACGGAGTGACCCATCAGCGCCAGCGGTTCCAGCGCGCCACTGCGGATACCCACCAGCGGTCCGCCGATCGAGGACAGCAGGCGGTGCATGAAGTACCACTGGTTCTGGCGCGGAGCCAGCACGCGCGCGCCTTCCCACTCCGCTGCCCAGAACCGGCCGATGTGCGGGTGCAACTCCGGTCGATAGGGATGCCGGTCGGTCAGTCTGTCCGTCCCCAGGTGATCGCGTGTCCTGTTGATGAACGTGTCAGCGATGCAGTAGATCGGCAGCCCCCGGCTCTTCAGGTGCGCGGCGATCTGTTCCACCATCGCCGGCCTTGAAACGGCTTCGGCCTCCCGCGAATTCGGAAATTCCCTGTCGGCAACCCAGAGCCCCACGGCACCGGGCGGAATGCGTTGTTCGGCAATAACCTGATCGACCAGTCTATCGATCAATGCACGGTCACCTGGTTCCAGCAGGGCTTCCAGCTTGTCCCGAACGGTCGCATGCAGCCCGGCCTTGTCCGCACATTCCCGGAATTGCCGGGCGATCAGTTCGGTCGTGACAGAGATGTGGAAGACATGGTCGTTGCGCGGCGCGCTGGCGTACGGCGCGGAAAGTGGAGAAGGACTACCCTGGATGTGGATGAACCGCTCACGGGTGGCGCCGTCGTCCAGGCTTTCACGCGCACGCTTGAGGCTTTCGCCCCGGTACTCGAGCAGCGTTACGCGTCTGGCAGGATCGGCTGTCCCATTCCGGCCCAGCGCTTCGAGGAGGACATCGCAAGCTTCGCGTGCGTGTTTTTCCTCCGCTGCATTTCCTGCGGTATAGGCGATCGAAACATGCAGGCGAGGTTCCAGCATCATTGCCATGATCAGCGAGTAGCGGTCGCCGGTGGCATAGCCGGGGAGGAAAGTGTGGACGGTGGCGTCAGGCGCCTTCAGTACCGCAGCCCAGGCACGGTCGCGTTCATGTAGATAGGGCAGGCCTTGCCCCGTTTTGGGGTCGATGTGGAACTGCTGATTGACAATGATCTCTGCCCGCGGATGCTGCTGTGCCAGTCGTCGTGAGGCGATTTCGACCTGGCGCAGATGCTCCTGGCCGATTTCCCGGCGAACGCTGCCCCCGCAGTAGGAGTGATGCTCGTAGGCGGCTTCGAACTGGCGTCTTACGGCCGGGTCCGGGTCATTGCCAACGGCGAAGAAGCGCGCCCTGTGATCGCGACCGGTCGGGCTGTTGGCAATCTCTTCGCACTCGCTCATTGCCCTTATGCATCGCCAGCCCACGACCGCATCACTGCTGGCGGTGTGTGGGAACGTGCCGACGTCCTCTCGATGGCAATTCATCACACTGGAGAGTGACCGGCTGAAAAGGACGGTGGACGAGCGCCTGGACGTTGCAGGCTGGTCGCTGCCAGTGTTGCGTGGGGTGATGGTTCCCACCGAGGTCTGGTGAGCGTCAATGATGTTGGTCATCAGGGATTGGCTGCGTCAAGGGAGTGCCAATCAAAGGCGAATCCCTGCGTGGCGACCATCGAATTACTGGAGTATTGATGCAGAGCTTGTCACCGCGTTCATCTGCACCGTTGGATGTGCTCAGCTACCCCGATGCGATTCCCCGACCAGGGAGTGGCAACCGACTCCATGGCTTGATCGATGACATCGGGAATCCGTACGTCCCCGCCATGGATGCAGCAGCGCGTACGCTGCAGGCGGGGTGGCGTGGTGCGCGCGTGCGCAGGGATTTCCGGGTCCGGTCCGTGGGCCCTGCTGCGGTGCATGTACAGATCCGCGCCGATGCTGTCGCGCTTGCGAGGACACGTCTGGCCGCCGCATTGGCTCAGGGGCAGATCCTGGCGCAGCGCGACCGGGCATGCGACGTGCACATCACGTGGTTGGCACTGGATGCGCGCCGCTACCATGGCCGTGTCGTCGCAGATGGCTCGCTGCTGGACCCCGTCGAGAACTGTCGTTGCCCTGCCGCGCACACGCCGCCGTCCCGGCACCCGGTGGCCATCATCAACGGGGGCTTTTTCAATCACAGGCAGCGGGCCAGCGCGAGCGCACCTGAAGCGGCTGCGGTGGGAAGCATACACTCCCCTGAGAGGACCGATCTGCCCTGCCTGCCGCCGCCGTCCCCGTTCGAGGACGACTATCACACGATGCGTTTCAGCGATGGCTCGCAGCTCGCTTCTGCACCGCTGCTTTCCGACCAGGGGCGGCCGGTGTTCTCGCTGCGGATGGGGCAGGACCCGCGCTATCGGCTGCCGGATGGCTTCTCGTTCGAGCGCGGTGACTGCATCGTCCCCGGTTCGCTGTGGCATGCGGGTGATCCCAACCCCCGTGCCGGCATCAGCCTGCCTGGCACGGCCAACGATGGCAGCTACCGGCTGCTCGTTGCGCTGATGAGCGCGCGTGAACGTCCGGCGTCGGGTTTCACGCTGGCGGCCTTCTCCCGCCTGATGGCGGCAGTCGATACCCTGCAGACCCCGCCGGGTACATCGGTGAACCTGGACGGCGGCGAGTCCGTGTCGTTGCAGGCGGCCGTTGATGGGCGCGGATGCGTGAACGCGCGCCAGTCTGTTCAGGCGCGCCGGGTAGGCAACCTGCTCGCCTTCTGCTCGTGCCCATCGCAGAACGCGGGGCCCGAAGCGGCGGCGACCGGCTGAACGGTTTTTCATCGCATTGGCACTCTGGATTGGTCACACTTCCCGCATGACACCCCCCGTACTGCTGCTGCACGGCATCTGGAACGCCCGCGCCTGGGTCGGGCCACTGGCCTGGCGCCTGCGCGCCCGTGGTTTCCAGGTGCATACCTTCGGTTACTCCTCGATCTTCGGCGGCCCCGATGTGGCCGTGCCGCAGCTGCTGGAGCGGCTGGCCGACGCCGGCCCGCTGTCGCTGGTGGGCCACAGCCTGGGCGGCCTGCTGGCGCTGGAGGCCCTGCGCCGGCAGCCGCAGCTGGACGTGCAGCGCGTGGTCTGCCTGGGCTCGCCGCTGCGCGGCAGTGGCACAGCGCGCTCGCTGTCCGACCACGGCTGGGGCCTGGCCCTGGGGCGCAGCAGCGAACTGCTGCTCGATGGCCTGCCAGACTGGCAGGGCAGGGCGAAGGTCGGCCTGATCGCCGGCTCGGTGCCGCATGGGCTGGGCAGCCTGCTGGGCGCGCTGGATGACGTATCCGACGGCACCGTGGCCCTGGCCGAGACCCAGCTGCCGGGCCTGGCCGACCACTGCGTGGTGCGCACCAGCCACAGCGGCCTGGTGGTATCGCCCGATGCCGCGCGGCAGACCGCGCATTTCCTGCGCCACGGCCAGTTCGACCACAGCCGCGACGCCGCCGCGTAGGGGCAGGGGGCGGGGTCGCCCTGTAGAGCCGAGCCCATGCTCGGCTGCATTCCCGTCGGGCCCATTGAGCCGAGCATTGGCTCGGCTCTACAACAATACGGGCCTAGACACGGTTGCCGCCGCCGATCAGGTAGAATCCGCGCCTTGATCCTGAAGCAGCCAGACGGTAACACCCATGGGAAGAGGTCCCTCGATCGAAAACCGCAAAAACGCGTCTGACGCGAAGCGCGGCAAGATTTTCACCAAGATCATCCGCGAGATCGGCGTTGCCGCGCGCGGCGGTGGAGGCGACCCCAACAACAACCCGCGCCTGCGCGTTGCCATGGACAAGGGTCTGAGCGTGAACATGTCCAAGGACGTGATCGAACGCGCCATCAAGAAGGCCACCGGTGAACTGGAAGGCGTCGATTACGAGGAAATCCGCTACGAGGGCTACGCCCCGGGCGGCGTCGCCGTCATCGTCGACTGCCTGACCGACAACCGCGTGCGCACCGTGGCCGATGTCCGCCACGCGTTCAGCAAGTGCGGCGGCAACATGGGCACCGAAGGCTCGGTCGCCTTCATGTTCAAGCGCCTGGGCGTGCTGCATTTCGCCGCCGGTGCCGATGAAGAAGCGATCACCGAAGCGGCCATCGAGGCCGGCGCCGACGACATCGTGGTCTACCCGGAAGACGGCGCGATCGACGTGGTCACCAGCCCAGACGCGTTCAACGCGGTCAAGGACGGAATGGCCGCGGCCGGCCATGTCGCCGACCACGCCGAGATCACCTTCCGCGCGGACAACGACATCAAGGTCGAGGGCGACGTCGCCCTGCAGGTCAAGAAGCTGCTGGACATGCTGGAAGACCTGGACGACGTGCAGGACGTGTACTCCAACGCCGAACTCGGCGCCGACGCCTACGCCTGAGCCGTCCCAGACGGTCTGGGCGCGGGCCGTTGAACGGTCACCGCGGACAGTCATGAGCCCATACGCCTGCCAGCGTTTCCCGTTCCACCCGGCCAGGAGTGCCGCATGACCCGCATCCTCGGCATCGACCCCGGTTCCCAGCGGACCGGGGTCGGCATCATTGATGTCGACGCCGCCGGCAAGGTCAGCCACGTGCACCACCAGCCGCTGGTGCTGCTGGGCGCCGACGATTTCTCCCAGCGCATGAAGCTGCTGGTGCTGGGCCTGGCCGATCTGTGCCAGCAGTTCCAGCCGGACGAAGTGGCCATCGAAAAGGTCTTCATGGCGCGCAACCCCGATTCGGCGCTGAAGCTGGGCCAGGCCCGTGGCGCGGCCATCTCGGCGGTGGTCCTGCGCGACCTGCCGGTGCACGAATACGCCGCCAGCGAGATCAAGCTGGCCGTGGTCGGCCGCGGTGGCGCCGAAAAGCAACAGGTTCAACACATGGTCGGGCTCATGCTCAACCTGAAAACCAAGCTGCAGGCCGACGCGGCCGACGCGTTGGCGGTGGCAATCACCCATGCCCACGTAAGGGCGACGGCCAACCGCCTGGGGCTCAGTGCCCGCCAGGCCTGGGGCCGCAAATGAGGAGCTGCACGCAATGATCGGTCGACTGCGCGGCATCGTCGCCTACAAGGCACCGCCGTGGCTGGTGGTGGACGTGAACGGGGTGGGCTACGAACTGGAGGCGCCGATGAGCACCTTCTACGACCTGCCCGAACTCGGCCGCGAGGTCACCCTGTACACCCACTACTCGCAGAAGGAAGACAGCGTCTCGCTGTACGGCTTCCTGCGCGAGGGTGAGCGCCGGCTGTTCCGCGACGTGCAGAAGGTCAGCGGCATCGGCGCGAAGATCGCGCTGGCCGTGCTGTCCGGCGTCACCGTCGAGGAGTTCGCGCGCATGGTCCAGGCCGGTGACATCACCGCGCTGACCCGCATCCCGGGCATCGGCAAGAAGACCGCCGAGCGCATGGTGCTGGAGCTGCGTGACCGTGCCGCCCAGTTCGGTGCCGGCGGCGCCCTGCCCACCGGCAGCGGCCCGGCCCCGGCCGATCCGCTGTCCGACGCTACCGTGGCTCTGCAGCAGCTGGGCTACAAACCGACCGAAGCGGCGCGCATGGCCCGCGAAGCCTTCAATGACGGCGACGAAGTGGCCACCGTCATCCGCAAAGCCCTGCAGTCGGCGCTGCGCTGAAGCGCGCGCTGATTTTTTCCCATTCCCCCATCGCCTGAGCTTCGCCAGGAGTCCCATGTCCAGCAGTCAAACCCCGCACGCAGCCGCCCCCGGCGGCCATGGTCACGCCCCCCCGGCCGGGGGATTGGCGCTGATCATCGGTGCGATCGGCGTGGTCTTCGGCGATATCGGTACCAGCCCGCTGTACACCCTGAAAGAGGCGTTCTCGCCGCACTACGGGCTCAACAGCGACCACGACACCGTGCTGGGCGTGCTGTCGCTGGCGTTCTGGGCGCTCAACATCGTGGTCACCCTGAAGTACGTGACCATCATCATGCGTGCCGACAATGACGGCGAGGGCGGCATCATGGCGCTGATGGCGCTGACCCAGCGCACGCTGCGCAACGGGTCGCGCTCGGCCTACGTGGTCGGCATCCTCGGCATCTTCGGCGCCTCGCTGTTCTTCGGCGATGGTGTGATCACCCCGGCGATTTCCGTGCTCGGCGCGGTGGAAGGCCTGGAGGTGGCGGCCCCGGGCCTGCATGCCTTCATCGTGCCCATCACGGTCGTGGTGCTGCTGGCTGTGTTCGCGGTGCAGCGCTTTGGTACCGAGAAGATCGGCAAGCTGTTCGGGCCGATCACCTCGATCTGGTTCATTTCGCTGGCCGCCATCGGCATCTACAACATCGTCGATTCACCGGAAGTGCTGAAGGCCTTCAACCCGTGGTGGGCCATCCGCTTCTTCATGGACCACAGCTGGCACGGCATCTTCATCCTCGGCGCGGTGGTACTGGCGGTGACCGGTGGCGAAGCGCTGTACGCCGACATGGGCCACTTCGGCGCCAAGCCCATCCGTCATGCGTGGTATTTCTTCGTGCTGCCATGCCTGGTGCTGAACTACCTGGGGCAGGGCGCACTGGTGCTCAACCATCCGGAGGCGGTGAAGAACCCGTTCTTCGAGGCCGTGCCGGACTGGGCGCTGTACCCGATGATCATCCTGGCCACCATGGCTGCGGTCATCGCCTCGCAGTCGGTCATCACCGGCGCGTTCTCGGTGTCGCGCCAGGCGATGCAGCTGGGCTACATCCCGCGCATGCGCATCAAGCACACCTCGCACGACACCATCGGCCAGATCTACATCCCCGGCATCAACTGGGGCATCGCGGTGATGGTCATCGGCCTGGTGCTGGCGTTCCGCAGCTCGTCCAACCTGGCCGTGGCCTACGGCATCTCGGTGTCGGCCACCATGCTCATCGATACCCTGCTGCTGGCCCTGGTGGCCCGCTCGCTGTGGCCGAAGGCACGCAACTGGATCCTGCCGCTGTGCGTGGTGTTCTTCATCATCGACCTCGGCTTCGTCATCGCCAACGGCGCCAAGCTGCTGCAGGGCGCGTGGTTCCCGGTGGTGCTGGGCATCTTCCTGTTCACCATGATGCGCACCTGGCGCCGTGGCCGCGAGCTGCTGCGCGATGAGATCCGCAAGGACGGCATCCGCATCGACACCTTCCTGCCGGGCCTGATGCTGGCGCCGCCGGTACGCGTGCCGGGCACCGCAGTGTTCCTCACCGCCGACCCGACCGTGGCCCCGCATGCGCTGATGCACAACCTCAAGCACAACAAGGTGCTGCACGAGCGCAACGTGTTCCTGCACGTGGAAACCCTGCCCATTCCCTATGCGGTGGAAGGGCAGCGGCTGAAGATCGAATCGGTGGGCGATGAGTTCTATCGGGTCTACGTGCGCTTCGGCTTCATGGAAACCCCGGACGTGCCGCTGGCGCTGATGCGTTCGTGCGACCACGGCGGCATCTACTTCGACCCGATGGACACCACGTTCTTCGCCAGCCGCGAAACCATCGTCGCCACCGCCAACCGCGGCATGCCGATCTGGCGCGACAAGCTGTTCGCGCTGATGCATCGCAACGCCGCCCCGGCGACGGGCTTCTTCCGCATCCCGGGCAACCGCCTGGTAGAGCTGGGCGCGCAGGTGGAGATTTAATCTCCACCTGCGCTACGTCCCACGATTTGCTGCGCAAACCGCGGGCCCCGCGCGCATTCCACCTTATCCCCCCGCCTGTCGGCGCGCCCCCTTGAAACGCGGGCGCCTTTGGCGCCGGCGTTCCGCGCATTCCACCTTATCCCCCCGCCTATCGGCGCGCCCCCTTGAAACGCAGGCGCCTTTGGCGCCGGCGTTCCGCGCATTCCACCTTATCCCCCCGCCTGTCGGCGCGCCCCCTTGAACAACAAGGGGGCTCTCTACCTGCGGAGGCGGCGCGCGCGCCTGAAACCGGGCCCACCCCGGTCGAAACCCGTACTTTTGCCGCATAATCAGCACATGACCGACGATCGCATCATCGGCGCCGGCGCCACCCGCGAGGATGACGCCGCCGACGCCAGCATCCGACCCAAGCGACTGGCCGATTACCTCGGCCAGGCGCCGGTGCGCGAGCAGCTGGAAATCTACATCGAAGCGGCCAAGGCCCGTGGGGACGCTCTCGACCACGTGCTGATCTTCGGCCCACCGGGCCTCGGCAAGACCACCCTCAGCCATGTCATCGCCAACGAACTGGGCGTGGCGCTGCGGGTGACCTCCGGCCCGGTCATCGAAAAGGCCGGCGACCTCGCCGCGCTGCTGACCAACCTGCAGCCGCATGACGTGCTCTTCATCGATGAAATCCACCGCCTGTCGCCGGTGGTCGAGGAAGTGCTGTACCCGGCAATGGAAGATTTCCAGATCGACATCATGATCGGCGAAGGCCCCGCGGCCCGCTCGATCAAGATCGACCTGCCGCCGTTCACCCTGATCGGCGCCACCACCCGTGCCGGCCTGCTGACCGCGCCGCTGCGCGACCGCTTCGGCATCGTCCAGCGCCTGGAGTTCTACAGCGTCGAGGAACTGACCCGCATCGTGCGCCGTTCGGCGGCCATCCTGGCCATCGACTGCACCGCCGACGGGGCAGGGGAGATCGCCCGCCGCGCGCGTGGCACCCCGCGTATCGCCAACCGCCTGCTGCGCCGCGTGCGCGACTACGCCCAGGTCAAGGCCGGCGGCCACATCGACGAAGCTGTCGCCCAGGCCGCCATGAAGATGCTCAAGGTCGACCCGGAAGGCTTCGACGAGCTCGACCGGCGCCTGCTGAAGACCATGGTCGACTACTTCGACGGCGGCCCGGTGGGCATCGAATCGCTGGCCGCGGCCCTGTCCGAGGAGCGCGGCACCCTGGAAGACGTGGTCGAACCCTACCTGATCCAGCAGGGCTTCCTGGTGCGCACCGCGCGCGGCCGCATGGCCACCCACAAGGCCTACCGGCATATGGGACTGAAGCCGAAAAACCCGCCGCAGGACCTGTTTGCGGAGGTTCCCGATGTCGGTTGAGCCCCGATTCAGTTGGCCGACACGCATTTACTGGGAAGATACGGACGCTGGCGGGGTGGTCTACCACGCCCGCTATGTGGCCTTCATGGAACGGGCCCGGACCGAATGGATGCGCGCGCTGGGCTACGGCCAGGAGCGCATGCGCAGCGAGCACGGCATGGTGTTCGCGGTGCGTTCGATGCAGATGGACTTCATCAAGCCGGCCCGGCTGGATGACGCCCTGCAGGTGAGCGCCACCCTGGTCCAGCTGAAGAAGGCCAGCATGGTCTTCGACCAGCGGGTCGAGCGCGACGGCGAGCTTCTGCTGTCCGCCCAGGTCCGCATCGCCGCACTGGACGCGGCCAGTTTCCGCCCGCGTGGCATGGACGAACCCGTCCTTGCCGCGCTGCAACCCTACCTCCACCCCGAATCCGAACTTTGAGGAACAACGGATGATCGCAACGCTCCTGGCCCTGCAGGCCACGGTCACCGAGGCACTGCCGGCCGATGTCAGCAATGCCGCGACCCAGACCCTTGCCCAGGCCACCACCGGCGGCGGCATCAACTACCTCGAACTGATGGCCAAGGCCAGCCTGCCGGTGAAGCTCATCGTGCTGCTGCTGCTGATCGGCTCGTTCGTCAGCTGGGTGATCATTTTCCGCAAGGCCCGCGTGTTCAAGCAGGCCACCCGCGAAGCCGACGAGTTCGAGAACCGCTTCTGGTCCGGCGCCGACCTGGGCAAGCTGTACAGCTCGGCCACCGACCGCAGCCGCAATGTCGGCGGCCTGGAAGCCATCTTCGAATCCGGTTTCCGCGAGTACAGCCGCCTGCGCGACAAGCGTCGCCTGGACGGCCGCGCGCAGCTGGAAGGTGCCCAGCGCGCCATGCGCACCACCTACACCCGTGAAGTGGACCAGCTCGAGCGCAACCTCGAACTGCTGGCCAACATCGGCTCCACCGCCCCGTACGTGGGCCTGGTCGGCACCGTGTTCGGCATCATGGTGACCATGCACGACATGATCAGCAGCGGTGCCCAGGCCGGCATCGCCGCCGTCGCCCCGGGTATCTCCGAAGCGCTGTTCGCCACCGCCATCGGCCTGTTCGTGGCGATCCCGGCGGTGTGGGCCTACAACCGCTTCACCACCCGCGTGGAACGCATGTCGGTGCGGTTCGAAACCTTCGCCGAAGAGTTCAGCTCCATCCTGCAGCGCCAGAGCGCTGGCGACGAGTAAGCGACTGACCCGGGAGTCCAAGCCATGTCCGCTGCCATCGGTCGCCGCAAGCGCCGCAAGCTGAAATCGGAAATCAACGTCGTTCCCTACATCGACGTCATGCTGGTGCTGTTGATCATCTTCATGGTCACTGCGCCGCTGCTTACCCTGAGCTTCGATGTCGACCTGCCGCAGTCCAACGCCAAGGCGCTGGAAAGCAAGCAGGACCCGGTGGTCGTCTCGGTCCGCCAGGACGGCCAGCTGAGCGTGAAGCTGCCCGACGCCAAGGAGCCGACCGCGGTCAGCGCCGAGGAGCTGCTGGGCCGCCTGTCCGGCATTGCCGCACAGGACAAGGACGTGCGCGTGATCGTCGCCGCCGACCGTGCCGTGGCCTATGAAAAGGTCGTCGACGCGATGGATGTCATCAAGCGCGCCAAGATCGAAAAGGTAGGCCTGGCCACCGATGCACGCTGACACCCTGCCACCGCCGCACAAGCAGGAACCGGGCTGGGGCCTGCCCCTGGCGCTGGCCGTGCTGGTGCACGTGCTGGTCGCGCTGGTCTTCATCGTGGCCTGGCTGTGGTCGCCGGAGCGCAACACCGAAGCCGCCGCCGGCGACCCGTCGGTCGAGGCCAGCCTGGCACTGTCCTCCTCCGAGGCCGCCGCCGCGCGCCAGGCCCTGCGCCAGTCGGAAAAGCTGGAAGACCTGCCCGAACCGGTCGCCGAGCCGGTGCCCGTGCCCGTGCCCGAAGACACCATCCCGCCGCCGCAGCCGATCGAGGAGCCGCGCCCGCAGGACGCGCCCACGCCGCAGCAGCAACAGGCGCAGGAACGCGTGGCGCAGCCGGACACCAAGGATCAGGAGGCTGCCAATGCCCTGGCCATCTCGCAGGAGAAGGCCAAGCAGGAGCAGGAAGCCAAGCGCCGCCAGGAACAGATCGACCTGACCGAACGCAAGCGGCAGGAAGAAGCCGAGCAGAAGGCACGCTTGGCCAAGCAGCAGGAAGAGGACGCCAAGAAGAAGATCGCCGACCAGCAGAAGGTGGCGGCTGACAAGGCCGAGGCCGAGCGGCAGAAGAAGATCGCCGACATCCGGGCCAAGCGCGAGCAGGCCGAGAAGGAAGCCAAGCTGGCCGAGCAGAAGCTGCGTCAGGTCGCCGCCGCGCGCAATGCCGCAGGCACCACCCCGGCCGGCAGCACCGGTGCCGCCCAGCCGGCCGCCGGTGGCGGTGGCACCAGCGACGATCTTTCCGCCAAGTACGCCGCGGCCATCCAGGCCAAGGTGCGTGATGCCTGGACGCGTCCGGACAGCGTGCCGCTGGGCCAGCGCTGCCAGGTGACGATCACCCAGATCCCGGGCGGCCAGGTGCTGCAGGCCAAGGTGGGCGCCAACTGCCCCTACGACGACGCCGGCAAGCGTTCGATCGAAGCCGCCGTGCTCAATGCGCAACCGTTGCCGTATCGCGGCTTCGAGTCGGTGTTCAACCGAACGATCAACTTCACCTTCACGGCGCAGGACTGATCGAGGCGCCTCGGACAGCCCCGTCTGCGTTACGCGGCGGGGTACTGAAGTTAACGGTGCGTGAGAGCGCACGCTGGCACTGACCCGGAATTCACGTACCCTTGGTTCATGATTGCGAAGCGGTTCACCCCCGTTTTGTTATCCATCTGTCCGGTTTCCCCTTTATTGAGCGCTCCATGAAGAAGATGCCTCGCTGGCTTGCCGTGTTTGCGGCCCTGTTGTTGCCTTTCGCTGCCGTCGCGCAGCAGAAGGGGCTGGATATCGACATCATCGGCGGCAATGCCTCCGCGCTGCCGATCACCGTCGTCCCGATGCCCTACCAGGGTTCGGCCGGCGCCCCGCAGACCGATGTGGCCGGCGTCGTCCGCGCCGATCTGGAGCGTTCGGGCCAGTTCCGCACGCTGCCCGAAGCGCAGATCGTCGAAAAGCCGACCCGTGGCGGCGAGATCCAGTTCCCGACCTGGCGCGCACTGAAGCAGAACTACATCGTCGTCGGCCGCGTCATCGACGCCGGTGCCGGTGCCTACCGCGTCGAGTACGAACTGTTCGACGTGCCCAAGGGCGAGCGCCTGCTGGGCCTGGCCATGACCGCACGCGGCAACGCCATGCGCGACGTGGCCCACCAGATGGCCGATGCCATCTACGAGAAGATCACCGGTGTCCGCGGCGCCTTCTGGACCCGCATCGCCTATGTCACCGCCAGCGGCAAGGGCGACGCCATGCGCTATGCGCTGATGGTCGCCGACTCGGATGGCTACAACCCGCAGACCATCGTCCGCTCGGCCGAGCCGCTGCTGTCGCCGTCTTGGAGCCCGGATGGCGGCAAGCTGGCCTACGTCAGCTTCGAGCGTGGCAACTCGGCCATCTACATCCAGAACATCTCCACCGGCGCCCGTGAGCTGGTCACCAGCTTCCGCGGCATCAACAGCGCCCCGGCGTTCTCGCCGGACGGCCGCAAGCTGGCATTGACCCTGTCGCGTTCGGGCAACCCGGAGATCTACGTGATGGACCTGGGCAGCAAGCAGCTGACCCAGCTGACCAACCACTTCGCCATTGACACCGAGCCGACCTGGGCCCCGGACGGCAGCGCGGTGTACTTCACCTCCGACCGCGGCGGCCGTCCGCAGGTCTACAAGGTGGGCGCCGGCGGCGGCAGTGCCGAGCGCGTGACCTTCCAGGGCAACTACAACGCCAAGCCCTCGGTGTCCTATGACGGCAAGAAGATCGCCGTGGCACAGGGCTCGGGCAACAGCTACAAGATCGCGGTGATGGACAGCTCGCTGGGCTCCCCGCGCTGGAACACCCTGTCGGTCGGCTCGCTGGACGAGTCGCCGAGCTTCGCCCCGAACGCGAGCATGGTGCTGTACGCCGCACGCGAAGGTGGCCGTGGTGTGCTGTACGCCGTGTCGGCCGATGGGCGCGTCCGCCAGCGCCTGGTCCTCGCCGACGGTGACGTGCGCGAACCGTCTTGGTCGCCATACCGTACCCAGCGCTAAAAGAGTGTTAATATTTTCGCTGTATTGACCCCTCATCGGCCTAGGAGCCACAAAGGTATTGCCATGAACAAGTCCACCCGCGTTCTGCTTGTTTCCCTGCTGTCTGTGGCCGTCCTGGCCGGTTGCTCGAAGAAGGTGAAGGAAGAGCCGGCAGCCCCGGTCGACACCGGTTCGACCACCGCCCCGACCGCTCCGGCCACCTCCGGCCTGTACGGCCCGGGTGACCTGGACACCGACGCTTGCCTGCGCCAGCGCGTTGTCTACTTCGACCTGGACAAGGAAGAAGTGAAGCCGGAATTCCAGGCCATCATGGCTTGCCACGCCAAGTACCTGCGTGACCGTCCGTCCTCGCGCATCACCCTGCAGGGCCACACCGACGAGCGCGGTTCGCGCGCGTACAACCAGGCCCTGGGCGAGCGTCGTGGCAACGGCGTCAACTCGGCTCTGCAGGCCAACGGTGGCTCGGCTTCGCAGCTGACCGTCGTGTCCTACGGTGAAGAGCGTCCGGTCTGCACCGAGTCGAACGAGTCCTGCTGGTCGCAGAACCGTCGCGTCGAAATCGTCTACACCGCGCAGTAATCCATGCGCATTGGCATCAAACTGATGCTGGTCGTTGCGGCAGCCCTCGTGGCTGCCGCACCGGCGCACGCACAGCGGCAGAGCCTGGCCGACCGTGTCGGTTCCCTCGAGCAGCAGATGTACAACAACAGTGCCAACCAGGACCTGTTGAACCAGATCAATCAGCTGCGGCAGCAGGTCACCAGCCTGCAGTCGACCCTCGAGCAGATCCAGCACGAAAACGCCCAGCTCAAGCAGTCCGCCCAGGACCAGTACCTGGATCTGGACAGCCGCCTGAACCGGTTGGAAGGGGGCAATGCAGCGCCGGCCCTGCCGCCTGTTCCGGCCACCTCGTCGACGGCCCCTGCGGCCCCGGCGCAGCTCACTGCAGCGGCCACTTCCGAGCGGCCGCCTTCGGTGCATGGCGACCCGGGCAGCCTTGCGGCGACCGGTGACGAACGCACCTCGTACAACGTCGCCTTCGATGCCCTCAAGGCTGGCAAGTACGACGACTCGGCGCAGCTGTTCCTGAGCTTCCTGGAGCTGTACCCGAACGGCGTCTACACCCCCAATGCGCTGTACTGGCTGGGTGAGAGCTACTACGCCACCCGCAATTTCCCGATGGCCGAGACCCAGTTCCGCGAACTGATCTCGCGTTATCCCACCCACGACAAGGCCTCCGGCGGCCTGCTCAAGGTTGGCCTCTCGCTGTATGGCGAAGGCAAGGTCGACCAGGCCCAGCAGACCCTGGAAACCGTCGTGGCGCAGTACCCGGGCTCGGACGCCGCGCGCACCGCGCAGGACCGCCTGCAGTCGATCCGCCTGGGCAAGCAGATCCGCTGATCCGCTGACCCGGCGTACAATACGTAACCTGTAGAGCCGAGCCCATGCTCGGCTGCTTTCGTTTCCGGCGCCTGCTGATCCGGCCGCCCGCCTGTTGTAGAGCCGAGCCCATGCTCGGCTGTGTTCGTTACCGGCCACGGTAGCCCCCAGTCACGTGTTCCATGAAGAAGTCCCCGCCATGACCGCCGTTTCCCCGTCCGCCGCCGTCGCTACCCCCAGCGAAATCGTGCAGTCGCCGCTGCCCCGGCTGAAGATCACCGAGATCTTCACCTCGCTGCAGGGCGAAGCCGATACCGCCGGCTGGCCGACCGTGTTCGTGCGCCTGACCGGCTGCCCGCTGCGCTGCAATTACTGCGACACGGCCTACGCCTTCCACGGCGGCACCTGGTGGGATATCGACGACATCGTGGCCGAGGTCCTGGCCCAGGGCGTGCGCCATGTCTGCGTGACCGGCGGCGAGCCGCTGGCGCAGAAGCGCTGCCTGGTGCTGCTGCAGAAGCTCTGCGATGCCGGCATGGACGTCTCGCTGGAAACCTCCGGCGCGCTGGACGTCAGTGCGGTCGACCCGCGCGTGTCGCGCGTCGTGGACATCAAGACCCCGGGCTCGGCCGAAGCCGCGCGCAACCGCCTGGAAAACCTGCCGCTGCTGACCGCCCGCGACCAGATCAAGTTCGTCATCTGCAGCCGCGAAGACTACGACTGGGCCAAGGGCATGCTCGCCGAGCACGACCTTGTGAAGCGCTGCACCGTGTTCTTCTCGCCCAGCAAGGGCGAGATCACCGCGCGCCAGCTGGCCGACTGGATCGTCGAAGACCGGCTGCCGGTGCGCTTCCAGATGCAGCTGCACAAGATTCTGTGGAACGACGAGCCGGGCCGATGAGCCCGGGCGTGGTGCCCTGATGTAGTTCCGGCGCGGGACAGCGTGCTGGCTTTCCCCTCCCAACCGGACGTTTTACCCATGAAGAAGGCAGTCGTGCTTCTCTCCGGCGGCATGGATTCAGCCGCCGTCATCGCCATGGCCCAGGAGCAGGGCTTCGCTGTGCATGCCCTGAGCGTGCGCTATGGCCAGCGCCACACCTCCGAGCTGGACGCCGCCGTGCGCGTGGCCAAGGCCCAGGGCGTGATCGCCCACAAGATCGTGGACGTCGACCTGCGCAGCATCGGTGGCTCGGCCCTGACCGATGACATCGACGTGCCCGAAGCGGGCGGCGAGGGCATCCCGGTCACCTACGTGCCGGCGCGCAACACCATCATGCTGTCGCTGGCGCTGGGCTGGGCCGAAGTGCTCGGCGCCAACGACATCTTCTGCGGCGTCAACGCCGTGGACTATTCGGGCTACCCGGATTGCCGCCCCGAGTTCATCGCCGCCTTCCAGGCGCTGGCCAACCTGGCCACCAAGTCGGGCGTGGAAGGGGCGGGCATCACCGTGCACGCGCCGCTGCAGTTCCTCAGCAAGGCGCAGATCGTCAGCGAAGGCGTGCGCCTGGGCGTGGATTTCGGCCTGACCGTCTCCTGCTACAACGCCGACGCCAACGGCGCCGCCTGCGGCCACTGCGATGCCTGCCGCCTGCGCGCGCAGGGCTTCGCCGATGCCGGCGTAGCCGACCCGACGCTGTACGCGTAACCGCCCCTCGGTGGGGGCGAACCGGCACTTGGTGGGTGCGAACCGTTGGTTCGCACGCTCTCCGCCGGGCATGGCCCGGCGCTACCGGTGTGCTGTGGTGGGTGCGAACCGTTGGTTCGCACGCTCTCCGCCGGGCATGGCTCGGCACTACCGGCCTGCTCTGGTAGGTGCGAACCGTTGGTTCGCACGCTCTCCGCCGGGCATGGCTCGGCGCTACCGGCCTGCTCTGGTAGGTGCGAACCGTTGGTTCGCACGCTTTCCGCCGGGCATGGCCCGGCGCTACCGGTGTGCTGTGGTAGGTGCGAACCGTTGGTTCGCACGCTCTCCGCCGGGCATGGCCCGGCGCTACCGGTGTGCTGTGGTGGGTGCGAACCGTTGGTTCGCACGCTTCTGCCCTCCCACCCAGCCATCAAATTAGGTTAAAATGCCGACCCCGCCGAAAGGCAGGGCATGCACGGGCCGTTAGCTCAGTCGGTAGAGCAGAAGACTTTTAATCTTTTGGTCGATGGTTCGAATCCATCACGGCCCACCAATGCATTCAAAGAAAAGACGCCCTTGGGCGTCTTTTTTTTTGCTCCGCAATCCTCTTTATCGGCCCTTAGCGATCAGCCCCATGCGCCAGCCTGGTGGTGGATCCTGCCGTCGCTGCACACCCACACGACCAGCTGAGCATCCAACGCTGGCTCGTTGGGCCGCCACATGACTGACCAGCAGCTCTTCTCCGGGTGGCCCGGCTGCTCATGCCACACGACGCTGGCAAGGTAACGCCCGGTGTTTGGGATCCCCTGGCCTGAGACATAAGCCTCGGCCATGCGCATTGCCTCAGGCAGCTCAGTGCTGGGCTTGGCCAAGGATGAACCACTGGCCAGTAACAATGTGCCGAGCAGGCAGGCGCGATTGAGCACGGATGGAGCCTTGTGAGGATGTCTGTTGGTCGCGCTCTGAGTCACATCCGTCGAGCGGCTCAAAGAAGCGTAGCCCAGATGCAATGCGGGCGCTGTCCTGCTTCTGCGCAGATTGATCAAGCCGCGCTGCGAAGTCGAAGGGCAACCTATTCAGGCAAGAGTGGAAATCGAGGTTCGGTCGAACGGCATACTTGCCCCCCCATGTCGTAGCAAGGAGCAGTAATTACATGACGTTCGTTGAATTGAAGCGCGTTGGCGCCATTCTTCTTGCCACTGTGGCTCTGGGCAGTACTTCGGTCCAGGCAGCCGAAAAAGCGGGCGTAACGCCGGGAAATGCAGGTACGCCGGCATCAGAACGAGCAGACGGCGTCAAATCACCAGAGCGCTGGTACTACTTGGGCAACAGTGCGTCTTCCAAGACCTATATCGACCGGCAGCAGAAGCTGCGGCGTGAGGGTGACACCGTCACGCTGACGATCCGCCAGGTGCTTGATACCGTACCCGACGATCTCAAGGTTCACCCCCGGACTCGGTACATGGATGTCCGATCACGCTATGACTGCAAGAAGCACACCGTGGCCCATCTCTCGAGTCTGGAAATCAGCGCAGACAACGAGTATCTCGGGGGCGAACCCAGGCCGCTCGATCCCGTGCCGGTGCATCCGGGCACACTGAACGCTGCGGTGATGGACGTCGCCTGCTCGGCGGGTTGAGCCCGCGACGCCGGTGCTGCGGCCCACCTACGCGCTGCCTTTAGGGCAGCGCTTGCCGCGAGCGCCGCGGTGACGCTGCTGGGTTATGCCGCGCTCCTGACCAATCCTGCAGGCGAGGGCGCCAATCTGTCCCTGTTCGATGGCGCGGAACTGGCTGTGTAGTCCGCCGGCTACAGGGATACTTGACGGAGTGTAGCCTGTAGGCTACATTGAGGCGTGAAAACGAAGCGCACGCTCGAATTCGTAAAGTGGATCGACGGCCTGCAAGACATCGTTGGCCGAGCGCGTATCCAGGCGCGGATTGAGCGACTGGCCGCAGGAAATCCTGGCGATCACCGGAATCTATCGGGTGGTATTTCCGAACTGAGAGTGGATGTCGGCCCGGGGTATCGCGTCTACTACACGCAACGCGGCAAGGAGCTGATCATCCTGCTGGTTGGTGGCGACAAATCGAGCAAGGCAGCACAGCAGCGTGACATAAAGAAGGCTCAGGAGTTGGCAGCGAATCTTTGACCTTCTGAAGACGCCGCGAGGCAATAGGCTTGGCGTGGACAGTGCGGGCGAGAGAATGCATGCCGACGGCGCACTATCACGTGTGGCTAAAGAGCACTGATATTCGTATTACTAACTTCAGGAAATCCAAGTCCATGGCAGCCCGCAAGAAGACCATCGTTGAAAAGTACGATGTGGCTGAACATCTGCGCACTCCAGAGGAAATGGCGGCGTACCTGGACGCGTGCATTGCTGAAAGCAACGGTGATTCTGCCTTCATTGCCAAGGCGCTGGGTGATATCGCCCGCGCCCAAGGCATGACAAAAGTTGCCCGTGACGCGGGCGTCTCCCGGGAAAGCCTCTATCGCGCTCTGTCCGGTGAACGCAGTCCCGACTTCGCCACCATCCTCAAGGTGACGAAAGCCTTGGGCGTGCAGTTGCACGTTAGCGCGGCCTGATTCGGCCAGGTCGGTTGCCAATCCAGCCCGTGGCCTACTTCGCGTCGGCACCCTTGGCTCGCGCCGCCTCACGATCCGCTGCGGCCTGCGCAGCAGTAGCCGCTGCATTCGCTGCCGCATTGGCAGACCGCACCGCCGCAGCATGATCTGCGTCGAACTGCGCCCGCCGCAGGGAATTGTGCCGTCGTTCCAGCTCCATCCAGGCGGCAAAGCTGTCGGAATACTTCGCAGCACAGGCCTCCTGCACCAGATGAAGCGCACTGTCAGACAGGCCGGGCCGGATATTGCCGAGCAGGCAGTCGGCGTACGGCGCGGATGCGGCCGGGCCTGCCGCCAGCGCAGCGATGATCAGTACATTCAACATGCGAACCTCCTTGTAAGTGCCAAGTGACTTTACATCGGTCCGGCCCAGGCATGGGCCGGTACTCGATGACGATGCAGTTACTCCGGACGCACTTCCCGGCATATCAGTTCGGCCAGCCCACGGCAGGCCATGAACAGTCCATCGACCACGCCTTCGTCCAGATGACGATCGGGTGTGGCCATCAGCCGACAGCGTTCGGCGGCGTGCAGCATTTCCGCCACGGTGAGCATGCCGACGGCTGCGCGTTCCACGCGGGCCATGGCCCGTTCGCGGCCCGGCGACAGGGTGGTTTCCGGCCAGAGCAGGCCATCCGCACCGTCGCCGTCGCGGATGCGTTTGAGGCATCCCCAGAAGGTGCTCAGGTCGGGTGTGGGATTGTCGCCATCGTCGTTGCCGCTGTTGCTGGTGGGGTAGGGGGCATGGGGTGGACGTCGGTTCATCTCGATTTCCTCGGATCCAGGGCGGTAACGCCACCGCACGGATGCGGGTGGCGGACGGTGCATGGCTGCAAGTCCGGTGACATCACGCTATTAACCGGCGGGTCCGAAAACCCCCACGCACCGCCCGCCATAAAGGCCGACGGATCACCCGCCGGCACCATTCGAGAACGGTGCCGACGGGCGAGCGTAAACAACAGCGTGAATGTCACTACGGGCTTGCAGGCCCGGTGCCACCCGTTGTCGGTGGCGCGGCATGTTGGTTACGCCCGCGCCTGGAATTCAATCGGAGTTTTCCGAAAGACCTGCGAGGTCCAGGCGCACGGAGAGAGTGTCGCAGGCACGTCTGACGCCGCAAACGACAGCATCCGACGCATCTGCTTCATCGCTTGGTGAATCACGTTGGGAAATGTCGTGAATCGCACTGTGTGGGCCATCTGTTGTGAGGCGGCGCTTGTAAAGCTGGCTTCGCTTTTTCTTTGGATGGCGGCTGGGCGGGCGGCCTTGAGGCCTGATTTTCTGTGCGTATGCGACAGGGTCGAGGTGGGCTTTGCCCAGCACGATGTTTCGCGGCAAGAGCAGCCGAGCATGGGCTCGGCTCTACAGACGTCATCACGCGGTCACGCAACCCACGCATGGCATGGATCGACAGAGGTCATCGCGCGGTCGGTCATCCACGCATGGCGTGGATCGACAGAGATCATCGCGCGGTCGGTCATCCACGCATGGCGCGGATCTACTTTTTGCGGGCAATCGCGACGATCGCGGCCACGATGCCGATGGGAATGAGGATGACCGCCAGGACGATGATCCAATGCCAGATGCTGAGTCCACCCATGTTCCAACTCCTTGTAGGGAAGCGTGCAGGGTAGCATCCGCTGGCACCGTCAGACCTCGAAGCGGTTGAAGCATTGTCCAGCGTCGCAGCAGATCTACAGGTATGCGAGGCCCAACTTCTGCCTCGGCGGAGTTTGCAATTTCTCTCATTCCATCAGGGAACTATCAGGGGCAGCGTTGATGTTGCTCGGAGCGGGATCGCTTCGCTACACCATGGGGGCAGATTGGCGTGGGTGCAGGGCGCAGCCATGGAGGATGGCCGGCGAGCGGCACGTTGGTGCTGCTCGCTGCGCTTCTTCTTCCTGGCTGTGCGCCTCTTCGCCTGCCGCCGCGGACCCCCGTCGGCGATGAAGGGGCTGCAGGAGTACTCATCCGCCGCATCGGGTTCCACCACACCCTTCAGACCGTTTCGATTCTGCCAGGCCCTGAATCAACGGAACTTCCCACATTCATGGCCCACTGCGATACCCGCGGCGTCCATGTCCAGGTCTGGTCGGCCGTGCACGATGCGCAGCAGTCCTCTCGGGTGTGCCACGTCGCGGCGCAAGCGGCGGCGGCCTCGCTCGAAGCCGCAGGAATACCCGGAAAGCGCATGGACTATCGGGTCACGCTGGTCAGCGACGGCGGAGGCACACGGAGGCATCCAGGCCGCCGACGAGGCGATACGCCGTCGCTCGCTTTCTGGTTTCCTGTGCAGCGCGTTCCGAGCGACCGGGAGCTGGCGCGTATTGTCCGGACGACCGCGCATGAGTTCCACCACGTCGGATGGGCCTTGAACGGATCACCACGACGGGTCTGGGCTGATGAACCTGCGGCCTATGCCACAGGTTCCTGCACGCAGCTCGTGGTCCTCGGACGGCTCCATAGGCAATGGCTTCCGCGCGCGCACGACAGACAGGACGATGCTGTTCACGACCAAGCGGTCACGCGGTCCTCAAGAGCGGGGGCGGACCTGCATGCCCGCCTGCTTCCGTTCTTCGAAGGGAATGAGGAAATCCATCGGGAGTCCACGGCAGGCAGGGCGGTGATGGCGTGGTGTCAGGCCGTGCGGTCTGCGCGCTGAGGTGCTGTTCCGATGACGTTCGGCGATTGTGCCGGGAAGTGGAATGATTCCCCTGGGCGCGCATCCACGCATGGCGTGGATCTACTGGACATCAGGTAGGGATGCGAATCACGGCATAGCGTGCCGAATCCGCCAACGCCCCCCGCCATGGCGCTATGCTCGGCTTCTTTCCCAGGATGGGTCGCTCCATGCGCTTGATCGTGCTGTCGCTGTTGTTGTCCGTCGTCTCCGCCACACCGCTGATGGCTGCCGAACCGGCGCCGAACGCGCAGGCTGCACCCGCCAGCCCGCTGGTGATCGGCGAGACCTTCACCATCGAGTCGAAAGCGCTGGGCGAAATTCGCCGGATCAACGTGTACCGCCCGCAGCCTTGGGGCCTGGACCCGAAGATGCCGTTGCCGGTGCTGTACATGCCCGACGGTGGCATCGGCGAGGACTTCCTGCACGTGGCCGGTCTGGTGCAGGTGCTGAGCGGCAACGACAGCATGCGTCCGTTCCTGCTGGTAGGCATCGAGAACACCGAGCGCCGCCGCGACATGACCGGCCCCAGCAGCGACCCGGAGGACCAGAAGATCGCACCGCGCATTGGTGGTTCGGCCGCCTACCGCGTCTTCCTGCGTGACGAACTGATGCCGCAGGTGCGACAGCGCTATCCGACCACCGACGAGCGTGCGTTGATCGGCGAATCGCTGGCGGGCCTGTTCGTGGTCGAAACCCTGCTGCAGGAACCGACGCTGTTCAACAGCTATATCGCGCTGGACCCGAGCCTGTGGTGGAACAAGGGCGCGCTGCTGGCCTCGGCGCCGAAGCTGCTGCCGGCGGTGGCCAAGGCCAAGCCGCGCGTATTCCTGGCCAGCAGCGGGCAGCCGGAGCTGGCGCGGACCACGCAGCAACTGAGCGTTTTGCTGCAGGGAACTTCGCCGTCGGTACTGGCTGGCTATCAGCCGTTCCCGCAGGAAACCCACGGCACGGTCTACCACCCGGCGGCGCTGCAGGCGCTGCGTACGCTGTTCCCGGCGCACCCGCCGGCCCAGCCTTGATAGCGCCGGCGACCACAGGAGAAATGCGGATGAAGCACGGACGTGCATGGAGTGCGGTGATGTGCCTGGCACTGGCCGGGTGCGCGATGTCGGTGCCACCGCCGGCGGCGCAGGACACATCGAAGCAGGGCGCGAAAACAGCCGCCGCCACGCCGGGCGTGGTGCTGCCCGATACCGAAGCGCTGCGCGTGCACGACTCGGTCGGCCGCGATTACCCGATCTGGGTTGCGCTGCCGGCCGACTACGCGGCCCACCCTCAAAAACGCTACCCGGTGCTGTACGTGACCGACGCGCTGTACAGCTTTCCGCTGGTGCGGAGCGTGCGCAACCTGGTGGGCCAGCAGGGCGTCAACATCGAGAACTTCATCCTGGTCGGGCTGCCGCCGCAGGAAGGGCTGACCTCCAAGCAGAGCCGATCGCGCGATTACACGCCCAGCAATCCCGTGCGGAAGCCTGACGGTTACTACAGTGATGACGTCACCTACGGCGGGGCCGCGCATTACCGCGACTTCCTGGCCGCAGAGGTGCTGCCGATGATTGATGCGCGTTACCGGACCGATCCAGCACGACGAGCGTTCGCAGGCCATTCCTATGGCGCACTGTTTGGCGCCTACGTGCTGACCACCCAGCCGGATCTGTTCGGCACCTACATCCTGTCCAGTCCTTCGCTGTGGTTCGACCAGCGGTTGCTGCCGCGCATGCAGGACAGTGCCGTCATCCCGGCGCAGTCGACCCACGTGCTGTTGTCGGTGGGCAGCTACGAAACCGTCAAGCCGGGGCCGCGCTATTCAACCGGCAACGACATGCTGCGGCAGGCCGCGGACTTCACTGCGCAGCTGCAGCGCAGTGGCCGCAAGCTGCAGGTGGACAACGTAGTGATCGAGGGTGAGGACCATCTGACGGTGTACCCGCGGGTGATCACCCGCGCGTTGCTGGAGGTGATGCCGGGTGAGGGGCCGTACACCGGCGGTTGATTGCAGGTTTCATCCACGCATGGCGCGATTCAGGCGGGTGATGGCCGGTTGCATTCACGCCGACGTGAACCGGGATCAGTAGATCCACGCCATGCGTGGAGGGTTGCTTCAAGCCGCCTGCGCGTCCGGGCCGGTCAACACGCCGGCATCGGCGTGGCGGAAGCACAGCCGGATGGCATCGAGCAGCTCGCTCATGTTGTACGGCTTGGGCAAAAAGTGGATGCCGTCACGCAGCTGCGGCAGCACGGCGTGCTGGTCCATGCCCGAGGTGACCAGGATCGGCAGCTGCGGGTACAGGCCACGCACGTGGTTGGCGGCCTCGATGCCGCTGACCAGGCCCAGGTTGACGTCGGTGAACAGCAGGTCGAAGCGCTCACCGGCGGCGAGCAGGCCCAGCGCGGCTTCGGCCGAGCTCACGCCCACCACGTGGCAGGCCTGGCTCTCCAGCGCCATGCGGCTCAGCTCGCGGGTTTCCTCGGCGTCCTCTATCAGCAGGACGCGGGGTTCAACGTGGCGCTTGGACAGCAACATGACGCGACAACTCCGGACAGCGGGGGGCAGAAATGGCGCGCAAGTATGCTTGACCTTGAGGTGATACCCGCGTGCAGGGGGGGCTAAAGCGGCGTTACAGCAGGCTTTCGGCGCAAATGCAGGCCTAAAACGACAACGCCGAGCGCCGCTGTGCCGATACGCAGGCTGGTGGCCTGCCACCCCAAGGCGACCGCGTCATCGAGGCTGAACACGTTCCAGGCCAGGTTCATCGACACGTGCAGGGCCAGGCCGCACCACAGGGTGTCACCGTCCAGATGGTCGAGCCAGGCGAAGATGAACCCGCCCAGGGCGATGACCACGCCGACGAACAGGGCCATGCTGCCGCCCTCGAAGCCGCCGAAGCCCAGCCAGTGCACCATGCCAAACAGCAGCGCCTGCGGCAGCGCCAGCAGGGGCCACGGGCTGCGCACGATCTTCAGCAGCAGCACGAAGCCGAGGCCACGGAACAGCACTTCCTCGGCCAAGGGGAACAGGACGGCCAGCATGCTGGCATCCAGCGTGGTCAGTGCGGTGTTGGGCGACCCCAGCATGGCCAGGCCCAGCCAGCAAGGCAGGCTGGCCAGCAGCACCCAGGCCGGTCCGCTGGCGCCGTTCCAGCGCAGGCCGAGGCTTGCCGCCAGACCCACGCCGCGGGGGCGCAGCAAGGCGGCAAGCAGCACTGCCACCAGTACGGCCAAGGCGTTATCGAGCAGGCTGCCGCCGTAGGGCATGGGCAACGCCGGGATGGGCAGGCCGACGGCGGCAGTGAGGTCACGCAGGTTCAGGCCGAGGCCGACGCCGAGCAGCACCAGCAGCACGCGGGCGGCGGTAGGCAGGGGGGACGTCCGGGGCATGCGCGCAGTCCATGCGGGATGAAGCCGCAGTGTGTGCGGCCGGCCGTGCGCTGGCACGCGCCGTTAGTCCCTGTGCCATCGGTCATGTTGCCGAACAGTCATGGGTGCGCAGGTACAGTCGAAGGCTGACCAACAGGAGCGACGCCCATGCAGTGCCCCGTGTGTACCACCCAGACCCTGCAGATGGCCGAGCGCCATGGCATCGAGATCGACTACTGCCCGGGCTGCCGCGGTGTGTGGCTGGACCGCGGTGAACTGGACAAGATCATCGAGCGCGCCGGGGCTGCCGTGCCGCCGCCGGCACCGGTGCCGGCCGCACCGCAGGTGGCACCGCCGCCGGTGATGCATCGCGATACGCGGCATCTTGGCCAGCGGCAGGATGAAAACCGTGGGCAGTACGGGCAGGGTTACAAGAAAAAGAAGAAGGAAAGCTTCCTGTCGGAGCTGTTCGACTTCTGACGCTTTTTGTAGAGTCGAGCCCATGCTCGACTGGCTGTTGCCGGCAGCAGTCGAGCATGGCTCGACTCTACAAAAGAGCGAAGCAGTCGAGCATGGCTCGACTCTACAGATCAGGTGCTCGGCGTTACCGCCGGCGCAGGATGAACTCGCGGTCGCGCGTGCTTCCGACGATGAAATCGTACTCGCCGACTTTTTCACAGCCGTAGCGCGCGTAGAAGCGCTGCGCGGCGAAGTTCTCCTCCCACACGCCCACCCATAGGGTGCGGCGCTGTGGCTGGTCCAGCCAGGCGATGAACGCGTCCATCAGCCGCGCGCCGTGCCCGCCGTTCTGGTGCGCGGCCAGGATGTACAGCCGCTTCAGTTCGATGTCACCCTCACGTGCCTCGGCATGCGGCAGGGTGTTGGCACCGGCGGCCAGGTAGCCCACCACTTCCGCGCCAGCCAGCAGCAGCCAGACCGCGCTGCGCTCGTCGGAGAGTTCCTCGCGCTGCGGCACGATGCCGTAGTGCTCCTGCAGGAACACGTCCAGCTCCTGCGGCGGATACGAGTCGCCCCAGGTTTCGGTGTAGGTGGCAATGGCGATGGCCGAAAGCGCTTCGGCGTCGGCCAGGGTGGCGCGGCGGATCTGCAGGGACATGGCGGTGTGCGGAATGGAACGCGGCGCAGTGTAGCGGGCCCCGGCGATTGCCGGGGCCCTGCCGTGCTTCAGAACCACATGCGCACACCGGCCACCCAGCGCGTGTCGCGCGCGTGGTCGCCGGCAGCGTCAGCCGCATCGCCGAAACTGCGCTCGTGGCTGATGCCGATGTACGGCGCGAAGCGGCGGCTGAACTCGTAGCGCAGGCGCAGGCCGGTCTCGACCTTGTTCAGGCCGCGGCCGATGCCGTATTCCGGTTCGTCCTTGGCTGCCAGCGTGGCTTCCACCACCGGCTGCAGGATCAGCCGGTTGGTCAGCAGCACCTCGTACTCCACTTCGGCCTTGGCCAGCACCTGCCCGCCGGAGCCCAGGTAAAGCGTGGCCGAGCTTTCGAACTTGTACGGTGCTAGGCCCTGGATGCCGAGGGCGGCCCAGGTGCGCGAATCGGCGGGGCGGAAATCCTGGCGCACACCGACCAGCACGTCCCACCACGGCGACACGCTGCGGCCGTACAGCGCTTCCAGCGAAGACGACTCGGTGCGGCTGCCACTGCGCTCGCCATCGCTGCGCAGCCACAGGCGGTTGATGTTGCCGCCGATCCAGCCGGTGGCTTCCCAGGCCTGGCCATTTCCGTTCCGGCCATCCCAGTGTTCCAGCCGATCGATCAGCAGCAGGCTGTTGATCTCCGGCGCGTGCTGCATGGCGCCGTGGTCGATGGGCGGGAAGGCGGCGGCGCGGTCGGCGTCGGTGGGCACCGGGATGGGTTCGCGCGGTTCACTCGGCGCGGGCATGGGCATCTCGTGGCCCATTGCCGAATGGTCCATCGTCGAATGATCCATCTGCGAGTGATCCATCGCGCCGTGGTTCATGCTCGAATGATCCATCTTCGAGTGGTCCATCTTCGAATGGTCGACCGGCGCCTTTGCGGGCGCGGCCATGTCATGGCCGGCATGCGCGTCATGCGACTGCGCGAACGCGGGCAGGGCAGTGGCCAGGCCCAGGGCCAGAAGGCTGCGGGAGAGGTGACGGCTCATTCTTCGATCCTCACTTCGCGCATCATCCCCGCTTCCATGTGGTACAGCAGATGGCAGTGGTAGGCCCAGCGGCCGAGCGCATCGGCGCGCACGCGGTAGCTGCGGCGGGTACCCGGCGGCATGTCCACGGTGTGCTTGCGCACCTGGAATTCGCCCTGTGCGTTTTCCACGTCGCTCCACACGCCGTGCAGGTGGATCGGGTGCTGCATCATGGTGTCGTTGACCAGCACGATGCGCATGCGCTCGCCGTAGTTCAGCCGCAGCGGTTCGGCGCTGGCGAAGGGAATGCCGTCGAACGACCAGGCGAATTTCTCCATGTGCCCGGTCAGGTGCAGCTCGATCTCGCGGCTGGGTTCGCGGCCATCGGGGTCTTCGAACAGGCTGTGCATGGCGCCGTAGGTCAGCACCTGGCGGCCGTTTTCGCGCAGGCCGATGCCGGGGTCATCCAGCTTCGGTTCGCTGGCCGAGCTCTGCATGTCCACCAGCGGGTTGTTGCGTTCGCTGGCGGGGTGCTTGGGTGCCTTGCTGGCGGATGCATCGCCGTGAGCGCCATGGCCCATGCTGGCACCGCAGCCGCCTTCCATGCTCTTCATCGCGGCCATGTCGTGGCCAGCGTGGCCGCCCATGTCGTGGCCGCCCATGTCATGGCCCATGTCGCTCATCGTCAGCAGCGGGCGCGGGTCGCGCTGCGGAACCGGGGCCTGCAGACCATGGCGCACGGCGAGGGTGCCGGCGGCGAAGCCGGTGCGTCCCATGTCCTGGCAGAAAATGGTGAAGGCATCCTGGCCGGTCGGTTCCACCAGCACGTCATAGGTCTCGGCCGGGGCGATGCGGAACTCATCGATGCTGACCGGATGGATGTACTGGCCGTCGGCGGCGACCACGGTCATCTTCAGGCCGGGAACGCGCACGTCGAAGTAGGTCATCGACGCGCCGTTGATGAAGCGCAGCAGCACCTTTTCGCCGCTGCGGAACAAGCCGGTCCAGTTGCCGGCCGGGGCTGTGCCGTTCATCAGGTAGGTGTAGGTGTGGGCGTTGACGTCGGAGATATCGGTGGGCGTCATCCGCATCCGGCCCCACATGCCGCGGTCGGCCACGGCGGCCGACCAGCCATCGCGGCGCACGTCGCGCACGAAGTCGGGCAGGGTGCGCTTGTAGTAATTGTCGTGCTCGGCGAGCTTCTTCATGCGCCGGAACAGCGCGCCCGGGTCCATGTCGGTCCAGTCCGAAAGCAGGATCACGTGCTCGCGGTCGTGGTGGTACGGGGCCGGTTCGACCGGGTCGATGATGAGCGCGCCGTACAGGCCGGCCTGCTCCTGGAACATCGAATGGCTGTGGTACCAGTAGGTGCCCGACTGCTTCAGCTGGAAGTGGTAGTGGTAGGTCTCGCCGGGGCCGATGCCGTTGAAGCTGAGGCCGGGCACGCCGTCCATGTTGGCCGGCAGCAGGATGCCGTGCCAGTGGATGGAGGTGGGGTGGCGCTCGAGCGTATTGCGCACGAACAGGTCCACGGTCTGGCCTTCGCGCCAGCGCAGGATGGGCGCGGGCAGCGAGCCGTTGACTGTGATTGCCGGGCGGGTGCGGCCGGTGAAGTTGGCCAGCGACTCGCCGATGGCCAGCTCGACGCGGGTATCGGTGAGCACGGCAGGTGCGCCGGCCAGGCGCGGGGCGGCGCTGGCCGCGGCGAGCGCGCGCTGCGGCACGCCGATGGCGGTGGCGCCGGCGACCACGCCGCCGGCGGCCAGGCCCTGCACGAACAGGCGGCGCGACGGCATGCGCAGGCCGCCCGGGCCGGGGGGAATGCGGGTATTCATGGGTGACTCCAGACACGGGAAGGCGCCGGCAGCTGGCCGGCAGCGGTACGCGTGGAATCAGCCGATGGGAGGGCGTGAGATGGGCGGCAGCGGCGGTGCCGGGCGGCCAGCGCCGGGCATCGGCTGCGGGGCCAGCGACAGTGCCGGGCCGGCCAGGAACGGCTGCGGCTGCACGGCCAGCAGCGGGTGCTGGGCGCAGCTGCGCACGCAGTCCTTGATCTGGCAGTGGGCGTCGTGGGCCGGGGCTTCGGCCTGAGGGGCGGGCTCGGCCTTCATGCCGGCGTGGTGGTGGCAATCGCCCTCGGCCGCGTCTGCGGTGGCCATGGCATGCGCCATCTGGCCCATCTGCTCGTGCCCGCTGGCCATGGCCGCGTTCAACCCGTTGAGCAACAGGCTGAGCATGAGCACGACGCGGAGCAGGGTCGAGGCGAGGGACATGCGCGTCAATTTAGCGGCAAGCGGCGCGGGATGCACTTCTGCCTGAATGGCTGGTTCAAGGTTGGAGCCGCACCAATGTAGAGCCGAGCCCATGCTCGGCTGCTTCTGCGGCAACGGCAGCCGAGCATGGGCTCGGCTCTACAAAGGCATGCACCACGGCAGGCGACGCAGCGCGGCACGGCTGAACGGTCAGCCTTCCTCGCGCACGATCTCCACCAGGCGAGGGCCGTAGCGGCTCAGCTTGGTGCCACCGATGCCGCCCACCCGGGCCAGTTCGTCCAGGCTGGTCGGCCGCTGTTCGGCGATGTTGCGCAGGGTGCTGTCATGGAAGATCACGAACGCCGGCACGTTCTGTTCGCGGGCCAGCTCGGCACGCAGGCCGCGCAGGGCGTTGAACAGGGCCAGGTCCTGCGGCAGCACCGACAGGCCGGTGCGCTGCGCGCTGCGCTCGCGGCCGCCGGTGGTGCTGGCGGCATCGCGGCGCATGCTGACTTGGCGGCGGCCGGTCAGCACGTCGCGGCTGGCATCGGTCAGGCGCAGGCCGCCGTGGCCCTCGCTGTCCACTTCCAGCATGCTGGCGGCCACCAGCTGGCGGAACACGCTGCGCCAGGTGCGCGCATCGAGGTCGCGGCCGATGGCGTAGGTGCTCAGCTTGTCGTGGCCCTGCTGCTTGATCTTCTCGTTCTCGCTGCCACGCAGGATGTCGATCAGGTGGCCGACGCCAAAGCGCTGGCCGCTGCGGTAGACGCAGCTCAGCGCCTTCTGCGCGGGAATGGTGGCATCCCAGGCGGCGGGCGGGGTCAGGCAGTTGTCGCAGTTTCCGCAGGGCTGCGGATAGGTCTCGCCGAAGCCGGCCAGCAGCACCTGGCGGCGGCACTGCATGGATTCGCAGTAGCCCAGCAGGTGGTCCAGCTTGGACCGCTCCAGCTGCTTGCGCTCCTCGCTGGCCTCGGACTGCTCGATCATCTGCTTGAGCAGCACCACGTCACCCAGGCCGTAGCACAGCCAGGCCTCGGCGGCCTCGCCATCGCGGCCGGCGCGACCGGTTTCCTGGTAGTAGCCTTCCATCGACTTGGGCAGGTCGGTATGCGCCACGAAGCGCACGTCCGGCTTGTCGATGCCCATGCCGAAGGCGATGGTGGCGCACATGACGATGCCGTCCTCGCGCAGGAAGCGGCGCTGGTTGTTGGCGCGCACTTCCGGCGGCAGGCCGGCGTGGTAGGGCAGGGCATTGAAGCCCTGGCCGCAGAGGAATTCGGCGGTTTCCTCGACCTTGCGCCGCGACATGCAGTAGACGATGCCGGCCTCGCTGCGGTGGCCGCGCAGGAAATCGGTCAGCTGCTTGCGGGCATTGTCCTTCTGCACCACGGTGTAGCGGATGTTGGGGCGGTCGAAGGAGCTGACGAAGTGGCGGGCGTCGGCCAGGTCCAGGCGCTCGGCGATCTCGCGCTGGGTGGGCGGGTCGGCGGTGGCGGTGAGGGCGATGCGCGGAATATCCGGCCAGCGCTCGTGCAGGACGGTCAGCTGGCGGTACTCGGGGCGGAAATCGTGGCCCCACTGCGACACGCAGTGCGCCTCGTCGATGGCGAACAGGGCGATGTGGCTGCGTGAGAGCAGCGACAGGAAGCGGCCGGTCAGCAGGCGCTCGGGGGCGACATAGAGCATGTCCAGCCCGCCGGCCAGCAGCTCGCGCTCGACGCGGGCGGCGGTTTCGCCATCCAGGGTCGAGTTCAGGTATTCGGCGCGCACGCCGAGCTGGCGCAGGGCTTCGACCTGGTCCTGCATGAGGGCGATGAGCGGTGAGATGACGATGCCGACGCCATCACGCAGCAGGGCCGGGACCTGGTAGCACAGCGACTTGCCGCCGCCGGTGGGCATGAGGACAAGTGCGTCATGTCCGGCAGCCACGTGCTCCACGATGTCCTGCTGGGGACCACGGAAATCGTCGTAACCAAAGACGCGTTGGAGCAGATCGTGCGCGGGACGGGAAGCCATCCAGCTAGTTTACCCCGGCGGGGGTGTCTCGGCAGGGCTGCGCCCTGCACCTGCAGAAGCCTTCAAGCCAGAGCAACGTCAAAGGCAACAGCCGGCTCTGGGTGTCTGCTGGTTGGGCGGGGCGGTGTGGGCTTGCAGGACACGCCGTAAACCAACCATGGGGGCTCGTAGGTGCCATCCATGGCGCCTGCGGTCCTGCAAGCCCACACCGCCCCGCCTTCGACAGTTTCACGCGGCCGTTGGTGGGTGCCGACCGTTGGTCGGCACATCTGTCAGATATCGACTAACAAAATGGGGTCAGAGCCCGTTGCGTAGCAACGGGATCCGACCCCAGGACGTCCCGACTTACTGCCAGCCCAGGCAGCCCCCTCTGTTGAGGGGGCGCGCCGACAGGCGCGGGGAGAGGCCGGCAGGTGATGCAGGGTCCATGATTCCGTGCAGCGGAATCATGGAAACCCGCAGGGGCGAAGCCCTGAAGGGTTACTGCAGCAGGGAGCGCAGCATCCAGGCGTACTTCTCGTGGGTCTGCAGGCGCTGGGTCATCAGATCCTCGGTCGGGGCGTCGTCGGCATCGTCCGCCACATCCAGCACTTCACGCGCCGTACGGCAGACCGCTTCGTTGGCGACCACCAACTGGCGTACCATTTCACGCCAGTCCGCACTGTCGGTCAGGCCCGGCTCCTCGGCGATCGAGGTCAGCGCAGCAAATTCCCGGTAGGAGCCCGGGGCATTGAAACCCAGCGCACGGATACGTTCGGCCACATCGTCCAGCGCCGCCCACTGCTCGGTGTACTGCGTCTCGAACATGGTGTGCAGCGAGTTGAACATCGACCCGGTCACGTTCCAGTGGAAGTTGTGGGTCTTCAGGTAGAGCGTGAACGCGTCCGCCTGGAACCGCGACAGACCGTCGGCGATCTTCTTGCGGTTGCCCTGGGTGATCCCGATATCGATGTTGGGTGCCGACGGTGCCGCCGCTGCAAGCTTCTGCTTGGCGGTCTTGGGCTTGGTCGTGCTCTTGGTCTTCGCCATGGGGTTCCTCCTTGTGGAATCGTTGGCCTTCACAGTAAATCAGTCTCGATGACTGGTCGCTTTCAAAGTTTTGAACGAACCGATTGATGAACGCTATCGATAAAAATCCGTTACCCCGCCTGCGCCAACAGCGTGCCGCCATCGACGGCGCCATGAGCCGCGACCGGGGCCGTTTGCTGGGAATGCTCTCGCGTTGCCAGGCCAAGCCGCAGGATGCGGCGCTGGCCGCTACCTTCGAGCAGGCCTTGCAGGCGTCGGTGCAGCGCCGACAGGTGCGGGCGCAACAGCAGCCGGCCATTACTCTGGACCCGCAGCTGCCGATTGCGCGTGAAGCCGAAGCGATCATCGGCCTGATCCGCGACCACCAGGTGGTGGTGATCGCCGGCGAAACCGGCTCGGGCAAGACCACCCAGCTGCCGAAACTGTGCCTGGCCGCCGGCCGTGGCCAGGCCGGCATGATCGGCTGCACCCAGCCGCGACGGATTGCCGCACGTGCGGTGGCCAGCCGCGTGGCGCAGGAACTGCAGAGCGAGCTGGGCCAGCTGGTCGGCTACCAGGTGCGCTTCAACGACAAGGTCAGTGAAGACAGCCGCATCAAGTTCATGACCGACGGCATCCTGCTGGCGGAGATCGCCAGTGACCGCTGGCTGTCGAACTACGACACGATCATCGTCGACGAGGCGCACGAACGCAGCCTCAACATCGACTTCCTGCTGGGCTACCTGAAGCAGCTGCTGCGCAAGCGCCCGGACCTGAAGCTGATCGTGACCTCGGCCACCATCGACACCGAACGCTTCGCCCAGCATTTCGACAATGCGCCGGTGATCAGCGTGGAAGGCCGCACCTACCCGGTGGAAGTGCGTTACCGCGCGCTGGAAGGCGAGGGCGAAGCGCAGGGCGAGCGCACCGTCAACGATGCCATCGTGTCGGCCATCGACGAGATCACCCGCCTGGATTCGCGCGGCGACGTGCTGATCTTCCTGCCCGGCGAACGCGAGATCCGCGATGCGCACCAGTCGCTTGAACGGCGCAAGTACCGCAATACCGAGGTGCTGCCGCTGTACGCGCGGCTGTCCAACCAGGACCAGGACCGGGTGTTCAACCCGGGCCCGAACCGCCGCATCGTGCTGGCCACCAATGTGGCGGAAACCTCGCTGACAGTGCCGCGCATCCGCTACGTGGTCGATCCGGGTTTCGCCCGCGTCAAGCGCTACAGCCCGCGCAACAAGCTGGACCGCCTGCACATCGAGCCGATCTCGCAGGCCAGCGCCAACCAGCGCAAGGGCCGCTGCGGCCGTATCGCCGAGGGCATCTGCTACCGCCTTTACGCCGAAGCTGATTTCCAGGCGCGGCCGGAGTTCACCGATCCGGAAATCCGCCGCTCCAGCCTGGCCGGGGTGATCCTGCGCATGCTGCAGCTGGGCCTGGGCCGCATCGAAGAGTTCCCGTTCCTGGAAGCGCCGGATGAGCGTGCCGTGGCCGATGGCTGGCAGCAGCTGACCGAGCTGGGCGCGATCGATGCCGAGCGGCGAATGACCACCATCGGCAAGCAGATGGCCCGCCTGCCGGTGGACGTGAAACTGGCGCGCATGCTGGTGGCCGCGCAGGCCGCCGGCTGCCTGCGGCCGATGCTGGTGATCGCCTCGTTCCTGGGCATCCAGGACCCGCGCGAACGCCCGCCCGAAGCGCGCGGTGCGGCCGACAGCGCGCATGCGCAGTTTGCCGATGGACGCTCCGAGTTCGTCGGCGTGCTGCGCCTGTGGGATGGCTACCGGCAGGCCCACGAAGACCTGACCCAATCCAAGCTGCGCGACTGGTGCGGGCGCCATTTCCTCGGTTTCCTGCGCATGCGCGAGTGGCGCGAGCTGCACCGCCAGCTGCGCCTGCTATGCGAGGAACTGGGCTGGAAGGAAGAAGCCACCGAGGCCTCGATGGCACCGCTGTTGGCCGGCAGCAGTGCGCCGGCCCCGGCGCGTGATGATGCAGCGGCAGTGAAGGCCACCCGTGGCCAGCTGCACCGCGCCGCGCGCCTGGCCCGCGAAGGCAAGGCCGAAGCCGCACCGGCCCCCGTGGCCGTGCGCGCGCAGAAGGAACAGGCGCCGGCCGGTGGTGGCTTCAGCGAGCGTGTGCGTGCGGCCGCCTACCAGACCCTGCACCGTGCACTGGTGGCCGGCCTGCCGACGCAGATCGGCCATCGCACCGAGAAGGGTGATTTCCAGGCGCCGCGCCAGCGCCGCTTCCTGCCGTTCCCGGGCTCGGCGCTGTCCAAGCGTCCGCCGCCGTGGCTGCTGGTGGCCAACCTGCTGGACACGCAGAAGGTCTGGGGCATGACCCTGGCCGCGATCGAACCGGACTGGGTGATTGCCGAGCTGCCGCACCTGCTGCTGCGCAAGCACTTCGACCCGCACTGGTCGCGCGCGCAGGGCCAGGTGCTGGCCTCCGAGCAGATCAGCCTGTTCGGCCTGGTGCTGGCACCGAAGAAGCCGGTGCACTACGGCCGCATCGAACCCGGCGAAGCGCATGACATCTTCGTGCGCCAGGCCCTGGTGACCGGCGAGATCAACACCCGTGCCAGCTTCGTCGCCGACAACCAGAAGGTGCTGGAACTGGCCCGCGAGGAAGAGGCCAAGCTGCGCCGGGCCGGCATCGTCGCCGACGAGGACTGGCAGGCGCGCTGGTACCTGGACCGCGTGCCGCCGCAGATCCATTCGGCCGCCGGCCTGGACACCTGGTGGAAGGCACTGCCGGCGGAACAGCGCAGGACCCTGCACTGGTCGCTGGTCGACCTGCTGCCGGGCGAGGGCAGCGAGCAGGAGCGTTACCCCAAGTACCTGCCGCTGGGCCAGGCGCGGCTGCCGCTGCATTACCGCTTCGAGCCGGGTGCCGACGATGATGGCGTGACTCTGGACGTGCCGCTGCACCTGCTCAACGCGCTGGACCCGGTGCAGCTGGGCTGGCTGGCGCCGGGCTTCGTGGCCGACAAGGCTTCGGCGCTGATCCGCAGCCTGCCCAAGGCGATGCGCCGCAACTACGTGCCGGCGCCGGACTTCGGTCGTGCCTTCTTCGAGGCGTTCCCGCAGCCCAGCGCCGATGCCATCACCGGTGAGCTGGCGCGCTTCCTGTCACGCGCGACCGGTGCGACGGTGACCGCGCTCGATTTCGAGCCCGGTTCGATCGAACCGCACCTGCACATGAACCTGCGCCTGCGCGACGAGCACGGCAAGGTGCTGGCCACCTCGCGAGACCTCGATGCGCTGCGTGCGAAATTCGGCGGCCGTGCCGGCGATGCGTTCGCTGCGCGTGCCGGTCGCGAGATGGCGGCCGACGGGCTGCGTACGTTCCCGGCCACGCCGATTCCTCTGCAGGTGCCCGGCGAAGCCGGCGTGCCCGCGTACCCGGCGCTGCTGGACGAGGGTGACAGCGTGGCGCTGCGCATCTTCGCCGACCGCCAGCAGGCGCAGGAGGCCCATCCGCAGGGCGTGCGCCGACTGCTGGAGATCGCCCTCGCGGAGAAGGTGAAGCAGGCACGCAAGCAGCTGCCGGTCGCCCCCAAGACCGGCCTGTTGTACGCGGCCATCGAATCGCAGGAGCGCCTGCGTGGCGATCTGGTCGATGCAGCGATGAACGCGGTGCTGGCCGAGGGCCTGGAAGACATCCGCGATGCAGCGGCCTTCGAACAGCGTCGCGTCCATGCGGCCAAGGCGCTGTTCGGCGAGGCGATGTCGCGGCTGAAGCTGGCCGAGACCATCCTGGCGCTGGTGGCCGAACTGAAGCCGCTGCTGGAAGCGCCCCTCATGGGCTGGGCGCGCGGCAACCTGGACGACATGGAAGCGCAGCTGGTCGGCCTGATCCACCCGGGGTTCCTGCGCGATACCCCGGCCGATGCGCTGGCGCAGTATCCGCGCTACCTGAAGGCGATGATCCTGCGTACCGAACGCGCCAAGCGCGATCCGCCGCGCGACCAGGCGCGCATGCTGGAACTGACGCCGTTCCTGGATGCGCTGCGCGAAGGAGATGCGCAGGGCCTGCGCGAGCGTCCGCAGTGGCAGGCGCTGCGCTGGGACCTGGAGGAACTGCGGGTCTCGCTGTTCGCGCAGGAGCTGGGTGCGCGCACCGGCATCTCGGCGAAGAAACTGGCACAGCGGGTGACCGCGCTGCGCCAGCTGTAACGCGATGGCGCCGGGCGATGCCCGGCGTCATCGGGTGGGTCGAAGGGTTATTTGGTGCGGCGGACCTTCGCCTGGGTGTTCACGCCTTCCACCTTCATGTACCAGACGCCCAGCAGACCGGGGTTCATGCTGACCTTCGGCGACGTCTTGCGGACGCCGGCCAGGGTGGTGGCATCGGTCTGTTCCCAGGTCTGGCCATTGTCCAGGGTATAGATGCGGCCCTTGCCGAAGCCGCGGAACTCGCCCTCCAGCACGCCGGTGATCGGCTCCTTGCTGCCGAAATCGAAGAAGCCGCGGTTCTTGACGATCACTTCCTGGCGGCCTTCCTCGCGCGCTTCTTCGCGCACGGCGGCCACGGCTTCGGTGGTGGCTGCTTCGACCTTGCCCTGCAGCCAGCGGTTGAGCGTGGCCAGTTCGGTGGCGCTGAGCTTGTCCAGGCCGGCGGCTTTGAACTCCTGCGGGCTCATCTGCTGCTGCAGATCACCATCGACAACGCGCTGGGCCAGGGCCGGCAACGCAACGGTGCACAGAACGAGGGCGACACACAGCGGGCGCAGCAGACGCAGGGGCATGGCGTTTCTCCTGGATGTGGCCCGAGTGTAGAGCAGCGC
>JAAIGF010030403.1_pt1 | contig 54602 bp, 59 predicted proteins | sample 6487441 | NCBI WGS metagenome assembly JAAIGF01 (sample SAMN13974129, study PRJNA590717) | phyllosphere metagenome | biome: pepper field; feature: multiple bacterial spot infested pepper fields; material: pepper leaves; isolation source: leaves from pepper fields | host: Capsicum annuum ...
CCCGAACAGGACTGTGAAACGCCTTTGCGCCGATGATAGTGGACGTACGTCTGTGAAAGTAGGTCATCGTCAGGCATTTATTCCCATGAAGCCCCGCATCCGCAAGGATCCGGGGCTTTATGCTTTGCGGTGAGCGAATGGATAGGTTTTAGACGTAAAGCCAGGCACGTTCCAATAGCCAAAAGGCCCCGGATCCAGCAAGAATCCGGGGCCTTTTTCGTTGTGCAGCGATGTTCTCACCGTGTTGAGCACGGCACGCCGTGACCTGTGTGGTGACGCTCAGTCCTTCATGTCGTCCGGCACCTTGCCACCGTTTTCCGCCAGCCTGCGCATCACGGCCTTGTGCAGCCAGATGTTCATGGCTGCCGAGTCGTTTTCGTCCCCGCTATAGCCCAGTTCCTTGGCCAGGGACTTGCGTTCGGTCAGGCTGTTGTCCAGGTCGAGCAGTTTGAGCAAGTCCACGATGGACGTGCGCCAGTTCAGCTTTTGCGGGTTCTTGGCGGCCAGGTCTGTCAGTACTGCCTCGACATCCACTGCTTGGGCGGCAGATGAGGGCGCGTTGGCCGTGCCCGGGTCATTGGCGGCGGGTGCGGATGGGCTACCCGCCACGCCTGGCGCCGTTGTCGAGCTAGACGGGGTGGTTGACCCGGATGCGCCCGGTGCGGTTGGCGTGGGGGCCGCGGTGGTGGACCCAGCGGCGCCAGCCGGTGGTGCTGCGGTGGCGGGTGTTGACGCTGGGGCAGCCTCGGCGCGGCGGCCGAAAATCTTGCCCAGGATGTTCTGAAAAACGCTCATGGCAGTACCCTCCAGAATGACGCACAGGCTTGTGCTGTGGGGGCATCGCGCAACCACGGGACCCATGCCATGCGCCGGGACTGCCGGTCACGTCTGGCGTGGCTGCACAAGCCCGGTCTGCCAAGGCTTGCAGCGCGACAATGGAAGGGGAGGGGCAGCCTGCCGGCCGGGCGTTGGCAGCCGGCGCGAATTACTGCGGATGGGCAGGGCTTGCCAGGCGCGCGAGCGGGCCCGCGCGCCCGTGCGTGACGATCAGAAGATCTCGAACAATCCTGCCGCACCCATGCCGCCGGCCACGCACATCGTGACCACGCCCCACTTGGCCTTGCGACGACGGCCTTCCAGCAGGATGTGGCCCGTGAGACGCGCACCCGTCATGCCGAAGGGATGGCCGATGGAGATGGCGCCGCCGTCCACGTTCAGGCGTTCAGCCGGAATGCCCAGCTTCTGCTGGCAGTAGATGGACTGCGAGGCAAAGGCCTCGTTCAGCTCCCACAGGTCGATGTCTTCGACCTTCAGGCCATGGCGTGCGAGCAGCTTGGGCACGGCGAACACGGGGCCGATGCCCATTTCGTCCGGCTCGCAGCCGGCCAGTGCCAGGCCGCGGAAGGCGCCCAGCGGTTGCAGGCCCAGGCGCTCGGCTTCGCTGGCTTCCATCAGGACCAGGGCGCTCGCGCCGTCGGACAGTTGCGAGGCATTGCCGGCGGTGATGAACTGGTCCGGGCCCTTGACGGGCTTGAGCTTGGCCAGGGATTCGTAGGTCGTGTCCGGACGGTTGCAGGTGTCGTGATCGACCGTGACTTCGCGCTTGCTGACCTCGCCCGTTGCCTTGTCGGTGACCGCCATCGTGGTGGTGACGGGCACGATTTCTTCGGCATAGCGGCCGGCCTGCTGCGCTTCGGCGGTCTTGCGCTGGCTTTCGGCCGAGAAGCGGTCCTGGTCTTCACGGCTGATGCCGTAGCGGCGCGCCACCACGTCCGCCGTGTCGATCATTTCCATGTACAGGTCGGGCTTGTGCTCCAGGATCCAGGGGTCCAGGCCGCTGTTGCCGTCTTCACGCGTGCGGATGCTGGAGATGCTCTCCACGCCGCCTGCGATCATGGCCGGGGCGCCATCCAGCACGATGCGACCGGCGGCAATGGCCACGGCCTGCAGGCCTGACGCGCAGAAGCGGTTGACGGTGGCGCCGGCGATGGACAGCGGCAGTTGCGAGCGGATGACCGCCTGGCGTCCGACGTTGCGACCCGTGGTGCCTTCCGGATAGCCGCAGCCGAGAATGAGGTCTTCGATCTGGGCAGGATCGATGCCGGAGCGTTCGACGGCGGCGCGCACGGCGAAGCTGGCGAGCGTGGGGCCGGGTGTGATGTTGAGCTCGCCGCGATGGGATTTGGTCAACGGGGTGCGAGCGGTGGATACGATGACGGCTTGACGCATGGTGTCTCCTCGAGATTGGCTTGAGGCCTCACGTGCCGCAGGGCAGGGCGATCGTGGGGCCGGGAATGTCCTGACTGTCGAGCGGCGACGATCGGACCGCGCGTCCTCTCGTGAAGGCGGCAGCAGCGTGGGGGCTCGGTACAGCCTGACGATGATACCGCGTCGGGCATACCGTCAGTTCTGGCGGCCTCGTCCAGGCTCGCTGCCCGCGCTCTCGCGGATGGCCCGTCGGGCGCAGGCCACGGGCCGGCCGGATTCGGCCAGGCGCGTCCACCCTGCGCCCGACCGGACCCGGCACGCCTGACTGCCCAGCGCATTCCAGGCCTGACCACGCGCGATGGCCAAGGTGAAGCGTCGGGGGAAGATGCAGGCCCTTTCACCTCGGCGCCGGTCTGGGTGCCCTCGTCACGGGAATGACGTGCGCGGGTTCATCTCGCTGCGCCAGCCAGGCCGTTTACCCTGCGCACGGCGGGTGGTGTCGTGTGATGCGGATGACCTTGCGGCGTCAGCCGGTCAGGTCTCAGTGCTGCCACGGTGGGTCGGTCCAGGCTTCCTGCGCCCTGCGTATCACTTCCCGGACCCTGGCGGGCAGCCCTTGCCGGGCGGGTGTCAGGGCAAGGATCGGCGCGGGCTCGAGCTGCCATGCCGGCAACAGCGGCACCAGCGTGCCGCGGCGCAGCAGGGGCGCAACTTCCCATTCGGAGCGCGCGATGATGCCAAGGCCTTGCACCGCCCACTGGGTGATGACCGTGCCCTCATTGGCGGTGAGGGGGCCGCTTACCGGCACGGTGGTGACGGCGCGCTTGCCGGGGGCCAGAGAATCGGCCGCCGGCGTGAAGCGCCATTGGCGGATCGGCTCATCGTTTTCTTCGATGCACAGGCAGGGCAGGTCGCGCAGGTGCGCGGGTTCGGATGGTGGGCTCGGCAGACGGCGCAGGAAAGCCGGGCTGGCGCAGAGGATGCGCCGGTTGGCGGCCAGTCGATGAGCAATCCAGGAGGAGTCCTTCAGGGTGCCGATGTGCACCACGATGTCCTGGCCGCCGGCCTGCCCCAGCGGATGCGCGGCGAGCGTCAGGGACAGCGACAGCGCGGGGTGCTGCCGATGCAGCTGGCGCAGCAAGGGCGCCACATGCACGCGCCCGAAGCCAAAGGGCGCCACGATCCGGACGTGGCCCGCTATGCTGCCGGCGTCAGCGGCGATGCGATCGGGCAGTGCGTCCAGACGCGCGAGCAGATCGCTGGCTTCGTCATGAAGGCGGCGGCCCTCGTCCGTCAGGCTCACGCCGCGCGCCGTGCGCACGGCCAGCTGCACGCCCAGCGTGGCTTCCAGTGCCTTGAGCCGGGCCGTCAGGGCAGGGGGCGTGACATCCAGGATGCGCGCAGCCGCAGCCAGCGAGCGGGCATGGCCCAGGGCGCGGAAAAGGCGCAGGTCGGCTAGATCGAGCATGAAGGCAGGCTGAATGCAGAGTTCATCGACCGTGAAGCACAGGTGTGTGCCAACATTCTACAGTCGGGTCATTTGCCAGGAAGACGCCAATGCCCGATCTCTCGATGCTTGCCACACCCGCTGCCCTGATCGACGTGGATCGACTGAGCCGCAACATCGCCCTGCTGCAGGCGCGTGCGGATTCCCTGGGTGTACGCCTGCGGCCCCACGTGAAGACGACCAAGTGCGTGCAGGTCGTCCAGCGCCAGGTGCAGGCGGGCGCCGAGGGCATCACCGTGTCCACGCTGCGCGAGGCCGAGCACTTCTTTCAGGCCGGCATCGCCGACATCCTGTATGCGGTCGGCGTCGCGCCGGACAAGTTGCCGACCGTGCTCGATCTGCGTGCGCGCGGTTGCCGCCTGCAGGTGCTGACCGACAACCCTCACACGGCGCAGGCGATCGTCCAGGCGGGCCGCGCCGCCCGGGAGGCACTAGAGGTCTGGATCGAGCTCGATGTGGATGGCCACCGCGGTGGCCTGGCACCAGACTCCGATGCCCTGGTGACAGTCGGGCGCATCCTGCACGAGGGCGGCATGCGGGTCTGCGGGGTGCTGGCGCATGCCGGATCGAGCTACGGCCTCGACACGCCCGCCGCCCTGCAGCGGGTGGCCGAGCAGGAACGGCACGGCGCCGTGCAGGCCGCCGAGCGTCTGCGCGCTGCCGGCGTGCCCTGCCCGGAGGTGAGCGTGGGCTCCACGCCCACGGCCCTTGCGGCGAGTCACTTGACGGGCGTCACGGAACTGCGCGCGGGGGTGTACGCGTTCTTCGATCTCGTCATGCGCAACGTCGGCGTGTGCCGGGTCGAGGAGATTGCGCTGTCCGTGCTCGCGACCGTCATCGGTCATCAGGCGGAAAAGGGATGGGCCATCGTCGACGCCGGCTGGATGGCCTTGAGCCGCGACCGTGGCACGCAGCAGCAGAAGGCGGACTTCGGCTATGGCCAGGTGTGTGACGCGCAGGGTCAGCCGCTGCCCGGTTACGTCGTGGACAGCGCGAACCAGGAGCACGGCATCATCTGCCGACAGGCGAACCCCGATACCGACATCGAGACGCGCTTGCCGATCGGCACGCGCGTGCGCATCCTGCCCAATCACGCGTGTGCCACCGGGGCGCAGCATCCCGTCTATCAGGCCGTGATGCCGGATGGCGCCGTGCAGGCGTGGCCGCGACTGCACGGCTGGTAGCGCGCTGCACGCGGCCGTCCATGGGCACGACCAACCGTGCGGCTGGTGACCGCTCTGCGCGGCTCGTTGGCGGGTGAGATCAGCTGCACGGCTGATAGCGCGCGGCGCGCAGCTTGTCCACGGGCAGGATCAACCATGCGGGTGGTGACCGCTGCACGCGTCTCGTTGCCGGGTGAGATCAACGACACGGCGTACAGTGCGCTGCACGTGGCGTGTCTCTGTGCAAGCGCAACTGTGCGGCTGGTGAGCGCTCTGCGCAGCCCATGCATGGGCTGGATCGAGCCCAGGCGGCTGCGACGGGCCAGTCCTGGCGCCAACGTCGTCGCAGGCCCCAATCGAACTCGTCACGATCGCGCATTCAGCGCAAGCCGGGCGCCGCGCGCGAGCCACGCCGGCCCGCCGCCGTTCGTGTCGTCTTTCCCCGTGCGCCTGCGTGCGCCGCGGATTCCAGCAGCGTGCGCCAGTGCGCGAAGGCCGGTGTCGCGTAACCCTGGCGCCAGACCAGTTGCGTGGCCACCTGCGCGACGGGCAGGCTGGGCAGGTCTGCCGGCTGGGCTGACAGCGCCAGCACGCTTGCCGGCAGCAGGGTGACGCCCACGCCGGCCGCGACGCACGCGATCATGGCGTGGTACGAGGCCATCTCGTGGATCCGCCAGGCCGATGCGTGATCAGCCTGCAACCAGGTCTGTGCCAGGTGGCGGTAGGTGCAACCGGGCGCAAAGGCGATCAGCGTGCGGGTCGTCAGGTCGTGCGGGCCGCGGGCAGCCTGCTCGCTGGCCGGCATCAGCAGGCGCAGGTCTTCCTGCCAGACCTCCTGCGCCTGCAGACCCTGCGCGTGCAGGGCTTCGGGCAGCGCCAGGTCGGGCGGCAGCGCGACGAACGCGCAATCCAGCCGGCCCGCCGTCACGCCCTCGAGCAGGGCGCGCGTGGGCCCGGTGCTCAGTTGGACGGACATGGACGGATGCGCCTGATGGAAGCGGGCGAGCGGCGCGGGCAGGCGACTGGCGGCGGTGCTCTCCATGGAGCCCATGCGCAGGGTGCCGGACGGCAGGCCGGTGACGGCCTGTCGCGCTTCATCCTCCAGCGCCAGCAGCCGCCGGGCGTAGTCCTGCAGGCGTTCGCCGGCAGGCGACAGGCTCAGACGCTTGCCGCTGCGCAGGAACAGTCCCGCGCCCAGTTCGGCCTCGAGCTGCTGGATGCGAGTCGTCACGTTCGAGGGCACGCGGCCCAGCTGGCGGGCGGCCTGCGTAATGCTCAGCGCGTGCGCGACGGCCAGAAAGATGCGCAGGGTATCCGGGTCCATCGTTCTTCCTTTGAGAATCATCGTATTGTATGCTTCTCCAATAATGAAATCGCAAGGAGAGGTAGCCATGTCTGCATCGCCACCGCTGCTCCGCCGCCTGGGCGTCGAGCTTCCCCTCTTCCAGGCGCCCATGGCGGGCGTGGCCACACCCGCGCTGGCGGCGGCGGTGAGCAACGCAGGCGGCCTGGGGGCGCTGGGCATCGGCGCCAGCACGCTCGATGCGGCACGCCGCCAGATCCGGGAGACGCGCGCGCTGACCGGGCGTCCCTTCAACGTCAATGTGTTCTGCCATGCCCCGGCGACACGCAACGCGCAGGCCGAGGCCGCCTGGATCGCGCACCTGGCGCCTTTGTTCGCCGAGGTGCAGGGGCAGCCGCCGGCCGAGCTGCACGAGATCTATCGCAGTTTCGTCGGAGACGACGCGGCGCTGGCCATGCTCCTGGAAGAACGCCCGGCCGTCGTGAGCTTTCATTTCGGCCTGCCGTCACACGCCAGCATCGCGGCCTTGCGCGACGCCGGCATCGTGACGTTTGCCTCGGCCACCAACGTGGCCGAGGCACGGGCGATCGAGGCCGCCGGTGTGGATGCGATCGTGGCTCAGGGCTACGAGGCCGGCGGACACCGTGGCATGTTCGATCCGCAGGCGCCGGACGAGCAGTGGTCCACTGCCGTGCTGGTGCGCGTGCTGCTCGATCAGGTGTCGCTGCCGATCATCGCCGCGGGCGGAATCATGGATGGCGCGGGGATTCGCGCGGCGCTCGCGCTGGGGGCCACGGCCGCGCAGCTGGGCACGGCCTTCATCCTGTGCCCGGAGTCGTCCGCAACCCCCGGCCACCGCGCGCACCTGCGCGGCGCACGCGCCAACGCCACCCGCATGACCACCGCCTTGTCAGGCCGCCCGGCGCGCGGCATCGTCAACCGGTTGATCGAGCGTGGCGCCGAGGCGGGGGCGCCCGCGCCCTGCGGGTATCCGATGGCGTACGACGTTGCGAAGCAATTGCACGCGCAGGCCGCCGCGCAGGGTACGGTCGAGTTCGGTGCGCACTGGGCCGGGCAGGGCGCCCCGCTCGCACGCGAGCTGCCGGCAGGCGAGCTCGTGCGCGCGCTGGCTCACTCGGCCTTCGCGCCCGACACCTTCACCAGGTTGGCCAGCACGGGCGCGGTCGACGCGTAGTTGCGTCGAAAGTCGGCCGCCGTGCCGCCGATGGGATCCAGCCCCAGCGTCTGAAAGCGCGCGGTCATGGCCTGCGACCGCGTGATCGCCTGCGTCTCGCGTTCGAGCGTGTCGAGGATGCGCCGCGAGATCCGCGCGAAAGCCCGCAGCCTGCTCGCCCGCGCCGGGTCGATTACTATGTCCATACAGCCCGGCGGACTGTCCGGCCTCGCGTTCCGGAACCCCCATGCAAGTCACCTCAGCGCCTTCTGCGTTTGCCCCGCCTGCCCGCGATCCGGCCGCTGCGGCCGTCGACCGTGGCAACGCGCTCTTGGCCGGCGTGCTGCGGCCAGACGCGCCGCGGCCACGATCATGGCCGTCACCTGCCGACAAGGGCGGCCGTTGATCCCGACCTTCCTGCGCTCCTTCGTCGATCCCAGACGCACGCCTGCGGGCAACCGGCGCCTGGGGCTGGTGCTGTGCTTCATTGCCGGTGCGACGAACGCGGGCGGGTTCCTGGCCATCGGGCAGTACACCTCGCACATGACCGGCATCGTGTCGGCGATGGCGGATCACCTGGTCCTGGGCAACGTGGCGCTAGTGCTGGCGGGCCTGGCGGCGCTGGCTGCGTTCGTGGTGGGGGCGGCCAGCGCGGCGGTGCTGATCAACTGGGGCCGCCGCATGCGGCTGCACAGCGAAGTGGCGCTGCCCTTGCTGCTCGAGGCGGTGCTGCTGCTGGCGTTCGGCCTGCTGGGCCGGGAGCTGGGCGATTACGCCTGGTGGCGGGTGCCGCTGACCGTGCTGGTGCTGTGCTACGTCATGGGGCTGCAGAACGCCCTGATCACCAAGGTGTCGCGCGCGGAGATCCGCACGACGCACGTGACCGGCATCGTCACGGACCTGGGGATCGAGCTGGGCAAATGGGGTTACTGGAACTGGGGCGAGGGGGCGGCGCCCGTGCGCGCCGATCGCCAGCGCATGCGTCTGCTGGGGGCGCTGCTGGCGATGTTCTTCCTGGGCGGGGTGGTGGGGGCGTTCGGCTTTTCGGCGCTCGGCTTCGTGGCGACGCTGCCGCTGGCGGCCATCCTGGTGCTGCTCGCGGCCTTGCCGTTGTGGGATGACCTGACGCGCAAACCCGAGCGCCCGGCCTGAGCGGCCATCGGCGCGGCCCGGCAACGCCGACGCCCGAGCCCCGAGGCAGTGTCGATCGCTTACACTACCGGGATGGCGCTCAAAGTATTCGATCTGGCCTGCGATTCGGGTCACGTCTTCGAGGGCTGGTTCTCATCCCGCGAGGAATTCGATCGCCAGTGCGAACACGGCCTCCTGTGCTGTCCCGTCTGCGACAGCAAGGCCGTCACGCGCCGCGTTTCCGCATCGCGGCTGAACGTGTCCGGGGCCACGCGCGCACCGCAGGCGGCGGCCAGCCAGCCGGCGCTGACGCCCGAGGCCCAGGCCGACGCGCTGCGCCGGTTGCGTGACTGGGTGCGCAGCACGGAAAACGTTGGCGCCGGCTTTGCTGCCGAGGCCCGGCGCATCCACGAGGGCGAGTCGCCCGAACGACCGATCCGCGGGACGGCCAGCCCGGACGAGCGCCAGGCACTCGTCGAAGACGGCATCGCCGTCATGCCGCTGCCGTCCATCCTGGACGACGACCAACTTCAATGACGCGCTGCTGCCCCCTGCGGCGGCGCTCCAACACACGTATCCATGTCAGCTCCCCAACTCCTTGTCGGTTTCCATGCGGTCACCGCGCGCCTGCGCCACGACGCCAGCTCCATCCGTGAAATCTATGTGGAAGCCTCGCGCCGCGACCGCCGCATGCTCACGCTCATGGAGCAGGCCCAGGCGGCGGGCTGCAAGGTCCACCCCGTGGCGGCAGAGCGGCTGGACGGCATGGCACGCGGCACCCGCCACCAGGGCGTGGTCGCAACGGCGGCCGCCATGGACCTGGCGCTGGATGTGGACGAGGTCCTGGACGAGCTGGGCGACACGCCCGCGTTCTTCCTCATCCTGGATGGCGTGACGGACCCGCACAATCTTGGCGCCTGCCTGCGCACGGCCGATGCGGCCGGTGCCCATGCGGTGATCGCGCCGCGCGACCGCGCCGTGGGCCTGAACGCCACGGTGCAGCGCGTGGCCTGCGGGGCCGCCGACACCGTGCCCTACATCACCGTCACCAACCTGGCGCGCACGCTGCGCGCCCTGAAGGAGCGCGACGTCTGGGTGGTAGGCACGGATGACCAGGCCGAGGGCGATCTGTACGAAGTCGACGCCAAGCGGTCCGTGGCGTGGGTGCTGGGCGCCGAAGGCGAGGGCATGCGCCGCCTGACGCGCGAGACCTGCGACCAGCTGGTGCGCATCCCGATGCTGGGCTCGGTCGAAAGCCTGAACGTCAGCGTGGCCTCGTCGGTCTGCCTGTACGAAACCGTGCGCCAGCGTGCGCCCCGCCGCGGCGCCTGAGCGCCCGTCGTCCACCGTCCATCAGGAAGCTTTCATGGCCAAAGGCATCACCACCACGCTGCTGCACGCGGATCGCAGCGGGCAGATCGAACACGGCGCCGTCCACAAGCCCATGCATACGGCGGTCGCGTACCGGTATGGCGACGTGAACGACCTGGTTGCGGTGTTCCAGGGCACGCAGAGCGGCTATTCGTACGCGCGTCAGGGCACGCCGACGACCGCCGCGCTGGAAACCAAGATCACCTTGCTCGAGCGCGGGCGCGGCACGGTCAGCTTTGCGACCGGCATGGCCGCGCAGGCTGCGCTCTTCGGCACCTTGCTCAAGGCCGGTGACCACCTGGTGTGCAGCCAGTACATCTTCGGCAACACCAACAGCCTGCTGGGCACGCTGCAGGACCTGGGCATCGAGGTCACGATGGTCGACGCCACGCAGGCCGCCAACGTGCAGGCCGCGCTGCGGCCCGACACGCGCATGGTCTTTGTCGAGACCATCGCCAACCCCGGGACCCAGGTCGCCGACCTGGCGGGCATCGGGGCGCTGTGCCGGGCCAACGGCGTGCTGTACGTGGTCGACAACACCGTATCCTCGCCGTACCTGTTCAACCCGGTGGATGTCGGTGCCGGGCTGGTCATGAATTCGCTCAGCAAGTACATCTGTGGACACGGCAACGCCCTGGGTGGCGCACTGACCGATACCAACACCTTCGATTGGTCCACCTATCCCAACATTGCCGAGGTCTACCGCAAGGGCGACCCGGCCAACTGGGGGCTGATGCAGCTGCGCAAGAAAGGCCTGCGCGACATGGGCGGCACGCTCGCCTCCGAAGCCGCGCACCGCATCGCGGTGGGTTCGGAAACGCTGGCGCTGCGCATGGAGCGGGCAAGCCACAACGCGTTGACGCTGGCGCAGTTCCTCGAGGCCCATCCCAAGGTCGCCAAGGTGCATTACCCCGGCGTGGCCAGCCACCCGCAACATGCCAGGGCCAGCGAGCTCTTCGGCGCCTTGCAGCCCGATGGCAGCCGCCTCACGCGCTACGGCGCGCTGATGAGCGTGGAGCTGCAGCCCGGCCTGGACTGCCTGGCCTTCCTGAATGCGCTGGAGATCGTGATCCTGTCGACCCACCTGGGCGACAGCCGCACGCTCGCGCTGCCCGCGGCGCACACGATCTACTACGAGATGGGGCCCGAGAAGCGCGCCCAGATGGGCATCGCCGACAGCCTGGTGCGCCTGTCCATCGGCATCGAGGACACGGCCGACCTGCTGGCCGACATGGAGCAGGGGCTGGCCCGCCTGGGCTAGACGGGCAGTTGCCGCTCGACAGCCTCGTCGGGCGGCGCCTGGTGCGCAGGCGGGCGGCCGGCTGTCCAGGCAGCGTTTGAATGGAATGATGGAACCATGATCTTTGGCAGTGACAACATGGTGGGCGCCTCCACCCAGGTGCTGGCCGCGATCCAGGCCGCCAACGGCGGCGAGACGCCGTCCTACGGCGCGGATCCGTGGTGCGAAGCCGCCGAGCGCGAGATCTCGCGGGTCTTCGAGACGCCGGTGCGCGCGTTCTTCGTCAGCACCGGCACGGTGGCCAATTCGCTCGCGCTGTCGGCGCTGGTGCCGCCCTGGGGCGCGGTGCTGTGCCAGCGCGATGCGCACATCCTGGCCGACGAGTCGAGCGCGCCGGAGTTCTTCACGGGCGGCGCGCGCCTGATTCCGTTGCCGCCCACCGCGGGCAAGCTTGCGCCGGCGACGGTCGCCGCGCGCCTGGCCAACCCCGGGCATCCGCCGCACAACGCGCTGCCGCGCGCGGTCAGCATCACCCAGGCCAACGAGCGCGGGCTGGTCTACACGCCGGACGAGGTACGTGCGCTGGCGGACGTTGCCCGGGCGCATGGCCTGCGCCTGCACATGGACGGCGCGCGCTTTGCCAATGCCGTGGCCGCCCTGGGCTGCGCCCCCGCGGATCTGACGTGGCGCGCCGGCGTGGACGTGCTCTGCCTGGGCGCCTCCAAGAACGGCGCCCTGATGGCCGAGGCCGTCGTCTTCTTCGACCCTGCACTGGCCCAGGACTTTGCCCACCGGGTCAAGCGCGCAGGCCAGATGGCGGCCAAGGCGCGGTTTTTCGGCGCGCAGTATGGGGCGTGGCTCCAGGATGGCCACTGGCTCGAGCTCGCGGGGCAGGCCAATGCCGTGGCCGCGGCGCTCGGGCGGGGTCTGGACGGCATCCCGGGCGTGCGCCGGGTCTGGCCCGTCGAGGCCAACGAAGTCTTCGCGGTGGTGCCGCGTGCCCTGGCCGAGACCCTGCGCGCCCAGGGCGCGGTGTTCTACGACTGGTCCGCGGACACGCTGCCCGAGGGCCAGAGCCTCGCCCCCGGTGAATGCCTGGTCCGCTTTGTGGCATCCTTTGCCAGTACCCAGGCGCAGGCCGAGGCGCTGTGCGCCGCTGCCCGCGCCGCCGCCTGACCGTCCAACCGGAGCTTTCATGTCCACCGATACGCGTCCTCTCGTCATCCTCGTCCCCGGCATGCTCAATACGGCCGCGGCGTGGTCCCGTGTGGTCCCCTTGCTGGCCGACGTCGCGCGCGTGCGCATCGCGGATGTGACGACGCAGGAAGACATCCCCAGCATGGCTCGCGACGCCCTGGCCCTGGCCGAGCCCGGCGAGCCCGTGCATGCCGTCGGATTTTCGATGGGCGGGTTCGTGGTCTCCGAGATGCTTGCGCAGGCGCCGAACCGGGTGGCCGGCGTGGCGCTGATCTCCACGTCGCTGCGCACCGAGTCCCCGCGCCAGGCCGAGGCGCGCCAGCGCGCGATGGCGTCCGCCAAGGCGGATTTCGAGAAGAACGTGCTGGCCAGCGCCGGCGAGAACATGACGGCCAGGCACCGGGCCGATACGGCCCTGGTGACGCTGGTGCGCGACATGCAGCGCGAGGTCGGCCTGGAGGGGTTCGTGCGGCAGAGCCGGGCGCTGATGACGCGCGCCGACTACCGCCGGGTCCTGGGCAGCATCCGTGTGCCCACCCTGGTCATGTGCGGACGCGAGGACGCCCTCACGCCGCCGCCGCTGTCCGAGGAGCTGGCCGAAACCATCCCGAACGCCCGCCTGGTGTGGGTGGACGGTGCGGCGCACATGGTGCCGCTGGAGCAGCCCGAGCAGGTCGCCAAGGCGCTGCGGGTGTGGCTGGGGGCGGCCGAGTCGCGCCAGGGCGCGAGCGACGGCGCGCACCTGGCCTATGCCGCCGGCGAGAGCGCCGTGGCGGCCGCCCGCGCGCCGTGGCAGGACGTCCTGGACTTCTGGTTCCTGCCGCCCACCGACCCCGGCCATCTCCAGGTGCGCGAGGCCTGGTTCAAGAAGGATGCCGCGTTCGATGCCGAGATCCTGCGCCGCTTTGATCCGCTGATCGACAAGGCCCTGCGCGGCGAGTTGCGCGCCTGGGATGACGAGCCGGAAGGCGCGCTCGCGCACCTGCTGATCCTGGACCAGTTCACGCGCAACACGCGCCGCGACAGCGCGCAGGCGTTTGCGGGCGACGTGTTCGCCCTCGCGCTGGCCATGCGCGTCATCGAGGCGGGCTGGGACGTGGCGATGCCCCCGGCGTACCGGCAGTTCGTCTACCTGCCGCTGATGCACGCCGAGGACCTGGAAGTGCAGGAGCAGTGCGTGACACTGTACCGCGCGCTGGCCGAGCAGGCGCCGCAGTACCAGTCGGCGCTGGATTTCGCGATCCGGCATCGCGACATCGTCGCCCGCTTCGGGCGCTTTCCGCACCGCAACGCCGCGCTGGGCCGCGAGACGACGCCCGACGAAGCGACGTTCCTCACGCAACCCGGTTCGAGCTTCTGATAGCGCGGCGCGCCGTACAATATCCGGTTAGGGCGCCGGCGCCAGTCGCCCAACCTCCTGGAGAACCCTGCATGACCAAGGCCATTCGCATCGAGCAGCACGGCGGTCCCGAAGTGCTCAAGCTCGTCGAGATCGACGTCCCGCCGCCTGCTGCGGATGAAGTGACCGTGCGTCATCATGCCGTTGGCCTGAACTTCATCGACATCTACTTCCGCACCGGGCTGTACAAGCATCCGCTGCCGCACGGCCTGGGCGCCGAAGCCGCGGGTGTGGTCGAAGCCGTGGGCAAGGATGTCACGCACGTGAAGGTGGGCGATCGCGTGGCGTATGGGCAAAGCCCCATCGGCGCCTATGCCGAGCGCCACAACGCCAAGGCCATGCACGTCGTCAAGCTGCCCAAGGGCATCGACTTCGAGACGGCGGCCGCCATGATGCTCAAGGGCCTGACGGTGCAATACCTGTTTCGCCAGACCTACCGGCTGCAGGGCGACGAAACAATCCTCTTTCACGCGGCCGCTGGCGGCGTGGGCCTCATCGCCTGCCAGTGGGCACGCGCCCTGGGCGTGAAGCTGATCGGCACGGTCTCCAGCCCCGAGAAGGCCGCCATCGCCCGTGCGCACGGCGCCTGGGAGACCATCGACTACAGCCGCGAGAACGTCGCCGAGCGCGTGCGCGAGCTGACCGGTGGCAAGAAGGTGCCGGTGGTGTACGACGGAGTGGGCAAGAGCACCTGGGAAGCCTCGCTGGACAGCGTGCAGCCGCGCGGCCTGGTGGTCAGCTTCGGCAATGCTTCCGGGCCGGTGGATGGCGTGAACCTGGGCACCCTGGCCAGCAAGGGCTCGCTGTTCGTGACCCGCCCGACGCTCGCGCATTACGCCACCAGCGCCGAGAAGGTGCAGGCGGCCGCGTCCGAGATGTTCGACCTCGTGGCGAAGAAAAAGCTCAAGCTCACGATCGATCAGCGCTTTCCGCTGGCCCAGGCCGGCGACGCGCAAACCGCGCTGGCTGCTCGCAAGACCACCGGCGCCACCGTCTTCACCCTGGATTGACAGGTTCCTGCCATGATCAAGTGGACCCTCATCGGGCTGTGGCTCGCGGCCATCACTTACGTGTATCTGCGCGGCAGGGTCCGCGTGAACTTCTTTCGCACGGTGGTCGACCATTCCGCCGTGCTCGCGCCCGTCAATGCGCTGATGTACCTGACCTCGGCCGTGCCGGCCAAGCCGTACATCCCGGCCACCGACATGCCCGCCGGGCTCAAGAAGCTCGATGAGCACTGGGAGATCATCCGCGACGAGGCGCGCCGGCTCGCCGAAGCGCAGCGCATCAAGGCCGCCGAGGCCAACAACGACGCGGGCTTCAACTCGTTCTTCAAGACCGGCTGGAAGCGTTTTTACCTGAAGTGGTACAACGCGCAGCACCCGTCGGCCGCCGAGCTGTGTCCCAACACGGTGCGCCTGTTGCACGACATCCCGGAAGTGAAGGCGGCCATGTTCGCCGTGCTGCCGCCGGGCGCCAAGCTCAACGCCCACCGCGACCCCTTCGCGGGCTCGCTGCGCTATCACCTGGGGCTGGACACGCCCAATGACGATCGCTGCTTCATCGAGGTCGATGGCGAGCGCTACAGCTGGCGTGACGGGCAGAGCGTCGTGTTCGACGAGACCTTCATCCACTGGGCCGAAAATGCCAGCGACCAGACGCGCACGATCCTCTTCTGCGACGTCGAGCGCCCGCTCAAGTACGGCTGGGCCAGCCGCTTCAACCAGTGGTTCTCGCGCACCTTCATGACGGCGGCTAGCTCGCCCAACGATGCCGGCGACCAGACGGGGTGGGTCAACAAGATCTTCCACATCTCGTTCGTCATGGGCCAGTACCGCCGCCGCTTCAAGCGCTGGAACCCGACCCTGTACAAGATCACGCGGGTGCTGGTGATCCTGGCCGTGCTGGCGCTGATCATCTTCCTGTAAGGGCCGGGCGCGCCACACGCGTGGCGCGCGCCAGCGTCCTGCAGGACCTGTTTCGTCACCCTTGGATGCACGCATCGCGCCGTGTCGTGCCGGGTGCGGGGCACGACGCCGCGCGGAGTGCGGGTGACGCGTGGGTTCGACGTCAGCCCCGCAGGACGGGGACTGTGCGGCCCGGCGGACGCTGCTCGCGAGCTCGTCGCCTCATTCCGCATAGGCCGGCCAGCAGCGCCGCACCGGATCTGCGGCCACATCGTGGTTGGTCGCGGGATCCGTGCCGCCGAAGGTCCTGACCCGTGCCGTTGACGGTGCATAGGCCGGCCAGTCGGGCCCGGGGTCGCCGTGGCGCGCGAACCGCGCCCACGCTTGCATGACCCGGGCGCTGACCGGCCCGGCGCCCGGCGCGATCTTGCCGTCGAACCAGGGGTGCTCGTGCGTGCCGAACACGAGCGGGACATCGCACGCGTGCGGCACGCTGCCCACGGGGGCGGCCACGGGATGGGCAAATGCGAAGGCCCACGTGCGTGCCGGTTGCGTTTGCGCGTGGCGACCGAGCAGATGCAGGATGGGTGCGCGAAACACCAGGTCCGTGTAGATCGTTCGCCATAGCGCGGCCTCGCCCCCGGGCTGTGGCGCATGGCCAGCGTAGTGCGCGAGGACGGCGTCGGGCGTGGGTGCCTCGGCAAAGGCAGAGTGTTGACCGATGAGCCGGGCGAGGGCGCAGTGCAGGGCGGCAGCGTCCCCTGGCGCCTGCAGCGGTGCGATCGCGCTGCCGTCCCGGTCGCGCAGGTCGAACCAGAAGTCCGATTCGTGGCGCGTCCAGCCGGCCAGCAGCGGCACGCCGGGTGGTGGCGCATCGTAGGACCACGCGCGGATCCCGATGCCGTCGCGTACGGGCGCGGTATGCGGACGGCCGAGCCTGGCGCGCACGTCCGGGGACTGGGCAAAGCGGTGTTCGGCCGCCTGCAGACTCGCGCCGTCCTGGTGTCTCAGCATGCCGACCTTGCAACCCAGCCACGCGGCGAAGGCCTCGGTGTAGGCCGACGCGGCGTCCAGTTCCGCAAACATCGGGGGACGGAAGAGGGGCGGGCTGTGCAGGATCAGCCGGTGAATCAGGTCCGGGGCCAGGCCGTTCTGCGCGATCAACGCGGCATTCGCCGCACCGGACGACTGGCCGGCCAGCGTCACGCAGCCGGGGTCGCCGCCGAAGTCGCCGATGCACTGCCGTACCCAGGCCAGCGCGGCAAGCTTGTCCTGCAATCCCCAGTTGGCGCACCATCCGCTGCCTGGATCGGTCAGCGCCGGATGCGCGAGGCCGCCCAGGGCGCCGAGCCGGTAGTTCACCACGACGACCACCAGGCCCAGGGCCGCCAGCGCGGCGCCGTGGGTAGCCGGGCCGTTCGCGCTGCCGTGACGCGTCTGGCCGCCGTGCAGCCAGACCAGGACCGGCCACGGGCCTGCCGCGTGTGGGGTCCACACGTTGAGGGTCAGGCAATCCTCGTCCATGGATGCCGGCGGCGGGTTCAGCCAGCGCTGGTTGCCTGCCAAGGCCTGCGGGCAGCTTGCGGCAGTCGTCGTGGCGTCCCGCACCCCCGCCCAGGGCCGCAAGGCGGCGGGCGAGCGCAAGCGCAGGGGGCCGAGCGGCGGGGCGGCATAGGGCACGCCCAGGAAGGCCTGCACGCGATCGAGGCGCATGCCGCGCAGGCGTCCGTACGGGGTGTGGAGGATGGTGTCGGTCATGGCAGGGACTTGGCAGACGAAGTGATCATGCTAGGCTCGCAGCTCGGCTGGTGAGGGCCCAAGACGTTTGCCTGACGCAACAGATGTTTGCCGCAGCGCGCGCCGCATGGCGGCGGCCGGGCGGGTGCCGGGGCGGCATGCTGGCACCATCACCGTCGACCGGTACGATCACCGTCACGGACGCCGTACCAGCACTGGCACCGGCATCGTCAGCGGCACCCTCGGCGCCGCCGGTCCGCAAGGCGCGCCTGACCGCGCCAGGTCAGCCCTCGATGGACAGAATGTATGGACATTTCCCTGCCTCACCCGATGACTGCTGGATCATCCCCCGCATCGCCCTGGACCCTTCAGGCGCACGATGGTGGGCCCGTGACGGCCGGTGTCGTGACGGCCGCCTCGCTGACCACCCGCAGCATGGCGTTGCCGGGTGGGCTGTCCGCCCATGTCACGCATGGCCTGCCGGATCAGGACATCAACGAGGGCGTGGTGCCGGCCGACGACGAAGGCCGTCTGGTGATCACGGTCGGTCTGGCCGGGACGTCCGTGTACCAGTCGCGCGAGCGCGTTGCGTTCGCGCCCGCGTCGCTGACCCTGACCTGGGCGCGCGAGTGCGCGGGGCGCCGCCTCTTCAGCGGACGTCAGGCGGTGCATCAGGTGCGCATCGGGCTGCCGGCCACGGCCCTGGCCACCTACGCACCGACGCTTGCGGCATCGCTGCACGCCGCAGCAACGGGCGTGCGACGCCTTGGCCAGAGCCGCGTGGCCGGTCATGTCCTGGCGCTTGCCAAGCGCCTGGCGCTGGAGGCAGGGCGTGCAGACGTGTTGCAGACGCATCACCTGGCCCTGGGCATCGCGGCCGAGGCGCTGCGCAGCCTTGCACCGGGGGCGGACGCCCCCGCGCCGCGTTTCACGGACGCCGAGATTCAGGCCTTGGAATCCGCACATGCCGCGCTGACGTCGGACCTGGCCGAGCCCGTGTCGCTGGCGGGTGTGGCCTGGGCTGCCGGGATGACGCCGGCGCGGCTGCGCATGGGCCTGCACTGGCGCTTTGGCAAGACGCCGGCTGCGCTGCGTCTGGAGGCCCGCATGCAGGCTGCCTGGCAGTGGCTGGCCGCCGGCGAGCGCGTGTCGGTCACTGCCTACCGGGTGGGCTATCCGCACCCCGCCAACTTCAGCACGGCTTTCAGCCGGCACTTCGGCATGGCGCCCAGGGCGGTGCCGCGTGGCGCGCCCCTCGCGCGCTGACGCGGCGGACCGCGTCAGCGCACAGACGGTGCGCGGATGGACGCCGGGTCGCAGGCGGGCGCGAACGTCGGGCATGCCGCCAGCGTGCGGCCCCGGCGGCGACCCGCAGGCGCGATTGCCCAGACGCCGGCTGGACCAGCACCGGTAGCTCCAGCACCGCTTGGTCCAACACAGGTTGGCCTGGCACTTCCTGGCCTGGCACCGCCTGGCCCGGCTCCGTTGACCCAGGCGCCGGTAAGTCCCAGCATGCAAAAGGCCCCGCCATGGCGGGGCCTTTCGTTGCAGCGCGGGGCTCAGGCGCCATCGGCGCTCGAGGTCACGCTGCCGGCGTTTCCTGGTGGTATGCCGTCACGCGCTCGACTTCGTTCTTCGAGCCCAGGATGACGCTCACGCGCTCGTGCAGGCCCTGGGGCTGCACATCCAGGATGCGTTCCTTGCCGTTGGTGGCCGCGCCGCCTGCCTGCTCGACGAGCATGCTCATCGGGTTGGCTTCGTACATCAGGCGCAGCTTGCCCGGCTTGGAGGGCTCGCGCGAATCCCAGGGGTACATGAAGATGCCGCCACGCGTCATGATGCGATGCACGTCGGCCACCATCGAGGCGATCCAGCGCATGTTGAAGTCCTTGCCGCGCGGACCGGTCTTGCCGGCCAGGCACTCGTCGACGTAGCGCTTGACGGGCGGGGCCCAGTGGCGCGCGTTGGACGCGTTGATGGCGAATTCCTTGGTGTCCACCGGGATCTGCATGTTTTCCTGGGTCAGGACCCAGGACCCCATTTCGCGATCCAGCGTGAAGCCGAAGACGCCATTGCCCAGCGTGAGCACCAGCACCGTCTGCGGGCCGTACACGGCATAGCCGGCGGCAACCTGGCGGCTGCCGGCCTGCAGGAAGTCGGCCTCGGTCGCTTCGCGGCCATTGGCGTCCTCGGGCATGCGCAGCACCGAGAAGATCGTGCCGATCGACACGTTCACGTCGATGTTGGACGAGCCATCCAGGGGATCGAACAGCAGCAGGTAGCCGCCGCGCGGGTAGGGGTTGGGGATCGGGTGGATGGAGTCCATTTCCTCGGACGCCATGCCGGCGAGGTTGCCGCCCCATTCGTTGGCTTCGAGCAGAATCTCGTTGGACAGCACGTCCAGCTTCTTCTGCACTTCGCCCTGGACGTTCTCGCTGTCCAGGCTGCCGAGCACGCCGCCCAGCGCGCCCTTGCTCACGTGATGGCCGATCGTCTTGCAGGCGCGGGCGACGACCTCGATGAGCAGGCGCACATCGGCAGGCACGGCCTGTTCGCTGCGCTGCTGCTCGATGAGGAACTGGGTAAGAGTCTTGCGTTTCAAGCGGATATCTCCAGGGCTTTGGATACGATTTCAGTGACGTTGCGGGATAGGCCGGCGTGCTCGCGCACGCGCTGCAGGGCCGCGCGCATGGGCTCGCGCAAGGCCGGCACATGGCGGGTCCATTGCTCCATGCCGCGGGCCAGGCGCGCTGCGATCTCGGGGTTCATGGCGTCCAGCGCCAGCACCTGCTCGGCCCAGAACTGGTAGCCCGAGCCATCGGCGGCGTGGAACGCCCGCGGATTGTTCAGGCAGAACTGGAACACCAGCGCCCGCGCGCGGTTCGGGTTGCGCAGCGTGAAGTCCGGGTGCTGCGCCAGGGCACGCACCGTGTCCACGGTGGTGGTGCGCGCCGTGGCCTGCAGGGCGAACCACTTGTCGATGACGAGCGGGTCGCGCTGGTAGCGGGCGTGAAAGCTCGCGAGCGGTTCGGCAGCGTCGCCGGCGCTCGCGTAGTTCACGAGGACGCCCAGCGCGGCAAGCCGGTCGGTCATGTTGGTGGCGTCGGCGTACTGGGCCTTGGCCAGGGCCGGGTCCTGGTCGCTGCCACCGGCCATCAGGTAGGCCAGTGCCAGGTTCTTCAGGTCGCGGCGGCCAGCCGCCAGCGGATCGGGCGAGTACGCGCCGGGCGTCTGGTTGGCGGCAATGGTGTCGCGCAGCGGCTCGGCCAGCGCCTTGCCGATGGCCGCACGCACGGCGTCACGCGCGCGGGCGATGGCCGGCGGATCGATCTCGGCCATGCGCTCGCCCAGCACCTTCTCGGTGGGCAGGCCCAGGGCGCGCGCGCGCCAGGCCGGGTCCACCGCAGGGTCGGCCAGGACTGCCGCCCATGCGGCAACGACGGGGGCCACGTCAGGCATCGCCGAGCCTTCGGCCTCGGCCCTGACGCGGGCCAGGATGTGGCGCGCGGCCAGTTCCTGGCCGGCTTCCCAGCGCGCGAAGGCGTTGGTGTCATGCGCGAGCAGCAAGGCGAGGTCGCTGTCGGCGTAGTCGTACTCGACGATCACGGGGGCAGAAAAGTCGCGCAGCAGCGAGGGTACGGGCTTGGCGGCCACGCCATGGAAGGTCCAGGACTGCGTCTGCGTCGTCAGCTCCAGCACCACCGTGTCCTGCGGCTGGGCGTCCGGCGCCAGGCGCAGCGGCAGGGCGTTGCCCTGGGCGTCGAGCAGCCCGAGGGCGAACGGGATGTGCACGGGCTGCTTGTCGATCCCCGAGAGCTTTTCCACGCCGACCGGCGCACAGCGCTGGGCGAGCGTCACGGTCCAGGTGCCTGCGGCCGCATCGTGCGTCAGGCTCACCCGCACGCGCGGCGTGCCGGCCTGGCTGTACCAGCGGCGAAACACCGACAGGTCGCGGCCCGGATGCTGGCGCTGGTAGACGGATTCCATGGCGGCCACGAAGTCGTCGCACGTGACGGCCTGGCCGTCATGGCGGCGGAAGTACTCGGCCATGCCCTGCTGAAAGCCGTCCTCGCCCAGCAGCGTATGCTGCATGCGGATGACCTCGGCGCCTTTCTCGTACACCGTGGCGGTGTAGAAGTTGCCGATCTCCTGGTAGCTCTCGGGGCGGATCGGATGGGCCATCGGGCCCGCGTCCTCGGGGAACTGGGCGGCGCGCAGGCCGATCACGTCATCGATGCGCTTGACCGCGCGCGCGCTGGCCTGCGCAGCCTGCAGGGCGTCCCCCTGCAGGCCGCCCTGGGCCGTGATGGCCGCAGCCATCATGTCCGCCGTGAACTCCTGGTCGCGAAACACGGTCAGCCCTTCCTTCAGGCTGAGCTGGAACCAGTCGCGGCAGGTGACGCGGTTGCCGGTCCAGTTGTGGAAGTACTCGTGGCCGATCACGGCCTCGATAGCGCTGTAGTTGGCGTCGGTGGCGCTGTCCGGGTCGGCCAGCACATAGGCTGCGTTGAAGACGTTCAGGCCCTTGTTCTCCATCGCGCCCATGTTGAAGTCGCGGGCGGCGACGATCATGAAGCGATCCAGGTCCAGCTCCAGGCCGAAGCGCGATTCATCCCAGCGCAGCGAGCGCTCGAGCGATTCCAGCGCCCAGCCGGTCTTTTCCTCGTTGCCGGGGTCCGTGTAGACCTGCAGCAGCACCTCGCGGCCCGAGCGCGTCTTCACGCGGTTCTCGCGCCAGGTCAGCTTGCCCGCGACCAGCGCGAACAGGTAGCAGGGCTTGAGGAACGGGTCGTGCCAGCGCGCCTCGTGGCGGCCGTCCGGCAGGTCGGTTTCGCTCACCAGGTTGCCGTTGGACAGCAGCACGGGAAACCGGGCCTTGTCCGCGCGCAGCGTCACCTTGAATTCGCTCATCACGTCCGGGCGATCGGCAAACCAGGTGATCCGGCGAAAGCCCTGCGCCTCGCACTGCGTGAAGAAGACACCGTTGGACACATACAGTCCCATCAGCGTGGAATTGTCCTGCGGCCGGCAGCGGCTGGTGATCTCGAGCTGGGCCTGCGCGGGCAGGCCGTGGATGCTCAGGGTGTCGGGCGTCAGCGTGTAGCGCGAGTCGGGCAGGGCCTGGCCATCGACGCGGATGCCGACGAGTTCCAGGTCTTCGCCATCCAGGACCAGCGCGTCCTCGCTGCGCCCATCGGTGCGGGCCAGCGTGTAGGTGGCGGTGACCTGCGTGGACGCCGGATCCAGGTCGAACACCAGGTCCACCGAGGCGAACGTGAAGGGGTAGGCCTGGTAATCCTGGCGTCGGATGGTGATGGGTAGATCGTTGCGCATGAATAGCCTCATCGACGGTATCTCGCGATTTTACGCGGCCCCGCGCCGCGTGCCTGGCGGCGGCGTAGAATCCCGTGGCGTGCCGAGCGTGGCACGCGCCGTGCTTGTCCTTTCCCGTCCGACGGGAGGCCCCTCATGAGACACCCCCAGCGATTCCGAACCGCGCGCATTGCGCTCGCCGCCCTGGCGGCAACCGTGGCCCTGGCGGGCTGCGCCGCAGGTCCCAGTCCCTTCAACGCCCGCGTGACCACGTTCCAGCAGTGGCCGACGGACGCCGTGGGCGCCACCTACACGTTTGCCGGCGACAATCGCACGGCCACGCTCGAGCATCGTGCCTACGAGGACGTGATCCGCTCGAGCCTGGGCAGCGTGGGCCTGGTCGAGGATCCGCCCGGCGGCGCGCCCGCGCGCTTCACGGTCGGCTTCACCTACCGCACAGAGCCGTTCCAGACCTACGCCGACGTGCCCACCCCGTACCCGCCTGCTTTCTACGGCTACGGCTATTATGGCCGCGGCCCGTGGGGATGGGGCATGGGCATGCCGTTTGGCGGCTACCCCGCCTACCAGCCCGTGCCGGTGACGGCTTATCGCAACACCCTGGAAGTTTCGATCCGTGACGCCGCGCGCGGCGGCGAGGAAGTCTTCCAGGGCCGGGCGATGCATGCGGGCGGGCCCGACAGCATGGCCAATGCGATGCCTTACCTGGCGCAGGCCGTTTTCTCGGACTTCCCGTATGGCCATGGCCAGACGCGCACCGTGCAGGTGCCGCGCTACTGACGCCGTTGCCCATGCCACGCACGACGACGCCGGGTCCCCCCCGGCGTTTTTCATTTCACCATGACTCCAGCAGCGAACTTCGCTGGACTACGCCAAAGCTCGATACAGCAGGTTCATCAATAACTTAGGCGAGTTCAACATATGCCGGTGCTTTTCGAAACCTGACCCAACTTCCCGGCTGGTGGCCCCTATGAGGCCATTGGGAATCGGGTCTTTCCGAGGAGTCATCATGGCAAAGATCAAGCTCACCAAGTCCGCAGTAGATGCGGCACAACCCCAAGCGCAGGCCGTCGAACTCAGAGATACCTTGGTGCCCAGCTTCTTATGCAAGATTACCCCATCGGGCCGCAAGGTGTTCATGCTCCAGTACCCGACGAACGGCGGCGAGCGCCGCAAGCCCGCCTTGGGTCAGTACGGGGAACTGACCGTCGAACAGGCCCGCTCGCTGGCTCGGGAATGGCTGGCCCAGGTGCGCTGGGGCGGCGACCCGGCCGCAGACAAGGCACAGGCGCGTAAGGCGCCCACGGTCAAGGAACTTTGCACGAAGTTCATGGAGGACTACTCCAAGCTGCGCAACAAGCCCAGCACGCAAGAAGGCTATCAGAGCGTCATCGACCGCAACATCGTCCCGATGATCGGCCGGATGAAGGTTCAGGACGTGAAGCGCCCGGACATGGCCGGGATGATGAAGAAGATGACGCACAAGCCGGCCGACGCGAACCGGACGTTCAGCGTCATGCGCCGCACGTTCAATCTGGCAGAGGTGTGAGGCTACCGGCCCGACGGCACCAATCCGTGCCGGCATGTCCTGATGTTCCCCAACGGCAAGGCCACCCACCTCATCAGCGACGAGGACATGGGCAAGCTGTTCCGTCATCTTGAGCATCTGGAGGCCGAGGGACTGGAGAGCTACGTCATCCCGCTGGCGATCCGGCTGCAATTCGAGTTCGCCGGCCGTCGCGGCGAAATCGTCACGCTCCAATGGGATTGGGTGGACTTCGAGAACCGGCGCGTCGTCTGGCCCGACAGCAAGACCGGCGGCATGTCCAAGCCCATGAGCGAGGAAGCCTACCGGCTGCTTCCGAAGGCACCGCGCCGGGACGATTGCCCGTATGTGCTGCCATCTCCGAACCGTCCCGGCCAGCACCTGACCACGGGCGAGTATTACAACGGCTGGAGCCGTGCGATCAAGGCAGCAGGCGCGGCGCATGTCGGCACGCACGGCATTCGCCACCGCTCGGCGACCGACATTGCCAACTCGGGCATCCCGGTGAAGGTCGGGATGGCGCTGACCGCGCACAAGACCGTGGCGATGTTCATGCGCTACGTCCACACCGAGGATGACCCGGTGCGGAAGGCGGCCGAACTGGTGTCGAACCGGCGCAAGACGATCACTGGTGCCAAGCGGCTCCCTGCGGAGGCAGCAGCACGACCAGGCGCAAGGCATCCATTGCGTCACCCGCAGCGCCAAAGGCGCTGCTGGGCGACATTCGGGCACTGATCGAGGCGTCGCGCCAGCGCGCCGCCTCGGCGGTCAATGCGGAACTGACCTTGCTGTTCTGGCACATCGGCCAGCGCATCCATACGGAGGTGCTGGCCGGGCAGCGGGTCGGGCACGGCGAGGAAATCCTGCCGACTCTGGCCGAGCAGCTTGTCCGCAACTACGGGCGCGGCTTCGCGGACAAGAACCTGCGCCGGATGGTGCAGTTCGCGGCTACCTACCCGGACGAGCCATTGTCGTGACGCTGTCACGACAATTGAGCTAGTCGCATTTCCTGGCGCTGCTGCCGCTGAAAGACCCGCTCCAGCGGGACTACTACGCGGAGATGGCGAGCGCCGAACACTGGAGCGTGCGGACGCTGCGCGAGCGCATCGACTCCATGCTGTACGAGCGCACGGCGCTATACCAAAAGCCGGAAGAAACCATCGCGCGGGAACTGGCGACTCTGCGCGACGCGCAGTGCATGACGCCGGCGCTGGTCATGCGCAATCCGTACATCCTCGACTTCCTGGGACTGCGGGATAGCTGGCAGGAAAGCGACCTAGAGGCGGCCATCATCCGTGAAATGGAAGCCTTCCTGCTGGAGCTGGGGGTCGGCCTTTCCTTCGTCGCCCGGCAGAAACGCATCCAGATCGACGACGAGGATTTCCACCTTGACCTGCTGTTTTACAACCGAAAGCTATGCCGGCTGGTGGCCGTCGAATTGAAGATTGGCGAGTTCAAGGCTGCGTACAAGGGGAAGATGGAGCTTTACCTGCGCTGGCTCGACAAGCACGAACGGGAACCGGAAGAAGCCTCGCCGTTGGCGATCATCCTTTGCACCGGCAAGGAGCGCGAGCAGATCGAACTGCTTGAACTGGACAAGTGGGCATCCACGTTGCCGAGTACCTGACCAGCTTGCCGCCGCGTGCAATCTTGGGGGAACGGTTGCAGCAGGCGGCTCGTCGAGCGGAATCGCAGATCAAACGAGGGACAGCATACAACCTGAAAATCCGCTCAAGATTTTTTTGAGAGAGTTGAAATCCTCATTCGACAAGCTCTGTGGTGCGACTACTGTTGTTCTGACCGCCATGTGGAGAGTGCCGTCTCGTGTCCAAATCGGAGCCTGCCCAATAAGGCAGACTCCAAGCGAAGCCTCGGAAAAGCGTTCGGCTAACTGCTCTATTTTTGATGCGTTTCTTGCCACGAATGCCTCAAGGCTTTCGTGAATTGCCCACTGGGCTGCTTCGACATTGGGAAGCTCCATCTTGGGAATGCCGCCGAGACAACTGGACACATCCAAGAAGACCAAGCCATAGACCCGTTGAGACATCCCTTCGGCTTGGGCGGTAATTTGCTTGCCCGCCTTCTTGAGGTTTGCCTCAAACTTCTTCTCGGAAGACAGTCGCTTGCACTCGCCGAACACAAGGAACTGGTCGTTCTCGGCGACAACATCCGTGACCTTGTTGAAGTCGATCTTGTAGCCGGACAACGTCATTCTTGCCGCAATCAGCAGCTCGAACAAATAGTCTCTTGATGATCCTGCCGAACTAGCATCAGGATGATCTTGCCCGTCTGCGACCTTGCTTAGTCTATCGACAAAGCCTTGGCTCGCTTCGTCTCGAAATGCCCGGTGAATCAGAACAATGTTCAAGCACTCGATATACGAATTGGTCAGCTTGTCAAACTTGGCCCGGCCGTCAGTGGAAGTAGGATCGTCGCACGAGAAAAACTGATCTATGTCTTCTCGTATCTTGAGTACCGTGAGTTTAGTGCGTTAAGCCCCTTTCCCGTGAGCCATTCAAGAACGCGCGACATTTCCTTGAGGATTGGTTCACCCCCCAAATTCTTTTTTGTGGGGGGAGGAGTCTGCATCATCAGGGGCAGGAACAATGCCAGGAGAACCGGGCATCAGCGTATGAAGCGTTGCAAATGCCACACTTGCGATTGCCTCTGCCACCTCATCGCGTTGACTTCCCATCAAGGCGCGTACTGCGTCGATTCTGGCCTGAATGGACGGATGGCTTTGGGACGCACCCCACTTATCGCGGGCCATCAAGGTCATCGAAAATAGCGCGAAATAGATTCCGAGTTCTCTCTTTCTGCGAACAAGGTTCGGGCTTACATCTTCCCGTTGGGCACAAGCATCAAGCTGGTCAAGCAGGAATCTCGTGGCGAAGGCGTCGCATGACAGCTCCTCGTTCCTGCGCTGGGTTGGGTCTGCCTCATCGGGGTCGGCCGCATCACCATCCTGCTGATGCTTCAGATGCCGAACCTCGTGCAGAAGCGCCCAACCAACGCCCAGCGTTGAAAGCTCCCCCGGTGCGCGAAGTTGTGGGTTGTCGTCGTAGTGGCCCGGCTCGGGAACATCTTTGGGCAGTGCTTCCAGCTCCGGGGCATCGCTTTCCAAGACGCGCTCAAACGCATCAATCAGCTCCATCAGGCGCTTGAGGTCAAGTGGCTCCAGTTCAGGCGTTTCCGCTACAACGCGATACGCTTCCCAAGCTGCAAAGCCTGCGATCCAGAATGCACGCAGTACGCGATGGTTAAATCGGACGAAACGATACATTCCCGCCTCCATGACCAATCGCTCACCGTCATGCGTGTCGGCAGTCAGTTGAAAACGAGGCTCAAGCAAGGTCCATAAGGAGGCCAACTCGCTTTCGCGTTCCGGCGCGGAACCTAGCAAGACGTTCCGAACTGCGGTTTTTACTTGTTCATCCTCGCGCGGAGGCATGGCTGAGTCCATTGTGTTGCCGCTCACTTTAGTTGTTCTTCGAGATGCGCCGCCATGTCCCCGAACCCACTGACTATCGTGCAGTCCGAAAACTTGTTCAGCCCGATTCTTTTGTCGGACAGAAGATTGGCGAGTTCTCTGTCCGTATAAAGAGCGTCCGCCACAGGAAGTGCGGATGCCGCCACCATGAAGTTGCTTGGATCTCCGTTCTGGTATCCGCGTTGCGGATCGAATCGCATCAACCCATACAGTGAACTCAATACCCTCAGTGTTGGCATTGCTCGTGAGGCTGGCATCTCATGCCAGTGGTATTGCGCCTCGAGGGCGTATCGCCTAATTTCTGGTTGAGAAAGGGTTGTCCCTTCCTCTCTGAACCATGCTGCGATGCAGTCCGTCAATTCAACAAATATGCCGGTTTTGAGGTTCGTTATTTCCGACTGATGCGCGACCTTTTCGTCGTTGAGGTCTGTCATGCCGCGAGAGTTACCCCACTTCGCCCCAGGAAATGTACCGGCAACTTCCAACTGGAAGGATAATGGCAATTCTAACAGGGCATCAAAGAATGCCTTGTTGAAATTTTCTTTATCCACATGCGATTCGAGAAACCCGAGCGTAGAAATCGTCGGCATTCCCATTAGCTCGATGGTGCTGCACAAGAAATCTTCTAACCCTTCCGGATCGTCCAGCTTACCCATGCGCAGCTTGCGCAACTCAGAACCAACGCGATCGGAAAAAGGGGTGATGCAGAACCCTTGGGATAGCTCATCAACCAGTCGGGTAAGCGTTTCTCGTGTCGCCGGGTCAGTCATCGAGTCCAGCTCGAAGTACGTCGGGACACCGATGGGAAACGCGATTCGCCCCGTTTGAACTGCTCGTTCAATGGTTGCCCCAAACGCCTTCATTGCGGGAGTGAGACTCGTTTTTTTCCGCCGAAAGTCCGACACGCACTTCCATGCGTTCGTGTCGAGATAAACCAGTTTGAGCAAGCTCGCGCGGGCGGCAGAATCCAGGGGTGACGACATGAGATGTTCGACTAAGCTCCTGCTCAATTATGGGAATGTAATTTTCTGCCTAATGCGGTGCATTAAATACTCTGCTTCCGACAGGGTACAAGCAGTTTATTCACAAATGGATAGGCGGAAGGGAAACTCTGTGCGTTTCCGCTTCCGCGGATTTCGCTGCTCCAGGTTCGCTATCCGCTCATAGCGTCCGCCAGCCTTTTGCATCGCTGACGCCTTCGGCCCTCGCGGGCCTGCGCGCTTCGCTTGCCGGTTGTGCCTTCGTTGGAGAGGGCTGGGCGGTCTTGCTGTCCCCTTTACCGTACCACGGCGTTCTCGCCGTCAAGGGCTGCGCATGCGAGCACGCTTGCGGCCCGTGGCCGTCCTTGACCCCTGACGGCTTGCGCTGCGCCGTGCTGGCGACGGTTCCGGGCAATTCCGCCCGTGCAACCGGAGATCGTCCTGAACGACAAATCGCACGCTTCCCTCGAACAACACGTTTGCCTGGTCTGCGGCGCTCGCTTCGACACCGGCGCGATCCTGCTGGACAAGCGCCTGCGCGCGAGCATGGAGCGCCACACGGCGACAGATTGGGGCTTGTGCCCCGAACACCAGAAGCTGCCCGACGATGGCTTCGTCGCCTTGGTCGAATGCGACCCGCAGCGTAGCGGCTCGCCGTCCGGCGCTGATCGCTTGAAGCCCGAACAGGCGTACCGGACGGGGCGTTTGGCGCACCTGAAACGCGAGGTGTTCGCTCGCGTGTTCAACGTGCCGATCGCGGACAAGCAGCCGTGCGTGTTCGTCGAACTCGGCGTGATCGAGCAGTTGCAGGCGATGACTGCGCACTGATCGCACGACCACCATCCGGCGTGTTGTCCTTCGGGACGACGCGCCTTTTTTCTGCTGCGCCCGGTGCCGATGCCCTCGCGCCTGTGGCGCTGCGCGCTTCGCTTGCACTCCAGGGGAAGGCCATGCGGCCATCCCCGCCGCGCTGCGCTTGGCGCCCCTCAATACCACCGCCCCGGCTGCGCCGGCGCGGCACCCCCACGCACCAGCGGCATTTCATCCAGGGCATCCACCCCCATGCTGTACATCGTTGATTGCATGGGCGTCCCCGGCCAAGAAACATGGCCGGTCGCGCTTTCGTGCTGCGCATCGAGCCTCGCTGCGCGAGTCTCGCCCCCTTCGGGCTTCCATCGCTGACGCCTACGGCCCGGCTTCCAGCTTCGGGCCTGCGCGCTTCGCTTGCGTGCGGTTCGACACACAGGGACGGCCGTTACCATGTCCAGCCGTCTCTCCTGACTTCATCACCTTGTCCGCGACCGTAAGCTCGCTCTCGTGTGCCGTTAAGGCGCGCAGGGCCGTGTCCTCGGCCGCGCGTGCGGGCCGCACCAACCCTGCGCTTGTTTCCTTGACGGCCCCAGTCCACGCGCTCCTTTGGCCGCGGGCGATGAACTCAGGAAAGACGGTGGCAACAGGGCCAACCTGGTTCCTCGTGCCAACCGCACCGAACAGCCGAAAGTCTGGGCTCCGAATCTTGGAATCCGGTGTGGGGTTTGAACAGCAAACCCTTTTCGTCAGGAGAAAGACCATGCAACTCGCATCCCGATTCGCTTCCCGCTCCCCCTCGCTGCGCAGCGACTACCCGCTGACCGATGACCAGATTCACCGCGTAGCGCAGTCCATCTTCGCGGACGCGCCGCACGAAAGCCGTCCGCAGCGGTACGCCTATATCCCCACCGCCGCCGTGCTGGCCGAGCTTCGCAAAGAAGGTTTCCAGCCTTTCATGGTGACGCAGACCCGTGTGCGCGACGAAGGCAAGCGCGAGCACACCAAACACATGCTGCGCCTGCGCCACGCCAGCCAGATCAACGGCGCGGAAGCCAATTAAGTCGTGTTGCTCAATTCCCACGACGGGACGAGCAGCTATCAGATGCTGGCCGGCATGTCCCGGTTCGTGTGCAGCAATGGCCTCGTCTGCGGCGACACCGTGGCCGACGTGCGCGTGCCCCACAAAGGTGACGTTTCCGGGCATGTCATCGAAGGCGCTTATGAAGTCTTGCGCGGTTCGACCGGGTGAAGGATTCCCGCGATGCCATGCGCGCTATCACGCTGGACGAAGGCGAAGCCGAAGTGTTCGCTCGTTCCGCGCTGGCCTTGAAGTACGACCGCACCGACAACAAGCCCGCGCCCATCACCGAGTCACAAATCCTGATGCCGCGCCGGTTCGATGACCGCCGCCCGGACTTGTGGAGCGTGTTCAACCGCACCCAAGAAAACCTGACCAAAGGCGGCTCGCATGGCCGCAGCGCCAACGGACGCCGCCAGCAGACCCGCCCCGTGCAGGGCATTGATTCCGATGTGCGCTCAATCGCGCCCTCTGGGTGCTGGCCGATGGCCTGCGCCAGTTGAAAGCCTGATTCCCCACGCTGCAGGGGCAGGCAGCAGCCCTTGCCGCTTTCTTCGCTGCTGCATCCCTGAACCGATAGGAGTTATTACCATGAACGCCATCACCCAAACCGAAGCCCGCACCCTCAACACCGCCGCCGCTATCCTGCTGGAAGCCGCTGACCCGACCAAGAATCTGATTCTGGTTCCGCTGTCGCGGCTGGTGTCGCGCCCGACCGGGCGCAACATGCGCAAGACCCCGCGCTTGTCATCCCCGAACTCGCCGCCAGCATCCAGCGTGTCGGCCTGCTGCAAAACCTCATCGTGATTGCCGCCGCCGATGGCGACCATTACGAGGTGGTAGCCGGTGGCCGTCGCCTCGTAGCCCTCAAGCTGCTGGCGAAGAAGCGCCGCATCAGCAAGGAGTGGGAAGTGCGTTGCCTGCTGGTGGCCGATGGCACGGCCCGAACCGCCAGCCTCACCGAGAACGTGCAGCGCGAAGCCATGCACCCGGCAGACCAGTTTGAAGCCTTCGCGGCGCTGGTGGCCGAAGGCCGACCCATCGAGAACATAGCCGCCGATTTCAGCGTGTCCCCGCTGGTGGTGCAGCGCCGCTTGAAGCTGGCGAACGTCTCGCCCCGGCTGCTGGCCGACTACCGCGCCGAAGCCGTAAGCCTTGACCAGTTGATGGCCCTTGCCATCACCGACGACCACGCCGCGCAGGAAAGCGCCTTCTATGACGCGCCGACGTGGCAGCGCCAGCCGTCCGCGCTGCGCGACCGCCTCACCGAGCGGGAAATCGACGCCTACCGGCATCCGCTCGTGCGTTTCGTGGGGCTGGACAGTTGCGAAGCCGCAGGCGGCGGCATCCGCCGTGACCTGTTCGCGGAAGGCGATGCGGGCGTGTATCTGACCGATGCCGCGCTGCTGGAACGGTTGGCGCAAGACAAGCTGGCAGGCATCGCCGCCGAGATGAAGGCCGAAGGCTGGGCATGGGTGGATGCCACGCCGGGCGTGACCCATGCTGACCTGCACGCCTTCCAGCGTGCGCCGAGGGAACGGCGTGAACCGAGCAAGCGCGAAGCGCAGCGCATCGAGAAGCTGCAAACCAAGCTGCACGAACTGGCCGCAGCCGTGGAGGACGCGCTGGATGCCGAGGACGAGGAAAAGGCCGATGCTTTGCAGGAGGAAGGCGAAGCCGTGGGCGAGCAGTTGCAGGCGCTGGAAGATGGCTTGCAGGACTACGGCGCGACCGTGAGGGCCGCAGCCGGTGCCATCGTCACCATCCACCGCAACGGGCAGGCCGTGATTCATCGCGGATTGCTGCGCGAAGCCGAAGCCAAGGCGCTGCGCACGCGGGAACGCCTGCGCCAAGGTTTCAGCGGCGAGGATGCCGGGAACGACGACGAAGGAGAGGACGGAGACAGCGACTGGCAGCCCAAGACCACCGCCACGTCCGACAAGCTGGCGCAGTGGTTGAGCGCCCACCGTACCGCCGCGCTGCAAATCGAAGTCGCCCGGCATTCACAAGTGGCGCTGGCCGCGCTGGTGCATGGCATGGTGCAAACGGTGCTGCAAGACGGCTACCACGGCCACGACTTGCCGCTGGGCGTGAGCCTGAAAGTGCAAGACCGGCTGAAAGGCATGGCCCCGACTGGCCGGAATCCCCCGCCGCTGTCGCGCTGCGCGAGTTGCAACAGGTGGCGGGCGAAGCCTTGCCGCAGGACAGCGCCGAACTGTTCGCCGCGCTGCTGGCGAAGTCCCAAGACGAACTGGTGCGGCTGCTGGCGGTATGCGTGGCCGTTACGGTGGACGTGGTGACACCCCGCACCACTCGGCAGCAGCCGGGCGAAGAACTCGCGCAGGCCGTGAGGCTGGAAATGGCCGCATGGTGGAAGCCCACCAATGAGGGTTATTTCCGGCATGTGCCGAAGGCCGCAATTCTGGAAGCCGTGGAGCGGCTCGCGCCGTCGCACGTCACCCGGCTGGCGAAGTTGAAGAAGGCCGACATTGCCAGTGAAGCCGAGCGGCTGGCAGACGGCACGGGCTGGATGCCTGCCATCTTCATGGCCGAAGGGCCGGACGCCACGCAGGCAGAACCACAGGAGCAGGACGACGCCCCGGAGGATGCCGAGGCAACAGCAGATGAACCCGCCGCGGCGCTAGCCGCTTGACCCGTGCGAAAGCAAGCGCCCCGGCCTCGACCGGGGCGCTTTGCTGGAAGGAGAACACCCATGACCTACACCACCAGCCGCCCCCGCATGGCGGCGATCTATGCCCCCGGCACGGTACGCGCCTGCCGCTGGCACGGCGAAGGCGACGTGCGCGGCTACCGCCCGCCCTCGGGCTGGTCAGCCCGCGCCGACCTGACCGACACTCACACCATCACGGGCCGCGCCTTGCCGCGTGCCGTGTGGTGGCTCATCGAGACGAAGGAATAACCCGATCAGCACCGCGCCCTGGGCGCAGTGAGTGCAAAAATCCGGGCGCGGCAGTGGCCGCGCCCGGTGTCATCCACGCCTCCAATTTCCACGCTACTGCTTTAGAATCCCTTGATCTGACCAACGCCGTATCTATCGGCATAAATAACAAGGGAGCGCAATGGGGACATATCGGGTCGCACAGGTTTGTCCTAACGGGCATGTCGCAACAACAGCCGCTGAACAGAATCCCGAGCTTCGAGAGGCGTTCTGCTCTAAGTGCGGTGAAGCGACCATCATGCAGTGTCCTTCGTGCAGCGCATCCATTCGCGGCGATTTCTACGTTGAAGGCGTTTTCGGCTTGGGTGGTGATTACGAGCCTCCCTCGTTCTGCCACAACTGCGGTAGCCCGTTCCCTTGGACTGAACGCAAGATTGCTGGCGCTGTTGAGCTAGTGGAAGCAGGCGCAGATCTGTCGCCAGAAGAAGTCCAGCAGTTCCGTACTGATTTGACGGAATTGACCAAAGACAGTCCAAAAACTCAAGTTGCATCCCTTCGATTCAAGAGGGTGATGACGAAGGTCGGCGCTTCGGTTGCATCTGGCGTGCGCGACATTGTTGTCGATGTACTTAGTGAAGCTGCGAAAAAAGCGATTTGGGGAGCTTAGAAGGAATGGCCATGACTCTCGACGAAATTAAGGCCTGCCTACAGGCCGGCAATCTTCAGATTGCGAATGAGACGGCACTTGCGAACGGCACTGGCACACAGCTTCGTTTGCAAAATGGTGCAATCGTCAATAGCTACCACACCGGTAATTTCAATGTTCAGGGCAAGAACCAAGAGGCGCTAAAGGCTTGCCTTGGCGTGCAACCTGCACAGGCTGCGGCACCAGCTCCACAGTCTGGCGCTGCTGCTAAGCCAATGCTCAGCAAGGTATTCGTGGTTTATGGGCATGATAATGCCGCCCGAACCGAGCTTGAAGCGATGCTGCGCCGCTGGAGGCTTGAGCCGTTGATCTTGGATCAACTTCCTTCGGAAGGGCAGACCATCATCGAGAAATTGGAAAAGTACACGGCAGAAGTAAAGTTTGCTGTGGTGCTGGCCACGCCCGACGACGAGGGCTACCGCGCTGGTCACGAAGACGAAAAGGCGTTCCGTGCGCGCCAGAATGTTGTGATGGAATTGGGCATGATGCTTACGCTGCTCGGTCGTAAGAACGTTGCCATTCTCATGAAGCAACAAGACACTATGGAGCGCCCATCCGACATCCAAGGGTTGCTCTATATCCCATTCAAGGAAAATCTGCAAAAGGATGCAGGGCCGCTTCTGGCAAAGGAAATGGCAGCTCAGGGTTATCCCATTTCGTTGGCGAATCTGTAGTCATCGGCAAATAAAATCTATTTGGAAATAGTGCCTGCTATTTCCCAGAATGAGCTCCTTGTTGTGCTCTTGGACTTTTGAGCGTGTCGGCACAAAGCGCCGCCGGGCTTTCGGGCTGTGCCTCGTGCCGTCTTTGTCGTCACGGCCATTCGGCTTCAATCCCTCACGCCTTCGCGCCTGCGGCGCTGCGCTTGCCTCCAGGGGAAAGCACTGCGGACTATCCCCGCCGCGCACGGCTTGGCGCCCCTCGATGCCGCCGAACCGGCTGTGCCGGGTCGTCCGGGTCGGCCGGGTCAGCATCTGCAAAGTGGGCTCGCTCCGAACCGGCATTGAAAACTACACGCCGTTCCTGGCGGATTTGATATCGAGAAGATTGATCTGGTCGATCTTGTCTTTGTGGATCACGATGGTCAGCTTCGCGGGATACTTGAATCGCATCTCACTGATTCTGAACGTCCACAGCATGATCTTCAGAAGATCTTCATCAGAAATATTCTTGTGTCCTTTGATTCGCGTGATTCCTGAGCCAAAGATTGTGGTCGATACGCTTTGCTGGGCGTAAACGTTGTTCACCTTGTCCCAGAAATTAATGAGGAACTCAAGGTACTCCGGCATCGTTAGCAGCGCCTTGTTGTTCTCATCGAATTTGGAGAACGCGGTCAGGAGGTAGTCTTTGTACAGGCAAATCGTGCCTATCTGATACCTTTTCTTCTTGCCGTGTTCCCTCGCCTCGTTCTCCTCCAGGACTTCGCTGTCATCAAAAGCGTATTCCTCGATGTGGCGGTCTAATTCGGAAAGCGGAACCCTGAGGTGCTTCTGGATGAAAACACCGTTGAGAGAAGTCTCGCCGATTATCTTGTTGTCCACCTGAGTGTCGAAATACTCATTGAAGGCGATAGCCTTCAAACCCGGCTGCTGGAAAATGTCACCGGTCTTGATCGAGACATCGCTGCCCTCGACATCGATGTCGATACTGTTCAGGTTGTTCGACCAGAGCCATATCACCACGTAGGTGAGCGCCAGTAGTGCCAAGAAAGCCAAGCCAGCCTTTAGCTTCCACCCGGCAGGGATGTCAAAAAAAATAACTGCGAATGACAGCGTGCTGCTGATTACAGCGGTGATCTCAAGAAATTTTTTGATGACCCGCCTGTCAAAAAGGTTGACCTTCGCCATGACGTGGATCATTCGCTCCGATATGTCGATTGATTATGGGTTGTACCTGTAGATGCCTGGGACCTTCATGCTCCCAACTATAAACTCGCCGTCCTGCAATGATTTCTCGATGAGCTCTTTATTCATCGGGACATGAAGCGTCGGGACTTTGCTCATCGAATCCCGGAACACGGGAAGATTTCCCCACAGGTTCTTGACCGCCTGCTTCAACGATCCGCCGACCAGCAGACTTTCCTTGGTGGCGTATTCGGGATAGATGACAATGACAGGCAGCCCTTGATCGTTGATCCCGTAGTCGACTTCTTCTCGAAGGGCGCGGGAATTCGTCGTGATCGAACTCAAGATGAGGATAATGTTCTTCGAGTTCCGAAGGCGCTCCCTGAGCCTGGGTTTCAGTGTGTATTCCCAATCGCTGCCATCGCGGACACTGTAAGTTTTGTCGTGCGAATCAACGAAGGGGAACGTCGCGTCAGCACCTTTCCACATCCGGAGGGTGTTGTAATACTGAAAATCCTTCGTCGCATTGGCACCTAGCGAGCTGGGATGGAATGGCTCTGCAACGTAAAAGGCGGTGTAGTTTCCATTTCGATATGCCATGTCGCTTCTCACTCTCCATCAGAGTTCAGTACCGCTTCAAGTTCCTGGCGCACCTGCGCCAACAACTCGTCAGCCTTGCGCGTTCTGTCGCCCGCAAAGGCCAGCGTCAACAACGTGAGCGGATGCACGTCCATTACCTCGCACAGCTCGGTCAGCTTGTGCAGGGTCGGACTTTTCAGGTCGCGCTCCAGAGTACTCATATAGGTGCGGCTCGACACGTCGGAGAACGCTTCCTGGCTCAAGCCACGCGCCTTCCTGACCGTCTTCAACGCCTTCGCCAATGAGTACTTTGCCGCCACCTATGGTTTCCTCTCAAAACCAAGATGACAACTCGTTGCGTCCTATAGAGCTACAATCTATAGTGTTCATTCACGACTGAGAGGCCGCTTTCGTGCTTTTACGGGAATCCGTATCCCCGGATTCCGACAGAGCCGGGGAATCGCATCCGTGTCTTTCCGGCTTCCTGCAAATCCGCTTCTGCGCATCCGTGTTTCCACACACAGGCACGGATGCGGTTCGGCGGTTCTGCGCTTCGGCACGAAAGCGCATCCGTGCATCCTCGGTTTCGTGGAGGTTCTGGCCATGACCTTGCCACTTGTCACCACCGACGAACGTGCCCGGCTGCTGGCCCACGGTACGGCGCTCGCTGCTGGCCAGCACCCCGACCCGCTGCCCGTGGTGCGGCTGTTCACCCCGGACGCGCATCTGACCTGGCTGCTGGTGTCGCTCGACCCTGCGGATGGCGATACCGCCTATGGTCTGATCGACCTGGGCATCGGGATGCCTGCGCTGGGGACGGTCAAGCTCTCCGACCTGGCCGGCATCGTCGGCCCGCGCAAGTTGCCGGTGCGGCGGGATCGCTATTTCCAGGCGCTGCGCCCGCTGTCGGAGTACGTCCGGCTGGCGCAGGAGAACGACGCGATCATGGACGGATGAAAGCCTGCGCAGTCCGGTCAGTTGGGGCGCATTGTGACTATTTCAGTCTTACCCAAGACCTGCACGGTCTGGATCGGCATCTTTGCACCGAAGCGGTGCGACCCTGCTGCAAACAGTCATGACCTTTGGCGCGGCCTGCGGCACGTATCCGATGCCGCGCACTATGCCGCACCGGGGCGCGTGACGGTGGTTTCGCTCCAGCCAGGCGAAGAACTGGTGACGGTTGCCGCAGGCGATACTGTTCGCTGGATCGTCGGCGACACGTCCAGCGGCAGCGGCGCCGACCTGCGCGTGAACGTGCTGGTCAAGCCGATCCGTTCGGGCCTCAAGACGAATCTGGTCATCACCACAAGCCGCAGGACATACCTGCTGGAACTGACCTCGACGGAAAAGGCATGGATGGCGTCGGTGTCCTGGGACTACCCGAAAGACCGGATGCTGGCCTTGCAGCGCCAGGCGCAGGCGGCCAGTGCCGCCGCGCCGGTCGATACCGGCCTGTCGCTGGAGAAGATCCCCTTCCGCTACGCGGTCAGCGGCAGCAATCCGCCGTGGAAGCCGCTGCGCGCCTTCGATGACGGCGAGAATGTCTATATCCAGTTCCCACCGGGCATCGCGCAAGGCGAGCTGCCGCCGCTGTTCGTCATCGGCGCGCAGGGCGACGGGCAACTGGTGAACTATCGTTTCCGCCCGCCTTACTACATTGTCGATTGGCTGTTCGGCGCGGCCGAACTGCGCCTGGGCGGTGATGGCGGCGATGTGGTACGCATCGAGCGCACCGATGGCGTGGCACGGAGGAACTGGCCATGAGCCAGGACGACACTCCCGACCTCGCCATGCCACAGGAGGGCAACGTCGCTCCCGAGGCGGTGGCGCTGCGCGCACAGCCGCGCCCGGTCTTGCGCCTGAACCGGCGCACGCTGGCCATCCTCGCCGGCACCTTGTCGGTCGCCGTGCTCGGCGCGCTGATGTGGTCGCTGCAACCGCAGCGGCGCGCCGCAGGCGAGCAGGCCGAGCTTTACAACGTCGATCGAGTCTCGAAGTCCGAAGGACTGGATGCGTTGCCGGCCGACTACTCGAAGCTGCCGCCCCCCGTTGCCAGCATCCGTGCCGGAGCTGGGGCCGCCGTTGCCTGGCGATCTTGGCCCGGCCATCGTGAAGTCGCAGCAGCCAGTGACGGCCGCCTACGCGGCTTCCGGCCACGACCCGAACGACGCGCTGCGCAAGGAAGCCGAATCGGCGGCGGCATCGTCGGTGTTCTTCCGCTCGGGTTCGCAGAAGGCCGCGCCGGTAGCGCAGACGCAGGTGGCCGCTGCGCCGGGCTTCGCCGCCAATGCGGCGTTCGACCCACTGGCGGCTGGCCCGGCCTCGACGGCGGCCCAGCCTGCCGATCCGACCGCCGTACAGAACCGGCAAGACCAGAAAGAGGCTTTCCAGAAAGCCGGAACGGTGGTGGCCGGGGGGCTGGTGACAGGCATCAAGTCGGACTTGCCGGGCGACGTGATCGCCACGGTGACGGAGTCGGTCTATGACACCGCTACCGGTAAGTTCCTGCTGATCCCGCAGGGTTCGCGCATCCTGGGCAAATACAACAGCCAGGTCAGCTGCGGACAGAGCCGCGTGCAGGTGGTGTGGAACCGGATCATCCTGCCCGACACGTCTTCGCTCAAGCTCGACAACCTGGCCGGCACCGACCCTGCTGGTTATGCCGGGCTGGAAGACGACGTGGACTATCACTGGGGCCGCATGTTCGCCGGGGCGGCGCTGACGACGGTGCTGGTTGTCAGTGCCGAGCTGGCCGCGCCAGAGAATCGGCAGGACGGCAACCGCATCGTCATCGCCGGGCGCGACAGCGCCCAAGACAGCATCAATTAGGCCGGCCAGGAGATGACCCGGCGCAACATGAACATCCAGCCGACGCTGACCGAGCGGCCGGGCCTGCCGGTTCGCATCATCGTCAACCGCGATCTGGTGCTGCGGCCCTACCAGCCGCTTTTCTTCAACAGGGGGGCTTCACGATGACGACGCGCAAGCTGGGGCTCGGGCCGCTGCCGAAAACGGAATCCACTAAGTTGACCTTTGCCTGCCCGGCCAGCCTGAAAACCGACCTCGACCGCTACGCCGCGCTGCACGCGCAGACCTACGGCGAAGCGGTCGATGCGACGACGCTGATCCCGCACATGCTGGAGGCGTTCATCGCCGGGGATCGGGGATTCAAGAAAGGAACGACGGTCAAGGCGACGCCACCGAGGCAACCTTGACGATGCGGACGCTTCCGCCTCCATCTGCCGCCACGAAAACGCAGCCCACGGGCTGCGCTTTCGTTTTTGGGCATGAACGCCACAGGCCGGGCTATGATGAAGCTGCGACCTTGTCCGCTGCGGTGCCCTTGGGCTTTCCACCGCGATGCGCCTATGTGACACCCAGCTCAAAAAGCGGCAAGGGCACGCGGAGGCCGAAATGTTGCCTAACCTATTGCCCCGTAAGACCTTTCACCGTGCTGTCCGTCTGCACTAAAGACTTGACAGCGGGCGTTTTTCATGGCCGTCGGGTCAGCCCGTGCGCGTGCCCCGCACCAGCTGATCGAAGATGTCCTCGTCACCGACCTGGCCACCCTTGAGCATCAGTTCCACGCCGTCCAGCGGCGCGGCATGGCTGTGCGTGCGGGACACCGTGACGCCGGCGCCCAGGCGGGTGAGGTAGGACAGGCCCCACAGCCCCAGCGCGAGAGTCGCATGGCTGGAGGTGTCGCCCCCCGCGATGCCCACGCGCCGCAGCGGGGTGGATTCCGCCTGGCGGTGCACCACGTCGGTGATGAAGTCCGCGCTCAGTTGCGCCGCGGTGCCCGCGGCGGACGTGTCCACGCGCGCTTCGCTCGCGTCGCCCGTGTACAGCAGCACGTGGCGCCCGTCGCGCAGCCCGCCCAGCACCGTGTCCAGCAGCGTGTCGCGATAGTCCGCGTCGTCCAGCCAGCGTTGCGGATGGGCGGCGATGCGCTGGTAGCAGGTGGCGGCATCGATCTGCCGCGCCGTCACGGGCGACAGGCTGCCGGCAAACACGAATACGGGGCCGGCGGCGGGCGCAAGCCCGGGATCCGGGGCGGCGCCGTCGGGTCCGCTGGCGCCGGCCTGTCGGGACCACGCGCGCAGCGCCGGCGCCAGCGCCTGGGCGACGCTGCTGCCGCCCACGGCAAGCAGGGTGCCGCGCCGGCAGTGATCGGCCAGCAGCAGGCCCACGGCCGCCAGGTCCGCGTCCGTGAGCACGTCAAAGAGCACGGGCTGCACGCCGTGGGCGGGCAGGGCGGCAAGCTCGGCCTCCAGCGCCGCGCCCGCGTCCGCCGCATAGGCGGTGACCGGCACGGCACCCATCGGTGCCAGGCCCAGGGCCTCGAAGTGCCTGCGCAGGTCGGCTTCGCCCATGGGCGTCACCGGATGGCGGCTCATGGTGGGATGCCGGTCGATGCGAAATGTCTCGCCGCGCGCGCCGGCCCGGGCAAAGAGCTGCCCGAAGACGCAGTGCCGGCCCAGGTTGGGCTGGCCGCCGATGATGGGTACGAAGCGCTGTGCCACATGGGGGGCCAGGGTCTGGACGGCCACCGCGATGTTGCCGACCGACGGGGCGCTGTCGAAGGTCGAGCAGACCTTGTAGTGCAGCACCGGCACGCCGCTCGCCTCGAAGAAGCTGCCCACGGGCGCCAGCGCCGTGCGCATCGCGTCCGGCGCCATGGCGCGCGCACTGCCGGCGATGCCGATGGCGTCAAGCGGCCCGGCCGCAGCCAGCGTGCGCGCGTCGGGCACGTCCAGAAAGAGCAGGCTGCGCAGGCCATTCGTGGCCAGGGTCGCCAGCGTGTCGGTCGCGCCCGTGAAGTCGTCGCCGTACCAGCCGTAGACGGCGCGGGTCGCCACCGGGACGGCGGCCACGTCACGCACGGTGTCGTGGCCGAGCGGGCCGGGCGACGTCGCGCTTTCTCGGGCCGCGGGCGCAGCGGCCGGGCGCGCAGGAAGATCGTCGGTCATCGGTCACTTCCCCGGGCTTGGCTTGCTGTGCGCCGCCGCCTTGCCGAAGAAGTCCAGCGCGCGCGCCAGTTCGGGCGCCTGGGCAGCGGCTTCGGCCACCGGCGTGCCCTCGGCGGCCGCGGCCCACGCCTGGCGGATGCTGGTCACGCCGGCGGCTGCGCCGTCGGGGTGCGCCAGGATGCCGCCACCCGCCATGAAGCAGATGTCGTCGCGCCCGGCGGCATCCCAGGTGGCCTGCACGGTGCCCGCCCATTGGCCGGAGGACACGATGGGCATGACGATGTCGTCCGGGTTGCCGGCCAGGGGCTGGAAGCAGTCGGCGATCGCGGCCTGGACCTCGGCGTCGGGCTGGGCGAACTTGCCCTGCAGGCCATGGACGTGCATGTGGTCGACACCGCCCAGGCGCCACAGCGTCTGGTAGGCCTCGACCGAAATGCCCAGCAGCGGGTGGCGCGACAGCGCGCCGTAGCCGTTGCGATGACCGTGGATGGCCAGCGGCGTGTGGCGGCGCAACGTCTGCAGGCCGGCGTGGCCGATCCAGTTCAGGCTGGCCATGACGCAGCTGCCGCCTTCGCGCTCGACCAGGTCGGCGTGGCGGCGCATGGCGTCCACCTCGTCCGTGATGTTGAAGGCGAACATGACGCGCTTGCCCGTGCGCTCGGCGTGCTCGCGGATGACGGCCATGACGGCCGGCACGCGCTCGGCCATGGGCGCGTGATCCGAGTCGGCGTTGACCTCATCGTCCTTGATGATGTCCACGCCGGCGGCGCACAGCTGGGCGACCAGGGCCGCGGTTTCGGCGGTGGTCAGGCCCACGCTGGGCTTGATGATGGTGCCCACCAGGGCGCCGCGGGCCACGCCGGTGGCCGCCCGCGTACCGGCAATGCCCACGCGGGGCAGATCGAACCGTTCGCGATAGGCGGACGGCACGCGCACCGATTCCAGGCGCAGGCCGGTGACTTCGCCCAGGTCGTACAGGTTGCCGCAGACGGTCGCCACCAGCGTGGGCAGGTTGGCGCGCAGGTTGGCGGTGGGAAACTGGACGCGGACCCGGGCACGCTGCCACGGACCGCGATTGCCTTGTCGCTCGAGCAGGGCGTTGGACAGCGACGGCGTGTTGACCGTCTCGAGCGTGTCGACCGACAGGATGTGGGCACGCGCCCGCGCCCGCAGATCGTCGGTCTCGCCCGCCACGCGGGTGAAGGTGCCGCAGGATTGCTCGCCTGCGATCACCTCGGCCACCTTGGCCGGGTCATGCGGGGTTTCGATCAGGTAGGTGGCTTCGAGGTGGTCGGGACTCATGGCATTACCTCGGCCGGCTTGCGCCGGCCGGACACGTTCACAGGGAGGACAGATCGGGGAAGGGGCGCACCGGGTCGCTGCCGTCCCAGTCCAGGGAGGCCGCGTGGATGCGCTTGAACATCTCGCCCTTGGGGCCAGCCACCTCGGACAGTTCGACGACGGCACCGGGATGGAACTCGGTGTCGAAGTAGCAGAAGCGTCCGTTGCGACCCACTTCGCCGCTCATCACGACCTTCAGGCCATGAGCCTCGGCGCGTGCCAGATCGGCGTCGTAGTCCTGCGTCCAGTAGGCGACGTGCTGCAGGCCGGTGCGACCGGCTTGCAGGAAGTCGCGATACATCGACGGCACGTCGTTGCGGCACTGGATCAGTTCGACCTGCACGAAGCCCGAGTTGGCGAGCGCCACCGAGTTGTGCGGTACGTGGCTTTCGCCGTGGTACCGGTAGTTCTCGATGGGCACTTGCGGGTTGTAGAACCAGGGCCCGACGCCCAGCGTCTTGCTCCAGTACGCCATGGCCGCCTCGATGTCATGCACGACGTAGCCCAGCTGGCGAATCTCGCCGAAAATCTTGCTCATGGTGTGTTCCTGTTGGACCGCCGCGCCTTACTTGGCACCCTGGACGATTTCGTCCGGGATCGGCACGCCGGCGTACTTCACGTGAATCTCGTTGAGCTTGCCGTTGGCAAGGTTTTCCTTCACCCAGCCATCGACCCAGGCCTTGAGCTCGGGCTCGTTCTTGCGCATGGCCACGCCCAGCTTGTAGGACTCGATCACGAACTTCACTTCGAAGTCGCGCGAGGGGTTGCGCACGGCAATCGCCTTGATGATGGGCGGGGTGATCGCCACGATGTCGGTCTGGCCGCTGGCCGCTGCCGTGATCGAGGCGGCTTCGTCATCGAAGCGCACGATCTTGGCGTCAGGCGCACGGGCGGACACGAGCTTGTCCTGCGGGCCGCCGCGCGTCACCGCCACGGACTTGCCGGCCAGGTCGGCCATGTTCTTGATGTCCAGGTTCTTGGGCGCGCCCACGGCGGCCTGGATGGCGCCGTACGGCACCGAGAAGTCGACGGCCTTGGCGCGCTCTTCGGTGATCGACAGCGACGAGATCACCAGATCGGCCTTGTTGGACAGCAGGTTGGGGATGCGGCCCGAGTTCGTCGATTGCACGATCTCGAGCTTCACGCCCAGGTCATCGGCCAGCAGCTTGGCGGCTTCGACATCCGAGCCCACGGGCTGCAGCTTGTCGTCCACGTAACCGTAGAAGGGCGCGCCCAGGTCGATGGCGACACGGATCACGCCGGCTTTCTTGATGTCGGCCAGTTCGGCCGCGGCGCCCGCGGAAAACGCGGCCAGTGCGGTGGCAACGAGGGTGGGCAGCAGGGTTTTGCGCAGATTCATGGAAGTCTCCGTCCTTGTGATATCAGTACTGCGGGCTTGGTTGACTGCGGGGCGGCGCCGGGGCGCCAGGTGTTGAATGCCTTACAGACCGCCGGCGAGAAAGGCCTGCAATTCCTCGGTCTGCGGGTTGCGCAGCATGTCGCCCGATCCGGTTTCCCAGACGCGGCCTTCATGCATGAAGATGATGTTGTCGGCGACCTTGGCGGCGAATTCCATTTCGTGCGTCACAAGCACCATGGTCATGCCGTCGGCAGCCAGCTTTTCGATGACGCGCAGCACTTCGCCCGTCAGTTGCGGGTCCAGCGCCGAGGTCACTTCGTCGAACAGCATGACCTGGGGTTCCATCGCGAGCGAACGGGCAATGGCCACGCGCTGCTGCTGGCCACCGGACAGCTGTTCGGGATAGGCCTGGGCCTTGGCTTCCAGCCCGACCTGCTTGAGCGTGCGCTGCGCGATCGCCTGGGCGTCGGCGCGGCGCATCTTCTTCACCACGATCGGGGCGAGCGTGACGTTCTCCTCCACCGTCAGGTGGGGGAACAGGTTGTAGCTCTGGAAGACGATGCCCACGTCCGTGCGCAGGCGGCGCAGGTCGATGTTGGGGTCGTGCAGGGCATGGCCGCACACGTCGATGGTGCCGCTGTCGATCACCTCCAGGCGGTCCATGCAGCGCAGCGCCGTGCTCTTGCCCGAGCCGCTGCGCCCGATGATGGCCGTCACCTGGCCGCGAGCGATGGAAAACGACACGCCCTTGAGCACGGCGTTGCTGCCGAAGCGCTTGTGGACGTCCTTCAATTCAACCACGTTGGACATTGCGTGACTCCTTCAGGCGTCGGTCGGCGTGCGGGACGCGAAATGCAGCCGGTTCTCGAGCCTGCGGCTCCAGACGGACAGCGGGTAGCACATGGCGAAATAGATGACGGCGATCAGCACGTACACGAGGAACGGCTGGAAGATCGAGTTGTTGATGAGCTGGCCGGCGCGCACCAGTTCCACGAAGCCCACGATCGAGGCCAGCGACGTGTTCTTGACGATCTGCACCATGAAGCCCACGGTGGACGGTGTGGCGATGCGCACCGCCTGCGGCAGGATCACATAGCGCAGCCGCTGGGCGCGCGTGAGCGCCAGGCACTCGGCGGCTTCCCATTGCGTCTTGGGCACGGACTCGATGCAGCCGCGCCAGATCTCGCCCAGATAGGCGCTGACGTAGATGATCATCGACAGGCTGGCCGCGGCGATGCCGGGCAGCGACACGCCAAAGATGCTCAGGCCGAAATAGGACAGGAACAGCAGCACGAGCAGTGGCGTGCCCTGCACGATCTGCACGTAGCCGAGCGACACCCAGCGCAGCAGCTTCAAGGGGCTGACGCGGCACAGCGCCACGACGCCACCGGCCAGGCCGCCGCCAATGAAGGCGATGAGGGACAGGGCGATGGTCCATACGGCGCCCTGCAGCAGGAAGAGCAGGTGATCTGCGGTGAATCCGGACGTGATCATGGTGTCAGCCTGCCGTCTTGAGCCGGCGCCGCCGGGTGAATATGAGTTGACCGAAGGCCCACAGCCCCAGACGCATCAGCATCGACAGGACGAGGTAGGCCACGGCCACCACGATGTAGGCCTCGAACGGACGGAAGGTGTCGGCCTGCACGGCCGCCGCCATCGCGGTCAGTTCTTCCACCGAGATCTGCGAGGTCACCGACGAGGCAAGCATCAGCAGCACGAACTGGCTGGTCAGCGCCGGGTACACGTTCTCCATGGCCGGACGCAGGATCACATGCCAGTAGGCTTGCGCCTTGTTCAGGCCCAGGCACTCGGCGGCCTCGATCTGACCCTTGTGGATCGAATCCATGCCGGCCCGCATGATCTCGCAGCTGTAGGCCGCGACGTTGATGATCAGGGTGAGCAGGGCGGCCGTGAAGGCCATCACCTTCCAGCCCAGCGTCGCCAGGCCGAAGAACACCAGGAACAGCTGCACCAGCAAGGGCGTGTTGCGGACCACTTCCACATACGCACCGCACAGCTTGGCAATCCAGGGCCGCGTGCCGCGACGCCCGATCGCCAGGAACGTTCCGAGCGTGAAGCCGATCACCGTGGCCGGAAAGGACAGCAGGATGGTCATCCAGGCGCCTTCCAGGAACATCGGCCATTCCGCCAGCACAGCGGCAAAGTCGAATTGATAGGTCATAGGTGTAGCAGGGTCCTACGCGGAGAGGCCGGCAGGCGCGACAGCACAGGCCGGGCTGGCCGACAGCGGCGCAGGCGAGGGCATGGGCAGGGTCATGACGTTGTCTCCGATCCGCCTCTATGTCGAGGGGATATTGTTATCGGTATGAGTGGATTTGCGGTAAATGATGTTGCAGATCCGCTGTGATAGTATCCGGCCGTCGGCGCTCGTGTCGAGTCTGCCGCTTGATCGGATTTGAGGGATGAAGAAGGCACCACGCATCCACGACGTCGCCCACGAGGCCGGCGTCTCCGTCGCCACCGTCGATCGCGTCCTGAACCGGCGTCCGGGCGTGCGCGAGATCACCGTGCAGCGGGTCGTGCGCGCGGCCGACAAGCTGGGCTACACACTGGCGCCCGCACCCACCGAGGACGAGCGCAGCACACCGCTGCGCGTCACCGTCCTGCTGCCCGCGGGCACCAATCGCGTCATCCAGATGTTCGGCGACGCCATCGACTATTCGCAGGCGCAGTTCGCCAGCATGGGCGTGCGCTGCCGCTGGGAAGCCATCGAAGGCTTCAATCCGCATGCGCTGGCCGACAGCCTGCTGCGCCTGCGCGGTCGCACCGACGCCGTGGCCTTCATGGCCGTCGAGCATCCCGTCGTGCGCGAAGCCGTCAATGCGCTCGCCGCAGCCGGCATCCCCACCGTCACGCTCATCTCGGACCTGTCGGCCTCGGAGCGCGGCGCCTACGTCGGCCTGGACAACGTCGCCGCGGGTCGTCTGGCCGCGTTCCTGCTGGCCCGCCTGGCGGGTGGCCAGAAAGGCAAGTTCGCCATGATCGCCGGCAGCCTGACCTACCGGGCGCACAGCGAACGCGAGTTCGGCTTCACCTGCGTCATGGATGAACTGGGCCTGTCGGGCGGCATCATCGGCGTGCGCGAAGGACGTGACGACGCCATCACCAACGCCAAGCTCACCCAGGCATTGTTGGAACAACACCCGGATCTGCTGGGCATCTACAACATCGGCGGCGGTGCCGAAGGGGTGGGGCACGCCTTGAAGGAAGCGCGCCACGGCCAGCGCGTCGTCTTCATCGGCCACGGCCTGACCTCGGACATTCGCGCCTTGCTGATCGACGGCACCATGGATGCCGCCATCGTGCTGGACCCGCAATCGGCGGTGATGAGCTGCGTGCGGATCCTGGGCCAGCTGAAGGACAGCCCGGATGGACGCGAAGGCGTGGCACGGGTGAAGCCCGTGAACAGCGTGGTGATCTTCAAGGAAAACCTGCCGTAGGGGCGTCGAAGGCTGCCCCTGGCGGTGCTTGGCATCGCGCCGAGCGAGGTCTTCATCGTCCTCTTCGACGTCGTCCGCGTTGCCCAACCTGGTCAGTGTTGCAGGCAGTGCGTGATTTACCAGCCGCATGCCGACCATCAACGCATTCCTGTCGATGCCTGAGTGAATGCAGGCGTTGCTGACGCCACGGCTTTCAGCGTTGGCTGCGTGCCCCAGTGGGCCGGCCTCGTCATGGACCAAGTCCATACGTTCCGATAACGCCGCGTACAGCCCGTTTACAGCACGCGGAATGACACGAGACGATTTGGCGATCGCCGGGCACACGACTGCTGGCGGTTCCAGGCACCGTGGCAGTGACGTCGCTGCGTGCACCAACTATCCTGGCAGCCAAGCCGCCATCACGGCTACGATCTACGCTTCTTCACCCTCGAGTCCCACCATGCATCCTCGATTGATCCCGCTTGGCCTGGTCGCCGCCGTCCTGGCGCCCGGGTTTGCCGCCTGCGCCGCCGAGGCCGTGACGCCTGCAGTGGAGGGTGCGCAGGGTCGCATCTCGGTCGTCGCCGAAGGGCAGGGGCCGGATGTCATCCTGATCCCGGGGCTGGCCTCGTCTCGTGATGTGTGGACGGACCTGCGCGCGGATCTGGCGCCGGACTACCGGGTGCACAGCGTCGGGGTGGCGGGATTCGCCGGTCAGGCGCCCGTCGAGGTGGACAACGCTGGCGTTGCCGCGCCGGTGGCCGAGGCCATCGCGGCCTACATCCGGGATCAGAAGCTTCAGGCCCCGGCCATCATCGGCCATTCGTTGGGCGGCGAGGTGGCGCTGATGCTGGCGGCGCGCCATCCCGATCTGCCTGGCCGGGTGATGGCAGTGGACGCCTTGCCGTTCTACAGCCTGCTGCTCGATCCGCAGGCCACGGCCGAATCCATGCAGCCGCGGGCTGCCGCGTTTCGCGATGCCATCCTCGCCACGCCTGATTCCCAGGCCGAAGCCTTGCAGAGCGCCACGCTGGCCCGGCTGATCAAGACCGACGCCGCACGACCCGCGCGGGTGGCGGATGCCTTGCGCTCGGACCCGCAGACCGTGGCGAGCGCCACGTACGAGTTGATGACGACCGATCTGCGTCCCGAACTGAAGGCCATCCAGGCGCCCGTGTCGGTCGTGTACGCCTACGATGCCACCTACGGCTTTCCTGCTGCCATGGCCGATGCGCTGTTTCGCCAAGCCTACGCGGGCACACCCGATGTCCGGTTCGATCGCGTGGACGACAGCTATCACTTCGTGATGCTGGATCAGCCGGCGGCGCTGCGGGACCAGGTGCGCGCCTTCCTGAAGCGCTGACCATGGATTGGCACACCCTGACGCTGTCGACGCCGCGGCTGTCGCTGCGCCCGTTCTCGCCCGGCGATGCGGCAGAGGCCTTCGCCTGCATCACGCCGACGCTGACCCGCTATATGTCGTTCGATCCGCCGGCCTCGCCTGCGGCATTCGAGGCCGTCTGGCGCACCTGGCTGGCAACGATCGCCGCCGGCGACGACTTCACGTTCGTCGTGCGTCGCGCGGCAGGCGGCGCGTTCATCGGTCTTTGCGGCCTGCACCGCACGTCGGACCCCCAACCGGAGCTGGGCATCTGGATCCGCGAAGACGCGCACGCGCAGGGGTACGGCCGCGAAGCCGTGGGGGCGGTCGCGCGCTGGGCAGGCGAGATCTTCCCGTGCTCGGGGTTCGTCTACCCGGTGGCCGAGGCCAACCTGCCGAGCCGCCGCCTTGCCGAGTCGCTGGGCGGGATGCCGGTCGGTCGACGTCCCGGGGCCAAGTACGATGCGGTCGTCTACCGGATTCCGGTCGATCCCGCACGCTGATCAGGCCGTGGCTATTGCGTGCCCAGCGTGATCATCATGGCGAAGAACCCCACGATCATCACCACGCCGACGATGATCGACACCAGCGCGTTGGCGCTGATCCAGGTGCCTGCCACCTTGCCGACCACGCCCGGCCAGGGGCGGCCGTCGGCGCCGCGCGAGGGGTTGCCCGCGATCGGGTAGCCGCAGGACGGGCAGGCAAAGGCACGGTCCGAGACTTTGTGCGCACATTCAGGACAATCGAGCAGGGCCATCTCAGCTCTCCGGTTTCAGGATCGTGAACTCGACGCGGCGGTTGCGCTGACGCCCGTCGGGGTCGTCGCTGCCATCGGCACGCGTGTTGGGGGCGGCCGGCCGGGACTCGCCCAGGCCTTCGGCGCGGATGCGCTGGGACCGGATGCCGCGCTGCTGCAGCCAGGCGCTGACAGTGGCAGCGCGCCGTTCGGACAGTCCCTGGTTGTAGGCGTCCGAGCCCATGGCATCGGTGTGGCCCGAGACGACGACCGGTGCGGCGTGAAAGGCGGTCAACAGTTCAGCCATGCGCGCGAGCATGGGCTGCGCATCCGCGCGCAGATCCGCCTTGTCGAAATCGAACAGCACGTCGCCGGGCAGGCTGACCACGATCTGGCCATCCTTTTCCGTGGCGCCGAATTCACGGAGCAAGGCTTCGGTGCGTCCGCGCAGCCGCGTGTCGACTTCGGCGAGCCGCGTGGTGGACGTCATGCCGGAGGCCTGCAGGCCACTTGGTGCTGCAACGGGCACGAGACGGCTTTGCGGAAAATCCCGCTTGCGTCGCAAGGGCTCGGTGGTGACCGAAGCGCCGGCCGGCGCACGCGAGGGACCCAGTTGGCCGGACGGGCCGATCGCCCCTTCCCCCGGGTCGGGTGACCGTTCGGACGCGGGCATGGCGCCGGTGGTGCGCGTTGAAGCGGCAGGATCGATGGGCGTCGTGCTGAAGATGACCTCATAGGCGGCGCTCACACCGGGCAACAGCAGCACGGCGGCCAGCACGGCGGCCGCGCGGATCATGGGGCGGGCCGCAGGGGCAGCGGCAGCCGGATGCCGGGTGAGGACGTGTCGCTGCCGTCGTTGCCCTGGTTGAAGACCAGCGTCACGCTGTCGGTGCCAGGCGGAATGGCACCAGGGAACACCAGGTCGCCTTCCAGTGTTTCACCTCTCACGATGCGCAACCCGCGGTTGTCCGCGATGGCGCGCAGAAAGAGCTGCTGGCCGTTGCCCAGGTCGATGAAGCTTGGCCCATCGGCCAGCGTGACGAACGGCGAGTCGCCGTCATACGAGATGACCGTGTTGAGCAGCGTGGCATCGGGCCCGACCGTGATCTTGCGCACGATCAGGGTCACGCCGGCAGGCACGGATACCTGGCCGCCAGCAAAACGGGTCCCGGATGGGGCAGGCGAGGGGCTGGCCTGCGCCTGTGCTGGCGCAGCCGGCGGCAGGTTCGGCCCGATCTGGGCCAGCGCCGGCGCGCCGGCGAGCAGGGCCAGCGACGTGGACATGGCAAGAAGCGTTGAGTGCGGCATGCGATCACAGTCCCGACAATGAACAACCTGGGGACAGGGCGCACGCCGGAATCGCCTGGCGGCTTCCTGTCGAGTCGGGGCCAATCATACCCATGATTGGCACATTGTCTGTTTCAGGAAGGACACGCTTGGTTGCAGTGTGCCTGCACGACTTCATGTAGGCATCTTTGCCGCAGGGAACCGATCAGCGCGAGGCGGACAGCTCCGCGCGCACGATCTCGGCGCCCGCGCTCAGCGCCTGGAGCTTGCCGCGCGCCACGTGGCGGGGCAGCGGCGCCATGCCGCAGTTGGTGCACGGGTAGAGCTTGTCCGCATCCACGAACTTCAAGGCCTGGCGCAGCGTACTGGCCACTTCCTCGGGGGTCTCGACGGCGTGGTTTGCCACGTCGATGGCGCCCACCATCACCTTCTTGCCCCGGATGAGTTCGATCAGGTCGATGGGCACGTGCGAGTTGTGGCATTCCAGCGAGACGATGTCGATGCTGGACTGCTGCAGCTTGGGGAAGGACTCTTCGTACTGGCGCCATTCGGACCCCAGCGTCTTCTTCCAGTCGGTGTTGGCCTTGATGCCGTAGCCATAGCAGATGTGCACGGCCGTCTCGCACTTGAGGCCTTCGATGGCGCGCTCCAGGGTCGCCACGCCCCAGTCGTTGACCTCGTCGAAGAACACGTTGAACGCCGGTTCGTCGAACTGGATGATGTCCACGCCGGCGGCCTCGAGTTCGCGGGCTTCCTGGTTCAGGATCTTGGCGAACTCCCAGGCGAGCTTCTCGCGGCTCTTGTAGTGCGCATCGTAGAGCGTGTCGATCATCGTCATCGGGCCGGGCAGGGCCCATTTGATGGGCTGCTTCGTCTGCGTGCGCAGGAACCGCGCATCGTCGACGAAGACCGGCTTCTGGCGGCTCACCGCGCCCACGACCGTGGGCACGCTGGCGTCATAGCGATCACGGATCCGCACGGTTTCGCGCTTGGCGAAGTCGACGCCGTCCAGGTGCTCGATGAACGTGGTGACGAAGTGCTGGCGGGTCTGCTCGCCATCGCTGACGATGTCGATGCCGGCCCGCTGCTGTTCCTGCAGCGACAGGCGCAGGGCATCCTGCTTGCCCTCGATCAGGGCGTCGCCCTCGAGTTCCCAGGGGGACCAGAGCTTTTCGGGCTGGGCCAGCCAGGACGGTTTGGGCAGACTGCCAGCGGTGGAGGTGGGCAACAAGGTTTTCATGATGATGGGTGTCGTGTGTTTCTGGAATTCAAAGGGTGCGGCCAGCGGTCCATTGTTCGAGAATGGCCCGGTACGGCTTGATGAAGTGCTGTTCCGTGTACTTGCCCTGCTTGACGGCGAGCTGGCTGCGCTCTTCGCGGTCGTAGACGATGCGGGTCAGCGAATAGTCCCGGTTCGTGAGGCTGGGCCGATAGCAGCGGCCCGCCGCGGAATTGGCGTTGTAGATCTCGGGGCGATAGATCTTCTGGAACGTCTCCATCGTGCTGATGGTGCCGATCAGTTCCAGATTGGTGTAGTCACCCAGCAGATCGCCGATGAAATAAAAGGCCAGGGGCGCGACGCTGTTCGGCGGCATGAAGTAGCGGACCTTCATGCCCATCTTTTCGAAGTACCGGTCCGTCGGCGAGAACTCGTCCTGCCGATACTCCACGCCCAGGATGGGGTGCAGGTTTTCGGTGCGATGATAGGTCTTGCTGCTCGACGCACTGATGCAGATGACGGGCGGCTTCTGGAAGTGATCCCGGTAGGCCGCGGAATTCAGGAACTGCTTGAACAGCGTGCCATGCAGATCGCCAAAATCATCGGGCGCGCTGAACGTGGCCTTGTCATTGTTGTGCTCGGGCAGCAGCACGCTGAAGTCGTAGTCGCGCACGTAGGACGAGAAATTGTTGCCGGCAATGCCGTCGATGCGCTCGCCCGTGCGCTGGTCGATGATGTTCGGCTTCAGGATCTCGATCAGCGGAAACGCATGCACGCCGTCGTCGGCCGGGATGCGCATGTCCACCGACACGATGTCGAGTTCGACCGTGTAGCGATCTGCCGTCGGGTTGTCCCACTGCGCCAGATTGTTGAAGCGATTGTCGATCATCTTCAGCGTGTTGCGCAGGTTCTCTTCGCGGCTCTCGCCCCGGGCCAGATTGGCGAAGTTGGTGGTGATGCGCGTGCTGTCCGACGGGCGATAGTTCTCGTCGAACCGGATGGTCTTGATGCTGAAAGTGAAGTCTTTGCTCATCGTGATCGGAAATCTTCAGTGCTGCAAAAAATCGGATGCCCCGTCAGGGGAGGGCGGGCATGCGTCCATCCGGGGCCGTCGGTCTGCGCCGCGCTCAGGCGGCCACCAGGTCCTCGGCGTCGGCCGTCCTGGCCCGGCGCGTCAGCTCGAGCAGGGGCAGCGCCCGTTGCACGGCCAGCGCGGCGCGCTGGATCAGGGCCGCGTTGGTCAGGCGGTAATCGACGAAGTCGGTGTCCGTCGCATAGACGCCCAACGGCAAGGTTCGCGTCTGGAAAAAGCTGAAGAGCGGGCGCAGCTGGTGATCGATCACCAGGGCATGGCGTTCGCTGCCGCCGGTGGCAGCCAGCAGCACGGGCGTATCGGTCAGTGCGTCCTGCTCGATGAAGTCGAAGAAGTGCTTGAAGAGACCGGTGTACGAACCGCGATACACCGGCGTCACCACGATCAGCACGTCGGCGGCTTCGACGGCAGCCAGCGCCTGCTCCACCGTGTCGGGCAGCTGGGACCGCCAGACCGCACCGGCCAGCTGCGGCGCGAGCGTGCCCAGCTCGACCAGCCGCGCCTCGCACGGCACGTGGCTGGCAATCCCGTCGAGCAGGTGCTCGGCCAGGGCTGCAGCCTTCGAGGGCCGTTGCAGCCCGCCAGATACCGCGACGACACGAAGGGGATGAGTCATGTTTTGCTTCCGTGGAACACTGGGATCGAATGCTACGGCCCGTGATCCATGAAGTAAAATGGTCATATCTCATCAATCCATGAGCCCGGATCATCAATATGCTTGAGCGCATCCATCTGAGCATCGTCCAGCAGGTCGAAAAGCAGGGGTCATTGACGGCCGCAGCCGGCGTGCTGCACCTCACCCAGTCGGCGCTGAGCCACAGCATGAAGAAGCTGGAGCAGCAGCTGGGCACCGACATCTGGCTGCGCGAAGGCCGCAGCCTGCGTCTGACGCAGGCGGGGCAGTACCTGCTGGCCGTGGCCAACCGCGTCCTGCCGCAGCTGGACCTGGCCGAAGAGCGTCTGGGCCAGTTCGCCCAGGGCGAGCGCGGCGCGTTGCGCATCGGCATGGAATGCCATCCCTGCTACCAGTGGCTGCTCAAGATCGTCTCGCCCTACCTGGCCGACTGGCCGGACGTGGACGTGGACGTGAAGCAGAAATTCCAGTTCGGCGGGATCGGGGCGCTCTTCGGCTACGAGATCGACCTGCTGGTCACGCCCGACCCGCTGTACAAGCC
>JAAIGF010162438.1_pt1 | contig 54574 bp, 45 predicted proteins | sample 6487441 | NCBI WGS metagenome assembly JAAIGF01 (sample SAMN13974129, study PRJNA590717) | phyllosphere metagenome | biome: pepper field; feature: multiple bacterial spot infested pepper fields; material: pepper leaves; isolation source: leaves from pepper fields | host: Capsicum annuum ...
GCGAGTCGCCGATATCGGCCACCTCGATCCAACGCACCCCTGGGACGCCCGCCAGAACAACCGTTGCACCATCGCCCCGACTGAATCGGCGATCAGCCGCATCCAGGCGCATTGCCAATCGGTCGGCCTAAAGATCTTCGGTCTCAGCCCCTACCTGGCTGTCGGTGATCTAGACCACGCTGAGCGGTTGATCGATCTGGCCGCCCTTGCCGGGCAGGCGCGCCTGCGACTGTGGGCGCCTGACTATGCGAGCGAGCGCTACGCAGAGGCCTACGGCCGCATGCACCGTTTTCTTGACCAGATCGTGCCGCACGCCGAAGCGCTGGGCGTGCAACTGGTGCTGGAAGTGCATCAGCGCACCATCTGCTCGAGCCCTTCGCTGGCCATGCGCGTGGCCGAGCACTACCCGGCCAGCAACCTCGGCATCATCTATGACATCGGCAACCTCGCCATCGAAGGGCGCGAAGACGTACAGCTGTCCCTGGACCTGATGGGCAAACACCTCGCCCACGTGCAGGTGAAGAACGTGTCCTACAGCCCCATCGGCCCTGGTCTTGGCTGGCAGTGGGACTGGTGCCCACCGGACGAAGGCGTGCTGCCGTTAGCGTCCATGCTGAAAACCCTGCGGGACAGCGGCTTTGCCGACTGGATATCGATCGAGGACTTCTCCACGAAATATGGCGATCTGCACAAGCTGTCCCGCAACCGCGACCTGATTCGCCACTACCTGGGGCTCGGCATCGAGCCGGATTTGCACACTGCCACGAGACATACCCCCCATGAACACACCAACTAACCGCCGGGTCGCGCTGGTCACCGGCGCTGCCGGCGAGCTTGGCCGGGCTATTTGCGCACGCCTTTGCCGCGACGGCCTGCATATCGTTGCCGCCGACATCGATCTGCAGGCAGCTCAACAGCTGGTCGATTCACTTGAGTGCCAACCCGAGCAACGGGTCATCGCCGTCTATGCCGACATGGGCGACAAGGACTCCATCGACGCCATGGTCGAGCAGGCTGGCGCCCAGTTCGGTCGCATCGACGTGGTGGTCAACAACGCCGCGGTCAACCATCGCGGCTCGATCCTCGATTTCGACCCGGCCAAGTGGGATCACATGATGGCGGTCAACCTGCGTGGCCCGGCATTGCTGTGCCAGAAGGTCGCGCCCTATTGGCAGGCTCAGGGTAGCGGTCGGGTGATCAACATGGTGTCACGCTGCTGGGTCGCTGGTGGCCCACCCGCCTACGTCGCCTGCAAGGCCGGGCTGGTTGGTTTGACCCGCTCCATGGCCCGTGAACTGGCGCCTTACCAGGTCACCGTCAACGCCATAGCCCCCGGGCTGCTGCCTTCGGCTTTCACGCTCGATGGCCGTGACGCCGAGAGCTTCGAGCGGATGGCTGCAGGCTCGATCAACAGCACCCCCCTGAAACGCCTGACGACGCCGCAAGACATCGCCAACACCACGGCTTTTCTGGCCTCCGACGATGCTGCGTTCATCACTGCCGAGGTGATTCACGTATGCGGCGGCAGCCAGCTGGCGCCGTTCGGCAGCGGCTAGCCACCCTGCCCGCTCTTCAACCACCACAAAGACAATAAAGGTTGCCCCCATGACTACTTCAGCTACAAAAGACCGGCGCATGGCGCGCAAGGCTGCCTTTGGCAGCTTCCTCGGCAGCGTGGTCGAGTACTACGATTTCTTTATCTATGGCTCGGCAGCAGCGCTGGTGTTCAGCACGCTGTTCTTCCCGTCCAGCGACCCCATGGCGGGCACGCTTGCCGCGCTGGCCACCTTCGGTGTCGGCTACATCGCCAGGCCTGTCGGTGCCTTATTGTTCGGACACCTGGGCGACCGCATCGGCCGCAAGAAGGTGTTGATGATGACCCTGCTGCTGATGGGCCTCGCCACCACAATCATCGGCCTGCTTCCAACCTACGCCACCATCGGTGCCTGGGCGCCCGGTTTGCTGGTCGCCTGTCGGCTGCTACAGGGTCTGTCCGCAGGCGGTGAACAGGTCGGCGCCAGCCTGCTGACCATGGAGCACGCCCCTGGTACGAAAAAGGCCTTCTACACCAGCTGGTTGATCAATGGCGCGTCGATGGGCTCGATCCTGGCGACCTCGGTGTTCATCCCGCTGTCGATGCTCAGCGAGCAACAGCTACTGTCCTGGGGCTGGCGTATTCCGTTCCTGCTCAGCGCCCTGATGGTTATCGTGACCCTGATCATCCGCGCCGGCGTGGATGAAAGCCCGGAGTTCGCCGCCAAGAAGGCCGAAGTCGCACAGGCGCCAGTCGTGGAAATGTTCAGCAAGGAGTGGCGCGCGTTCATCGTGGTGTTCTGCTGCGCGCTGATCTGCTCGGTTTCGTCACTGGTGATGATCTTCGGGCTGTCGTGGGCAGCCAACAACCAGAACGTCGACCGCGCCTCGATGCTCTCGGCGATTGCCGCCAGCCAGGTAGCAGCGCTGATCTGTCAGCCGTTGTTCGGGCTGCTGGCCGATAGCATCGGCAAGAAACGCATCTTCGTGCTCGGCTCCCTGGGCTGCTGCGCGGGTGTGTTCCTGTTCCTGTGGTCGATCACCACCGGCAATATTGCCCTGATCATCTTCGCCACCGTGATACTCAAGGGCATCATCTACAGCGCACCGAACGCACTGTGGCCATCGTTCTACGCCGAGATGTTCAGCATTCGCGTGCGCTACACCGGCGTGGGCTTGGCGACCCAGCTCAGCTTCATCGTCGCCGGTTTCTCGCCGAGCCTGTGCTACGCACTGCTGGGCGGTGGTTCCGACTGGTTGCCAGTGGCCTACTTCATTGGCGGCATGGCACTGATTGCTGCCATCGCCGGCATGGTGTCACGCCCTGCAGCAGAAGCAGCCCCGCAAGCGACGACCAAGCCTCTGGCCGCCCACGGCTGACAGTCAACCAGTGGCGCTGCACCCTGTGCGGCGCCTCCCGTCATCGAAAGGAACAGACATGCCATTTGCACTGATCGCCCATGATTACCCGGACGCTCTCGAGCGCCGGCTCGCTTGCCGCGAACGCCACCTTGCCCGCCTGCAAGCACTGGCCGGGGCAGGCAAGGTACTAGGCGGCGGCGTGCTGCTGAACGACGAAGGCAAGATGATCGGCTCCAACGTACACCTGGATTTCGAGCACCGCGGCGACTTAGAGCGGTGGCTGGACGATGAGCCGTACGTGTTGGAACGGGTTTGGGAACATATCGAAATCCGCGAGATCAAGCTGCTTAATCTGGGCTGAAACGAAATGAGCTTGAAGCTTCGGTACTGAAAGGCCAGCGACTACCGCATCAGCGCGCAGGTTGGGCTCAGCAACGCCAGCGAACAGTCCGCCGATCCAGGCAAAGGCGTACGGCTTCGCGAACGCAAGGCCGCCCGGTACGCCCTGGCAGCCTTGCATCCAGATCAACTACACACCGCAGCCGCCACCGCCCTGGCGCGCCAGGCAAACCCCAACACCATCAGCAGCCCCAGCGCTGCCATCGCGGCACCGGCCAGGGAGATCGCCGGGTAGCCGAGCCCCGCGCTGATCACCGCGCCGCCCAGGGCCGCACCAATCGCGTTGCCGAAGTTGAAGGCGCCGATATTCACTGCCGAGGCCAGGTTGGGGGCGTCCTTGGCGGCTTCCATCACGCGCATCTGCAGCGGCGGCACGATGGCGAAGCTGGCGATGCCCCAGATGAGGATGGCCACGGCGGCCGGCAGCGGCCAGCGCATCAGCACGGTGAAGGCCAGCAGCACCAGGATCAGCGCGCTCAGCGAGGCGATCAGGGTGCGGTCGATGGAGCGATCCGCCGCCTTGCCGCCCCACATGTTGCCCAGGGTCAGGCCCACACCGTAGAGCACCAGCATGGCGGTGATAAAGCCGGTGGAGGCATGGGTCTGGGTGCTGAGAATCGGCGCGATGTAGGTGAACACGGTGAACATCGCACTGGAGCCGACCACGGTCAGGGCCAGCGCGGCGAGCACCGGGCCACGGCCCAGCACGCGGATTTCGGCAAGCGCGCCATCACCCTTCGGCAACTCGACGTTGGGCAAGGCGAACCACAGCGCGAGCATGGTGATCACGCCCAGGCCGGCAATACCCCAGAACGCCGTGCGCCAGCCGAGCAGTTCACCGAACCAGGCAGCCAGCGGCACACCGCCGATGGTCGCCAGGGTCAGGCCCATGAACATCGCGGCCACCGCGCCGGCCCGTTTGTCCGGGGCGACCAGGCTGGCGGCGACCACCGAGCCGACGCCGAAGAAGGCGCCATGGTTGAGCGAGGTGACCACCCGGGCGATCAGCAGGCTGGTGTAGTCGGTGGCCAGGGCGGACATCAGGTTGCCGAGGGTGAAGATGGCCATCAGCCCGATCAGCAGGTAGCGCCGGGGAATCCTGCCGGTGGTCAGGGTCATCAGCGGCGCGCCGATCAATACACCGATGGCATAGGCGCTGACCAGCAGGCCGGCAGCGGGAATCGACACGCCAAGGTCACTGGCGATGCCGGGCAACATGCCCATGGGGGCAAACTCGGTAACGCCGATGCCGAAGGCACCGATGGCGAGCGCGACGAGGGGTGGATTGATACGCATGAGAGGCTCCTTATCTATGCCGCAAATGCTACGATCCCCTTCCCATGGGCGGTAGACCGCTTTTCTGGCAAACACCTTTGCTGCAGAGGCACAAATGGACGTAGGCGGCCGATCAGGCGAGATGGAGGTACTGGTGCGCGTGGCGCAGGAAGGCAGCCTGTCGGCGGCGGCGCGCACCCTGGGCATGACGCCCTCGGCGATCAGCCGCATCATTGCCCGCACCGAGCAGCGCCTGGGCACCCGCCTGCTGCTGCGCACCACCCGGGCGATCACCTTCACGGCCGAAGGCGAAGCGTACCTGCGCGGCGCCCGGCGCATCCTCGCCGACCTGGCGGAGGTCGAGGACGCCATCGCCGACCAGAGCGTGCCCAAGGGCCGTATTCGCGTCAGCGCCGCGCTCGGTCACGGCCGGCTGGCCATCGTGCCGCTGGTGGCGGCCTTCAGCGCGCGCTACCCGAACATCGTCGTCGACCTGACCCTGGGCGATGAGGTGGTGGATATTCTTGGCGGCCAGGCCGACGTGGCGGTGCGTTTCGGCCCGCTGCCGGACAGCCCGCTGACCGCCCGCAAGGTCGGCGAAACCGGCCAGATAGTGGTGGCCTCCCCTGATTACCTGGCGCGCCGCGGCACACCCCAGGTGCCGGAAGACCTGCTGCAGCACAACTGCCTGCGCTTCAACTTCCGCCGCGCCGAGCCCAACTGGCCCTTCGTGCGTGACGGCGAGGTGTTCTCCCTGAAGGTGTGCGGCAACATCGAATGCAGCAGCGGCGAAGCCCTGGCGCAACTGGCCCGGGTCGGTGCCGGCATCGCCCGCATCGGCGCCTTCACGGTGAACGAGGACATCGGACGCGGCGACCTGGTGCAGTTGCTCGAGGCCTACAACCCCGGCGAACGGGAACCGATCCACGCGGTATTCGTCGGCGGCCCGACGATGCCGGCGCGGGTGCGGCTGTTCGTCGATTTTCTGATCGAGCATCACCGGCTGTAAGGCGACAACGCTTTCCCGCCTACCAATGCGGTTGCTGAACGATGGGCGGATGAGCGTCAACTACGCGCGCCGGTCCACCCTAACCGCCCATTCTGAGCATCACCGGTTGCCCAGGCGAGCCGCGTTTTGCCGAAGCTGCGGTTATCGAACGAAGGTCACGCCTGGTTTGGCACGCTCGTCGACCACCAGTTCGAACACGTCGGGCCGCGCATAGTGTCCGGTGACGTCGAAGTCATAACGCGCGCGTGCCAGGTCGGCAGTATCGACCTCGGCCACCAGTAAGCCCCGCTCTGCCTTGAGCGGTCCGGCCAGTACGTCTCCCAATGGGCCTACGATCACGCTACCACCGTTGATCAGCGGGCGATCCTGCGGCCAGTTTTCAATGTCGAGGCCGAGCGCCGCCGGCGAGTCCTGAACCTGACAGGCGCTGACCACGAAACAACGCCCTTCACACGCGATATGACGCATGGTGGCTAGCCACATCTCGCGCTCGTCCACGGTCGGCGCACACCAGATGTCGACACCCTTGGCGTACATCGCGGTACGCAGCAGCGGCATGTAGTTTTCCCAGCAGATGGCCGCCCCCAGCCGGCCGGCCTCACCGTCGACCACAGGCAAGGTCGAACCATCGCCCTTGGCCCAGATCAGGCGCTCGGTGCCCGTGGGCATCAGCTTGCGGTGCTTGGCAACCAGTCCGCCCTGGGGGGTGAAAAACAACGCGGTGCAATACAGGCTATGGCCGCTGCGCTCGATCACCCCGACTACCAGATCGGCACCGGTACGCTCCGAGAGCGATGCCAGCACCTCGGTTTCCGCGCCTGGCACATCGACCGCATTGGCGTGGTAGCGGGCAAAGGCTTCACGCCCTTCCGGCAGCCGGTAGCCCAGCTGCGTGCCGAACCGTTCGCCTTTGGGGTAGCCACCCAGCAAGGCTTCGGGCATGACCACCAGCTTGGCACCGGCCTCACGAATGGCGGTTTCGTAGGACAGGATCTGCTCGAGTGTGGCGGCCTTGCCGCTGGGTAGTGAGCCAATCTGCAGTGCAGCGACGATGGATGTGGTCATGGAAAAGCACCTCGATGTGCGATGGGGTTTCATCCATTCTCAGGGCCGGCCAAACTATGAATAAAGCCCCATTCACTTCTAATTGATATGAATCCCATGAATATCGTCGATATCGACCTGAACCTCCTGAAGGTGTTCGAGGCACTGCACGAAGAGGCGAGCGCCAGCCGGGCGGCCATTCGCCTGGGCGTTAGCCAGTCGGCGGTCAGCGCGGCCCTGCGCCGGCTGCGCGAGGTGTATGGCGACGCATTGTTCGTGCGAACCGGGCGCGGCCTGGCGCCTACGCTGCGGGCCAACCAGTTGCGACCGCTGATTGGCGAGGCGTTGAGCAAATGCAGGCAAAGCCTCGCCTTGCTGGCGCCCGAAACCCTTGATTTCAGCGGCCGTGCAGTGACGCTGGGGCTGTCGGACGACTTCGAAATCGCCTATGGGCGTGGATTGATCGATAAGGTTCAGGAGCGCGCACCTGGTTTACGCCTGATCTTCCGGCAGACTCACAGCCAGATCGTCGCCGAGGCGCTGCTCGACCGTAGCCTCGACCTGGCGCTCACCGCAGGCGGATTCAATGCGCGAATGCTCAGCCGCGAGATCCTCGCTGATGGCGGCTATAGCTGTCTGGTGGATGCTGACAGCCTGGCTGCCGAGCAGTCGGCCCTGAGCATCGATGAGTTCGTGGCGCGCGAGCACATCCTGATTTCGTCGGGCGGCTTCATCGGAATCGTCGACGAGGCCCTGGCAGCCCTTGGCCTGACGCGCCGAGTCGGCGTGTCGACCAGCCACTTTGCCGCCCTGCCTTACCTGTTGGCAGGCACAAGCGCGGTGGCCACCTTACCCAGCCATGCAACAGAGCGTATCGCTAGGGCAACGGGCTTGCGTGTGCTGCCATGCCCAGTGACGTTGCCGCGTTACCCGATCGAACTGGGCTGGAGAACCACGCCCCAGGCTGACCTGGCGATACAACGGGTGAAGGAGGCGATAGTAGAGTGCCTGGGCTGAGGCCTCTGCAGGGGCACCAATCCATCAAGCGTCGTCCACCCTACCAAGTGCATGCAATACCTTCCCAGGATGCTCGGCACCCGCCTTTCGTGGGAGGGCGCCATGCGCCCGAATCGAGGGCATGAGCTAGGCATCTCCGGCTGCTCCCACGATAGCTTCGGTCGCAGGGCGGATAACGCTTTACCGATTCCCCCGACCGAATACGATCTCTGCGCCTGCCCACTCAGCGACTCAGGCCCAGCGCGAACAGCAGGTACAGCCCGAACGCCGCCACCGGCAGCAAGTGCCAGAAGTTGGAGAGCCACGGCGCCGAGCTGAGGTAACCGACCACCAGCAGGCCGGCGGTGGCCAGCGATATACCCGGGAGCAACAGCATCAGGCTCGACAGCAGGCGGTCCTGAAAAGGCGTCAGCTCGCTGTGGTTGGCGATGGCGGCGGCGGAAAACACCACGACCAGGCCTTGCAGGCCCGCAAAGGTGATCTGGGCGAGCACGCCGATGATCAATGCCGTAAGCGACATGGTTGATTCCTCTCATTCACCCGGTTGCAGGTTGGCCAGCAGCTTGCCGGTGAGCCCATGCAGCTGCTGTTTTTCCTCGTCGCTGAGGGCGGCCAGAACGCGCTGCAGGTTGGCAACGTGGGCGGTGAGCATGTTGTCGATCAGTGCAAAGCCCGCCGGTGTCAGCGCCACCAGGATGCCGCGACGGTCGGACGGGTGCTTGCGCCGTTCGATCAGCCCGGCTTTCTCCAGGCGGTCGATGCGGCTGGTCATGCCGCCGGAGGAAATCATCGCGCTTTCGTACAGGGCAGTGGGCATCAGCGCAAAGGGCTCGCCAGCGCGGCGCAGGGTGGCCAGCACGTCGAACTCGCCGGCCTGCAGGCCATGGCTGGCGAAGAACGGCAACAGGTGATCGCGACTGATCACCTGGCTCAATTCGCCCAGCCTGCCGATAACCGCCATGGCGAAGCCGTCCAGATCCGGGCGTTGCTCACGCCACTGTTCAGCGGCCAGTTGTGCTCGATCCTGCATGTCGCCCTCGATTTATCTTGCCATCAAGATACTTTTCAAAAAGAATGTTTGCATCTTATCGTAGATCGGCTTTGGAGACAGGTATGAGACAGCCCCTGCAGCGCCCTTATCTGGCGCTGTTCCTGTTGCTGGCGATCGGCGCCCTGATGGGCCTGACCAGCAACCTGGTGAAACTCGCCGGCCAGCAAGGCTGGCAGCCCTTGGCCTTCCTGCTGTGGAGCCTGCTCGGCGGCGGCCTGGCGCTGCTGGTGCTGGTACGTCTGCGTGGCGAGCGCACGGGCATGACGCCGCCCTTGTTACGCTACTACCTGATTGCCGGGCTGATCAGCATCGCCCTGCCCAATGGCTTGCTGTTCGCCTCCATCAGCCATGTGGGTGCCGGCTTCGCCTCGATGTGCCTGGCCTTTCCACCGCTGTTCACCTACCTGATGGCCCTGGCCCTGCGCATGGAGCCGCTGAGCCGCATTCGCCTGCTGGGTATCGGAATCGGCCTGGTCGGCAGCGTGCTGCTGGCCCTGGGCAAGCTGCAGGATGGCGATGCCCCCCGGCTGTGGGTGCTGGCCGCACTGTCGATCCCGCTGTTCCTGGCCATGGGCAATATCTACCGCTCGCGCTACTGGCCGAGCGGTGCCAGCCCATTGTCCCTGGCGCCAGGCATGCTGCTGGGCGGCGCCCTGCTGCTGTTGCCCATGGGCCTGCTGGGCGCCGACCTGGCGCCGCAGCTGGGCAGCCAGGCGGCCGTGCTTCTGCTGCTGGTGCAGATGGCGCTGTTCGCCATCGTCTACGCGCTGTTCTTCGTGCTGCAGAAGCTTGCCGGCGCGGTGTTCCTCAGCCAGATCGGCTCGGTGGCTGCCGTGCTCGGCGCCGCCATGGCCATCGGTCTGCTGGGTGAACGGGGCAGCCTGTCGATGCTGCTGGCCGGGCTGTGCATCGTCAGCGGCGTGCTGCTGGTGGCCTGGCGCGGCGCCCAGGAGAAAGCACAATGAAACGCCAGACCCTGTTGCTGCTGGCGATCATCCTGCTCGGCCTGAACCTGCGCCCGGTGCTCGCGGCGGTAGGCCCGCTGCTCGACCGCATCCAGCTGGACACCCACCTGGGGCATGTGGGCGCCAGCCTGCTGACCAGCCTGCCGATCGTGATCATGGGCCTCGGCGCCCTGGCAGCCACCTTTCTACGCGGGCGCCTCGGCGAGCGACGCGGCATCTGGCTCGGCACCCTGCTGATCGCCCTCGCCTGCCTGGCGCGTGGCCTGTTGCCCAGTGCCACGCCGTTGCTGATCAGTGCTCTGCTGGCCGGCGCCGGCATCGCCTTCGTACAGGCGTTGCTGCCGGGCTTGATCAAGGCGCGCTTCAGCCACGATGCGGGCCGGCTGATCGGCTTCTACAGCTGCGCGATCATGGGCGGTGCAGCCTTCGGTGCGGCACTGACGCCCTGGCTGGCGCAGTGGCTGGGCTGGTCGTGGGCACTGGCCACCTGGGCTCTGCCGGCCATCGTTGCCTGCCTGGTGTGGAAGCGCGCCGCGCCGGCGGACGAGCCGACCACAAGCGGCTCGGCGGCACCACTCAACCCCTGGCGCTCGCCACGCGCCTGGCTGCTGATGGCCTTCTTCGGGGTCGGCACCGCCGGTTATACGCTGGTGCTGGCCTGGCTGCCGCCCTACTACACCTCGCTGGGCTGGAGCGCCGAGTCCAGCGGCCTGCTGCTGGCCGCCCTGACCCTCTGTGAAGTAGCCGCCGGCCTATTGGCCTCGAGCCTGCTGGCGCGCTGCCCGGATCGCCGCGTGCTCTTGGGTTTCGTGCTGGTGTGCCTGCTGCTCGGGCTGATCGCCCTGGTGTTTGCGCCGCTGGCGCTGGTGGTGCCGATCTGCGTGTTGATCGGCATCGGTATCGGCGCGCTGTTTCCGCTGTCGCTGGTGGTGGCGCAGGATCACCTCGACGACCCGCGCCAGACCGGTGACCTGCTGGCCTTCGTGCAGGGTGGTGGCTACCTGATCGCCGCCACCTCGCCACTGCTCGCCGGCCTGCTGCGCCAATACGCCAACGACCTGCGCCTGAGCTGGTTGATGATGGCCGCCGCCACGCTGGTGCTGATGCTCATGGCAACGCGCTTCAAACCCGGCAGCGGGCACTTCCGCACCCACTGATAGGACGTAGGGCGGACCGGGACGCCGCCCGGTACGCCCTACGTGGCGGTGGGGGTCAATGTGCTTCGCGCAGGTAGGCGACCACGGCGGCCTCGTCGCCGGCGAAGACGATGCGCTCGGCTTTGCTGTCGCGCTGGTAGGCGTACATGGGGTCGTAGTATTCACGCAGCAGCCCGGCGATCCAGTCACGGTGAAAGGCCACGGCGCCGCTGCGCTGCTGGGCACCGAGGGCGTCGACCATGATCGCCCGCAGGCGCTGGTGACGTTCGCCGCCCAGGCGTTTGTGAATGTTGTCCAGGCTCTGCAGCAGGCGCGCGGCGAACAGGTCGAAACCACGCTCTTCACCATTGACGGCGATGAACTCGGCGCACAGGTCGATCACGTAGTCACGCAGGATGCGCTCCACGCGCCCCTCGAAGCTGTCTTCCAGCCACACCAGCGGGTAGCCCTGCATGCCCTGGTGCAGGGACAGCGGCACGTTGCAGCTGCCGACGATGCGTCCTTCGTCTTCGAGCACGAAGCGCTCGATGCCCGCCGCGCGCTTGCGCAGGATGTCCACGGCCAGGGCGTTCTCGAAATCGATCTGCGCCGGCTGGCCGGTGGCGCGCTTGCCGAAACTGGAGCCCCGATGGTTGGCGTGGCCTTCCAGGTCCAGGGCGTCGGGCAGCTGGGCCAGCACATCGGTCTTGCCGGTGCCGGTCATGCCGCCGACCACCACGAAGCGGCACTGCGCCACGGCTTCTTCCAGGGTATCGAGCAGAAAGGTGCGCATCGCCTTGTAGCCGCCGGTGATGCGCGGGTAGTCGATGCCTGCTTCATGCAACCACTGCTGGACGATCTGCGAGCGCAAGCCGCCGCGAAAGCAGTACAGGTAGCCGTTCGGATTGGCGCGGGCGAAGGCCGCCCAGGCCGCGACCCGATGGGCCTTGGTCTCGCCGCCGACCAGCTGGTGACCCAGTTTGATGGCAGCGTCCTGGCCGTGCTGCTTGTAGCAGGTGCCGACCTTCTGGCGCTCCAGGTCGGTCATCAGCGGCAGGTTGACCACGCCGGGGAACGCGCCCTTGGTGAATTCCACCGGTGCGCGGGTATCCATCATCGGTACGCCGTCGAGGAACAGGGCACGGAAGTCGCGGGCATCCTCGCGCATCAGAACACCTCGACGGCGTGACGCTGTCGCTCCACCAGCACGCCGATGGGTGCCAGGTGCAGGCCCAGTTCGGCGGCCACGGCAAGAAACTCGTCCTGGCCCGCTTCGCTGACGGCGATCAGCAGCCCGCCGCTGGTCTGCGGGTCGCACAACAGGTCGCGCTGCTCGTCGCTGAGCGCCTCGATGCGCTCGCCATAGCTGTCGAAGTTGCGCAGCGTGCCACCCGGCACACAGCCCTCGGCCAGGTAATGTTCGACACCTGGCAGACGCGGCACCGCCGCGTAATCCACACGGGCGCTGAGCCCGGCACCGTCGGCCATTTCCACCAGATGGCCGAGCAGGCCGAAGCCGGTGACGTCGGTCATGGCGTTGACGCCGGCCAGCTTGCCAAAGCGGCTGCCCGGCTTGTTCAGGGTGCACATCCAGTCGCGGGCCAGGCCGACATCCTCGGCGCGCAGCTTGGCCTTCTTCTCCGCGGTGGTGAGGATGCCGATACCCAGGGGCTTGGTCAGGTACAGGGTGTCGCCGGCCCTGGCGGTGTCGTTGCGCTTCATGTGCTGCTTGTTCACCACGCCGGTCACCGCCAGGCCGAAGATCGGCTCGGGGGCGTCGATGGAGTGCCCGCCGGCCAGGGGGATGCCGGCGGCGTCGCACACCGCGCGGCCGCCACGAATCACTTCGCGGGCGACCTCCGGCGGCAGCAGGTTGACCGGCCAGCCAAGGATGGCAATGGCCATCAGCGGGTCACCGCCCATGGCGTAGATGTCGCTGATCGCGTTGGTGGCGGCGATGCGCCCGAAGTCGAAGGGGTCATCGACGATAGGCATGAAGAAGTCGGTGGTCGACACCACGCCCCGCTCGTCATCGAGGGCGTACACCGCGGCATCGTCACGCGAAGCGTTGCCGACCCACAGCTTGGGGTCGAGGTTCTGCGCGCCGCTGCCCGCCAGGATCACCTCCAGCACCTTGGGGGAAATCTTGCAGCCGCAGCCGGCACCGTGGCTGTACTGGGTCAGGCGGATCGGCTCACTCATGGCAACGCTCTCGTCAACGGGAAAACAGGCAGCGGATTATAGGGGCTGTGGCCATTTCATTCACGGCCGCGCGTCCCCGGGCCGTCCAGGTTGGGCGATGAAACGACCACAGCCCCCCGGCAAAGCTGGTCTTTCTCGCACCGCCTCCTATAATCGCCGCGCTCACTACTGTTCCCTTGCAGCGCCGGCCATGGCGCCTGCTGCCGCTTTTTCCGCCATTGAACCGGAGAACTCCATGCTCAAGCGCACCCTGTCGCTGGTCGCCGGCCTTGCCCTGTCCGCCGCCGCCCTCACCGTCCATGCCGCCGAAACCCTGCGCGTCTCGGCGATTCCCGATGAAGCCCCCACCGAGCTGCTGCGCAAGTTCAAGCCACTGGGCGCCTACCTGGAGCAGCAGCTGGGCATGAAGGTCGAGTTCGTGCCGGTGGCCGACTACCCGGCGGTGGTCGAGGCGCTGGCCACCGATCGCCTGGACATGGCCTGGCTGGGCGGTTTCACCTTCGTGCAGGTGAACCTCAAGACCGGTAACGCGATGCCCCTGGTGCAGCGCGAACAGGACGCTGCCTTCACCAGCACCTTCATAAGCGCCGACCCGCAGATCAAATCGCTCCAGGACCTGAAGGGCAAGACCTTCGCCTTCGGCTCGATTTCCTCCACCTCCGGCAGCCTGATGCCGCGCTACTTCATGCTGCAGGACGGCATCAAGCCGGAAAGCTACTTCAGCCGTGTCGCCTACTCAGGCGCCCACGACGCCACGGCCGCCTGGGTACAGGCCGGCAAGGTCGACGCCGGTGTGCTGAACTCCAGCGTGTGGGACAAACTGGTCAAGAGCGGCAAGGTCGACACCAGCAAGGTCAAGGTCTTCGCCACCACGCCGACCTACTTCGACTACAACTGGACGGTGCGCGGCACCCTCGACCCGGCGCTGGCCGAGAAGATCAAGCAGGCGTTCCTGGCCCTCGACCCGGCCAACCCGGAGCACAAGGCGATTCTCGACCTGCAGGCGGCCAGCCGCTTCATCGAGACCAAGCCTGAAAACTACAAGGGCATCGAAGAGGCTGCCCGCGCTGCCGACCTGCTGAAATGAGCCTGCGCCTGAGCGCCGTCGGGCTCACGCACGGCAATGGCGTACAGGCGCTGCAGGGCATCGACCTGAGCGTCGCGCAGGGCGAGCGGGTGGCGATCATCGGCCCGTCCGGCGCCGGCAAGTCGAGCCTGCTCAACCTGCTGGCCACCGCCCTTTCGCCCAGCGAGGGCGAGCTGCAGGTGCTGGGCGAGCGCCCGTGGCAACTGCCCGGCCGTCAGCGCCAACGCCTGCGCACACGCATCGGCCTGATCCACCAGGCGCCGCCCCTGCCGCTGCGCCAGCGGGTGGTCACCGCCGTGCTGGCCGGGCGCCTCGGCCAGTGGGGCCTGGCCAGAAGTTTGGTCAACCTGCTGCACCCACTGGACATTCCCGGCGCTCGTGCGCAGCTGGACAAGCTGGACCTGGGCGACAAGCTGTTCGCCCGCTGTGGGCAACTTTCCGGCGGTCAATTGCAGCGCGTCGGCATCGCCCGCGCCCTGTATCAGGCCCCGCAACTGCTGCTCGCCGACGAGCCGGTCTCGGCCATGGACCCGCGCCTGGCCGATCACACCCTGTCGCTGCTGGTCAGCCATGCCGAAGCCGGCGGGGTGACCCTGGTCGCCAGCCTGCACACGGTGGAACTGGCCCTGGCGCACTTTCCACGCATCGTCGGCGTGCGTGACGGGCGCATCGCCTTCGACCTGCCGGCCGGCGAAGTCGACCCCGAACGTCTGCAGGCGCTGTACGCCAACGAACAGCTGAGCCCGGCCCGCGTTGCCGAGCCCATGCCGGGTGCCTGGGCTGCGCGATGCTGAGCCACGCTCACCGCGACCCCGCTGCCCTGCCGCGCCTGGCGTTCGCGCTGCTGGCCATTGCCCTGCTATGGCCGGGCATGCAGCTGGCCGAGCTGGACCTGGGCGTGCTGCTGCACCCGGACAGCGCCCAGTCCATGGGGGGCTTCCTCAAGGATTTCTGGCCGCCGGCCCACGACGAGGACTTCCTCACCCTGCTGCTGGATGCCACCCTGCAGACCCTGGCCATTGCCACCGCCGGTATGGCCCTGGCGCTGCTGCTGGCCGTGCCGGCGAGCCTGCTGGCCAGCCGCGCGCTGTCGCTCTCGGCAGCCTCGCGCGGTGGCCAACCGAGTATGTTGGGCCGGTGGCTGCGCTGGCCGGCGCGCGGTGCGCTGATCGTGCTGCGCAGCGTGCCGGAAATCGTCTGGGCGCTATTGTTCGTGCGCGCCGTTGGCCTGGGGCCGACCGCCGGGGTGCTGGCCATCGCCATCACCTACGCGGGCATGCTCGGCAAGGTCTACGCGGAAATCTTCGAATCGGTGGACCAACGCCCCGTGCACGCCCTGCTGCACAGCGGCAGCGGGCGTCTGGCCGCCTTCGCCTACGGCGTGCTGCCGGCCGCCGCGGCGGAGCTGACTTCCTACACGGTGTACCGCTGGGAATGCGCGGTGCGCGCCTCGGTGGTGATGGGCTTCGTCGGCGCCGGTGGCCTGGGCCAGCAGATCGATCTGTCGATGCGCATGTTCGCCGGCGCCGAAGTGGCCAGCATGTTGCTGACTTTCCTGCTGCTGGTGCTGCTGGCTGATCAACTGAGCCGCCTGCTGCGCGCGAGGTTCACGTGAGGCGCCTGGGCAACCTGCTGCTCCTGCTGGGCATCGCCGCGGCGGTGGCCGGCTCGTTCGTCTATCTGGGGCTGGACCTGGCCGGCCTGTTCGGCGCCGACAGCCTGGGGCAGATGGGCAGCTACGCGGCGCGCTTTCTCGATCCCGATTTCAGCGCCAGCCACCTGCAGGCCACCGCTCACGGCGCCCTGGAGACCCTGGCCATGTCGGCCGTGGGTACCTTGCTCGCCGCCGTGCTCGGTTTGCTGCTGGCCCTGCCCGCTGCCGGTCGTTTGGGTGCCCTCGCCCAGGCTGCCACGCGGCTGTTGCTCAACGCCCTGCGCGCGATCCCCGAACTGGTGTGGGCGGTACTGATGGTACTGGCTGCCGGCCTGGGACCGAATGCCGGCACCCTGGCGCTGGCGCTGCACACCGCTGGCGTGCTCGGCCGGCTGTTCGCCGAGGCACTGGAGAACACCCCGCCGGAGCCGGCCAATGCCATTCGCCTGCAGGGCGGCGGCGCCTGGGCCGCGTTCTGCTACGGCACCCTGCCGGCGCTGTGGCCGCAACTGCTGGCCTACAGCCTGTACCGTTGGGAGAACAACATCCGCATGGCGGCGATCATGGGCTTCGTCGGCGCCGGCGGTTTGGGGCAGATGCTCTACGTCAGCCTGAGCCTGTTTCAGGAAGCCCAGGCCGCCACGGTGATCCTCGCCATGTTGCTGCTGGTGCTGGCGGTGGACGCCTTCAGCGGCTGGACGCGGCAGCGCTGGGTGCGCAATTAATCCGGGAGCGCCGGCGCGCCAGCCGCGGTCTGAAACTGCCTGCACAGCTGATTCCGAGACCCGTCCATGTCCGTACCCCGCATTGGCTTCGCCTGCCAGTACCGCCACCCCGACCGCAGCCTGCCAGCCGGCGAGCTGAAGATCATCGAGGCAGCCTTCAATCCGCGCACCACCACCCTGCGCTGGATGGACAGCGTCAGCCGGGCGGTGGCCTACGCCAAGCTGACCGAGATCGTCGAGCACAACCTGCAGGCCCAGCTGCGTCTGCTCGCCTACGTGGTCACCCTGCCCGAGCCGCTGCAGATGCTGCGCCTGAGCAGCGACCTGCTGCCGTTCTACAGCCACCCCAAGGTCGCCGCCTTCTATCAGCGGCCCGAAATGGAGCAACGCCTGATTGAAGGCTTCGCAGCCATCGGCGAAGTGGCGCGTGCAGCCAACATTCGCCTGTCCATGCACCCCGGCCAGTATTGCGTGCTGGGCTCGGATCGCTCCGACGTGATGGAGAACAGCCTCGCCGAGTTCGAGTACCACGCCGACATGATCCGCATGATGGGCTACGGCCGCACCTTCCAGGACTTCAAGTGCAACCTGCATATCGCCGGCAAGCTGGGCGGCGACGGCATCCGTGCGGTGTGGCCGCGGCTGTCCCATGAAGCACGCCAATGCATCACCTTCGAGAACGACGAGAAGACCTACGGCGTCGACGACTGCCTGGCGCTCGCCGATCTCGCACCGGTGGTGCTCGACGTGCATCACTGCTGGATCCACGAGAACGACTACATCGACCCGCACAGCGAGCGCGTGGCGCGGATCATCGACAGCTGGCGAGGCGTGCGACCGACCATGCACCTGTCGCAACCCCAGGAGCGCCTGCAGGAACTGGGGCTGAGCGCCGGGCAGAAGCTGGAGATGCCCGAGGTGCTCAAGGTTGCGCCCAAGCGCGAGCTGTACGGCCACAGCGCGCGCATGTGGAACCACTGGACCAACGGGTACGTGCTGCAGTTTCTCGACCGCTTCGACATCATGTTCGAAGCAAAGGACAAGAACGTGGCGACCATCGAGTTTTACGAGCGCTATCTGAAGAACGCCTGACGGGTAGCCCGAGCCGAACGTAGCGGCATCCGGGAGATTGCCCTGGGTACCGCTGAGCTCAAAGCCAGGCTACGGGAGTGGAAACGCAAAAGGCCCTGCAATGCAGGGCCTTTTTGTACATTGCGACGCTTACTTCTTGCCGAGTTTCTTGAGCTCTTCGTCACGCAACTCGCGACGCAGGATCTTGCCGACGTTGGTGGTCGGCAGGCTCTCGCGGAACTCGACCTGTTTGGGTCGTTTGTAGCCGGTGAGGTTGTCGTGCATGTGCTGCATGACCTGTTCCTTGGTCAGGGTCATACCCGGCTTGACCACCACGAACACCTTGATCGACTCGCCCGAACGCTCATCCGGCACGCCGATGGCCGCGCATTGCAGCACGCCCGGCAAGGTCACCAGAACTTCCTCCAGTTCGTTCGGGTAGACGTTGAAGCCGGACACCAGAATCATGTCCTTCTTGCGGTCGACGATGCGGATGTAGCCGTCGGGTTGGATGATGCCGATGTCGCCGGTCTTGAACCAGCCGTTGGCATCGATCACTTCGTCGGTGGCTTCCTGGCGCTGCCAGTAGCCCTTCATCACCTGCGGGCCCTTGATGCACAGCTCGCCGGTTTCGCCCAGTGCCAGGTCATTGCCCTGATCGTCGATCACCTTGAACAGGGTCGACGGTGCCGGAATGCCGATGGTGCCCAGCTGATTGTGGGTGACCGGGTTGACCGACGCCACCGGGCTGGTCTCGGTCAGGCCGTAGCCTTCGCAGATCGCGCAGCCGGTGACCTGCTTCCAGCGCTCGGCGGCCGCCTGCTGCAGCGCCATGCCACCGGACAGGGTGACCTTGAGCTTGGAGAAGTCGAGCTTCTGGAAGCCTTCGTGGTTGCTCAGCGCCACGAACAGGGTATTGAGGCCGACGAAACCGCTGAACTGGAACCTGGACAGGTCCTTGACCAACGCCGGCAGATCACGCGGGTTGGTGATCAGGATGTTGTGGTTGCCGCAGTGCATCATCGCCATGCAGTGAAAGGTGAAGGCATAGATGTGGTACAGCGGCAGCGGCGCCACGATGATTTCGCTGCCCTCGCCCAGGTTCGAGCCCATCAGCTCGCGACACTGCAGCATGTTGGCGATCAGGTTGCGGTGCGTGAGCATGGCGCCCTTGGCCACCCCGGTGGTGCCACCGGTGTACTGCAGCACGGCAACGTCCTGCGCGTTTGGGCTGGCTTCGCTGACCGCCTTGCCACGGCCCTGACTCAGGGCCTCGGTGAATTTGACGGCGCTCGGCAGGTTATAGGCCGGCACCATCTTCTTCACGTACTTGACCACGGCATTGACCAGCAGGCGCTTGAGCGGCGAGAGCATGTCGCCGACCTCGGTGACGATCACCGTCTTCACGTCGGTCTTGGGCACCACCTGCTCGGCCAGATGCGCCATGTTGGCCAGGCACACCAGCGCCTTGGCACCGGAATCCTTGAACTGGTGTTCCATTTCCCGCGCGGTGTACAGCGGGTTGGTGTTGACCACCACCAGGCCGGCACGCATGGCGCCGAACACCACGACCGGGTATTGCAGAACGTTGGGCAGTTGCACGGCGATGCGGTCGCCGGGCTTGAGATCGGTGTGCTGCTGCAGGTAGGCCGCGAACTGGCCGGACAGCTCGTACAGCTGGCCGTAGGTGATCGTCTTGCCCAGGTTGGTAAACGCGGGCTTGTCGGCAAAACGCTGGCAGGACTGCTTCAGCACCGCCTGAACATTGGGGTACTGGTCGGGATCGATCTCGGCCGCGACCCCCTCGGGATATTTGTCCGTCCAGAAGTTTTCGGTCATGGACACCCACTCCTAAGCAACAGCTTATCGTCACCGCCAAGGCGGTTGTTTGTTGTATGTATGCCTGGCTGTTCGCCCCTGAGGAGCGCAAAGCGGGCCGAGATTAGCAGAGTTGCCGGATACCGACCAGAGCTTGAAAAGGCTGACCAGTACCGAAAGTGACCAATTACAAAACACTGGTCACAAGCTGTTCGACGCGCGAAATTGACTGGCAGGCGCCGTCGAACCGCAGGCAACGCCCATGATAGACGCCTGCGTGCTTTCCTGCAGAAGGACTTTGCGGCCTGCGGGTTGTCGCCAAGCTTACCGGCGTGAAGGCGCTCACGCCTGTAGCCGGGGTCGAGCGCAGCGCCCCGGGAAGCTGCCCTGATAGCGCTGCGCTCAACCAGGCTACGAATTAGAGACGGCGCCATCTGCCACGAAGCAAAAGGCCCTGCAATGCAGGGCCCCTGTGGTTGAATCATGCAGCGGGCTAGGTCTTGCCAAGTGCCTTCAACTCTTCATCGCGCAGTTCGCGGCGCAGGATCTTGCCGACGTTGGTCATGGGCAGCGACTCCCTGAACACGATCTGCCGCGGCACCTTGTAGCCGGTGAAGTTTTCCTTGCAGTAGGCCTTGAGCTCCTCGGCGGTGAGGCTCTCGTCGCGCTTGACCACGAACAGCTTGACTGCCTCGCCGGATTTCTCGTCCGGCACGCCAATGGCCGCACAACTGGCCACCTTGGAGTGAGCCATCACCACGTCCTCGATCTCGTTGGGGTACACGTTGAAGCCGGAGACGATGATCATGTCCTTCTTGCGGTCGACGATACGCACGAAACCGTCTTCGTCGATCACCGCGATATCACCGGACTTGAACCAGCCCTCATCATCCAGGACCTCGGCAGTGGCTTCCGGGCGATTCCAGTAGCCCTTCATCACCTGCGGGCCCTTGATGCACAACTCGCCGCGCTCGCCCAGGGGCAGTTCGTTGCCGTCGTCATCGATGACCTTGAACGCCGTGCCCGGCACCGGAATACCGACGGTACCCAGGCGCGCCAGGTCGCCGCTGGGGTTGGCGCTGGCAATCGGCGAGGTTTCGGTGAGCCCGTAGCCCTCCACCACCGCGCAGCCGGTCAGGCGCTGCCAGCGCTCGGCGGTGGCCTTGACCAGCGCCGTGCCGCCGGAGTTGGTGACCTTGAGGTGGCTGAAGTCGAGCTTGTCGAAATCGGGATGATCCATCAGCGCCACGAACAGGGTGTTGAGGCCCAGTAATGCGGAAAACTGCCACTTGCCCAGTTCCTTGACGAAACCGGGGATGTCCCGCGGGTTGGTGATCAGCACGTTGTGGTTGCCGTTGACCATCATGCACATGCAATTCATGGTGAAGGCATAGATGTGGTACAGGGGCAGCGGCGCGATCATCACCTCCTGGCCGGGCTTGATCAGCGGCGTGCCGTCGGGGCCGTGCTGCAGCATGCAGGCATTGGCTTGCAGCATGTTGGCGATCAGGTTGGCGTGGGTGAGCATGGTGCCCTTGGCCACCCCGGTGGTGCCGCCGGTGTACTGCAGCACGGCTATATCGCTTTGCGCCGCGCTGACCGGCCGCAGGTCGAGTCGCGTGCCATCGGCCAGCACCTGCTTGAACGACAGCGCCTGGGGCAGATGGTAAGCGGGCACCATCTTCTTGACCTTCTTCACCACGGTGTTGACCAACCAGCCCTTGAGGGTGGGCAGCAGGTCGCCCATGCGCGCCTCGATCAGGTATTCGATCTGGCTGTCGGGCAGCACCTCCTGCACCAGCTTGCCGAACATGTTCAGGTACACCAGAGCGCGCACGCCGGCATCCTTGAACTGATGGCGCATCTCGCGGGCGGTGTACAGCGGGTTGGTGTTGACCACGATCAAGCCGGCGCGCATCGCGCCGAACACGGCAATCGGATACTGCAGCACGTTGGGCATCTGCACGGCGATGCGGTCACCGGGTTTGAGGTCGGTGCGCTGCTGCAGGTAGGCGGCGAAAGCGGCGGACAGCCTGTCCAGCTCAGCGTAGGTGAGTGTCTTGCCCAGATTGCTGAACGCGGGGCGCTCGGCGAAGGTCTTGCAGGAGCGTTCGAACACCTCGATAACCGACTGGTAGGCGTCCATGTCGATATCGTTGGCCACGCCAGGGGCGCGCTTGTCGTTCCAGAAATCGGGCTGCATTGTTGTTATCCCTTGTTTTCCGAAGGTGCGTGAGGTCACCCGAACGAACTTAGCAGCCGGCAACGGCCTGGCAAAGCCACAATCAATACCGTGAATTTCAGCACCAGCAGGGTCTACAATGCCCGGCATCCGCAGAAAGGGACTTTGCCATGCAGCACCACAGCGTCTGGCTCGACAGCAGTGATGGCGTGCCGCTGTACGTCAACCACTGGCACGCCCAGCAAGAGCCCAGGGCCGTGGTGATGCTCGTCCACGGAATGGCCGAGCACAGTGGCCGCTATGCACGCTTTGGCGAAGCATTGGTCACCGCCGGCTTCGAGCTCTACGCACTCGACCACCGCGGCCATGGGCAGACGGCGCAACACGGCCTGCTCGGCCATTTCGCCGACGAGAACGGCTGGACTCATGTGGTCGGCGACCTCTCGACGCTCAACCACCATATTCGCCACCAGCGGCCGCAGACGCCGATCATCCTGTTTGGCCACAGCATGGGCAGCTTCATCACCACCGCCTACCTGATGCACCACAGCAGCAGCGTGCAGGGCGCCATCCTCAGCGGCTCCAACCGCGGCAAGCTGGGCACTTACCGGGCGGCGGCGCTGGTTGCCCGCTTCGAGTGCTGGCGCCAGGGCGCGACCGGGCGCAGCGCGCTGATCGACCGGTTGTCATTCGGCACCTTCAACAAGGCCTTTGTACCTGCGCGCACGCCGTTCGACTGGCTGAGCCGTGACAACGGCGAAGTCGACCGCTACATTGCTGACCCCCTGTGCGGTTTTCGCTGCACCAACCAGTTGTGGCTCGACCTGCTGGAGGGGCTGCAGCGCATCACCTCGCGCGCAGCCTTGAAGCAGATCGCCCCGCAGTTGCCGATCCTGATCATCGGCGGCGACAGCGACCCGGTCAGCCAGGGCGACGGTCTGCAACGCCTGGCCGATGCGCTGGCCCAGGCCGGGCACAGCCGCACGACACTCAAACGCTATTCAAAGGCCCGCCACGAACTGCTCAACGAGCTGAACCGTGACGAGGTCACCCGCGACCTGATCGACTGGCTGGAACAAACGCTTGCAAAGCCCCAGCAGCGACCATCACACCCTCAGGAACCCAAGCTATGACGCAAAGCAGCAACACGCCTTACGAAGCCCTCGAAGTCGGCCAGACCGCCAGCTACAGCAAGACCGTGGAAGAACGTGACATCCTGCTGTTCGCTGCCGTTTCCGGTGACCACAACCCGGTGCACCTGGATGCCGAATACGCCGCCACCACCATGTTCAAGGAGCGCATCGCCCACGGCATGTTCAGCGGCGCACTGATCAGCGCCGCAGTGGCATGCACCCTGCCCGGCCCTGGCACCATCTACGTGGGCCAGCAGATGAGCTTCCAGAAGCCGGTCAAACTGGGGGACACCCTGACCGTGCGCCTGGAGATTCTCGAGAAACTGCCGAAATTCCGCGTGCGCATCGCCACCCGCGTGTTCAACCAGCACGACGAACTGGTGGTCGACGGCGAAGCTGAAATCATCGCGCCACGTAAAGCCCTTACCGTCGAGCTGGCTACCCTGCCGCCGATCAGCATCGGCTGATCGTACGCGTCCGTTGGATGGGTATGCACAAGCGGGAACCCACCAGCCACCCTGGGAGCGAACCAGGCCCGAGATTCGCGCGCATGGCGCGCTCCCACAGTTCATCGAGTTACCTTACAAATCTATAGTCCGTAGGATGGGTGAAACCCATCACCGGATCGATGGGTTTCACCTACGCCGCCCGACCCATCCTGCGATTTCATACGCCGTACATTTTTCTGGAGCCTTCCATGCCACTGTCCATGCATTCCATTTCCATCCCGGTGTTCACCCGCCAGCTGACCAACCTGTCGACCATTCTCGGCATCGCTGCCGCCAATGCCGAAGCGCGCAAGATCGAACAGAGCGTACTGCTCGGCTCGCGTCTGGCGCCGGACATGTTCCCGCTCAGCCGCCAGGTGCAGATCGCCTGCGATACCGTCAAAGCCGGTGCGGCCCTGCTGGCTGGCGTCGAGGCGCCGAGCCATGCCGATGACGAAACCAGCTTTGCCGAGCTGCAGGCACGCATCGCCAAGACCCTCGAATTTGTGCAGGGCATCAGCGCTGCACAGCTCGACGGCAGCGAAGACCGCACCGTGACGCTCAAGCGCCGCGACAAGGAAACCCACTTCCAGGGCCAGGCCTTCCTGCTCGATCACGTGCTGCCGAACCTGTATTTTCACATCACCACCACCTACGCCATCCTGCGTCACAACGGCGTGGAACTGGGCAAGCGCGACTTCCTCGGCACCCGCTAAGCGCTCTCCCGGTCTCTGTAAGCCGTGTGAAGCGACTGTGACAAGACGCACGCGTAGATCCGGTGATTTATTGTGGAAGCGGGCATGGACTAGGCGTCCTTGCCCGCTTCCACAAGCAGTGCACCAATGTCCGCCACCCCCACCCAAATAGCGAACGACCGCTTGCGACACTTAGCAGGCAAAAGCCTATTGAGCGCGCCGTGACCTGTTGGTGCATGCCCTGCGCGTAGCGCACCAAGACGGGTCAAGCCTGGTTATCCCTAACAAAAATAATCCGCGAAAAAGCTATAAACCCCCTTTTTCATTGTGCACAGTGCACAACCGGCGCTGTACCGGCTGCCGAACCGATCAGTTGGCACGTCGCCTGCTATAGCCATGGCTTCCCTCACCCCGTGGAGCCAGGCCATGACCCACCCCACCACCGACAGCGACTACCCCTTGAGCGAAGTGCCGGCCGGCGCCCGCAAGGGGCTGTTCTCCACCTCCATCCTGCTATTCGGCTTCACCTTCTTCACCGCCACCATGTTCGCCGGCGGCAAGATCGGCATGGCGTTCGATTTCAAGACGCTGATCTGGGCCGCGGTGATCGGTAACCTGCTGCTAGGAACCTACGCGGCCATCCTCGGCCTGATCGCCTGCCGCAGCGGACTCAACTCGGTACTGATGGGCCGCTTCTGCTTCGGCGAGGTGGGCAGCAAGCTGTCTGACATGCTGCTCGGTTTCACCCAGATCGGCTGGTATGCCTGGGGCACTGCGACGGTCGCCATCGTGCTGGTGAAGATTCTCGGCCTGCCCGAAGGCCTGACCATCGCGCTGATGGTGCTGTTCGGCTTCGGCTTCTGCCTCACCGCCTTCGTCGGCTACAAGGGCCTGGATCTGCTGTCGCGCGTCGCCGTGCCGGCGATGCTCGGGCTGCTGGTGGTCTCACTGTGGATCGCCACCCGTGACATCGGCGGCCTGGCTGGCCTGCTGGCGGTGGAGCCCAAGGAAAGCATGAGCCTGAGCGTGGCCATCACCCTGGTGTTCGGTACCTTCGTCAGCGGCGCCACGCAAGCCACCAACTGGACCCGTTTCGCCAAGAACGGCCGCGTTGCGGTGCTGGCCAGCCTGTTCGGTTTCTTCATCGGCAACGGCCTGATGATCGTTGCCGGCGCCTACGGCGCCATCGTCTACCAACAGCCGGACGTCGTCGAAGTGCTGGTGCTGCAGGGCCTGTCCATCGCTGCCGTGGTGATGCTGTTTCTCAACCTGTGGACGACACAGGACAACACCATCTACAACTTCGCCGCCGCTGGCTGCAACCTGCTGCGCACCGAGCGCCGCAAGACGGTAACGATCGCGGGCGCCGGCATCGGCACCCTGCTGGCCATCGGCGGCATGTATGAGCTGCTGATCCCGTTCCTGATCCTGCTCGGCTCGATCATCCCGCCGATTGGTGGGGTGATCATGGCGGACTACTGCTACGGCCATAAGGGCAGATACCCGCTACTCGCCGACGTGCGCCTGCCTGCATTCAACTGGGTCGGCCTCGGCGCTTACGGCATCGGTGCGCTGTGCGCCTACTTCTCGCCCTGGGTTGCGCCGCTGGTGGGGATCGCCGTCGCAGCCCTGGCATATATCGTTCTGTTCGAAACCAAGAAGGTCTTCACCACACGCGACGTGGTCGTCCGCGCATGAGCCTGAGCGTCGCCGACGTACTGGCCCTGCCCGGCCTGCAGGACCTGCACCTGCGCGCCGGCCAGGCAGCCCTGGGCAACCCGGTACGCTGGCCCTACGTGGCCGAGAACGCAGATATCGCCGACTGGGTGATGGGCGGCGAACTGGTGTTCGTCACCGGCATCAACCACCCACGCGACGAAGCCAACCTGCTGCTTCTGGTGCGCCAGGCGGTCGAGCGGGCCACCGCCGGGCTGGTGATCCTCACCGGCGCCGAGTACATCCAGGCGATTCCGGCGCGCGTGATCGCCGAAGCCGAACGCCTGGGCCTGCCACTGCTGGAGCAGCCCTACGGGCTGAAGATGGTGGTGGTCACCCAGGCCATCGGCACGGCGCTGGTGCAGCAGCAGATGCTCGGCAGCTCGCGCCAGCACGTGCTGGCGCAACTGCTGGAAGGTGATTACCAGTCCCTGGACGTGCTGCTGCAGCGCGCCACCAGCCTCGATCTGCCGCTGAGCGTACCGCGCCAGGTCGCCCTGCTGCGTCTGCAGAACAGCGAGCAGTTGTTCGACGGCGAAGCCGCCGACAACGGCGAACGCCTGCTGCGTGACAATCGTCAGTGCCTCCAGCAAAGCCTGGAACAATGCCTGCAGACGCTCGGCGACGCCCTGCCGCTGATCAGTCAGGGCGAGCACTGGATCGCCCTGCTGCCTTGCACGGGCAGCCAGGACGAACAACGCAACCGCAGGCTGCTGAGCGAACTGCTCGGCAACCTGGACGAGCGCCTGCAGCCACAACGCGCGGTACTCGGCCTCAGCACCGGCGGCCACCCTCCCCAGCGCTTTGCCCTCGCCCTCGGCCAGGCCCGCCAGGCACTGGTCGCCGCCCAGGCCTTTCCCGAGCGCCTGGGACTATGCAGTTTCAACGAATTGGGCGTGATCGAACTGCTCGCTGCGATCCGCGACCGCAGCCTGCTCGAGCGCTTCGTCGAACGCACCCTGGGCCCGTTGATCGGCGATGATTCACGCCACGAGCCGGTGCTGATGCCGACCCTGGAAGCCTGGTTCTTCGAGAACGCCAACCTCGCCCTGGCCGCGCAACGCCTGGGCGTACACCGCAACACCCTGAGCTACCGTGTACAACGTATCGAAGCGCTGACCGGCTGCTCGTTCGATGATCCTCACGACCGGCTGAATATCAGCATTGCCCTGCTGATCCGTCGCCTGTCGTCTCATAGCCTGCCAAGGAGTACCCCATGAACATCGTCAACGCCCGCCTGCGTGGCCGCGAAGGTCTTTTCCATATCGCCCTGGACGGCGCGCAGATTGCCGCCATCAGCGAGCAGCCGGCGGTGGTCAGCGCCGTCGCAGGTGATCTCGACGCCGCCAGCAACCTGGTGGTCGCGCCCTTCGTCGAGCCGCACATTCACCTCGACGCGACGCTGACCGCCGGCGAGCCGAACTGGAACATGAGCGGCACGCTGTTCGAAGGCATCGAACGCTGGGCCGAGCGCAAGGCGCTGGTCACCCATGAAGACACCAAGACCCGCGCCAAGAAGACCATCGACATGCTGGTCGACCACGGCATCCAGCACGCGCGCACCCATGTCGACGTCACCGACCCGAGCCTGGCCGCGCTGAAAGCGATGATCGAGGCGCGCGAGGAAACCCGGCATCTGATCGACCTGCAGATCGTCGCCTTTCCCCAGGAGGGCATCGAGTCCTACGCGGGCGGTCGCGCGCTGATGGAACAGGCCGTGGCGCTGGGTGCCGACGTGGTCGGCGGCATTCCGCACTTCGAGAACACCCGTGATCAGGGGGTCAGCTCGATCAAGTTTCTGATGGACCTGGCCGAGCGCACTGGCTGCCTGGTGGACGTGCACTGCGACGAGACCGACGACCCGCAGTCGCGCTTTCTCGAAGTGCTGGCCGAAGAAGCTCGCGTGCGCGGCATGGGCGAGCGCGTCACCGCCAGCCACACCACCGCCATGGGTTCCTACGACAACGCCTACTGCTCCAAGCTGTTTCGCCTGCTGAAGATGTCCGGGATCAACTTCATCTCCTGCCCGACCGAAAGCATCCACCTGCAGGGCCGCTTCGATACCTATCCGAAACGCCGCGGCCTGACCCGCGTGGCGGAGATCGACCGCGCCGGCATGAACATCTGCTTCGGCCAGGATTCCATCGTCGACCCCTGGTACCCGCTGGGCAACGGCAACATCCTGCGCATCCTCGAAGCCGGCCTGCACATCTGCCATATGCTCGGCTACGAAGACCTCAAGCGCGGCCTCGACCTGATCACCGACAACAGCGCCCGCACCCTGCACCTGGGTGAGCGTTACGGCCTGGAAGTGGGTCGCCCGGCCAACCTGCTGATTCTCTCTGCGCCCGACGATTACGAGATGATCCGCACCCAGGGCCATGCCCTGGTATCGGTACGCCATGGCGAAGTGCTGATGCGCCGCACCCCGGCACAGATAGAGCGCGCCTGATCAGGTGCATTTGGCCGTAGGGTGGATGACGCTTTTTTCATCCACCATTGCGTCAGTCCAAGCGGTGGACAAGCTTCGCGTTGTCCGCCCTACGAACTGACGCTAAAACGTGGGAGGAGCTCTAGCAGCGACACCCCCATGAAGACCTCGCGGCTGAAGCCGCTCCTACAACTGCGAAAGCGCCCTACTCCACCCGCACGCTGGCGGTCATGCCGGCGCTGAGCTGAACGTTTTCGGGCAGGGCATCGAGCTTGATGCGCACCGGAATGCGCTGGGCCAGGCGCACCCAGTTGAAGGTCGGCTCGACATTGGCCAGCAGCTGGCCGTCCGGGCTGGCGTTGCGGTCGGTGATGCCGCGGCTGATGCTGTCCACCTCGCCGCGAATCTCCTGTTCGCCGCCCATCAGCCAGACCTCGACCGGCGCGCCGACCTGAATGCGCGGCAGCTTGGTCTCCTCGAAGTACGCCTGCACGTAGAACGAGCCCGTATCGACCAGGGCCATCACCGCCTGCCCGGCCGTCACGTAGTTGCCCTGGGCCAGCCTCAGGTTGGTGATCTGACCGTCGCGCGGCGCGCGCACTTCGCTGCGCGCCAGGTTGAGCTGGGCGATACGCAGATCAGCCTGGGCCTCGCGGTATTCGCTACGGGCCATCTCGGCGTTGATCTGCGCGTTCTCACGCAGTTCGGCACTGATCGCCTGGCTGCCCAGTTGCGCGCGGCGAGAGGCTTCATGCTCGCGCAGGCTGAGCTGCTGCCTGCGGATGTCCACCACCGCCTGAGCTTTTTCCACCGCAGCCTGATAGCGATCACGGTCGATGGTCATCAGCAGATCGCCGGCCTTCACCTGCTGGTTGTCACGCACCTTGAGTTCGAGCACCCAGCCGGAAACGTCCGGGGCGATGGTCACCACATCGGCGCGCACGCGGGCGTCGCGGGTCCACGGCGAATACATGTAGTGCTGCCAGATCCAGGCGCCAGCAAAGATCGCCGCTACCACCACAGCCAGGGTAATGCCGACGCGAATGGTCGAACGCATGTCGCTCTCCTTAATAGCTCCGCAAAGCTTGTTCAGCATCTCGCGAGCTAGAGCCATGCAAGGCGCTACGTTAGTAACAGCCTCCGGCTGCTCAAAGCAGGCGAGAAAGCGAGTTTACGAGTTTGTAAATGAGCATTCCGACCCTGTTTTTAACGCAGCAGGGCCGACGCGCAGCAGATGCTGGCAAGCTTTTAAGTCGCCAGGACGGCAATAACCGCCGCCAAGACGCAAACGAACAGGGCGCAGTCGAACAGGGCTTCGTGCCAGATCCACTGCGCCAGTCCAACGCGCTGCAGCCCCAGGCGCACTACGCCGGTAAGCAACAACGCCAATACCGCGTAGGCCGCCATGGGGCTCAGTAAAACGCCGCCCAGCGACCATTCATGCAAGCCCATATGTATCTCCTCTGAGCTGGCACCAGTGGCGCCAGCCATTCTGCAACTGCAGCAGCGCGGCCTCGGCCAGGCGCTTGTCGATACTCGGCGTGCAGGCGCGCAGGGCTTGCTGCAGCTCGGCCACCGGCGTGTTCAGGTCATCCTCGCGGCCCGGTGCCGGGCCTCGCTCCAGGACGTCATCGAGGCGCTGCAGAAAACGCCGTTGCGAGCGCGCCAGGCCGGCATCGGCCCTGGCCAGGCAGGCGCGCAGGTGCAGCAATTCATCGCCCAGGTCGAGGCCGGCCACGCCTTCGTCCCAGCGGCTGCGTGCCTGATCGGGGCGCGCCGGGTAATGCCGCGCCAGCTGCAGCAGGCGGTCGGCCATGCGCCCGCCAAACCAGTTTTCCGCGCGGCCCAGGTCGCGGCGGGTCAGCCGGCCGAGGTCGACCAGCATGGCATGCACCAGTCGCCGGCCATGCCACACCGGATTACGCAACACCACCAGCCGGAACGCCATCACCGCCACGGCCACGCCCATGAGCATGCCCGGCGCCTCGTTGAGAAAGAATTCGACGTTGTAGCCGACGCCTGGCGCCGGCAGGCACAGCACGATGAAGTGCAGACAGAAGGCGGTCGAAGTGGCGGCAATCGGCGGCTTGGCCATGCCCAGCACACCAAAGAACAGCGGCACGCCGAGCACCATGCAGAGCATCACGAAACCGTCGATCTGCGGCATCAGGATCTGCCCGACGAAGAACGCCACCGGCAGTGCATAGAGGATACCGCGCAAAAACATCATGCCGATCTGCGGCGCCGCCTCGAGCCGCGCGAACAGGCTGCAGACCACGCAGGCCAGCAGCATGGCACCGATGGCGTGGGTCCAGCCGGTGGCCAGCCAGAAGCTCGCCAGGGTAAGGAACGCCAGGGCACTGCGTGAACCGAATACCAGCGCGCTTTGCCAATCGTAATGCCAGGACAGCGCCCGAGGTGCGTCAGCCGGCGCCCTGCCCTGCTCGACGGCCAGCAGCGCGCGGCTGGCGTCCTCGATGCGCAGCAACAGCACCGCCATGCGTTCCAGGCACAGTTGCTGGCCGCCGTTGAACTCGTCGTCCTCAGCGGCCTGACGCAAACGCTCGATCAGTTGCGGGCGGTCATTCGCGTCATCCTGCAGGCGCTCGTCCACTTCCTGCAGCCAGGGCGCCACGGCTTGCGCTTCGTGACTGCTCAATTGCCGCCACTGGCGCGCCACGCCACGGGCCAGGCGCAGCACGCCCAGCAGGTCGCGGCTGAGTACACGCAAGGCGATGGCGCGCTGACGGCCGCGCTCGCCTTCGAACCAGGCATGCTCGCGCTGGGCGTCCACGGCGACAATGCGCGACAAGGCTTCGAGCAGCCCCTGGCGCGCCTCCTCCTCGCCGGTCAGCGCCTGGCGCGCGGCCTTGAGGCCGGTCTGCCAGGCATCGCGCGCCTGTTGCGCCAGCTGCCGCTCGACCCGCTGCGGCCACAGCAGCGCGCTGCTCAAAGTGGCGCAGACGATACCCAGGCAGATTTCCGTGGAACGGGCGATGGCTTCGTCGAAGATCACTTGGGGCTTGCCAATCGCCGGCAAACCGATGATCGCCACCGTGTAGCCGGCCAGCACGAAGGCATAGGACCAGGCGCTGCGCAGCATGGTCGAGGCGGCCGTGCACAGGCCCAGCCACAGGGCGAAAGCCAGCACGAACAGCAGCGGCATCTGCGCGAACAACGCCATCATCACCACCGCCATGAAGGTGCCGACCAGGGTGCCAAGCAGGCGCGCCAGGCCCTTCTGCACCACCATGCCGGAGAGCGGCTGGGCGACGATAAAGGCCGTCATGAACGCCCACTGCGGCTGCTCGAGGCCCAAACGCAGGGCGAGCCACAGCGCCAGACCACCGCCAAGCAAGGTCTTGATCGCAAACTGGAGGGCTTGGGTGCTTGGCGCGATGAACGCCAGCAAAGAATCACGCACGGTGCTTACCTGAAAACGTCTCAGCTCTGAACATAGCCGCAGCCAAAGGGTTCCGCCTCCGTGCAGGAGCGAATTATTAGCTAGCTAATCATGTACTGTCCAGCCATCGACCAACGCTCAGGTCCGCCCAGGCGCGCAAATGCAGACGAAAAAAAGGGCGACCGAAGTCGCCCCAATGCCTTGCGTGCTCGTGAATCCGGATATCACAGCGGCTTTTTCTTGCTCGCATCCTTCCAGACGAAATAGGTGAACCCGACACCAAACACAATCATCAACCCAACGGTGCCGATACCGGCCAGAACCACCACATCTAAGAACATACTGCCTCCTTGCATCCGTTGTTGCTCGGGTATGGGGCTACCTTAACAGCCAGGCACGGCCCGCCATTGATCCAGGTCAAATGCCAGGCACGCGTGAGCGTCAACGCCATACGGCGACTGATCTGCATCAATTAGACAGGTCTGGGGGCAGCGCAAACAGGTACGCAGCAATGCGGTGAGCAGAGCGTTCTATTGGTAGGAGCGGCTTCAGCCGCGAGCCCTTTGCCCTCAAAGCTCGCGGCTAAAGCGGATCGCCGCCGGCCCCTCCCCTGATCGCGACCGGGTCGCTACGCCACTTTGCAGCCCAATCGATGAAATCCCGCGCAAGGACGCTGAGCAGGCTCCTATCGTTTCTTCGGTTTGCTCTTGGGCTTCTTCTTGCCCTTGGGCAGCGGCAGGGCTTGCTCGAAGGCGTTGCGCATCTCTTCGAGTTTCTTGTCGCGCAGGTCATGAATGCGCTTGTCGCGCTCTGCGGCGAAGTCGATCAGTTTCACATCATTGCTCATAGCGGCGTCCGGATCAGACGAAACGTCAGGTTCAGGCGAGGGGCACAGGGCTTGCGCGTCTTGGCCACCTGGTGCTGCCAATGATGCTGCGTCTGGCCGCTCATGACCAGTAGCGAGCCGTGTTCGAGCTGCAGCGAATGTTCGATACGCGTGTGCTCCTTGCGACGCAGGTCGAAGCGCCGCACACCGCCCAGGCTCAACGAGGCGACCAAGGGCTCGGCGCCCAGCTCGCGTTCGTCGTCGCTGTGCCAGCCCATGGAGTCCTGGCCATCGCGGTAGTAGTTGAGCAGCGCGCCATTGAGCGGCTGGCCGAGCGCATCGACCAGGCGTTGGCGAATCTCGGCGAGCAGTGGTGTCCAGGGCAGCGGCTGGTGGGTCATGCCGGAATAGCGGTAGCGCGCCTCGCTGTCGCCGTACCAGGCCAGCAGGCGCGGCACCGGATGATGACGGCCGAACAGCAGCACGTCGGGTTGCTGCCAGGGCGTTTGCTCGACCAGCGTTTGCAGCCAGTGATCGGCTGTGGCGCCGTCCAGCCAGTCGGGCTGATAAGTGAGTTCGGCATCGGGCAGTTGCAGCGCCGCCTCGTCGAACAGTCCGCCTTGCCGAGCCTTCACGTACGTCAAACCTCTACATCCACCCATAGGCCCTGGCGCGGCAACTGGTCGATGGCCGGCTCATCTGCCTCATCGACCTCGCCTTCGGCCAGCTCGGCGGCGGTGTAGCCACGCCGCTGCCGGCGGCGCTGCTCCTCGCGCAGGCGCTCGGCCACTTCGTCGGGATGGCGCTTGTCCAGGCCGACCGAATCTTCCTGGGCCGTTTCCGCGGTCGGCGTCACCGGGGCGATGTCCGGGCGCGGCTTGACCACGTCCTGCTGGGCGGTAACCGGAACCAGGCTGTGAGGAATCGGCGGCAGCATAGGTGACCTCTCTTTGCAGCGTTATCGACCATATGGCGGGCGACTTTACGGCTGCGTTACTACACTGTCTGACCGGGCGGGCATCGGTAAGTGCCAAAACAGGCGTGATGCACCTTTGGCTGAGCAAAAGGGTCCGTTGCCGTCTCACCGACGGCGGCGCACTGGCCCTCCGGGTTGCGCAACGCGGCTCGCGATGAAATGGCAACAGACCCTAGCCCTGCGGTAACATAGCCGGCTTTTTTACAGGTGGAGACAGGCAGCATGGCGGAGTATCAACCGGGGCAACGCTGGATCAGCGACAGCGAAGCGGAACTGGGCTTGGGCACCATCCTCATGCAGGACGGTCGCATGCTCACCGTGCTCTACCCCGCCACCGGCGAAACCCGCCAGTACGCGGCCCGCAATGCGCCATTGACCCGCGTGCGCTTCTCGCCGGGCGACGAGATCACCCACTTCGAAGGCTGGAAGCTGACCGTGCGCGAAGTCGACGACGTCGATGGCCTGCTGGTCTATCACGGCCTCGACGCCAAGAACCAGGCCGTCACCCTGCCGGAAACCCAGCTGTCCAACTTCATCCAGTTCCGCCTGGCCAGCGACCGCCTGTTCGCCGGCCAGATCGACCCGCTGCCGTGGTTCTCGCTGCGCTACCGCACCCTGGAATTCACCAGCAAGCAGGTGCAGTCCTCGCTGTGGGGCCTGGGTGGCGTACGCGCCCAGCCGATCGCCCACCAGCTGCATATCGCCCGTGAAGTGGCAGACCGCATCGCGCCGCGCGTGCTGCTGGCCGACGAAGTGGGCCTGGGCAAGACCATCGAAGCCGGCTTGGTGATCCATCGCCAGTTGCTCTCCGGGCGCGCCAACCGCGTGCTGATCCTGGTACCGGAAAACCTGCAGCACCAGTGGCTGGTGGAAATGCGCCGCCGCTTCAACCTGGAAGTGGCGCTGTTCGACGCCGAACGTTTCATCGAGAGCGACGCCAGCAACCCATTCGAGGACGCGCAACTGGCGCTGGTCGCGCTCGAGTGGCTGTGCGAGGACGAAAAGGCCCAGGACGCGCTGTTCGCCGCCGGTTGGGACCTGATGGTGGTCGACGAAGCCCACCACCTGGTCTGGCACCCGGAAAAGGCCAGCCGCGAATACAGCCTGGTCGAACAACTGGCCGAAGTCATCCCCGGCGTGCTGCTGCTCACCGCCACCCCCGAACAACTCGGCCAGGACAGCCACTTCGCGCGTCTGCGCCTGCTCGACCCGAATCGTTTCCATGACCTGCAAGCCTTCCGCGCCGAGAGCGCCAGCTACCAGCCGGTGGCCGAGGCGGTGCAGGAGCTGCTTGACCAGGGCCAGCTGAGCGCCCAGGCCCGCGACGCCATCGGCAGCTTCCTGGGCGATGAAAGCCGCGAACTGCTCGACGCTGCTGACGGTGGCGACACCGAAGCCCGCGCCCGCCTGGTACGCGAGCTGCTCGACCGCCACGGCACCGGCCGTCTGCTGTTCCGCAACACCCGCGCCGCTGTACAGGGCTTCCCCGAGCGCGAGCTGCACGCCTACCCGCTGCCCAGCCCGGACGAGTACATGGAGCTGCCGCTGGGCGAGCACGCCGAGCTGTACCCGGAAGTCAGCTACCAGGGCCAGGCCGATATCGAGGAAGACCAGCGCTGGTGGCGCTTCGACCCGCGCGTCGAATGGCTGATCGATACCCTGAAGATGCTCAAGAAATTCAAGGTACTGGTGATCTGCGCCCACGCCGAAACCGCCATGGATCTGGAAGACGCCCTGCGCGTGCGCTCCGGCATCCCGGCCACTGTGTTCCACGAAGGCATGAGCATCCTCGAACGTGACCGCGCTGCCGCCTATTTCGCCGATGAAGAGTTCGGCGCCCAGGTACTGATCTGCTCGGAAATCGGTTCCGAAGGCCGCAACTTCCAGTTTGCCCACCACCTGGTGCTGTTCGATCTGCCCGCCCACCCGGACCTGCTCGAGCAGCGTATCGGCCGCCTCGACCGGATCGGCCAGAAGCACAAGATCCAGCTGCACGTGCCCTATATGGAAAACAGCCCGCAAGAGCGCCTGTTCCAGTGGTACCACCAGGCGCTGAACGCCTTCCTGGCCACTTGTCCGACCGGCAACGCCCTGCAGCACCAGTTCGGCAGCCGCCTGCTGCCGATGCTGGAAAACGCCGACGATGGCCAGTGGCAGGCGCTGATCGACGAAGCCACCACCGAACGCAAACGCCTGGAAGGCGAACTGCATGCCGGTCGTGACCGCCTGCTGGAGCTCAACTCCGGCGGCGCCGGTGAAGGCGAAGCGCTGGTCGAGGCGATCCTCGAGCAGGACGATCAGTTCGCCCTGCCGATGTACATGGAGCAGCTGTTCGACGCCTTCGGCATCGACAGCGAAGACCATTCGGACAACGCGCTGATCCTGCGCCCCAGCGAGAAGATGCTCGATGCCAGCTTCCCGCTCGGCGACGACGAAGGCGTGACCATCACCTACGACCGCGACCTGGCGCTGTCCCGTGAAGACATGCAGTTCCTCACCTGGGAACACCCCATGGTGCAAGGCGGCATGGACCTGGTGCGCTCCGGTTCGATGGGCAACACCTCGGTGGCGCTGATCAAGAACAAGGCGCTCAAGCCCGGCACCGTGCTGCTCGAGCTGCTGTACGTCAGCGAGGTGGTGGCGCCGCGCAATCTGCAACTGGGCCGCTACCTGCCGCCTGCCGCGCTGCGCTGCCTGCTCGACGGTAACGGCAACGACCTGGCCTCGAAGGTCTCCTTCGATACCCTCAACGACCAGCTCGAAGCGGTGCCACGCGCCAGTGCCAACAAGTTCGTGCAGGCCCAGCGCGATGCCCTGACGCCGAAGATCGCCGCTGGCGAAGCCAAGATCGCGCCGCGCCACGTCGAACGCGTCACCGAAGCCAAGCGCCGCCTGGCTGCCGAACTGGACGAAGAGCTGGCCCGCCTGACCGCCCTGCAAGCGGTCAACCCAAGCGTGCGCGACAGCGAACTGGAGGCCCTGCGCGAGCAGCGTGAGCAAGGCCTGGCCATGCTCGACAAGGCCGCGCTGCGCCTGGAAGCCATTCGCGTGCTGGTCGCCGGTTGAGACAAGTCGGAGGTAGGTGGAGCCCATCGCCATTTGCTGGATTTCACCTATCCTCTGCAGCTTGACCTAGCTTGTGGGAGCGGGCCATGACCGCGAAACTGTCGCGCGCATGGCGCGCTGCCACTGAGGCTGGCGAGACCCATTAGGGTGTCTCGCTCCTTCTACGACTTCGCTCAGCGCCCACTTGCGTCAAGATCCCTCACACCATCTGCAACCGCTGCTTGCGCGTCGGCGCCGGGTAGGCGCTGTCGATCGCCTGCAGGTCGTCAGCGCTGAGCTGCAGCTCGGCGGCCGCGGCGTTCTCGGCCAGGTGCCGCGGGTCACTGGCCTTGGGGATCACCAGCACATCGGGCTGGCGTAGCGCCCAGGCCAGAGCGACCTGGGCGGTGGTCACGCCGTGCTGCTGCGCGACCCGTTGCAGGGCCGCATCGGCCAGCAGCGCGCCGCCCTGCCCCAGTGGACAGTAGGCCATCAACGGCATGTTCTGGCGCTGCTGCCACGGCAACAGGTCGAACTCCACACCACGCTCCTCGGGGTTGTAGAGCACCTGATTGGTCGCACAGGCCGGCTCGCCGAGTTCTTGCAGATCATCCAGATCGAAATTGGACACGCCCCAGCGACCGATCTTGCCCTGCTCACGCAGGCGCTCGAAGGCTTCGACCGTTTCCTCCAAAGGGTGCTGGCCACGCCAGTGCAGCAGATACAGGTCGATATGCTCGGTGCCCAGACGCCTGAGGCTGCGTTCACAGGCCGCGGCGACGCCCGTGCGGCTGGCGTTGTGCGGGTAGACCTTGCTGACCAGCAATACCTGATCGCGCTTGCCGGCCATGGCCTCGCCGACCACCTCCTCGGCACCACCCTCGCCATACATCTCTGCGGTGTCGATCAAACGCAAACCGCGCTCGATGCCTTCGCGTAGCGCGGCGACTTCAGCTTTACGTCGATCGCGGCTTTCGCCCATGCGCCAGGTGCCCTGGCCTATCACCGGCACCTGAACGCCGGCCAATTCGAGTGTGCGCATCATGCTTCCTCCAGTGATTGCATCCTGACCCGCCCCTATGGCTCAGGTTCAAGCCAATGATCCAAACCTAGGCATATGTAAAGTCTGGCTTTTTTTGACCGACCGGTCGGACAGCGCGTGCTTGAGCGGCTACGCTGTGAGGAAAGGACAAGCCAGGGCCAGTTAACCATGGGCGCACTATGGCGATCCGACTCCGCACCGCCTGCCCGCGAACATAAAGTCGCGACCGCGGTGCCGCGCAAACCCCGGCCCGGCAAGCATCGCGTGCGCTGGGTGGTGGGCTCGACGCTGTTACTCGGGCTCATGGGTGCCACCGGGCTGGTGGTCTTCGAGTTGCGCACCGCCCATTTCCAGTCGACCGAGCTGAGCCGCTATGCCGCCACGCTCACCTATGAGGTCAAGGACGGCCCCAGCGATGCCATCGTCTATCCCGGTAATGGCCCCTTCGATCAACGCCAGGGCTACAGTCGCCTACCGACCTTTATCGAGCGCCTGCAGGGCCGCGGCTTCGAGGTGCTGCAGCAGGCGCGTTTCTCGCCAGCGCTGAGCGACTACGCCGAGCGCGGTTTCTTCCCACCCTATCCCGAGAAGGCGCAGACCGGCGTGAATATCGAGGATTGCCGCGGTACGCCCTTCTATACCGTGCGCAACCCACGCCAGCGCTACACCAGCTTCACGGCCATCCCGCCGCTGGTGGTCGGCAGCCTGCTGTTCATCGAGGACCGCCAGTTGCTGGCCGCAGAACCCGCCGAGGCCAACCCGGCGGTGGACTGGCCGCGTTTCGTGATGGCGGCGCTGTCCCAGGTCGGCAAATACGCCGGCATGCAGGATCAGTCCGCCGGCGGCAGCACCCTGGCCACCCAGCTGGAGAAATATCGCCACTCGCCGGACGGCATCACCCATGCGCCGGCCGAGAAGCTGCGGCAGATGGTCTCCGCCAGCGTACGCGCCTATCAGGGCGGCCCGCAGACCCTCGACGCGCGGCAGAATATCGTGCGCGACTACCTCAACAGCGTGCCGCTTTCGGCCGCACCGGGCCATGGCGAAGTGCACGGCCTGGCCGACGGCCTGCGCATCTGGTTCGGCGTGGATTTCGTCACCACCAACCGCCTGCTCTCCACCGAGCAGGCCGATGAAACAAACCTGGCCGAACGCGGCCTGGCTTTGCGCCAGGTGCTGTCATTGATGATCGCCCAGCGCCGGCCTTCCTATTATCTCGCCCGGGGCCGGGCAGAACTGGCCGCACTGGTAGACAGCCACCTGCGCCTGCTGGCCGATGGCGGCGTGCTGGACGGCAAACTGCGCGATGCGGCCCTGGCCCAGCAGGTGACCTATCGCGACTGGCAAACCGACCCGAACTTGCAGCGCATCGACAGCGACAAAGGCGTCAGCATGGCGCGGGCACGACTGGCCGGCCTGCTCAACCTGTCCTATTACGAACTCGACCGCCTCGATCTGGAAGCCCGCGCCAGCCTCAATTCGGACCTGCAGCAACAGGTCAGCCTGTACCTCGAACAGCTCGCCGATCCTGCGTTTGCCGAGAGCGTGGGGCTGTTTGGCGACCGGCTGCTGTCACCGAGCAAGACCGGCGAGGTGAGCTACAGCTTCACCCTGTTCGAACGTACGGCCAATGGCAACCAGGTGCGCGTGCAGACCGACAACACCCACCAGCCCTTCGACATCAACGAGAGCAGCAAGCTGGAACTGGGCTCCACCGCCAAGCTGCGGGTGATGGCCACCTACCTGGAAGTGATCGCCGAGCTGCATGGCCGGCTGGCCGCCATGAGCCCCGCCCAACTGCGCGAGCAAGACGTGGCCGACCAGGATCTGCTCAGCCGCTGGGCCGTCGACTACCTGTTGAGCAACCCGGGCGCCGACCTTACCAGCATGCTCGATGCAGCGCTGGAACGACGCTACTCGGCCAGCCCCGGTGAGCGCTTCTTCACCGGTGGCGGCCTGCACACCTTTGGCAATTTTCGCCACGAAGACGATGGCAGGCGCCCGACCCTGCGCGAGTCACTGCGCGAATCGATCAACCTGCCGTTCGTGCGCCTGATGCGCGACCTGGTGCGCTACAGCACCTACCAGGCGCCGGGCAACAGCGCCGCTCTGCTCAAGGACGACAAGGACCCGCGACGCCAGGAGTACCTGAGCCGCTTCGCCGACCGCGAGGGCACCACCTTCATGCTGCGCTTCTGGCGCAAGTACCAGGGCCAGTCCGCCCAGGTGCGTCTGGACACCTTTATCGGCGGCCTGCGCCTGACCGATACGCGCCTGGCGGCGGTGCACCGCTACCTGATGCCGGAGGTGGACCAGGCGACCTTCGCCAATTTCATCCGCGCGCACCTGCCCGGTGTACGGATCAGCGACAAGCGTATCGACGAGCTCTACCGGCGCTATGGCCCTGGCGCCTTCAGCCTGCCGGATCAAGGCTATATCGCCCGCGTGCACCCGCTGGAGCTATGGCTGCTGAAATACCTGATCGACCACCCGCAGGCCTCGTTCGACGACGCGGTGACCGCCAGCGCCGAGCAGCGCCAGGAGGTCTACGGCTGGCTGTTCAAGAGCCGCCACAAGAGTGCCCGCGACAGCCGCATTCGCATCATGCTGGAGGTCGAGGCCTTTCTGGATATTCACCAGCGCTGGCAGAACCTGGGCTACCCGTTCGAATACCTGGTGCCGTCCCTGGCCACCGCCCTGGGCAGCTCCGGCGATCGCCCTGCGGCCCTGGCCGAGCTGATCGGCATCATCCAGAACGACGGTATCCGCCTGCCCACGGTGCGTATCGACAGCCTGCACTTCGCCGACGGCACGCCTTACGACACGCGCCTGGGGCATGTGCTCGAAGCCGGCAAGCGGGTGATGGCCCCGGAGGTCGCCGCAGCGCTGCGCGAGGCCTTGTCACAGGTAGTGGATGGCGGTACCGCACGGCGCTTGCAGGGCGCGTTCACCCTGGCCGACGGCAGCCCGCTGATCCTCGGCGGCAAGACCGGCACCGGCGACAACCGCATGACCAGCGTGGGCCGCGGTGGCCAGGTGATCAGCTCGCGGGTACAGAACCGTACCGCTACCTTCGTGTTCTTTCTCGGCCCGGATCACTTCGGCACCCTCACCGCCTTCGTACCCGGCCGCGCGGCCGAAAACTTCCGTTTCACCTCGGCGCTGCCGGTGCAGGTACTCAAGGGCATGCAGCCGATTCTGGCGCCTTACCTGCAAACCGGCGCACGCACGCAATGTGCGCCGCCACCGCAGCAGCAGACGGCGCAATTGGTGCGCTAGAGGCGGCTGCGATATAGGTTGGCCGCTGCCGGGCGGAAGCGGCCATTCGCATAATCCGTAGGAGCGGCTTTAGCCGCGAGCTCTTCGCGGCCTAATAAAGCTCGGGGCTCAAGCCCCTCCTACGAAAGCGGCAGCAACAATTCCAGCTAGTGCCTTGCTCGCACCTTTGCCTATCACCAACGAACCTTAGCGCTTCAGCTTCAGGTACAGCGCCTCGACCTTCTCCCGCGCCCAGGGCGTCTTGCGCAGGAAGGTCAGGCTGGACTTGATGCTCGGGTCGCTCTTGAAGCAGCGGATATCGATACGCTGGGCCAGGCCGTCCCAGCCCAGCTGCTCGACCAGCTCGGTAAGGATGGCCTGCAAGGTGATGCCGTGCAGCGGGTCTTTGGATGGGGTCATGGCGGGCTCCTGGTGGCTGGGCGGCAAGCTTACCAGCCGGCACCAATGAAAAGGCCCGGACACTGTCCGGGCCTTCGCTCAACACACTACGCAGGTGCGATCAGAGATGCGCGTCCTGGTACTCCTTCTCGGCTTCGTCGAAGCGCTTGACCATCGTCGGCGAGGCCGGGCTACCGATCTTGCTGAATACCACGATAGCCAGGGTGGCGAGGATGAAGCCCGGAATGATCTCGTACAGACCCAGACCGATGAAGTTCTTCCACAGCACCACGGTTGCCGCACCGACCACCATGCCGGCCAGCGCGCCGTTGCGGGTCATGCCTTTCCAGACCAGCGACAGGATCACCACAGGGCCGAAGGCTGCGCCGAAACCAGCCCAGGCGTAGGACACCAGGCCCAGTACCTTGCTGTCCGGGTTGGAGGCGATGACGATCGCGACGATGGCGATCAGCAGCACCATCAGGCGGCCGACCCACACCAGTTCCTTCTCGCTGGCCCCCTTGCGCAGGAAGGCCTTGTAGAAGTCTTCGGTCAGGGCGCTGGAGCACACCAGCAGTTGGCAGCTCAGGGTACTCATCACCGCGGCCAGAATGGCCGACAGCACGATCCCGGCAACCCAGGGGTTGAAGAGGATCTTGGTCAGCTCGATGAACACGCGTTCGCTGTTATCGCTCACCGGGCCGGCCAGAGCCGGGTTGTTGGCGAAGTAGGCGATGCCGAAGAAACCAACCGCCACAGCGCCGCCCAGGCACAGAACCATCCAGATCATGCCGATACGGCGCGCAGCTGGGATCGACTTGACCGAATCGGCCGCCATGAAGCGCACCAGGATATGCGGCTGGCCGAAGTAGCCCAGGCCCCAGGCCAGCAGCGACACGATGGCGACGAAAGACAGGCCGCGGAACATGTCGAAGTTGGCCGGGTTGGCCTGCTCGATGGTGGCCATCGCGGCATCGAAATCGCCCAGCGAGAGAATCACGAACACCGGGGTGATCAGCAACGCGAAGATCATCATGGTGGCCTGCACGGTGTCGGTCCAGCTCACCGCCAGGAAACCGCCGACGAATACGTAGGCGATGGTTGCCGCCGCACCGACCCACAGGGCCATGTCGTAGTTCAGGCCGAAGGTCGACTCGAACAGGCGCGCACCGGCGACCACGCCAGAGGCGCAATAGATGGTGAAGAACACCAGGATCACCAGCGCCGAGAAGATGCGCAGCAGCTTGCTGTTGTCCTCGAAGCGGTGGGTGAAGAAGTCCGGCAGGGTCAGCGCGTTATTGTTGTGCTCGGTGTGCACCCGCAGGCGACCGGCGACGAACAGCCAGTTCATCCAGGCGCCGAGGATCAGGCCGATGGCGATCCAGCTTTCCGAGATACCGGCGATGAAAATCGCGCCCGGCAAGCCCATCAGCAGCCAGCCGCTCATGTCCGAGGCACCGGCGGAAAGCGCGGTGACGAAGCTACCGAGGCTGCGGCCGCCGAGGATGTAGTCGGAGAAGTTCTTGGTGGCGCGGTAGGCAATGAAGCCGATCAGCACCATGGCCAGGATATAGACCACGAAGGTGACCAGCATGGGAGTACTTGCAGTCATTGGGGAATGCCCCTCTCGTTTGTTTTTATTCGAACCGGGATTTCCGATCCAGTTGGCACATCACGACCATCAATCACGGTCGTGCTCCAGGTACGCCACTCTATGGTGGCGTTACCGATTCGGGGCATCAGCCCCCAATAGGGCGTCTCGAAAAACCCAGTTGTTTTTCAGACATGCACTAGCAAAAACGGGCGGAAACCTGATGATCCCCGCCCGTTTGTGATTACTCGTCGCCCAGCGACAGCAGTGAGGCGTTGCCGCCCACCGCCGTGGTGTTCACCGAGGTGGTGCGCTCGTTGACGAAGCGCAGCAGGTAGCTCGGGCCACCGGCTTTCGGGCCGGTGCCGGACAGGCCGCAGCCACCGAACGGCTGTACGCCGACCACCGCACCGATCTGGTTGCGGTTCACGTAGAGGTTGCCGACACGCGCCAGGGCTTCGATGCGGGCGGCAGTTTCCTCGTTTCGGCTGTGAATGCCAAGGGTCAGTCCGTAGCCGGTGGCGTTGATCGCGGCCACGACCTTCTCCAGATCGCCTGCGCCATAGCGCACCACGTGCAGCACCGGGCCGAACTGTTCTTTCTTCAGCTCATGAATACCACCGATCTCGAACGCCACCGGGGCGATGAAGTGACCGTTCAGATCGCCGCGCAGCGAGGCTTCGGCAATCAGCTTGCCCTCGCCCTTGAGCTGGTTGATATGCGCCAGCAGGCCTTCACGGGCTTCGGCATCGATCACCGGGCCGATATCGTTCTCGCGCAGGTGGGTCGGGCCGATCTTCAGTTCGGCCATGGCGCCCTTGAGCAGGTCGATCACCCGGTCGGCGATATCACGCTGCACGTACAGCACGCGCAGGGCCGAGCAACGCTGGCCGGCGCTGGTGAAGGCCGAACCGACGGCATCCTTGACCACCTGTTCGGGCAGCGCGGTGGAGTCGACGATCATCGCGTTCTGGCCACCGGTCTCGGCGATCAGGGTGGCGATCATGCCGTCCTTCTCGGCCAACTGGCGGTTGATGATGCGCGCGGTGTCGGTGGAGCCGGTGAAGCACACACCAGCGACGCGCGGGTCACGGCAGAACACGCCGCCCAGGGTGGCGCCGTCGCCCGGCAGGAAGGCGATCACGTCCTTCGGCAGGCCAGCTTCGAACATCAGCTCCAGCGCTCGGGCGGCGATCAGGCTGGTCTGCTCGGCCGGCTTGGCCAGCACCACGTTGCCAGCCACCAGCGCGGCACTGATCTGGCCCAGGTAGATGGCCAGCGGGAAGTTCCAGGGGCTGACGCAGACGAAGATGCCGCGGCCTTCATGGAACAACTCGTTGCGCTCGCCGGTCGGGCCCTTGAGCTCTTCACGACCGAGTTTCAGGCGCGCCTGTTGGGCGTAGTAACGGCAGAAATCCACTGCCTCGCGCACTTCGTCGATGCCGTCCTGCAGCGACTTGCCGGCTTCCACGGTGCACAGCGCCATGAGTTCGGGGCGATGTTTTTCCAGCAGGTCGGCAAGGCGCTCGAGCACGCTGGCACGGGCGTCGATGGTGGTGGCGTTCCAGTTCGGCCAGGCGGCGCTCAGGCCATCCAGCGCCTGGGCGGCCTGGGCGGCGGTGGCGAACTGGGCGGTGCCGACCAGCTTGTTCAGATCAAAGGGGCAGCGAACCTCCTGAGCGGTGCCGCTCAGGGCCTGGCCGTTGATCACCGGCGCGGCCTGCCACTGGCGATCCAGTTGCGGACGGTAGGCGTTTTCGAGTTCGGTCAGCGATTTGTGGATGTTCATGTTGATGCCCTGGGAGTTTTTCCGGGTGGCCCCGTACAGCGCAGGCGGCAGCGGGATTTTGTTATTGGCGAGGCTGGCGAACTTGCGCAGCTGGGTAACCGGGTGGTCGATCAGCGACTCGACCGGCACGCTCGGGTCGACCAGCTGGTGCACGAACGAGGAGTTGGCACCGTTTTCCAGCAGGCGGCGCACCAGGTACGGCAGCAGGTCCTTGTGGGCGCCGACCGGAGCGTAGATGCGCACGGTCTTGCGGTGCTTCTCCAGCACCGTGTCGTACAGCGCGTCGCCCATGCCGTGCAGGCGCTGGAACTCGAAGTCGCGCGGCGACGACTGCTCGGCGGCCATGGCCAGGATGCAGCTGACGGTATGGGCGTTGTGGCTGGCGAACTGCGGGTAGATCACCCCACGGGTGAAGTCGCTGAGCAGGTAGCGCGCGCAGGCCAGGTAGGACGTATCGGTGCCCTCCTTGCGGGTGAACACCGGGTAGCCGTCGAGGCCCCACACCTGGCATTGCTTGATCTCGCTGTCCCAGTAGGCGCCCTTGACCAGGCGCAGCGGCATCTTCTCGCCGAGTTCCTTGCCCAGCAGGGTCAGCCACACCAGCACCGGCAGGCAGCGCTTGGAATACGCCTGAATGACCAGGCCGAACTCGCCCCACCCGGCGATGGCCGGATCACGCAGCAGCTTCTCGTACAGCTCCAGGGACAGTTCGAGGCGATCCGCCTCTTCGGCGTCCACCGAGATACCGACATTGAGCTTGCGGGCACGGATGGCCAGTTCGCGCACGTTGGCGAACAGCTCGCTGAGCACGCGTTCGCGCTGGGCGACTTCATAACGCGGGTGCAGCGCGGAAAGCTTGATCGAGATCGATGGCTTCGGGCCTGGGCCGACCTGCGGCTCGGCGCCGACGGTGTCGATGGCCTTGCGGTAGTCGGCCATGTACTTCTCGGCGTCTTCGGCAGTCAGGGCCGCTTCGCCAAGCATGTCGAAGGAATAGGTGTAGCCCTTCTCGCGCTCCGGGCGGCCGTTCTTCAGCGCTTCGCTGATGGTGCGACCGAGCACGAACTGCTTGCCCATCAGTTTCATGGCCTGGTTCATCGCCGCGCGAATCACCGGTTCGCCGGAGCGCTGGATCAGGCGGCCGAGCACCTTCTTCGGGCGCCCGTCCGCGGCTTGCGGGTCGACCACCTTGCCGGTCATCACCAGGCCCCAGGCCGCGAAATTGACCAGCACGTTATCGCTCTTGCCCAGGTGCCGTTCCCACTCGGCGGCGCTGAGCTTGTCGCGGATCAGCGCATCGGCGGTGGCCGCATCCGGCACGCGCAGCAGCGCTTCGGCCAGGCACATCAGCATCAGGCCTTCCTGGGTATCCAGGCTGTACTGGCGCAGCAACGCATCGAGGGTGTCGACGGCATTGTCGCGGCCACGCACGTCCTGAATCAGGCTGCGCGCCTGCTGACGAATGCTGTCGATGCCCGCTGCGCCAGGGTCGGCCAGCTGCAGCAGCTCCTCGAGGTAGGCGGTTTCGTCGACGTTGTAGTTGGCACTGATGGCGGGGAAAAAATCGGCAGCCCTGGCAGCGGAAACCTGCGCGAGAAACTCTGGCTGCAAGACCTGGCTGGCTTTGAACATCACGCCCATCCTCTTGTAGGGATTATGTATGGGGTACCCCTGCTTTGGGTCTAGCCCAGATACGAGGATCTGGCGATCTCGGTCTTGCAGAAGCGGATGGCGGAATTTAGAGGCAGAACGATGACGGCTTCTTGCGGAAACCTCTGGAGTTTTTGCAGAAAACTCCGAACAACCTCTTAGCCCTGGAAACGAACACGACCGCCCAGCTGTACGGCGCAGAAATGGGTAGCCTCATCAGAGGTTCACGGCCGCTGCCCAGGTAACTCATGCGCTTTAGTCATCGGCCAGCCGAACAGGTATTCTCTGGCCTTACTCGAGGCGGGTCGTGCTGGCCTGGTCGTAGGTGGCAAGCCTCGCCTGCTGGCCATGAACCGAATCAATCCAATTTCGCGGAGTTGAACGCATGTCGCTGAGCATCAAGACCCCTCTTCTGCACTCGCTGCCCCTTAGCCAGCGTGTTGGCGCCAACGTGTGGATGAAGATGGAGGCCATGCAACCAGGCGGATCCTTCAAGATCCGTGGCGTTGGCTTCGCCTGTGAGCAGCACCATGCACAGGGCGCCCAGCGTTTCATTTCCTCCTCGGGCGGCAATGCCGGCCTCGCCGTTGCCTACGCCGGGCGGCGCCTGGGTGTACCGGTCATCGTGGTGGTTCCCGAGACAACCACAGCGCGGGCGCGCAGCCTGCTGGGCCTGGAAGGCGCTGAAGTGATCGTGCACGGCAAGTCGTGGTTCGAGGCCAATGAGCTTGCCCGTTCGCTGCAGACGGCAGCGGACGCCTTCATTCACCCCTTCGACGATCCGTTGCTGTGGCAGGGCCATGCGTCGATGATCGATGAGGTGGTTGCCGATGGCGTGCGCCCGGATGCCGTCGTGCTGTCTGTCGGCGGTGGCGGCCTGCTGGCTGGCGTCGACGAGGGCCTGCGCCGCAATGGCCTGGACAGCGTGCCGGTTTATGCCGTCGAGACGCAGGGAACGGCCTCGCTGCAGGCCTCGATCAACGCCGGCCAGCTGGTGGAGATCCCGGCGGTTTCCGGGGTGGCCACCTCCCTTGCAGCTCGCCAGGTCTGCCGTCGCGCATACGAGGTCTCCCGGGAGCGCCCGGTGATCCCCGTTCAGGTGACCGACCAGGAGTCTGTAGAGGCCTGCCTGGCCTACCTGGATGATCACCGCACCCTGGTCGAGCCAGCCTGTGGCGCCTCCCTGGCCATGTTGTATGGAAACAAAACGCCCCTCGATGAGCGGAGCAATGTCCTCGTCATCGTATGCGGTGGCTCCACTGCAACCATCGAATCGCTGCTCGCCATGCGCGGCTGATGCCGGCCTTCAATGCAGCACGAGCGCTCTGCTGCCGGCCATCCGCGCTTGGCCGGGGTGTATGTGGCGACTGTCGAGAGCCGAGGTGTTAGTCAAGATGAGCGACGCTACTGCATTTCAATGGGAAGCCCACGCCTGCCTGCCCCTGGTTCCCGGGCAGGACATGTCCCGCCTGGGCCGTTACCGGGATGCCGGCTTTCACCACGTGTCGGTCAACGTGGGCATGGACATGACGCCTTTCACCACCGTGATGCAGGTAATCGCCGGCTTTCGAAGCTGGCTGGATCGGCACCACGAGGCGTTCGTACTGGCTGGCACCATTGCCGATCTGAACGACGCTCGCAAGGCTGGAAAGCTTGCCGTTTCATTCGATCTGGAAGGTTCGAACATGCTGCTTCAGGACCCCGCGATGGTCGAGCTGTATGGGGCGCTGGGCGTGCGGCAGATGCTGCTCGCCTACAATCGAGACAACAGTTGCGCCGGTGGATGCCACGGGGCAGGTACCGGCCTGACGCCACTTGGGCGCGATGTTGTACGCGTGGCCAATGCTTCGGGAATCGTCATCGACTGCTCCCATGCAAGCAAACGCTCAAGCCTCGAGATCATGGAGATCTCCAGCCGACCGGTGATCTTCTCGCATAGCAACGTCAAAGCCATTTTCGATCATCCGCGAACCATCGACGACCAGCAGATCGATGCCTGCGCCGCACAGGGAGGCGTTATCGGCCTTACCGGTCTGGGAATTTTCATGGGCGACCCCGAGGCGTCGGTAGAGGCCTTCGTTCGCCAGATCGATTACCTGGCCGAGCGCGTCGGGGCGCATCACATTGGCCTGGGCCTGGACACCGAGCTGCACCCGGAACACAAGGATCTACCGGAAGACGCAGTGGAGGAAGATTGGTGGCCCCACGCGCATTACGGCCATGTGAACGGACACAGGCAATTGCAGCCAGAAGATCTGGGCAGGGTAGCCGAGCGCCTGCAGGATCTCGGCTATGCGCCTGCCGACATCCGCGCCATCTTCGGTGCGAACTTCATGCGCATCGCACGGGCCGCATGGCCCGAATAGGCGCCCAGTACCCCGGCGTGGGCTGCATCACCGATCAACACCCTGTTCCCCTTCCCCACTCTTGCATGAAGATTTGCTCGATTGGCTGACGTGAACCTGAGTGTGATCGGGCTGGTGAGCTATGAGCGCGTGGCGAAATCGTCGCTGCCGGGTCAGATATCCAACGCCACCGACAGATTCAAGCCATGCTGAAACTCGTCGTCGGCGTGTCGGTAGCTGTAGCTGCCGCGCAGTGACAGGCCGCCGCCAAGGCGGTGACTGACACCGAAGTGGCCGCGCAGGCTGCGCTCGTCCGGGCGATGGCCGGGCAGCTCGAAGCCGACTGCCGGCAGGCTGTTCAGCGACATGCGCAGCTCGGCGGGGTCATCCTCGTATTCGCGCTCCACTGCCAGCTCGCCGAACACCCGGGTTCGCGGGCTCAGGTCGTACAGCCCTTGCAGACCGGCACCCAGGCGCCGGGACTTGCGCGTCTGCTCGTCGAAGCCCAACGCAGTGGAGCGCGGGCTTTTCTCCCGGTACCCGTCCACATCGATATGCACATAGTCGGCACTGATGAACGGGCTCAGGTGCCATTGGTTGCCCGGCTGGGCGATGTCATAACCGAAACGACCGCTGACGGCCCAGAGTTTGCCGTCGGTGTCGCCCTTCTCCGAATTGGTGACCGGGCCAGCGGCGAACTTGCGTTTCAGGTCGTCATAGTCGAGGTGACCAGCGCTGGCCGACAGGTCGCCCCACCAGCGATCGTGCTGGTACTGAGCGAACGCGGTCGCGATGTAGCTGCGCAGGTTGTAATCGGAGTCCGCCGCGCCGGCCTCGAGATCCTGTTCATGCAACCCGGCCGCCAGACCGACTCGCCAGGCGTCGCCAATGCGATAGCTGGCGCCGAAGTTGAGGCTGTAGCCATTGCCATCGGCATTGCCACCATGACGTTCATATTCCAGCCGTTGGCCGCCACCATTGACGAAGGTGCGCCACTGATCGACCGCCTGCCAGGCCCCCCAGTCCGCCAGCCATTGCGCGCGCAGCTGGTCCTGATGGCCACGCAGCGTGCCCAGGGCCATTTCCGGCAACAGGGTAACTTCCCCGGGCGCCGCCAGCAGTGAATAGGCGTAGTCGGCGATCAGGCGCTGGCCGGCAAGCGTCGGATGCACGCCATCGTTGAACAGCAATTTCGTCGGGTCCGGTGTGCTGCCATTCAGTCCGAAAATCGGGTTGGGGTTGCTGCAACCCGCGAAACAGGTGCCGATCACCGTGGCGCGATCGGCGACCAGGCCGTAGCGGCCAGGGTCACTGACCACTTCGGAGAGGTAGAGCGGCATGTTCAACGGAATCACATTGGCGTCCAGCGCCGCCAATTGGCCCACCAGCTCGGCATTGAAGGCTGCCCCCAGTGCACTGACCTGGCCCTGCAGCGGGCTGCCGAAGAAGTTCGGCGTCAGCCCAAGGTCCGGCAGTACCCACACCATGATGTAGCGTGCACCCGCCTGCTGCAGCGCTTCGGCGCTATCGACCAGGCGCCCCGCTGCAGCCTGGGCACTGGGCCCATCGACGACCCGAAACTGCAGGAAGTCGTTGCCGCCGCCCGTCAGGTAGTACAAGGCGTTGGGGTCGGCTCGGCCGCCTGTGGACTGCAGATAGCCGCCGGACCCGGTGATGGCATCGAGGATCTGATCGGTTCGATAGCCGCCAACTGCCCAGTTTTTGCCACCGGCCACGGTATTGGCTGACCCCAGGCCGGGGCCCGACAGCCCGAGTGCATTGCCCAGCAGCATGGGCGATACCTCGCCGAAAATTTCGCCGCTGCCATCCTGGTAGGTCGGGCCGGTACGGTTGGTGAAGCGAGTGGTCGCACCGGCCGGGCCATCGGCATCGGCGAACCACCCCGCATCGCTGAGGCTGTCACCAAAGACGTAGAGCGCACCGTACGGCGCCGCGCAAAGCGAGGTGGCGCTGGCCAGCAGACCGGCAGCCGCCAGGGGCGTAAGCAAGCGTTTCATGGCAAGTCCTTTTATTATTGGAGTGAACTGCCAGACAAACTGTAGCCAGTGTGCGACGAAAGCGCAGCCTGAAGGAAAAGGGGATAGTTTTTAGTTATTGGGAGCACTTCCCGCTCCTGGACGGCTGCGGTCGCTCACCAACATTCCTGTTAAAAAACCTGCCGGCACAGCTGATGCGGCAGGCGCATCGACTACCAAAGCGCTATTTCTCAACCCGCCGCAGCGCCCGATAGAGCGTGGACCGGTGCACCTTGAGCATCTTGGCAGCCTGTTCGACCGACTGCCCGTCGTGATTGATCAGACGTTTCGCCTCGTCGATCTGCTCGCTGCTCAGAGTGGGTTTCGCGCCGAACTTCACGCCACGCGCCTTGGCCGCCTCGCGACCGTCCTTGGTTCGCTCGAGGATCAGCGAGCGCTCGAACTCGACGATGCCGGCGAATACCGCCAGCACCGCCAGGCCATTCTCGGTGGTGGTGTCCGCCCAGGGCTCGGACAGGCTGCGCAGGCCCGCGCCGCTGATATGAATGCGTTCGGCGATTTCCAGCAATTCGCGGGTGCTGCGTGCCAGGCGGTCGAGCTTGGTCACGGTGAGCACGTCGCCAGGGCCCAGCTCGCCGAGCAGGCGAGTCAGTTCGGGGCGATTGCGCCAGTTGTTCTTGGTCTGCTCGGACACCAGCCGGGTGCAGCCTGCCAACTCCAGGCCGAACAGCTGGCTGAGCAGGTTGGGCGTCTCACTGGCTCGCGCATAGCCCAGGTAACGGGGGCCGCTCTCAGGGCCCTGCTCGGAGTCTGGCAGTTGGCTCATTGTTGGAGTGTTCCCCACGCGAGATCACTGCAGGCCAGTAAAGCACTGCAAGGCGTATGTGGTGGAGGCGATAACATGGATTGGCGAGACAAGGCTGGAATCACGCTGCGTTTGCTCTGCGCTGGCGGCCCGGCCAGTGCGGATTGAACCTGCCTTGCCGCAACCGCGGGGGCACCCGCGCACTAACCTACACCAAGCGCTACGGCGAGAAAAGGCCGGGCATACGCTGCCTGGTAACGCCGCCCCTCTACCTGCCGAGCACGATAGGCAAGCACAACGAAAACGCCGCCGTTCCCTTTCGGTAACGGCGGCGCTGGGTGTAGCTCGGCACGATCAGGCAGTCAGGCGGGTCAGCGCCTCGCGGTACTTGTCGGCGGTTTTCTGGGCGACGTCGGCCGGCACGGCCGGCGCCGGCGGCTCTTTGTTCCAGCCGGTGGACTCCAGCCAATTGCGCACGAACTGCTTGTCGAAGCTCGGCGGGTTGGTGCCTTCGGCGTAGCTGTCGGCGGGCCAGAAGCGACTGGAGTCGGGGGTCAGCACTTCGTCCATCAGGGTCAGGGTGCCGTCTTCGTCGAGACCGAACTCGAACTTGGTGTCGGCGATGATGATGCCGCGGGTGGCCGCGTATTCCACCGCCGCAACGTACAGGGCGATGGAGGTGTCGCGCACCTTGGCGGCCAGCTCGGCGCCGATGATCGCCTCGCACTGGGCGAAGCTGATGTTCTCGTCATGGTCGCCCACGGCGGCCTTGGTCGACGGGGTGAAGATCGGCTCGGGCAGCTTGGCGGCTTCCTTCAGGCCGGCCGGCAGCGCGATACCGCACACGGTGCCGCTCTTCTGATATTCCTTCCAGCCGGAGCCGACGATGTAGCCGCGCACGATGGCTTCCACGGCGACCGGCTTGAGGCGCTTGGCGACCACGGCGCGGCCTTCGACCAACGGCAGCTCGGCAGCCGGCACCACGTCTTCGACGCCATCACCGGTGAAGTGGTTGGGCACCACGTGGGCCAGTTTGTCGAACCAGAAGTTGGAGATCGCGGTAAGGATCTTGCCCTTGTCCGGAATCGGCTGCTCGAGGATCACGTCGAAGGCCGACAGGCGATCGGTGGCGACCATCAGCATGCGCTTGTCATCGATCTCGTAGAGGTCGCGGACTTTGCCCGAATAGATCTTCTTCAGGCTCAGGGAAGGTGTGGTCATGTCGAGATAGCCCCTCGTCGCGGGAAAGTCGCGCCGCATGGCGTCATAGCAGACGCGCCACGGCTGTATGGGCGGCAGGAAAACGCCCTGCCTGTGAAAACAAAAGGCGAAACCCCATGGGGTTTCGCCTATCGCCAACCACGTGCCAGGAATGCCTAGCCGAGGTTCTCCTGGATCATGCCCAGCACCCGGCGGGCCACCTCGGCCGGCGCCACGGTGTTGATGTCCTTCTCGACGGTCACCTGCACGGTGTCGCCCACGGCGGTCAGGCGCACCTGATAGCGCTCGGCGCGCGCCTCGACGGCTTCCTTGTCTTCCGAGCCACCGAACATACGCTTGAACAGGCCCGGCTTCTCGTTATTGCGCTGCGGGCCTTCGGCCAGGTTGACGTAGTAGACGCCCAGGGTGCGGTTGATGTCGTCGACGCGCAGGTCAGCCATGCGCAGCGAGCGGCCAACGCCGGACCAGGCGCGGTCGAAGTCGGTACTCAGGTTCAGCACCGGGTTGCCGTTGCCGTCCTGCGACAGGGCTACGCGGTTCGGCGCATCGAAGTCGCGGCCGGCCAGCAACGACACTGAACCACCCTGCTCCACGCCCCGGGTCAGGCTGGCCTGCAGCTCGTCGAGCAGCGCGGCGTCGAGGGTCTTGTTGACGCTACGCTCGGTGAACGGCACGTCGCTGTTGCTACCGGCAGGACGCTGCGCGGTCACCACGAAGATCTCGCTGGTGTTGCGCTGCACACCTGGCTCGAGGCGCACGTGCACGCGGGTTTCGGTGTTGCTGTCGAGACCACCGACACGGCCGGTCAGGCGGCTCTGCATGCTGCTCGACAGGGCATCGAAACGCTGCCAGTCGGTGCTGAACTCACCGGTCTGCGGGCGCTCGTCGACGATGCGGAAGCCGCCGTCCTCGAAGAACTGCCGAGCACCTGGCCAGACTTCGGCCGGCACGCGCTGGGCGACCAGCCAGCTGGAGTCGCCGCTGTTCTGCAGGCTGAACTCGCTGACGTTGTCACTGACGGCCAGTGCCTGCGGACGCGGCACTTCGTATTCACCCTTGGCGTCGCTGTCGCGAATCTGCTGGGGAACCGGCAACAGCGGGTCGAGACGCTTGGCCTGAACATCGGCCGGCAACTGCATCGGCGCGGTCTGCCGTGCGGTCAGGTAATCACTGCCGCGGTCGCGGAAGTAGCCATTTTCACCCCAGATCCAGCCACAGCCACTGGTGCTGGTGATGATCAGAGCAAGTGCGGAAAGTCCGGCCAGTCGCTTCATGCGTCGTAATTCCTCGATTAGACCAATACACCGGACTGGCGCAGGGCCTGACGCAGCGGTTCGTGACAACGGGGGCTCAACCAGGTCAGCGGCAAGCGAATGCCGTCGGCCATCATGCCCATTTCATTCAGGGCCCATTTCACCGGAATCGGGTTGGCTTCGATGAACAGGTTTTTGTGCAGGGGCATCATACGGTCGTTGATGGCCCGGGCAATCGCCGCTTCGCCGCGCATGGCTGCCGAGCACATATCGCTCATCGCCCGCGGCGCCACGTTGGCGGTCACCGAAATATTGCCCTTGCCGCCGAGCAGGATCAGCTCGACCGCAGTCGGGTCATCACCTGAGTACAGGTGGAAGTTGGCGCTGACGCGGTCGAGGATGTCACGGGCACGCTGCAGGTCGCCGGTGGCTTCCTTGATGCCGATGATGTTGTCGACCTTGGACAGCCGCTCGACGGTTTCCGGCAGCATGTCGCAGGCGGTACGGCCCGGCACGTTGTAGAGAATCTGCGGGATGGCCACGGCTTCGGCGATATGGCGGAAGTGCAGGTACAAGCCTTCCTGGGTCGGCCGGTTGTAGTACGGGGTGACCAGCAGGCAGGCATCTGCACCGGCAGTCTTGGCGTTCTGGGTCAGCTCGACCGCTTCACGGGTGGAGTTGGCGCCAGTGCCGGCGATGACCGGGATGCGCCCGGCGACCTGATCCACCACGCGGCGGATGACTTCGATGTGCTCGTTGACATCGAGCGTCGCCGACTCGCCGGTTGTGCCGACCGCGACGATGGCGTGGGTGCCCTCTTGCAGGTGGAAATCCACCAGCTTGCTCAGGGCCTCCCAGTCGAGATTACCCTGCGCATCCATGGGCGTGACCAGTGCCACCATACTGCCCGCAATCATGCAACCGCTCCTGCCGAAAAAGAGAGCCGTAATGGTACTGGCGCCACCAGCCTTGCACAAGCGA
>JAAIGF010021527.1_pt1 | contig 54279 bp, 41 predicted proteins | sample 6487441 | NCBI WGS metagenome assembly JAAIGF01 (sample SAMN13974129, study PRJNA590717) | phyllosphere metagenome | biome: pepper field; feature: multiple bacterial spot infested pepper fields; material: pepper leaves; isolation source: leaves from pepper fields | host: Capsicum annuum ...
AATTACGAGGTCAACATCACCCGGCCCGACGATCCGCTGATGGAGGGGATCAGCGATTTTCCCTATACGTCCGAGCAATATTACATGCATGTCGACCCGTCCAACGAGGTGCTGGCAACGACGCGCTTCACCGGCGACCACGCATACTGGATCGATGGCGTCATCATGCCTGTCGTATGGAAACGCAAATACGGCAAAGGCCGCGTCTTCTATTCCGCGCTCGGCCACCAGGCCAAGGAATTCGAAGTCGTGCAGATGAAAACCATGTTCCGCCGCGGCGCGAACTGGGCTGCGCGTTGAAAATCCGGATGACCCGCAGAGGCAGCCAGAGCATTTCCAGCAAAAGTGCAAAGCGGTTTTGCGTCAGGACAATGCGTTAAACAAGAACTTAGAGCGTTTCTGTGTTTCAAGGAAACGCTGAAAGGCTCTAAAGAACTGCATTTGCGGGTTTACCAACGACATCAGCCACTTGGCTTAGCCGCTGACGGAACCGTGCTCAGATAGCAGCGTTTAAGAACATGACGATCCGACATGTTGAGATCAGGAGGCTTTACCATGAGCGACAAGAACGCCCGCGAAGCGGTTGAGGAAAGCGACGACAAGAACGTGGCCTCTACGGACAATCCGCCTGCAGGCCCCCACGCCAAGAAGCACTTGACGGATAATAGCAAAACACCCGGGGCAGGCTCCCTGCCGGATGAGCAGGATGATGAGGTCAACCCTGGCTCGGGTTGATCGGCAATCCATGTGTTTTATAAATGGCCGCTGGAGCCGTGCTCCAGCGGCCATTTTTATTGTCCGAGGACTTCCTTGATCGCAGCAGCCAAGTCCTGAAGCCCATAGGGCTTCGTAATCATCACGACGCCGTCCGGCACGTCGACGCTTTCAGCCGCGTGTCCGCTGGCCAGAATGATGCGAAGATCGTTCTTCTTCTGCTTCAGCTCTATAGCGAGTTCGCGTCCGGAAATGTCCGGCAGGCCGATATCGGTCACGAGGAGATCGATGGTTTCGGCGGAACTGAGATCGAAGGCTTCTTTGCCGGAGCCGGCTTCTATCACCACATGCCCAAGCTCGCGCAGCATCTCTGCAGTGTTCATGCGAATGAGGGCATCGTCTTCGACCAGCAGGACTTTTAAACTGTCGATGTCCCGGCGCGTCTGCACGGCTGAAGACGCGGGATGCGCAATGGCGTTCAGCCGCTGGCTGCGATTAGCCAGAACGTGGCGCACCTTGCGGGCCAGTGCTTCACGCGTATAGGGCTTGGAAAGAAGCTCCACGCCGGGGTCGAGCCTGCCACCATGGACGATGGAGTTTTCGGTGTATCCCGATGTGTAGAGCACGGCGATATCCGGCTGGCGTTCCTTGGCCCTGCGCGCCAGTTCCGTGCTCTTCATGTTGCCCGGCATTACGACATCGGTAAACAGAAGATCGATGGGCATCCCCGCCTCAACAACCACCAGCGCCGATTCCGCATTGGGCGCCTTGAGAACCTTGTAACCGAGATCGGTCAACGTCTCGACCACGGTTGCGCGCACCTCGTCATCATCCTCGGCAACGAGAATGGTTTCCGACCCGCCGACCACGGGGCCGGTATTGATGGCGATCTCGCGGTCTTCCCGTGCATGGGCGCGGGGCAGATACATCCGCACCGTCGTCCCATGTCCCACTTCCGAGTAGATCTTGACGTGCCCGCCCGACTGCTTGACAAAGCCGAAGACCATGGAAAGCCCAAGCCCCGTGCCCTTGCCTTCCGCCTTGGTGGAGAAGAAGGGTTCGAAGACCTGTTCCAGCAATTCCGGCGGAATGCCGGAACCGGTGTCGCTGACCGAGATCATGACGTATTGGCCCGGCGTTACCTCATCGTGCTTTTCGGCATAATCATCGTCAAGGAAGGCATTGCCCACCTCGATTGTCAGCTTGCCATGGCCGTTCATCGCGTCGCGAGCGTTGATGGCGAGGTTGAGTACTGCGTTCTCGACCTGCACCGGATCGGCAAGACAGTTCCAAAGCCCACCGCCGATGATGGTTTCGATATCGACCGCTTCACCTATGGAGCGGCGCAGCATGTCGTCCATATCCCGCAGGAAGCGACCCACATTGATGACTTTGGGATCGAGCGGCTGACGGCGACCGAAGGCAAGCAGCTGGCTTGCGAGCTTCGCGCCTCGGGTCACGCCCGCCATGGCGTTCACCACCCGGCGCTCCGCCCGTTCGTTACCGGAAACATCCTTTTGCAGCAGTTGCAGATTACCGGCCACGACCTGAAGCAGATTGTTGAAATCATGCGCGACACCGCCGGTCAGTTTGCCGATGGTTTCCAGCTTCTGACTCTGGCGCAGCCTTTCCTCGGAAGACCGCAGTTGTTCAGTGCGCTGAATGACCTGCTGCTCCAGACTTTCCGTCAGCTGCAACAATTCGTTTTCCGCACGGCGACGCTCAACCGCATTGCGCAGCCGCGTCGCCATATCGCGCAGGAAAGACAGATGATCGTCCGTCCAGTCCGTGACGTCGGCCTGATTGACGAAAAGCACAGCCACCAACCCGCTTCGCTCACGTAACGGAATGCTGATATTTGCCCGCGCGGAAATCGCGTCCAGCGCATCACGCTGGTCGCGTGTGCGGATGTCGGCATGTGCATCACTGACGACGACGGTTTCGCCGCGTTTGAGATTGTCGATGAAGGCGCCGTAATCGCGGAAGTGCTGCACGCCGCGCAGGCTCACAACGCCGCTTGCAGTCCAGTCATGCTCGATGAAAACCGTTTCGCGGGCCTCGTCAATCGTACCGTAACCCGCGCGCGCCACATTGAGGAATGTTCCCACGGTTCGCACCGCAGCCTTCACGATATCGCCGGGCGCCTGAAGCGCCGATATTTCCTCTTCGAAACCAAGGATCGCGGTGCGCTGCATTTCGGCGGTTTTCAGTTCGTGGACATCCGTGCATGTGCCGTGCCAGCGGGAAATCCGCCCATTGGCGTCGCGCACGGGATTGGCGCGCCCGATCACCCAGCGATAGCGCCCGGAACGGTGCCGCAGCCTGTACTCGATGTGATAAGGCTCGCCCGTTGCAAGCGAATGCCGCCAGACAGTCCAGGCGCGTTCCTGATCGTCGGGATGGAAGATATCGTTCCAGCCGACACCGTCCGTCGAGCCCGGCTCGGTGCCAGTAAAGTCGTACCAGCGCTGGTTATAGAAATCATGATAGCCATCCGGGCGCGTCGACCACACCATCTGGTCAATGGAGTTCGTCAGAGCGCGCAGCCCGCTTTCGCTGTCCCACAGCTTGCGCTCCATCTCGTGCCGTTCGTCGATATCGATGACGGAACCGATATAGCCGAGGAACGTGCCTTCCGATGAAAAGCGCGGCTCCGCTGCATCGATTGCCCAGCGGTAGACACCATCATGTCTGCGAAGACGGTATTCGAGGCGGAACGCCGCACGCTTTGCCAGCGCATCGAGAAAGATTTTCGTCGCCGCGTCCTTGTCGTCCGGGTGCGTGGCATCGAGCCAGCCGAAACCTTCCGCCTCTTCGACCGACTGACCGGTGAACTCGTACCATTTGGTGTTGAGATAGGTGCATTTGCCGCCGTCATCGACAACCCACATCATAACGGGTGCATGGTCCGCCATGTTGCGGAAGCGCGCTTCGCTTTCCTTCAGGCGCTGCTCGGCCTGCACCCGCTCCGTCGTATCGTTGACGATGCACAGGACGCCCGCCGTTTTTCCCATTTCATCCGGCACTGCCGAGTATGAAATGTCGAATGTGACCGTTTCCGGCCTGCCATACCGCTCCACATAAAAGGGCCGGTCCTTGATGAAGACGGCTTCTCCGTCATTCATGACCTGATCGAGCAGCGGCTTCAGGTCGTCCCAAAGCTCGCTCCAGTAAAGCCGCGCCGGGCGGCCGAATGCGTCCGGGTGGTTCAGGCCGATAGCGGGAGCATAAGCTTCATTGTAGAGCGCGATATAATCCGGCCCCCAGAACAGGATGATCTGATGGGGAGCAGCAACCATGCTGCCGAACGTCGTCTTGAGGGCGACAGGCCATTCTTCGGCCTTGGGGCAATCCGTGGTGGGAAGACGGTCGAGCATCTCCTGCGCCCATCTCGTCCGTTCTCCTGCCGACGACGTCATGTTTATCTCGCACCTCTAAAGTAGCATCAACGCTGCCTACCCAAGCTGCCGCACCGAGTAAAGGGGGAAATGAAGGCTAATATGAACGTGATCGCAACAGGGGCCTATTCGTCAAGCCGTCCTTACGAGGTTAACCCAAATCATCTTTGGGCTCCGAACACGTCAAGCGGTCTTGCTTTCGGCCGTCATGCCCAGAAATGTTCCGCCGATGATCATTGTCGCGCCGAAGATAGTTGGAACAGACAGAGGTTCCGAAAGAAGAATATGGGCAAGCAGAAAGCCGAACAGCGGCTCCGTGCCCATCAGCAGTGTCACGCGGGTTGGGCTCGAGCGACGCACAGCGGCGTTTTGGACATAGAATGCCGCGATGGTGCAGAAGAGCGAGAGGAAGGCGATGGCGCCCCAGAAGCGAATATCGGCATTGACAGCAAGCGAGCCTCCATCGCCCTGAAGCAGAATAAGCACCAGCGTCAGCGAGGCGACGGTCGAGGCCTGTATCGTCGTCAGTGCGGCAGAGGACATGGACCGACGCGCCATCAAACGCTTGGTCGTGACCACCATGATGGCGCGCAAAGCCGCTGCACCGAGCACGAGAAGATCGCCGAATGTAAAGCTCGCAGCGCCTCCGGTCAGAACCGCAACACCTGCACAGGACGCAAGCGCACCGGCCAAGACGCCGAACGGTGGAAGCCTTCTGGACAGACCATAATCCAAAATCGGCGTGAATACGACGCAAAGCGAGATGATCAGCGCCGTGTTGGTGGCCGATGTCAGCGAGACGCCAAAGGTTTCCGCAACGAAGATGAGGAAGAGGATGCTGCCGAGAACGGCGCCGCGGGCGATGTCTCCCCATGCGGTCGACGCAAGTTCCTTTCTGGCAACCATGGCCATCACGACGCAGCTTATCAGAAACCGGTAGAAGATGAGCACCAGCACGGGTGCGAACATCAATGCATCCTTGGCGACAGGATAGCTGGCGCCCCAGACGATGGCGATGCCCAGCACTGCGAGATCAGCCCATAGAAATAATCCCGGCTGTTTTTGTGATACAGCCGCTCCCGTCTTCATGCTTTCCAATTTTCAGTCCCCTGCTCGACGCTTCACGGGGTAATTAGAAAACATTGGTGTGAGGGAGATAGAACGAAAACGCGGTCGTCAGACCATAAGGGCTGACTGCGCATAGGCGGCGGGCGTGATGCCGACGATGCCGACAAAGTGACGCGTCATATGGCTTTGATCGGCAAAACCCGCTTCGGCGGCAGCCTGTGTTGCAGAGACGCCGTTCCGCAGCATGCCTTTGACGGCATTCACCTTTTGCAGCAGGTGGTAGGCGTGGGGCGGAAGGCCGGTCTTTCGCTTGAAAGCTTCAATCGTCTGGCGCCTGCGCAAGCCTGAAACGCCGCAGAGCTCGTCCAGCGTCACATCCTCCTCCACCCGGGCGTGCAAATAATCCAGGGCATCATCGATGCGCCCGCTGTCGGGACGTGGCTTTGCCTCTATCAATGACGGCGAGAGCGTACCTATAAGCTGGCGCAACAACCCATCCAGCGCCACATCGCGGGAGAGAGCAAGCGAGGAGGAATGCAGCACTTCATGATAACGGATGAGGCTGCTCGCCAGCGCCGCGTTATCATGGAAGGTGCGGCAAAACTCCGGCACACGCACATTGTCCGTATCGATGATGTCCGAGACAATGCGCGAGACATCATCCCGGCTCACATAGATCATGCGCTGTTTCCAGCCGGTTTCGTCACCCGCGCCGCCATAATGGACGTCTCCGGGGTTCATCGTCACCACGGTTGAGGCAGTGACCTTGTACATACCGCCCTTGCACCAGACCGAGTGCGTTCCCGCCTCGATGACGCCGATTACATATTCCTCATGCGAATGCGGCTTGAAGGACTGCTTCACATAATGGGCCGTCAACGTTTCCAGACTGGTATGCGCCGCATGCCGCCGAAGAGAAACCCGGTCAGGCTTGACGGATTGACGTGCCTTTGATGGATCGCAGACCAATGAATGTTCCAGATGATGAGTGACTGAGACCGCAGGATATTTGCCCAATGGAATAGCTGCAATAACCATTCTTTGAAATATCGGAAGATCTTAGCAGGCTTCGTGACGCGCTCTCCAATTGATCCGACCATCACTTCGCAATAGTATCGCGTCAGAAATTGCCCGAAACGAAATAATCCAACATGAACGACTACAAGGTCCTCAAGACATTTCTGCTTGCGGCGGAGAAGCGGAATTTCGCGCAGGTAGCGCGCGAACTCGATATGACACCCGCTGCCGTCACGCGCGCCATCGCAGCACTTGAGGATGATCTCGGCATCCAGCTTTTCGTGCGCACCACGCGTCAGGTTTCGCTAACGACGGATGGCGCAGTCTTTGCGGCCCAGATCCAGCCCGCAGTCGAGGCGCTGGAAAATGCAAGACGCGATGTAAAGAATGCCCATAAGGCCGATCAGGGTCGATTGCGCATCAGCGCGCCGACATGGCTGGGCACGACAGTACTTCCGCCTATTCTTGCCGGGTTTCGCGCGCTTTATCCCAGGATGAGCTTCGAAATCTCGCTGTCCGATGGTCTGGTGAACATTGTCGATGATGACTACGATCTGGCCATCCGCATATCGTCCCAGCCTTCCGACAAGTTCACGATCTGGCGCAAGATCCGCGCGGTGCCACGCATCCTCGTTGCCGCTCCCGGCAGCCGATTTACGGCGATGAAGCATCCGGGCGAACTGAACCCCGACGATTGCCTTGCCTATAGCGGCGAAAGCCGCCGAGAAAACTGGACACTCTCGGATGGCGGCTCCAGCATATCCATTGCCGCAGGCCGTGCCTTCAGCGCCAATAGCGGCGAGGTGCTTGCAGATATGGCAGCAAATGGCGCAGGCGTCGCCCTCTTACCCGGCTTCCACATCGCCGCCCATATCGGCTCAGGCCGCCTCGTCCAAGTATTTCAGGGCTGGGCACCGCCGGAACTTTGGCTGACGCTCTATTACCCACCTTATCAGACACTGCCACCCCGCATTGCCACCTTCTCCAAATTTTTCGAGGAGCAGCTTCCGGCTTACATGGTGGAGAACTGGTAGCGCTCAGAGACCAACACCTTCCACATAGTCAGGATACTCCGCGCTGATCACGTCAATGATCGACAGCGTCCCGGAAAGGTGCGTCCTCAGTGCCGCCGTTGCAGCTTCCGGCTTGCCGGATGCGATTGCTGCGACGATCGCTTCGTGGTCGGTGAGCACCGTATGCATCTTGCCGGGCATGGGCAGGTTGAGGCGGCGCAGGCGATCCAGATGCACGCTTTGCCGCCGGACGTTTGACCATAGCTGGAGGATGCCGGTCTTTTCGTAGAGCTTGCGGTGGAATTCGCGGTCGATACTATCGAAGGTGTCGTAGGTCTCCGGTCTCGCCAAAGCTTTTTGACGCGCCAAAATGTCTCCTAGCTCGGCTGCGGTCTCGGCGGGAGCCTCCTCTGTCAGGCGTCGCACGGCTTCGAGCTCTATCGAAAGCCGCAGAAACTGGGCCTGCCGGGCGTGATCGATATCGATCTTCGCCACCACCGTCGCATATTGCGGATAGACATCGACCATGCCCTCTTCCTGCAGGCGCATCAGCGCATCGCGGACAGGCGTTTGGCTGACGCCGAATTCCAGTTGAAGCGATGCGCGCGACAGGACGGTGCCGGGCACGAGCTGCACTTTCAGTATCCTGTCGCGCAGAATTTCATGCACCTGCAGAGCCACCTGTCGCGAGCGATCCAACTGCCCCCCCCTAATCATTCCACTCATGCTCACCTGCCCTGTTGCGGTTCGAAAACATTAAAACACATCTTCGGGGTTGATGCACTGATGTTTTAGTGCTTCAATGCATTTATCCGCTTTGGGAGTGAAAGCGGGCGGCGAACGAGCGCCGCACATTTCAAACGGGAGGAATCCATGAGACTGCTTCTCAGCGGCGTGACCGCTATCGCCATCGCGCTGGGCCTTGCCTGTCCGAGCCAGGCACAGGAAAAAACCAACATCTCGATCACCCGCCAGCCCGGCATCCTTTATCTCGCAAGCCACGTCATGGAGACGCAGAAGCTGATCGAGAAGGAAGCTGCGAAGGAAGGCATAGAAGGGGTGAAGGTCGAATGGCGCACCTTCTCCGGCGGCGGCGCGCAGACGGATGCGCTTCTGGCTGGCAATGTGGACGTGGTCAACACCGGCACCGGCAACCTGCTGCTGCTTTGGGATCGCACGCGCGGCAAGGTCAAAGGCATCATCACCAGTTCTGCCCAGCCGGTCATCATGGTGTCCAACGATCCGCGCATCAAATCGCTGAAGGATATTGGCCCGTCTGACAAGATCGCCGTACCGACCGTCGGCGTTTCGACGCAGGCCATTCTGCTTCAGATGGCGGCGGCCAAGATGTATGGTGACGATCAGGTCAAGAAATTCGATCCCAACACCGTGCAGCTTGGCCACCCGGATGCCGTGGCAGCCATTGCCAACCCCAATCACGAGGTCAAGAACCACTTCTCCGCACCGCCTTTCCAATATGTGGAGTTGAAGCAGCAGGGGGTGCACAAGGTAACGGACTCGCGTGAAATTCTGGGCGGTGCGCTGACCCAGGCGACGTTCTTCACCACGACGGCCTTCGCGGACGCCAATCCGAAACTGGTAAAGGCGCTGCGCACCGCGACCGAAGAAGCAATCGCCTTCATCAAGAAAGACCCCAAGTCGGCAATCGATGCCTACAAGACCGTTTCCGGCGACAAGACCAGCGTCGATGACCTGCTGGCCATGATGAAGGAGCCGGGCATGGATGAATGGCGCACAGACCCGCAGGGTACGATGAAGTTTGCCGAACACCTGCACAAGATTGGCACGCTGAAGAGCATGCCGAAGGCCTGGACGGATTACTACCTGCCCGACAGCGCCTATCTCAACGGCAACTGATCGCAGAAAACGCGCCCTATGCAGCGGCGCGTGCCGCCGCTGCTTCCTTTCTTGAGGAGTAAATCCATGATGCAGGCAAGCATTGCTACCGCCGAGCCGCTTGCGCCGGAAGCCCAGAAGACGCCGCTTCTTTCCGTTGACCGCGTGACGCTGCGCTACAAGACACCCAATCTGCTGATCACGGCCACGGAAGAAGTTAGCTTCACCGTGCGTGAATCCGACCGCTTCGTGCTGCTCGGCCCATCCGGCTGTGGCAAGTCCACGCTGTTGAAGGCGGTAGGCGGTTACATGACGCCGTCTGCCGGAACGATCCATATCAATGGCCGTCAGGTCACGCGTCCCGGCCCGGACCGCATGATGGTGTTCCAGGAATTCGACCAGCTGATGCCGTGGAAGACCGTGCTGGAAAACGTAATGTTCCCGCTACTGGTCGCTCGCAAGCTGCCGCAGGCCGAGGCCGAAAAAATCGCACGGCACTATATCGACAAGGTGAAGCTGACGCGCGCCGTGGACAGCTATCCGCATACGCTGTCGGGCGGCATGAAGCAGCGCGTGGCCATTGCGCGTGGCATGGCGATGCAGCCGGATATTCTGCTGATGGACGAGCCTTTCGCCGCTCTCGACGCACTGACACGCCGCCAGATGCAGGACGAGCTTCTGCAGCTTTGGGAAGACACGAAATTCACCGTCATCTTCGTTACCCATTCGATTGCGGAAGCGATCAAGATTTCCAACCGCATCCTGCTGCTCTCACCGCATCCGGGCCGCGTGAAGGCGGAAGTGGTGGATGTGGACAAGGTCAGCCATGAGGACGGTAGTGCCGCAGCCCTTGAGCGTGACATCCACAACCTGCTGTTCTCCAACGAACCCGGCCACAAGGAGTAGAGCCATGCTGTCCCCGAACATCATCCTCGCCTCGGAGGTGGAGAGCACCAAGCCTCACAGCAATATCAAACCCGTTGAGCAGAAGTTGAGCGCCTTCGAGATGCTCTGGGGCATCAGCGCGTTGCGCAAGACGCTGCTGATCCTAACGCTTGCCATCATCTGGCAGATCTATGCCTCCTATCTCGATAATCCTCTGCTATTCCCAACGCTGAGCGACACGCTGACGACGCTGGTGGACCGCTTTATCGATGGCACTTTGCCATCGCGCATCTGGACGACGCTGAAAATCCTGTTCATGGGTTATGCGGTCGGCACGGTGCTGGCCGCGCTCTTGACGGTTCTCGCCATCAATACCCGTATCGGTACGGATTTTCTCGAAACCATGACGGCGATGTTCAACCCGCTGCCGGCCATCTCGCTGCTGCCGCTGGCGCTGATCTGGTTCGGGCTCGGCGCATCCAGCCTCGTCTTCGTGCTGATCCACTCCGTTCTCTGGGCGGTGGCGCTCAATACACACTCAGGCTTTCTCGGCGTCTCACGCACGCTGCGCATGGTTGGCGCAAATTATGGCCTCACCGGCATTTCCTATGTGCTGCGCATCCTCGTGCCTGCCGCCTTCCCATCGATCCTGACAGGCCTGAAGATCGGCTGGGCCTTTGCATGGCGCACGCTCATTGCCGCAGAACTCGTCTTCGGCGTTTCCTCCGGTCAGGGCGGCCTTGGCTGGTTCATTTTCGAAAACCGCAACCTGCTGGATATTCCGGCTGTGTTTGCCGGTCTGTTGACCGTTATCATTATCGGCCTGATCGTTGAAAACCTCGTCTTCCAGACGATTGAGCGTCACACCATTCAGAAATGGGGCATGAAGGAATAGCGCCAGCTTTTCTTCAGGCATCCAAGAGGCAGTCCCCATGACAGAACACAAGACGACAGAACTTAAGACGACAGAACGTAAGACACCTGAAACCTTGAGAAGCGCGAGATGGTTTGCGCCGGATGACCTTCGCTCCTTCGGGCACCGCTCCCGCATGATGCAACTCGGTTATGCCGAAGAGGATTTCCGCGACAAGCCCGTCATCGGTATTCTCGATACGTGGTCGGAGCTGAACACCTGCCACTCCCATTTCAAGGAGCGGGTTCAGGATGTGAAGCGCGGCGTTAGTCAGGCGGGCGGCTTCCCGGTCCAGATGCCGTCGCTTTCGGTGGATGAGAGCTTCACCAAGCCGACGTCGATGCTCTACCGCAATATGCTGGCCATGGAGACGGAAGAAATGATCCGCTCCCACCCGCTGGACGGCGTCGTGCTGATGGGCGGTTGCGACAAGACCACACCCGGCCTCGTCATGGGCGCGATCTCGGCGGGCATTCCGATGATCTACCTTCCCGCTGGCCCCATGCTGCGCGGCAATTATGCGGGCAAGATTCTCGGTTCCGGCTCCGATGCCTGGAAATACTGGGATGAACGCCGCGCAGGCAATATTTCCGACGAGGAATGGCTCGGTGTTCAGGGCGGCATCGCCCGCTCGGCAGGCACCTGCATGACAATGGGAACCGCCAGCACCATGACGGCGATTGCCGATGCCATGGGCCTGACGCTGCCCGGCGCATCTTCGATACCTGCCGTCGATGCCAACCACCAGCGCATGTCCGCTTCCTGCGGGCGTCGCATCGTGGACATGGTGTGGGAAGATCTGACACCCGACCGCATCATCACCGATGCGGCCTGTCGCAACGCGGCAATCATTGCCATGGCAACCGGCTGCTCCACCAATGCCGTGGTTCATCTTATCGCGATGGCGCGCCGCGCAGGCGTAGACCTTACGCTGGACGATCTCGATGCGCTTGGGCGCGTGACGCCGCTGATTGCCAATGTTCGGCCATCGGGCAAGGACTATCTGATGGAAGACTTCTATTATGCGGGCGGCCTGCGCGCGCTGATGAAGCAGATGGAAGACCGTCTCGAACTTTCCGCCCTGACGGTGACGGGCAAGACGATGGGTGAAAATCTTGAGGGGGCGGAAGTCTATAATGACGATGTCATTCGTCCGCTTTCAAACCCGGTCTATCACGAGGGTTCGCTTGCCGTGCTGCGCGGCAATCTCTGCCCCAATGGCGCCGTCATCAAGCCTGCCGCCTGCGATCCGAAATATCATGTCCATCAGGGCCCGGCGCTCGTCTTCGACAGTTACCCGGAAATGAAGAAGGCCGTGGACGACGAGAACCTCGATATTACGCCTGATCATGTCATGGTGCTGCGCAATGCAGGGCCGCTGGGCGGACCGGGCTTTCCCGAATGGGGCATGCTTCCCATTCCCAAAGCGCTGATCAAAAAAGGCCATCGCGATATGCTGCGCATTTCCGATGCCCGCATGTCCGGCACCTCCTACGGCGCCTGCGTGCTGCACGTTTCCCCGGAAAGCTATGTCGGGGGACCGCTGGCACTTCTGAAGACCGGCGATATCGTGCGTCTGGACCTGCCCAACCGCAGTCTCGACATGCTGGTGGATGAGGCGGAACTGGCCCGCCGCAAGGCCGAATGGGTGGCGCCTGAGCCGCGCTTCCAGCGGGGCTACGGCTGGATGTTCTCCCGCCACGTTACGCAGGCCGATCTCGGCTGCGATTTCGATTTTCTGGAAACGGGTTTCGGCAAATCAGCCGGTGAACCGGATATTTATTGAGAGGACCATACGATGACCGATTATGTGCTGAGCGACGCGACGCGGGCGAAATACAAGAAGATTTCGACCGCTTCCATTGCGACCGCTCTCTTCAAGCGCGGCCTGCGCAACCAGTTCATTCAGGGCGTGGTGCCGGTTGCGCCGAAGTCCGAAACGATGGTGGGGCAGGCGTTCACGCTGCGCTACATTCCGGCCCGTGAAGACCGCAACCCGATCACCGTGTTCCGCAATGCGGATCATCCCCAGCGGGTTGCCATGGAAACCTGCCCGCCCGGCCACGTTCTGGTGATGGATGCCCGCAAGGATGCGCGTGCGGCAACCGCGGGTTCCATTCTGATCACGCGGCTTGCGCTGCGCGGCGCTGCGGGCGTTGTTTCCGATGGTGGCTTTCGCGATGCCGAGGGCATCGGTGCGCTCGACATGCCCGCCTATTACGCCAAGCCTTCCGCACCGACGAACCTGACCTTGCATGAAGCGCTCGATATCAACGTGCCCATTGCCTGCGGCGATGTCGCGGTCTTCCCCGGCGATGTGCTGGTTGGCGACAAGGACGGCGTCATGGTCATCCCCGCCAATCTTTCCGAAGAACTCGCCGATGAATGCACCGGCATGGAAAGTTTCGAGGACTTCGTGCTGGAGCAGGTGAAGAAGGGTGAAGCAATCATCGGCCTTTACCCCTGCACCAAGGAAGAGCACCAGAAGAATTATGAGGAATGGCGCAAAGAGACGGGCCGCTAAGCTCTGATCTAATGAGGGCCGTTACAATGACGGCCCTTATTTTTATCGCGAACTCGTTCGTTCTAAATGCGATGGGCAAGCGCAATGGATTCCGCTACCTGCGCGTGACCGGACGAAAGCTTGCTGGTGGCCACGCGGATATGGGCGCTGGGCAGAACGGAAAACTTGTTGCCGGGCACGACGGCAATGTTTCGAGCTGCCAGCGTCACCATCGCGAAAGATTCAGACTCCACCGGTACCCAGAGGCAAAGGCCGCTACCGGGCATGGTCTTCACACCCCGCTCAAGCAGTTCGCGCGCCAGTGCATCGCGCCGTTCCTGATAGGCCGCGCGAGCGCTTGCCACGATCTGCGACGTTTCTTCATCCTTGATAAGCCAGGCAACGGCAGCCTGCAAAACCCGGCTTGTCCACCCTGCACTGAAGGCGCGGTAGGATTGGATCTGCTCCACGATAGCCTTCGAGCCGGAGAGCACCGCCAATCGCAAATCCGGCCCCAGTGTCTTCGAAAAAGACAGAATGCGTATCGTTCGATCCGGGAAACGTGCTCCGAGAGACACCGGTTTTGAGACAGAAATATCGGCAATGCCGTCATCTTCGATGATCAGCGTATCGCCATCGGCCAGAACATCGCCCAGCGCCTGCATCCGCTCAGGCGTAACGGTTTGCCCCGTGACCGAATGCAGTCGGGGCTGGAAGAGGAAGGCGGCGGGCCGCTCGGCCATGGCCTGTCTCAACGAGGCGGGCAAGGGCCCCTGGCTGTCCGAAAGGATGGGTACGATTTTCACGCCGAGATCTTCGAGAATGTCCAGAAGGCGCATGGCGGTGGGATGTTCGACGGCAACGACCGATCCCGGTCGCACGAGCGCACGGATGGTGGTGTAGACGCCATTATATCCGCCATTGATCGCCAGAAAGGCCTCGGCGTCATAAGGCCAGTCGCCAGCAAGCGCATCTCGAAGTTCAGGAACGATCCGGCTGCGCTCATAGCTGTTCAGATCGCCGACCGAAGTGGCGTGCACCATCGCCTTGGCAAGCGGCGGCAGCAATGTTTGATCCGGCACTGCCATGGAAAGATCGAGAACATTGGCGCCATAATGACCGGCACTTGCCAGACGCTCTGGCTTGGCAACAAAGCGTTCCGCACAGACCCAAGTCCCGTTACGCCCACGACCGCTGACGATCTTCTGCTGGCGAAGTTCGCTCCAGGCTTCGGAAATGGTGGCGGGGCTGACCCTAAGCTCGTAAGCCAGATCACGAATGGCAGGCAGCCGCGTTCCGACCGGCAGGACACCGGCTCTCACCAGCGCACTTGTTTCCAGCGCGATACCGCGGATCGTCTTGTTGGTTATTTTTTCGGCAAGCCATCGAGCCTCGGTAATGTCGCCCACTTTTTTCTCACTTTAAATGTTCAATAACGTAATAACATTTGTACGATGTTAAGTGTACATTTATTCTTAAGACATCGAAAAAATAAACGAGTACCAAATTATGCCGTTGAAACTTCGTCTCGCACTCCGCGACTGGGACTATATGACGCCACTCGTTCTGGGAGATGTCTCGTCTCCGAAGCTTCAGATCGAGGTTGATCGCGTAGGCACTCTCATATCCAACATTGCTGAAGACGATGCACATGACGCCGCCGAAACGTCGTTCAGTCGCTATGCGCAGATGCGCCACGATGGCGACGAGAGCGTCATCGGCATGCCGAATTTTATCATGCGCGGCTTCCGCCATCGCTGCATCATCACCACCAAGGAAAGCCCGATCCGCTCGCTTGCGGATCTTGCAGGCAAAAAGATCGGCGTGACCGGCTGGCGCGATTCCGGCAATACCTGGACCCGCGCGGCATGCCGTCGCGAAGGCGTGGGCGTGGAAGACGCCATGTGGTATGCTGGCCGCCTGACGGAAGCCCATCCCATTACCGACCGTCTGGATGGGTTCGGTCGTCCGGGCCGGATCGAGGCGGCACCGGGCGAACGCCCGATGGTGGATCTGCTGAAGGATGGCGGGCTGGATGCCGTGTTCACGCCTTTCATGCCGAAGGGCTTCTTCGATCAGGACTCGCCGTTCCGCCAGGTTCTGCCGGATTACCGGGCTTCGGAAGTCGCCTATTTCAACGACGTCGGCTACGTGCCGGGCATGCATCTGATCGGTTTCAAGGCGCATATCGTGCGCGAAAATCCGTGGGTGATGGACGAGCTTAGCCAGTTGATCGACGCTTCCCAGCGCATGTGGCTGGAAAAGCGCGAAAAATACGCCGACACGACGCCATGGATGATCGATGAACTTCGCCGTTGTGCCGCGGATTTGCCGCCGAACTGGAATGTCAGCGGCTTCAAGGAGAACGAAGTCATGATCGCCGATTTCGCCAACGAGCTTCATGCTCAGGGCATCCTGCCGCGTCTGCTCACGCCCGCAGAACTGTTTCCACATCACGCCGAGGGCAACTGACGATCACATTCAGGCCTTAGCAATTCAAATCGCTGCACACAAAAAGGGGAATACCAAAATGCATTCGAAACTCATTGCTTCCGCCGCCCTCGCCGGGCTCATTCTTGCCGGACCGGCTCTTGCCGAGACGGCTGCCATTCCCAAGCAGAGCGTGAACGAGGAACTTCGCGCCCGGCTTCCGGAAAAAATCCGTTCCGAAGGAAAGATGATCTCCGTCAATAACGGATCCTTCCCTCCCTATGAAATCGTGACCGGCACCAAGATGGAAGGTGCAAGCGCCGACCTGACCGACGCGCTGGGCGAAGTGCTGGGCATCAAGATCGAGCACGCAACAGTCGGCGGCCTGCCAGCGCTTCTGGCGGGCGTCAACTCCGGTCGCTACCAGTTCGCCTTCGGGCCCGTGGGCGATTTCAAGAGCCGCGAAGAAGCCAATGATTTCGTTGACTGGGTGCAGGAATTCGTGGTCTTCGCCGTTCAGAAAGGCAACCCCAAGGGCATCTCCTCGCTCGATACATCCTGCGGCCAGCGCATCGCCGTCATGGCGGGCGGCTCGGCGGAGCGCGTGATCCAGGCACAGGCCGAAAAGTGCAAGACCGATGGCAAGGGCGCAATCGAGGTACAGTCCTACACCGACCAGCCGAGCTCTATTCTCGCGGTTCGCTCCAAGCGCGCCGATGCCTTCTTCTCGTCTCAGGCGCCGCTGACCTATTTCGTCTCCCAGGCCAATGGCCAGCTGGAACTGACCGGCGTTGGCCAGAAGAACGGCTTTGACGACCTCTATCAGGGCGCTGTCGTCCCGAAGGGTTCGGAACTCGGTCCGGTTCTTCTCGATGCCATCAAGGTGCTGATGGACAACGGAACCTATGCGACCATCATGAAAAAATGGGGCCTTGAAAACAACATCCTCAAGCAGCCCGGCATCAACCTTGGGGGCCAGTTGCCAAAATGACGAGCTCTGTAGACATGAAAGTGCCGCCTTCGGGTGGCACTGATCTGCGGGATGTGGCGACAGCCCACACCCCGTTCCGAACGGGCAGGCTCGTGCTTTGGGTCGTGATAGCGCTCGTCGTCGTCAACTTCGCCTGGATCGTTGCCAACAACGAAAACTTCGGTTGGCCGGTCGTTGCGCAGTATTTCTTCGATCCGGTCGTCATCAGCGGACTTTACGTCAGCCTTGGCCTGACAGTCGTCGCCATGATCCTCGGCGTCATCTTCGGTCTGATCATCGCTATTGCCAGAATGTCGAATGACGGGTTGGCCAGTTCTTTCGCATCACTGTTCATCTGGTTCTTCCGCGGCACGCCTCTGCTGGTCCAGCTGATATTCTGGTACAACATGTCCACCCTGTTTCCGCAGATTTCGCTCGCCATCCCCTTCGGGCCGACGCTTGCGAGCTGGGATACGAACTCCGTCATCACACCGATGACCGCTGCAATCGTTGGCCTGGCGCTGAACGAGGCGGCCTATATGGCGGAAATCATTCGCGGAGGGCTTCTTTCGGTAGACCGTGGACAGGCGGAAACGGCTGAAGCCTTCGGCATGACCAAGGCGCGCGCTTTGTGGCGTATCATCATTCCGCAGGCCATGCGCTCCATCGTTCCGCCAACGGGCAACCAGCTGATAAGCATGATCAAGGCAACCTCGCTCGTCAGCGTGATTGCGATGGCCGATCTGCTGTATTCGGTCCAGTCGATCTACAACAGAACATTCGAAATCATTCCAATGCTTTTGGTCGCGGTAATTTGGTACCTGCTCATCACCTCCATCCTCAATGTGGGTCAGAACTACATCGAGGCCTATTATGGCCGCAGTGACCGCCGCAATGCAGGTGTTGCAAAGCCCGCTCTGGAAGAGGAGGCAAGCCATTGACCGCAGTTGCAAACACGAAGCCTCTCGTCGAGGCGCGCAACGTTCACAAATCCTTCGATCAGCTCGAAGTTCTGAAGGGCATCGATCTGGATGTGATGCCGGGAGAGGTCGTGGTCATTCTCGGCCCCTCGGGTTCCGGAAAGTCCACCTTCCTACGCTGCATCAACCATCTGGAGACAATCCAGCAGGGATCGATTGCCGTGGATGGCGAACAGATCGGCTACCGGGTGAAGAACAACCGGCTGGAAAAGCTGTCCTCCAACGGCATTGCGCGCCAGCGCCGCAAGATCGGCATGGTGTTCCAGCAGTTCAACCTCTACCCGCATATGACGGTGCTGCAAAACATCATCGAAGCCCCGGTCGGCGTTCATGGCGAGAGCCGCAAGGACGCGACCGAAAATGCCATGCGTCTGCTGGAACGGGTGGGCCTGTCGGAAAAGGCCGCCTCCTATCCGCGCCAGCTTTCCGGCGGGCAGCAGCAGCGTGTCGCAATCGCACGTGCTCTCGCCATCAAGCCGAAACTCATGCTGTTCGATGAGCCGACTTCCGCACTCGACCCCGAACTCGTCGGCGAAGTTCTCGCCACGATGAAGGATCTCGCGCGACAGGGCCTGACCATGATCGTCGTGACGCACGAAATCGGCTTTGCCAAAGAAGCGGCAGACCGGGTGGTCTTCATGGATGGCGGTCACATCGTTGAGATGGGCAAGCCGGAGGAGGTCATCGGCAACCCGCAACACCCGCGCACACAGGCATTCCTCTCGCGCTTCCTGTAAGTGATACGCTTTCTCCCCAACTTGGCGCCAGCCTCAAAGGCTGGCGTCCTTTTCAAGATCTTGGTGGACCCCATGCTGAACGACAATCAATATGCCCGCGTTTCCGATTTCGAGCCCATGGAAGCCGAACTGAAGGCGACGCGTCAATATCTGCACGCCAATCCAGAGCTTTCGCAGGAAGAGGTGGAAACCGCCCGCTATGTGGCGGAGAAGCTGGAAGCCTGGGGCTATGAGGTTACCCGCAATGTCGGCGGTCACGGCGTCGTGGCCCGTTTGAAGAACGGTACGGGAACCAAAAGCATCGGTATTCGCGCCGATATGGATGCACTCCCTATCCTTGAAGAGACGGGGCTGCCTTATGCCAGCAACACGCCCGGCAAGATGCATGCCTGCGGCCATGACGGGCACACGACGGTTCTCTTGGGTGCTGCCGAATATCTGGCCCGAACCCGCCGTTTCGACGGCACGGTCACCCTGATTTTCCAGCCTGCGGAAGAAGGCGGCAAGCCGAGTGGCGCGCAGGCCATGATCGAAGACGGACTGTTCGAGCGCTTCCCGATCGACGCGATCTTCGGTCTGCACAACCACCCCGGCGCGCCGGAAGGTACGCTTTTGACCCGCTCCGGGCCGATGATGGCATCGTCCGACACGGTCAAAATCACCATTAAAGGCAAGGGCGGCCATGCCTCGCGTCCGCATCTCACCATCGATCCCATCGTGGTTGCCTGCAACCTCGTCGTCTCACTCCAGACGGTCGTCTCGCGCAATATCGATCCAACGCAGACCGCCGTCGTGACCGTCGGCACCATCCATGCGGGTGAAGCGGTCAACGTCATTCCGGAATATGCAAAACTGGCGCTTAGCGTGCGCTGCTTCGAGCCCAAGGTCCGCGACCTTCTGCAACGCCGCATCACCAAGCTCGCACAGTCCATGGCGGAAGCCTATGACGCGACAATCGAACTCGAATACGAGCACGGCTATCCGGTGGTCGCCAATTCGGAAGCCGAGACGGCGTTCGCACGCCTCGTGGCGGAAGAGTTGATCGGCAGCGACAAGGTAGCTACCTGCCCGCTCATCCCCGGCAGCGAGGATTTCTCCTACTTCCTCGAACACAAACCCGGCAGCTTCCTGCGCCTCGGCAACGGCATGACCTCCGCCATCCTCCACAGTCCCAAATACGACTTCGCCGACGACAGCCTGACAGTCGGCGCTGCCATGTGGGCGCGACTGGCGGAGCGTTTTCTTTCGGAGTGATGCGGCGCGTCAGAAAAGGCGGAGCTTGACCCTCCTCATCTCAATAAAGACCGCCAAATTCGGGCGGTCTTTTTTTGGCGCGATGTACTCGAAGAGCAAGCACATTATTCTTCCGCCATTCCCCGGTGAAGCGGCGACAGGTCCGTGGTCGGCTATCCACGCGCTCTGATCTGCGCGTTGACAAAGCGTCCCGATTGGGACCAAAGTCGCGCCGATCATTGCGTTCTGGGGGAGAGACCGATGTCCGTCCGCGCCGTTTTTCACGCACTTGCCATCATGCTTTCAACGCTGTCTGCTTCCCCGCTTATGGCGCAGGATGCGACGCGGAAGGTTGTGACGACGCAGAATGGGGATTATTTCGGGTTCGATCTGCGCACCGAACAAAACGTTTCGCAACCGCAATGCGAGACCATCTGCATCAACGACAAGGCGTGCAAGGCCTTCACCTATAATCCGAAGGTGAAGTGGTGCTTTCTGAAGTCGGACTATAATCAGCTCAACGCCTTCCCTGGAGCTGTCGCTGGCAAGATCGTGCAAGTGGCGAGCGCCAACGAGCAGGATCTCGGCGCGCCGCAGCGGCTTTCCTTTGTCGATGACAGCCTGTACCAGCAGGCGCGGAAACTGAAGGCGGGCTTGCCTGAAGCGGACGAGACGCAAGGTGCGGATGCGCTGCTTTCTGCCGCCCGCCAGCAGGCAGGCACCGACATTCCTCAAGCGGTCGAAAATTATAAGGCAGCGCTTTCGCTCAACCCCGATGACGGTGCGCTGTGGGGAGAGCTTTCCTCGGTCGAAGCCAGCATCAAGGACAATTACCAGATATTGGGCGAAGCCCCGGCAGCGGCGCTGAATGCCTATCAGCTGAGCCGGACGCAGACACAGCGAACGCAGGCTCTTAACCGGCTGGCGGAAGCCTTTGCCAAAAGCCAGAGCTACCGTGCTGCGTTGAACGCCTATAAGGCAAGTCTTGCCCTGTCCGACGTGCCTGCGACGAGAACCGTCTATAACGACCTGCGCACGCGCCAGGGCTTCCGTGTCACCAACAACACTGTCGATACCGACAGTGTTGCGCCTCGCGCCTGCATTCAGTTCTCCGAACCGCTTGTCAAGAACGGTGTCGACTACTCTTCCTTCGTGACCCTGGATGGCGCAGCGCCTAAAGCCCTTGAAGCCAAAGGCAGCGAAATTTGCGTGGAAGGCCTGACGCATGGACAGCGATACAAGATCGCGCTGCGCGCCGGGTTGCCTTCCTCCGTGGAAGAGCCGCTGGAAAAACAGGTCGATCTGGATATCTATCTGCGCGATAGATCGGGCTCGGTGCGCTTTACCGGCGATAATTTCGTGCTGCCCGGCACGGCACGGCGCGGCATTCCGCTCGTCTCCGTCAATGTCGAACGGGCCGACCTGAAGCTTTATCGCGTCGGGGATCGCAACATCACCTCGCTTCTGGCGAATTCGCAGTTCCTGACCCAGATGGACGGCTATAGTGCCGAGAAGATCGAAACCGAGCTTGGCGAACTCGTCTGGCAGGGCGGCATCGATATTCAGAGTGAATTGAACAAGGATGTCGTGACCAGTTTCCCGGTGGACGAGGCTCTGCCGGACCGCAAGCCCGGCATCTATGTTCTGACCGCGGTTCCGCCCGGCACGCCGCCGGAAAACTGGGATTCGCGCGCAACGCAATGGTTCCTCGTCTCCGACACCGGCATCACCACCTATGCCGGAACGGATGGTCTGAACGTCTTCGTGCGGGCGCTGAGCACGGCAGCACCGCTGAAAGGCGTTTCGCTGCAACTGTTGGCAAAAAACAATGAGGTTCTGGGCTCAGCCACGACGGATGGCGAAGGCCGCGCAACGTTTTCCGCAGGCCTGATGCGGGGATCGGCTGGCCAGGCGCCTGCCATCATCACCGCCCGCAATGGCGAGAAGGACTATGTTTTCCTCGACATGACGCGGGCCGGGTTCGATCTTTCCGACCGCGGTGTGACCGGACGCGCGGCACCGGGCGCAATCGACGTCTTCAGCTGGACTGAGCGCGGCATTTACCGCGCGGGCGAAACGGTTCACGCCGCCGCCCTGTCACGGGATATCGAAGGCAACGCCATCGAGAACCTGCCTCTGACCTTCACCTTCTCGCGCCCGGACGGCGTCGAGGATCGCCGTTTCGTCAGCGATGGCAAGGCGCTTGGCGGCCATGCCATCGATCTTCCGCTTCAGGAAAACGCCATGCGCGGCACCTGGACGATGCGGATCTATACCGACCCGAAGGGCAACGCGATCAGCGAGAAATCCTTCCTTGTCGATGATTTCGTGCCGGACCGCACCGAGTTCGATCTGACGAGCGCATCGAAGGAGATCGATCCGGCAGGCGATACGCAAATCGATGTGGACGGTCGCTATCTCTATGGCGCACCGGCAGCGGGGCTTGAACTGGAAGGCGAAATCGCGCTGAAACCGACGCGCACCAACCCTGCTTTCGAAGGCTATGTCTTCGGTCTTGCGGATGAGGAAACGGAAGAGGAAAGCCGTACGACGCTGGACGCGCTTCCGGCACTGGATGAGAACGGCAAGGCCAGCTTCCCGGTAGAACTCGGCGACCTTCCCTCCACCACCCAGTTCCTTTCCGCCGACATTACCGTGCGTATGCGCGAAGCGGGCGGGCGTGCGGTGGAGCGATCGCTGACATTGCCGATCAAATCCGAAAGCAGCATGATCGGCATCAAGCCGCAGTTTTCCGGTGATCTCGCCGAAAACTCCATCGGTCGCTTCCACATCATCGGTCTTGCGCCGGATGGAACCAGACAGGCGATGAACGGCCTCATCTGGAAGCTGATCAAGGTGGAGCGCAATTACCAATGGTATCGTCAGGGCAATTCCTGGCGATACGAGCCGGTAGAACATACAAAACAGGTGGAAACCGGCACGCTGTCCGTTACCCCCGATGGGGCTGAGATTTCCGTACCCGTGAGCTGGGGCCGATACCGGCTGGAGGTGGAAGCACCACAGAACGAGGGCGCGATATCGAGCGCGGAGTTCGATGCGGGCTGGTTCGTGACCGCAAGCTCCACCGAGACGCCGGATGCGCTGGAAATTGCACTCGACAAGCAGAGTTACAAGGTGGGAGACACCGCCAAGCTCCAGGTCACCTCCCGTTTTGCCGGGCAGCTGATGGTCGCCGCTGGCTCCGAGAAGCTTATTTCAGTCCAGAATGTCGAGATTGGCGACAAGGGCGGCGAGGTCAAAATTCCGGTAACGGAAGAATGGGGCGCTGGCTCTTATGTAACGGCCACCCTGTTCCGCCCCGGCGATGCGCAGGAAAGCCGCATGCCCATGCGCGCCATCGGCGTGAAATGGCTTGCTGTCGACCCCGGCGAGCGCAAGCTTTCGGTTTCGCTAGATCTACCAAAGCAGACGCTTCCACGGCAGAAGCTCGATATTCCGTTGCAGGTGGCTGGTGCTGGCGCGGGTGAAAAGGCCTATGTCACTGTTGCCGCCGTCGATGTCGGCATTCTCAACCTCACCCGTTATGAGCCGCCGAAACCTGACGAATGGTATTTCGGCCAGCGCAGGCTTGGGCTCGAAATCCGCGATCTTTACGGACGTCTCATCGATGGTTCCCTCGGCGCGACCGGGCGCTTGAGAACCGGTGGCGATGGCGGGCAGGTTGCTCTTCAGGGCAGCCCGCCGAAGGAAAAGCTGGTCGCATTCTTCGCCGGACCGGTGGAGCTGGATGCGCAGGGAAAGGCGACGATCAGCTTCGATATTCCGCAGTTCAACGGCACCGCACGGATTATGGCTGTTGCCTGGACGAAAACCGGCATCGGCCACGCGGTTTCCGACGTCATCATCCGCGATCCCGTCGTCGTTACCGCCAGCGCGCCGAAATTCCTGAGCCCTAGCGATATCTCGCAACTCAGGCTGGACATTGCCAACACGGATGGCGAAGCCGGTGATTATAAGATCGACGTGACCAGCAACATGGCGGTAACGGTCGATCAAGGCGAATTTTCACAGGTTACCAAGCTCGAAAAGGGCGGCAAGGCATCCTTCACCGTGCCGCTGACCGGCGAGTTTCCGGGCGATAGCCAGATATCGATCAAGGTCAGCAATGCAAGCGGAATTTCGCTGGAGCAGGCCGTGATCATTCCCGTTCGCCCTTCCGTTCTGCCTGTAACGACGCGTCGTAACATCAAGATTGCGCCCAATAGCAGCCTGACGGTGGACGGCAATCTGCTGGCGGAAAGCATGCTTGTCGGCTCTTCCGTTGCGGTCAACGTTACCCGCTCTCCGGCCTTCGATATTCCAGCGCTGATGATGATGCTGGACAAATATCCCTATGGCTGCGCCGAGCAAACCACCAGCCGGGCGCTTCCGCTGCTTTACGCATCAGAATTGATGAAGGAGAGCGGTGGCGCTGACGATCCCGATATTCGCAAACGCGTTCAGGATGCAATCTACCGCGTGCTGTCCTTCCAATCCAGCGCCGGTGGTTTCGGCCTCTGGTCTCCGGGTGAAGGCGATTTGTGGCTGGACGCCTATATTACCGACTTCCTGACGCGTGCCCGCGAACAATCCTACGATGTGCCGGAAAACGCCATGGTGCAGGCCCTGACCAACCTGCAAAACGGTCTTGCCTATGACACCAATGTCAAGGATCGCGGCAACGAGATTGCCTATTCGCTCTACGTTCTGGCGCGCAACCGCAAGGCCGCAATCAACGATCTGCGTTACTACGCCGACACGGCGCTGACCGACTTTCCGACACCGCTTGCAAAGGCGCAGGTCGCTGCGGCACTTTCGCTTTATGGCGATGCGGCGCGTGCGAAATCCGCCTTCGGCGCATCGCTCAGCATGGCATCGGCCACGACACGCGTCACGCTGGCGCGGGCCGATTACGGGTCCGTGCTTCGCGATGGTGCGGCCTCTCTGGCGCTTGCTGCGGAAAGCCGCCCGGTTCCGGCTGTCGTGCCGCAACTGGCGGGCGCTGTTTCCAAAGCCTGGGAGGCCAAGCCGTATACCAGCACGCAGGAACAGGCGTGGATGCTTCTTGCCGCCCGTGCACTGAAGGGTGAGGACAAGGATATCCGGCTGGATGTGAACGGCGCGCTGCAACAGGGCGGCTATGCCAAGCGCATGAGCGGCGATGAGCTGCTTCAATCTCCCGTCAGGATCACCAATGCGTCGACAGATCCGGTAACCGCTGTCGTGACGACGGTGGCCCCGCCTTCCAAGCCGCTGCCAGCAGGCGGCGAGGGTTTCACAATCGAGAAAACCTATTATTCGCTGGATGGCGAGGAGGTGAATGTGAGCGATGTGGAGCAGAACCAGCGCTATGTCGTGGTGCTGAAAGCCGTTCCGCAAAACGACTGGCAGGCGCGCATTCTCGTCACCGATCTTCTGCCTGCCGGTTTCGAAATCGACAATCCGAGCCTCGTCAACAGTGCGGAACTGGCGAATTTCGATTGGCTGCCGGAAACGGAGGCGGCTCACACGGAATTCCGTTACGACCGCTTCGTTGCGGCCTTCGACCGCACAGCCGGTGACAGTTCGGAAATCGCGCTCGCCTATGTCGTGCGCGCTGTCACGCCCGGCACCTATGACAACCCGGCGGCAACGGTGGAAGACATGTACCGTCCGCAACTGTCGGCCCGCACCGCAACCAGCCGCATGGAGGTGCGCGCAGCGCAGCAATGAATGGTTGGCGCAGCTTCTTCCTTGGCTTTACGATGGCGGCCTGCCTGACCGGGATCGCCATCTATGGTCTGAATTATCTCGACCGCACCTATCCGCCGCCACTCGACACGGCACGGCTCGTTTCTCAGGAAGTAGTAGATGCGGACGGCAATCTGCTGCGCGCCTTCGCCACACCGGATGGGCGCTGGCGGCTGAAGACAGGTGCTGCCGATATCGATCCGCAATTCATCAGGATGCTGATCGCCTATGAGGATCAGCGCTTCTATGACCATCATGGCATCGATATCCGAGCGTTGGGTCGCTCCGCCTGGCAATTGCTGATCAATGGCCGCATTGTTTCCGGCGCCTCGACGCTCTCCATGCAGGTTGCGCGATTGATTGAGCCGCGCGCGGACCGTTCCTTCAGCGCAAAATTTCGCCAGATGCTGCGCGCAGTGCAGATCGAGCGCAGGCTGAGCAAGGCAGATATTCTCGATCTTTATCTCAACATCGCCCCCTATGGCGGCAATATCGAGGGCGTGCGAGCAGCAAGCCTTGCATGGTTCGGCAAGGAGCCGCGCAGGTTGGACACGGCGCAGGCGGCCCTTCTGGTATCCTTGCCCCAACTGCCGGAAAAACGCCGCCCTGATCGTTTTCCGCAGGCGGCAAAAGAGGCGCGGGAGCGTGTTTTGCAGCGACTTGCGGTTTCCCGCGTCGTGGGGGAAGGCGAAACCGCGCGCGCTGCAACCGCCGCCGTTTCTTCCCAGCGTCTGGAGCTTCCGGCCTATGCGCCGCATCTTGCCGAAGCCGCGCGGGCGAAATTTCCTCGCCAGCACATCATCGGCTCTACGCTTCGACGCAGTATTCAAAGTGAGCTTGAGACACTGGCGCGAGACGCTGCTACAAAGATCGGCGAAAAGGTTTCGGTTGCCATCGTTATGGCGGATAGCAGCACCGGAGATATCCTCGCCGATGTCGGCTCACCGGATTTTCTCGATACGTCGAGGCGCGGCTGGGTGGAGATGAGCCGTGCGATCCGGTCTCCCGGTTCCACGCTGAAGCCATTCATCTACGGCCTTGCCATCGAGAACGGTCTCGTTGCACAGGAAACGATCATCGAGGATCGTCCTGCGGATTTCTCCGGCTATCGACCGCGCAATTTCGATATGCAGTACCAAGGCGATGTCAGCATCAGGCAGGCTCTGCAGCTTTCCCTCAACGTACCAGCGGTAAAGCTGCTGGATGCGGTAAGCCCGGCTGCACTGATGGTGCGCTTCCGGCGCGCAGGCGTAAACCTCTCTCTTCCAAAGGCCGAACCGCCGGGTCTGGCAATTGCGCTTGGCGGCGCCGGGCTTTCCCTTGTCGATCTCGTGCAGCTCTATGCCAGCCTCGCCAATCAGGGCCAGCCGGTAAGGCTGGGCGATGGCGTGAGGGGCAAGCCGGAGGTTCTGGATGTGGACCCGATTTTTTCTAGAAATGCTGTCTGGAACATCACCGATATCCTCTCCGGCGTTCTGCCGCCGCTCGGCATGAAGCAGCGCGGTATCGCTTACAAGACCGGCACCAGCTATGGCTACCGCGATGCCTGGTCCGTCGGTTTCGATGGTCGTTACGTGATTGGCGTGTGGGTTGGACGCGCCGATAATGGCGCCGTTCCGGGTATCGCAGGCTATGCCACTGCCGCACCCATTCTCTTCGATGCCTTTGCGAAATCCGGCGTCGCCATCGCGCCCTTCGCTCCTGCACCAAGCGGCATGGCGAGGCTGAACTACGCGGACCTTCCCGCCAACCAGCGTCGTTTCACCACCACATCCAGCGGCCTGCTCACCGCCTCAAAACGAGAATCCTCACCCCTTATCGTCTACCCGCCCGAAGGCGCGCGTGTTGAGCTATCGGATCAGAACGGCGATATCTCGCCACTTGTACTGAAACTGCAGGGTGGCCGCGCGCCGTTTCGCTGGCTGGCCAATGGCAAACCCCTCCCCGACCTCACCCGCCGCCGCAGCAACGAGTGGACACCGGAAGGCCAGGGCTTTTCCACGCTCACCGTCATCGACGCCGATGGCCGCGCCTCGAGCGTCCGCATCTTCGTGCAGTGAGTACGATTCTTTTTTGTGAGAGGGTGCGCTTTGGAGCGTTTCTTTGTTGAGGGGTTAGTTCCGGTACAGAGCGGAATGACCTGTAGGCGCCCTGCTGTTTTCGCAATTAAACCCTCTTGGCTTTTGGTGCCAGAAAGCCTTGATCCGCATGGGCCGATGGCTGTTCCATACAGGCTTTAGCTTATTTGGAACCCAAGTGTTCGTCGGCTTTGCGCCAATTGCGGTCACAGCTCATTTAATGATCCGTAATTCCTCCTCCTCGGCACAAAGGTCGGTCAAGAATTCTATGAACTGGCGCACCCGTGAAGGCATACGACGCCTAGAAGCAGTCACCGCGAAAATTGGTAAAGGCAGCGGCGCGTGTTCGTTGAGAATGCGGACAACCTCGCCGGAGGCCAAGACATCTGTAAACAACCAACTCGCGTGATGGGCAATGCCCAGACCGGAAAGGACTGCACCGCGGACATGTTCCGCGTCGTTTGTACGAAACGCGCCCCCGCCGTCTAAAGTGATCTGCCGACCGCAGGCTGTAAAATCCCAACCGACGACATTGCCGTGGTGGACATAGCCAATACGTTGGTGCGATTGTAAGTCGTCAAGCGTTTGCGGCCGTCCGTGCCGTGCGAGATAGCTTGCTGATGCCAAGGTGATCAGTCGCATATCGCCGATACGTTGAGCAACCAAGCCTGAATCTGACAGTTGACCTATTCGGATCGCGACATCGATTCCTTCCTCCACAAGATCAACGTGCCGGCCCGAGACTTCCATTTCGACTGCCACGTCTGGAAAGCGATCCTTGAAGGCAAGGAGCCGCGGGATAACATACATCCTCCCAAAGGCCGGCGAGAGGGTCACCCTGACTAGACCCGAGGGTGACAACTGCCTGTCCAGAACCTTTTCCTCGACTGAATCGATATCCTCTAGGATACGGAACGTGGCCTCATAATATTCCTGGCCAGCGAGCGTGACGGCGAGCGTTCGAGAATTCCTAGAAAGGAGCTGCGTTCCAAGACGTGCTTCGAGTGCCGCAAGCTGTTTACTGATAGTCGGCTGGCTCAAGTTTAGGTCTCTCGCTGCCTGTGAAAAGCTTCCACTTTCGACGACGCGTACAAAAGCGCGCATTGAATCGAGCTTGTCCATCTCAGCTCCCCTTATTCCAGCGATATATTCCTATATGGAATTGATACTATGCCAATTTACGAAATTCAATTCCGTTTGAGAATGTGGCAAACCTTACTTGCAAGACTTTTGAGGGTCTTCGAGGCAAAGGAAAAATTTATGACAATTAAAATTTATGGGGACCCCGGATCAGGTAGCTTACGGCGGGTTACCACGGCGGCCCAAGTCATGGGTATCGAAATCGAACACGTCATGGTCGATTTGTTTAAAGGCGAGAGCCAGACGGCTGAATTTAAATCAAACTTCAATCCGCACGGCCTGACACCTGTTCTTGTCGACGGTGAAGTCATTCTCTACGAAGCAGCCGCCATTAATCTTTATCTCGCGAATAAGGCAAATTCGTCATTGGTTGGAACGACCTCGGAAGAACGTTTTGAGGTACTTCAGTGGATGTTCTGGTCGGGCGAGCAATGGCGCGTCTTTGCAACAGCGTTGTTCGACGAGCGAGTGGGCAAGACGGTCATGGGGCTGCAAAAGAATGAAACCATCATCGAGTTTGCTGAGGGCAAGCTTCGTGTCGCAGCGAAAGTGCTTGATCAGCACCTAGAAGGCCGCAAATTCATCGTTGGCCAGACACTTACGCTTGCCGATATCGACATTGCAGGTCCGTTTTCTCAGATTGATCGTTCGAGGCCTCCGCTTCGGGAGTTTCCCAATCTTATGGCGTGGCACGACAACCTTCTGCAGTCGGTTCCTGCTTGGGCCGAAACAAAGCGCGTGGTTGATCACCGCATTGACAGCTTCCTGTCGAGTGTCGGCGTAACGCTTTGAACATCTCTCGTTCTTAGTTGAGGTGGCAGACCTTGTGTTTGCCATTTCCTCTTACGCGAGCGGTGATGAATCCAAAATAACCGTTTCGGGCCAACAACAGAGATTGCTGATTTATGAAACCGAGAGTCCGTCAGCACGACTCCGTTTATCGGACAAGAGTAGTAACAATGACCGCTTTTGGCAGATACCGTTGAAAAAGGCGCATACTGATCTTGCTCCGACGCTTTCGTCGGCGGGACATGCCGAGATGTATTTCCCTTCACGCCGGTTTTGGCGTTGTCGACGGGATCAGTTTTGCGAGTTTCCGGAGGTTTTGGGCTGCGGCAGCGAGGTGGAACTCATCACGCGCTCCGTTCGGTCCACGTAATCGCAGGCGATCCAGTCTGAGGATGCGTTTGAGGTGAGCAAAAAGCATCTCTACCTTTTTCTTCTGATGCCTCGACGTAACATAGGCTTCGGTCTTGGCGATATCGCGCGCCATGTCGCGAGCGCTCTCATGGATGGAGCGTGGTATCTTGCGCGCCGGGGTGTTTGGGCAGCATCGAGGTTTTAGGGCACAGGCATCGCAGTCGAGTTTGCTGGCGCGATAACGTACCATGCCATCTTCATCCACGAGTGGACGTTCGCTTTTGTAGGTAATCTGCCGAGAGCGTAACTCCTTGCCGCCAGGGCAGGTATAGAGATCACGCTTGTGGTCGTAAGCAAAGTCGGCACGCTCGAATGTACCATCACGCCGCTCGGACTTGTCGAAGACCGGAATATGCGGCTCTATCCCGCGCTCGTGGACGAGCCAGCCTAACATCTCTGCCGAACCATAGGCGGTGTCAGCGGCCAACCGTTCCGGATAGAGACCGAAGCTATCCTGAGTACGGTCAATCATGGTGCGTGCCGCGCCGACCTCCGCCTGCCGGATCGCGCGGCTTGCCTCAACATCAACGATGACGGCATTGTCCAAATCGATCAAATAGTTGGTAGCATAAGCAAAGAAGGCGTGGCCTTTCATCGCTCCGGTCCATTGAGCCGCTGGGTCCGACCTCGATACGAACTTCGGCTTTGCTTCGCTGGCTGCACCCCAGGCCGCGTCTTCCAGCGTGTCGAGATATTCCTGAACCGAGCGGCGGGTCTCGGCCATGGCTTTCCAGTCGACCGCTTCCGATCCTTTCACTGACCGTTGCTTGTTCGCATCCGCCTTGATCAGGCTCGCATCGACGGCAAAGCCTTCGCCGCCGACAAGGCCTTCTTCAATGCAGCGCCTCACTGTCGTCTCGAACAGTTCGCGCAGCAGATCGCTATCCCGAAAACGACCATGCCGGTTCTTGGAGAAAGTCGAGTGATCCGGGACATCGCCTTCGAGGCCTAGCCTGCAGAACCAGCGATAGGCGAGGTTCAGATGCACTTCCTCACACAGTCGACGCTCCGAACGGATGCCGAAGCAGTAACCAACGATCAGCATGCGGATCATCAGCTCCGGATCAATCGAGGGCCGCCCGATCTCGCTGTAGAAAGGGCGCAAGTGAGACCTAAGACCAGACAGATCTACGAAGCGGTCGATAGACCGCAGAAGATGGCTCGCTGGGACGTGACGCTCCATGCTGAACCCGTAAAACGGCGCTTCCTGCGCTACCATCCGCTCTCCCATCATCGGCACATCCTCTTAAATTCGTAGAAGGAGTGAATCAGAACTTCGCACCGACAGCAACGCCGACTTTTTCAACGGTATCGGCCAATAGCGGACGTGGCTAGTTAGAATGTCATTTCGCCCCCCAGCCTGAAACGACCCCTAAAATGGGAACTATCTGCCGCTGTAGCTCCCGCAAGGACACAGGCGACTGGCAACAGGAAAACCCCAGATACGCACGAGCCTGATCGCTTATGGCGGAAAGTTGACCAGCCAACCTGGCATCGCTGCGCGATGTGAAGCGGCTAGCGCGACGGATGATTTAAGGTCTTGCGGATTCGCGGGAGGGTTGGTTGGAACGGGCCGTAATTCTAAAGAGACATCGCTTTAGCACGTTGGCCTGCGCATGCGCTTCAGGACATCGATTTCGCTTTCCATGACCTGCGCCATCCGGCACGGCAACTCAATCTCAAAAAGATGGTGTTTTTGCGGGAAAGAGCTTGTTCTTGACCCGGTAAGCAAGCGCGACTGGTACCGGGAAAGGGCGGCGCAGGAAGGCGACTTTGCGGACGTAATTGTCCACGCGCCATGTGGCCCATGTCCCTGCCTTGAAATAAGCCACATCACCAGCGCGCAGCACGTGTATCGAACCATCATCCGCCGTTACATGAACGTCGCCTTCAAGTATGTTGACGGTCTCGTCCCAGGCGAAGAACCAGCGGAATGTGCCCGCCGTGCAATCCCACAGCGCCGTGTAAGACGCTCGGTCGCCGCTGCGCGAATGATCGGCCATGCGGGCTTGCGGCTCACCGGAAATGATCCAGTCTGGATTGATGGGTGCAGGCTGCATATCCAGCCCGGCAGCGGCTGCGGAGACCACAGAACCGGCTCTGTTCTTCGAGCCGTAAACCGGCATCAACGGAACGGTGCGCGCTGCCATAGCAACCGCGCTCGCGATCATCATTTTCACAACCATTGTTAGACCCCACCTCGATCAATGCCTTTATACCATCGGAGGCTAAGAAAAATCTTCAGAAATTATATCAAATTCTATGTATGTTTGAAACTGTACAGCGGTCCTTTCTCGGAACAGGAGCACTCAGGTTGTAAACCAGCCGATATCCCAGATATCGACCATCAGAAAAATCCAGCGCCAGACTGTGCTGCCTCACGTCAGAAACCAGTGCGCCAAAGGCCACTCTCTGATCCTCCAGTTTCTCTCACTCTTAGTCGCGCATAGACAACAAAATCGGAGCCGCTCCAAACGTATAAGCAGTTTATGAAAGCCTAATTCACACCCCTGATCGTGCCGAAGTCGCCTAAAACGGTCGCAGGAATAGGGTTCACCGCGGCCTGCCTTAATTTCCTATTTCCCGCATGTACGTGATCGTTTAATTGAGGGCGAGCAAACGCGACCTGCTCCCTGACACAATCGTCAAGCCGCCGCGGCGAGCCTGTCACCTGCAATTCTATATGAAATCGCTTCCGCCAGATGGACGCGTCCGACGACAGATTTTTCATCGAGATCGGCCAGTGTGCGTGCCACCTTCAATATGCGGTGGTAGCCGCGCGCTGAAAATTTCAGCTTCTCGGCAGCATCGCGCAGCAGCTGGAGGCCTGCGGCGTCAGGTTCTGCAAATTTCTCGATCAGCGCGGTCGAACATCTGGCATTGGTTCTTATGCCCTTGAAGCCTGCGTCGGCATAACGTTCCTCCTGTCTTTCCCGCGCCCTTGCGACCCTGCGGGCAACATCCACACTCGCCTCTGCCGCCATCGGGCGAATGAGATCGGTTGCGGAGACGGCGGGCACTTCGATGCGGATATCGATGCGGTCCATCAACGGGCCGGAAATGCGCGCCTGATAATCCGAGACGCAGCGCGGGCCTCTGGCGCAGGTGAACCCGGGTTCCCCCGCCATACCGCATTTGCAAGGGTTCATGGCCGCGACAAGCTGGATTTCAGCCGGATAACTGACCCGATGATTGGCCCGGGCAATGATGCATTCTCCCGTTTCCAGCGGCTGGCGCAGCGCATCGAGCGATTGGGGCGAGAATTCCGGAAACTCGTCCAGGAAAAGAACGCCGTGATGGGCAAGTGACGCCTCTCCGGGCTTTGCACGCAAGCCACCGCCCACAAGAGCAGCCATGGTGGCGGAATGATGAGGCGTGCGGAATGGCCGACGATCCGACAGCTTGCCGCCCGAAAGTTGACCGGCAATGGAATGCACCATCGAGACTTCCAGCAGTTCGGATGCCGAAAGCGGCGGCAGGATCGACGGCAGGCGAGAGGCCAGCATCGATTTTCCAGAGCCGGGCGGGCCGACCATGATGAGATTGTGACCTCCGGCAGCTGCCACTTCCAATGCGCGTTTCGCGCTCTCCTGGCCCTTGATATCTGCGAGATCCGGCAGATTGGCCGGATTGGCGCGGATGGCCGGTACGGGTCGCGAAAGAAGCTGCGTTCCACGGAAATGGTTGGCGAGCGCAATCAGGCTGCGCGGGGCGAGAATATCGATATCGGCACCGGCCCATGCCGCCTCCGGCCCGCTATCGGCAGGGCAGATCAACCCTTTTCCCAGCGCATTCGCGCCGACCGCAGCGGGAAGCGCACCGGAAACGGCTCCAATCGTGCCGTCGAGATTAAGCTCACCCAGAACGACGAACTTGCTCAACGCCTCTCCCGGCACGGCACCGAGTGCTGCCATGAGGCCGAGAGCAATTGGCAAATCGAAATGTGAGCCTTCCTTGGGTAAATCAGCGGGTGCGAGATTGACTGTTACCTTCTTGGCAGGCAGAGCCAGGCCCGAAGCATGAAGTGCTGCCTGCACGCGCTCACGGCTTTCGGCCACTGCCTTATCCGGCAACCCGACGATCTGGATACCGACCTTACCGGGCGCCACCATGACCTGAACTTCGACGGGCACACCCTCTATGCCCTGAAACGCAACCGTATTGACGCGCGATACCATGAAAACTGCCCCTATGCCTGCGACCTTCATCTGCGCAGATCATGCGTGTTTTCAGGCCGTGGTTGCAACCTTGCACATCACCATGAATAAAACAAGAACATGCAGCGAACAATTTCTCGCTTACGCTGCATTAAAGTTGCATAAGGTTGTGGCAGTAGAACAAACCTGTGCGGCAGTGTTAGCCCTGAGCTTCCCGTTTCCTCTCGATGGCATCCCAAAGCAGGCTTGCGACATCCGCGCCGCCGAACTTCCTGACTTCACGGATACCCGTTGGAGAGGTCACGTTAATCTCGGTCATAAAGGTGCCGATGACATCGATGCCGACGAAAAGGAAGCCGCGTTCGCGCAGCGCCGGACCAATCCGTTCGCAGATTTCTCTTTCACGCGCAGTCAGCTCCGTCGGTTCAGGGCGACCACCGGCATGCATGTTGGAACGCGCATCATTTTCCGCAGGAACGCGGTTGATTGCGCCAACCGGCTCGCCATCGACAAGCAGAATACGCTTATCGCCCTTTCGAACATCCGGCAGATATTGCTGTGCGATGTAAGGTTCACGGAACATCTGGCCGAACATTTCCAGAAGCGAAGAGAAATTGCGGTCATCACGGGCGGAATGGAATACCCCTGCCCCGCCATTTCCGTAGAGCGGCTTCAGGATGATATCGCCCATTTCCTCGCGGAACCGCGCAATTTCGCTGATATCCTTCGTGATCAGCGTCGCTGGCATCAGGTCTGCGAATTCGGTGACGAAAATCTTTTCAGGCGAATTGCGCACCCATGCCGGGTCGTTCACGACGAGGGTCTTTGGGTGAATACGCTCCAGCAGATGCGTGGAGGTGATATAGGCCATATCGAAGGGCGGATCCTGGCGAAGATGAATGACATCCATCGTCGAAAGATCGATCCGCTCCGGCTCGGACAGGGAGTAATGATCACCCTTTATGTCACGCAATTCCATCTGTTCGACGGTCGCGTAAATCTTGCCGTCGCGCATGGAGAGGCGATCCGGCGTGTAATGAAACAGGCGGTAACCCCGAGCCTGCGCTTCAAGACTGATCGCGAATGTCGAGTCTCCAGCAATGTTGATTCCGGAAACATGATCCATCTGGATCGCGACGTTCTTGATCTTCGCCATGAGCAGTTCCTTTTCAAAAGCCCGTCTGATTTAGGATAGCGGCCCTTCAAAGGCAACTGCTGCTCAACCCGTGAGTTATGAGTTTTATTGAAGCATCTCTTGCGAGCTCGGACCAGTCCGCTTCAAGGTCGATGTTCTGGCGTGACAGATGTTCTAAGCCATCATTCGCTTGGCGTATTCATGCACGGAAACGAAGGCTGCTTCGGCCCCTGCAATCGCGCGGGCTTCCTCTTCTTCGGACAGATCGATGTCATCAAGAGCCGCGGTAAAGGTGCGCCAATGCAATCCCCTGCCCTCTGGAGCGCCTGCCAAATGTCTTGCGCCGAAGTTTTCATCGAGACCAAGCTTGGCAGCATCCTTGAGCAGGAACGCGGCACCGAGATTGGAGCCCTCAACGACGTAAAGCCAGCCCATAGCCTCAGGCAGATCGAATTCTGCATCGTCCTTCTTGAAGCGAATGTTTTCTTCTCCGGGAATTTCCAGCGACAAATCAGCGAGGTCCTGAGCGATCAAATCCAGTCGGCGACGACCGTGAAGGTCCGGAAGCAGGCCGTCCAGCGTATGGTTGAAGAAGAATGCATCGAGGTCTCTATGGAAGAGATACTGTGTCTTGAGGAAGGTGCCGAAGTTCTCGCGGGTTTCGAACGGCTTTGCCGACATGATGAAGCTATCCAGTGCCTGATGGGCTTGCCGCGTTGCCGCTTTCAGACGCTTGGTGCGGCTGGGCTCGATCTCTGTCACATCAATTGCAAGGCCTGCGGTCGTCATCTTTTAAGCTTCCTCGTGGATCATTCAGTCCGCACATAAAAATCTTTCCTTTTAAAGTCAAATTTAAATGTGGCAGCCCCTTCTTAGCATAGTAACGGTTTCGCTTGCATCTGTGCGGACATTCTGGCTCGCAGCAGTGCCATGAGCATGGGCTTGATGGAGAATGCGTTTGCTTTCTTCTTATTCGTCAGGCTGCGGAGATAACCGCCAGCCGACGTTATCTGTTCCGATCGCTCGAGAATACACGCTATGATTGCGTAAGTTGCTTCCGGACCTATCGCCATCTGTGCCTCATCATAGGCCGATTGGCTGATCGAGAGCATGTTTTTCACGACATTTGCAGCGTTCTTGAGGTCATTCCAGCTCCTGACCGACCCATTCGGTCCATAGAATGATATTTCCGGGCATGCTCTTAGAACCGTCTGGAGATCGTAGCTTTCTTCTGAAGCTGTGCCGTTCTGGTGCCTGTGGATGTGGGAAGCGGGAGAAGGGTTTGTTAACGCCTGCGGCTCTACGAAAGCCGTGGCTGCTTGCTGATCCTCGTCGTCAAAATGATTTTGCGTTTCAAGATGAGATTCGGATTCTGAACTCTGTATAAGCCGCTCATTTTGATAGGCATTGGCGCTTGGTTTTTGCTTTTCTAGCTGATTTTTCAAAAACTTAGCCAGTTCATCGCGGATTTCGACCAGTTGTTCCAGAATGAGGGCCAAATAAGGAGCCTTGGTTTTGCGATCAAGCTGCGAGGTGATGACGCAGTAGCGAGCCTGAAGCACGTCGAATGCACCATCTTCGCCTTCGGCTGCCATCAGTTCGATGAATTTCAGAATATCGCGACGGCAAAGGCTGACCTTTTCGCGCAGACGCTGAAGCTGCAAACGTTCTTCCGCCAAAGCCTCCGCAATGTCTTCGATCTCGGCAGACCGGGACAAGAGCGGTGCGAGCGAAAAACCGTAAGCATCGCTAATGCCGCCTGCCCTGCTTTTGCGGGCATAGCGTTTTCCATTTGGGCTGTCCTTGCGCAGGATTAGGCCTGCATCCACCAAGGCAGCAAGATGCCGACGCAGCGTTTGTTCTGACATGCCGTGGGCGCGAAGTGAGAGTTGCTCGTTGGATGGAAAGACGATCAATCCATGTTCTTCGCTAAGCTCGGTTTTGGGATAGAAACTCAGCAGAGCATTGAGCACACTGAGAGAACGATCCGAAACGCCAAGTGTAGTGCGGGCTTCGCAGATGCGGCGAAATAATTTCCATTTGTCGACCGATTGATGCGGATCGACCTTCTGCGACGCAAACTGACGTGCGAGTTGGGCATAACTAACCCCTCGCCGCCCGAAAGGCGTCGCTACAATATCGCTATTCATGTCTTTCACCTTCAAAAAGGCAAAAGAAAATCGCTCACCGAAGAGAATTCGATGCCAAGACTCTTGACTATGATTCGCGGAAATGAGATTCTTCGGGTGCTTAAATCAAAGAAAGGCTTCCGCGCGGCAACGTTCGGGGGCTTTTTTCTTTTGGGCTTGCTGCTCCTGTTACGATTTCAGTTAAGGGTTCAAGTCGGCATCACTGCTTCGAGCGGTATTCTTCAAACAGCGATTGCAGATGTTCCAGCACGAAGGATGCGAATTCAGGCGCTTCCTTACGGTTGATGGATATATCGATCTTCCGGTCCGTCTCGACGATCTTGGCGAGCTTCTGTCCGCTTGTGGATGACAACACGCCGCTACGCTTCGGCTCAACCTTCGGCTTGAGATATTCGAGCAAGACCTTGAAGCGTTCCTCGGATGGGAGCTTATCGATGCGCTCTTCCTGAAGGAAAGACCGTGCAGCTTCATTCTCCTTCGAAGACGCCAGCAGGTCTGCAAGATCCATCCAGTTGCGCCGTCCCACACCCGGTGCCGGGCCGATCATATCGACGATATCATCCGGGATGCGCCCAACGACCGACAGCATGTTGGAAAGATCGCTCTTATAGAGAGACATAGCCGCCATGATCGTGTCACGGGAAAAGCGCAGCTGAAGCTTCTGGGCAAAACGGGCTTTTTCGATATAGCTCAGGTCCCGGCGTTCGTTGTTCTCCTGGCCTTGAGCAACGACAAGCTGCTCATCGGTCAACTCACGAACGACGGCCCGAACGGGTATGCCGATCTCGGCCACGGCGCGCAGACGGCGATGACCGAAGGCGACCTGATAACGACCGGGCTTATCTGGATGGGGACGAACGAGGATCGGCACCTGCTGACCCTGTTCGCGGATTGCTTCCACCAGACCGACATCGGCCTCTCTGGAGGCTGGCATGCGGTCGGGAATGAAAGACGGATCGATATCCGTTGGATCGAGTGCAACAATTGCTAAGCCTTCGGCAAGTTTCTTCTCGATTTCCTCGGCACGCTTGCTGCGTTCGGACACTTCGCTGAGCGACTGACCGATCATTCCAACGGGCGAATTGACGATATCCGTGACTAACTCTGGCGAACCGAGGATAGGGCGGATACGCGGACGGGCACGCTCGACGGGTGCCTCTGGATTTTCAGGGTTGGAGCCGCCCAGATTGGCGAAGATTTGCTTTCTGCTCATGCGGTTCTACCCCACGCTTTTTTAATCAGGCCTTCGATTTCGGCATTCACGTTGGTCATGGATTCCAACGCACGGTCATAGGTGGAGCGGGTAAATTGCGTTCGCTCCACTTCAAAAAGAGTCTGGTTCGTCAGGCCAGCATCCGAGACGGCGGTGCTCTTCAGCATCGGATAATTGAGAACGTTTTCTCCGAAGATCGAACGAAGGAAGGCGACCATCTGGTTCTGCGGGCCGTCGCTTGGCTCGAAACGGGTGACGAGATAACGCATCCAGTGATAATCCGACCGCGCACCGGCTCTGCCGATTTCCGCCAGCAGATCACCGGTCATGGCCAGAAACTGGTTCATCGACATCACATCGAGCATCTGCGGATGAACGGTGACCAGAACGGAAGTCGCTGCCGTCAGCGCCGAGAGCGTGAGATAACCAAGTTGAGGAGGGCAATCGATAACGACCACGTCATAGAAGTTTTGCACTTGGGCGATAGCTTGGCCGATACGGGCAAAGAACAGCGTATCCCCCGGTGCACGGCGCATGAGGGCGCGCGGAGTATCGTGCTCGAATTCCATCAGTTCTAGATTGCCCGGAATGATGTGCAGATCGGGAATGTAAGTTCCACGCACGATCTCGGCTACGGAACGCTGTTCTTCATCATAACGGATTGCGCCATAAAGCGTCTCGTTCGGACCGACATCGAGTTCCGGCTGATGACCAAAGAGTGCAGACAGACTTGCCTGCGGATCGAGATCGATGGCGAGAACGCGGTAACCGCGCAAGGCAAGATATTGTGCCAGATGCGCGGAAGTGGTGGTCTTGCCGGAGCCACCCTTGAAATTCATGACTGCGATGACCTGAAGCTCTTCGCCCTCACGGCGATGCGGAAGATAGCGACGTCCACCACGCGCACCCTGATCCAGATGCTTGCGGATGGCGTGAATGTCTTCCACCGAATAGCTGCGCCGACCACCGCCCTGAGACGCATTCAGGTCAGGCAGTTCAGCAGCGATCTGGCGCAGATAGGCCTCGCCGATTCCAATCAGCTTTGCCGTCTCGGACGGAGAGAAATGCCTCATCGTCTTTTCAGCCAGCGGCGCAAATGTATTTGCGTTATGCGCTTGCAGCTGTGCAGACAACGCAGCCGAATGCTGTAAAATGAGTCCCGTCAGATCGGGTGCTCTTTCAGCAGTGTTTGGATCGGCGCCTGGTGTCATCTCTCTCTTTTCCACTTGTTGGATCAGTTGCGGTTTTTACCGCTGAAATCGGAAATTTCCGCAACTGAGATATAAGCGCCGATTCTCTTTTTGGCGCAATAGGCAATATTCTGCCCCAAACATGAATCTTTTCAGCGGGCTAAGAGACGTTTTTTGCGCAATTTGCTGCGGTGAAGCTCTCATGCTTCTTTATGATGTCTCTGAGAGCGATCCCGTTAGCCGCGGCTAACTGCTTCGACATTGCTCTAGGAGTGTCGTCACCCCGTTAAAATGAGAGGGGATAAAGCGGATCGAAATCCATTTGCATTTCTCATTCGGCTGGGCTCTCTTGGACGGTGCAATAAAGAAGGAGGTCATTATGATCTATGACGTTGCCGTGGTGGGTTCTGGTTTTTCGGCAATCAGCTTAGTGACGAACCTTTTGCAGTTGCTACCGGCGAACGCCTCGATTGCCATTGTTGGCGACGACGCGGGTTTCGGACGTGGGACGGCGTATCGCACCGAGCTCCATTTGCACCGACTGAATGTTCCGGCAGCGCGCATGAGCGCGTTTGCAGATCGGCCAAATGATTTTCTCGACTGGCTAGAGAAGCGCGGGAGAAGTCTCGGCGGCTCGGGTTTTGCCAGCCGCAATGATTACGGTCTTTATCTTCGTGATACTCTGGCTGCACTTTTGCGAGACCAGCGCCAGCGCGCGCGGGTGGACTTTATCAAGGCGAAGGCTGTGTCCTGCGATAGCTGCGATGACACCGGCACCGTCTTTCGACTGAATGATGGCCGGTTGCTGCAAGCCAAAAATGCAGTGCTCTGTCTGGGTGTCGGCACAGCAAGTTTGCCGCGGCTAACTGGAGAGGTGGATACGGCTCTGCTTCGCCGGGTGGTGAGAAATCCATGGCGGCTGAGTTGGCTTTCCAAGGTTCAGCCGGATGACACGATCTGTATTCTTGGATCGGGCCTGACGATGATCGATCAGGTTCTGTCGCTGCGCAATATGGGGCACAGGGGAAAAATCCATGTGGTGTCGCGCAGAGGTCTGGTACCGCATGGGCACAGCGTCGCACCGGTTCATCCCGTTGAGCCTAACCTCAAACCTGCGCGGACCGAGATCAGCCAAATGCTTTTCGATCTTCGCCAACAGGTGAGGGCAGGGGCGGAGTGGCGGGCGGTGATGGATGGCCTGCGTCCTCGCACGCAGAAACTCTGGCAGTCACTGGGCGAGAGCCAGCGGTCGCGCTTCCTTCGCCATGCGCTTGCCTGGTGGAACATCCACCGGCACCGCGTCGCCCCTCAGGTTCACGAGGTTTTCGATGGTCTTGTTCAGAAGGGTATCGTGGAGGTTCATGCGGGCTTCGTCTCCAGAATTGGACGGGCGGCTGGCAGTAATCTGCTGACGTTTCGCAAGAGAGGCAAAGAGGAAGAGCGGAGCCTGTCATTCGACTGGCTGGTCAACTGTACGGGAATGGAGCGGGCTGGGATCAGCCACTCGCCGCTGCTGCAGCATATGCTGAAGCAGAATATGATCGACACGGACGCGCTCGGGCTCGGCATTCGCGTGGACGCAGAGTCCCATGTCATGAGCTGCGATGGAGCCTCGAAGCAGGGGGTGTTTGCGGTGGGAGCCTTGACAGCAGGCCAGTTTTGGGAAATTACTGCTGTGCCTGACATACGCGTTCAGACTCGCAATGTCGCTGAAAAGATCGCTAATCTCCTGTCCGAGGAGACGTCAACCGGTCTGCGAGAATCCCACAAAAATGTAGATACGAAGTAGGGAAAGCAAAGCACTATTTGGCTTTGCTATCGATATTTTTCTCTTTTGATTTCAATGAGATGAGAAAGCGGATATTTTGACTAAAACTGGATGTTTCCGGTCTTCCCAAGGCAAGAAACTGCCTGCCTTGGGAAATACGTTCGTAACCTCTTAGGCTGCTCGCTTCAGCGCATCGCCAATGGTGGAAACGATCGTGTCGATCTGGTGCTCTTCCACGATAAGGGGTGGGGAGAGGGCGATGATGTCGCCGGTGACGCGGACCAGAAGACCCTTCTTGAAGCAATCCACGAACACATCGTAAGCGCGCGTGCCTGGGGCGCCATCTCGCGGCGTGAGCTCGATGGCTCCGACAAGCCCGAGGTTGCGGATGTCTACGACATGCTGTGCACCTTTAAGCGAATGCAGAGCGTCTTCCCACTTTTTTGCCAGCCCGGCTGCGCGGGTAAGCAGGCCTTCCTCTTCATAGATTTCCAGCGTGGCGATGCCAGCTGCACAGGCAACGGGGTGGCCTGAATAGGTGTAGCCGTGGAAAAGCTCGATCTGGTTGTCCGGGCCGTTCATCAGCGCGTCGTAGATGAAGCGCTTGGCGAAGACGGCGCCCATGGGAATGGCACCATTGGTAATGCCTTTCGCCGTGGTGACGAGATCAGGCACGACGCCGAAATAATCCGTGGCGAAAGGCGTGCCCAGGCGACCGAAGCCGGTTATGACTTCATCGTAGATGACGAGAATACCGTGCTTGTCCGCAATCGCCCGCAGGCGCTCGAGATATCCCTTCGGTGGCAGAATGACGCCTGCGGAACCGGACATCGGCTCGACGATGACGGCGGCAATCGTTTCTGCGCCATGAAGGGCGACGAGACGTTCCAGATCTTCCGCCAGTTCGATGCCATGTTCGGGCAGGCCCTTGCTGAACGCATTGCGCTCCACATCCAGCGTATGACGCATATGGTCGGCTGGGATTTGCGGGAAGACGCGGCGATTGTTGACGAGACCGCCAACTGAGATGCCGCCGAAGCCGACGCCGTGATAGCCTTTTTCACGGCCGATGATGCGGGTGCGCGTTCCCTGGCCGATGGCGCGCTGATAGGCGATTGCGATCTTCAGCGCCGTATCGACAGATTCGGAGCCGGAGCCGGTGAAGAAGACACGGTCGAGTTCGGCAGCGGCACCGCCCGGCGCATGGGCGGCGAGCTTCTCGGCAAACTCGAAGGCGATCGGGTGACCCATCTGAAATGTGGGGGCGAAATCCATCGTGGAAAGCTGCCGCTCGACGGCAGCGGTGATGCGCTTGCGGCCATGGCCCGCATTGACGCACCAGAGGCCAGCGGTGCCATCGAGAACCTTGTTGCCATCGATATCGGTATAATACATGCCTTCCGCACTGGCCAAAAGACGCGGCGATGCCTTGAATTGGCGGTTAGCCGTGAACGGCATCCAGAAATTGGCGAGATTAGGCATGTTGGATTTGCTCTGATGGTCCATCGGTTTCCCCTTGATTTGGATCGCTCATCAATCCGCGACTTTGAGCAGCCCAACAAGGCCTTTTCTTGAGTAAGCTAAGTCTCTGTTATTATTGGGCGGAGACGTGTATGTTTGCGCTATACCGAACATGTGAAACGCGGAGGTTTCGTTGAGCGTCGATATTGGTAACAGATTGCGGCATCTTCGTTCCATTCACAAGCTGTCGCAACGTGAACTGGCGCGCCGGGCGGGTGTAACGAACTCGACTATTTCGCTGATCGAGTCGAACTCCGCCAATCCTTCGGTCGGGGCCTTGAAGCGTATACTCGACGGTATTCCGATTGGGCTTGCGGAGTTTTTCGCGTTCGAGCCCGAGAAGCCTCGCAAGGCTTTCTATGCGGCGGAAGAACTGGTGGAAATCGGCAAGGGGCCGATCTCCTATCGTCAGATCGGAGACAACCTCTTTGGCCGCAGCCTGCAAATTTTGAAAGAGTGTTATCAGCCCGGAGCCAGCACGGGGCGTGTTCCACTCGTTCATGATGGCGAAGAAGGCGGCATCGTCCTATCGGGACGGCTGGAAGTAACCGTGGATGATGAACGGTGCATCCTTGGGCCGGGCGACGCCTATTATTTCGAAAGCAGAAGGCCGCACACGTTTCGGTGCGTCGGCCCTGTTGCCTGCGAGGTGATCAGCGCCTGTACGCCGCCGAGCTTTTGAAATTTGAAGCCAGCCGGTTGTGCGTAAAAGTTCCGCTCGCAATCTCGTTATATTTTTAGAATCAATCTAAATCAGGCTTGCGCCGTTTTAGTGCTAGGAGTAATTAGAATTATTCTAAAGAGGATAATTCGATGTTTCGTAGCCTGTTTTCTCTGTCCAAGCGCCCATTCTCATCTCTCAGCGAGCAGGAAATCCTGGCGCTCGCCATTTCTTCGGAAGAGGATGATGCGCGGATCTATCGGTCCTATGCGGAGCACCTGAAGGCGCAGTTTCCGCAATCCGCCAAGGTTTTCGATGACATGGCCGAGGTCGAGCAGACGCATCGGAATGTCCTGATCGACATGCATCGCCAGCGCTTTGGCGAGGTCATTCCGCTCATCCGGCGTGAGCATGTGCGCGGCTTCTACGAGCGCAAGCCGGACTGGCTGGTCAAGAACCTGCCGCTGGAGCAAATCCGGGCGCAGGCGGAAGAGATGGAGCAGCAGGCCATTCGCTTCTACGACGAGGCGGTGAAGCATGTAACGGATGCGGGAACGCGCAAGCTGCTGGGCGATCTGGCGGAAGCCGAGCGCGGCCATGAAGACATTGCCGGTATGCTGGGGGACAAGCACCTCTCCGATGAAACGAAATCGGAGGAGGAAGAAACGGCGAAGCGGCAGTTCCTGCTGACCTATGTACAGCCGGGTCTTGCCGGTTTAATGGATGGTTCGGTTTCCACGCTCGCGCCGATCTTCGCCGCCGCTTTTGCCACGCAGGATACATGGCAGACCTTCCTCATCGGCCTTTCGGCCTCGGTCGGTGCCGGTATTTCCATGGGCTTTACCGAAGCAGCCCATGATGATGGCAAGCTTTCCGGTCGTGGCTCACCGCTGAAGCGCGGTCTGGCTTCGGGCATCATGACGGCAGTCGGTGGTCTCGGTCACGCACTGCCCTATCTCATTCCGCATTTCTGGACGGCGACGGCCATTGCAGCCATCGTGGTGTTCGTGGAGCTCTGGGCGATTGCCTTCATACAGAACAAGTTCATGGAAACGCCGTTCCTGCGTGCTGTTTTCCAAGTGGTTCTGGGCGGATCGCTGGTTCTTGCGGCCGGTATTCTCATCGGTAATGCGTAAGGAATAATGACGACGGCTCGTAATGAACGAGCCGAACCGTCGTCCTATCAAATCCGCTATGCGGCTTTTGGCTCCGGCAATGTGCCTGCCGCATCGGGCGTGCCCTTCTCCCGGCGGAATCGATCCAGAAGAAGATAGATGACCGGCGTGGTATAAAGGGTCAGCAACTGGCTGACGATGAGGCCGCCGACGATGGCATAGCCCAGCGGCTGGCGCAGTTCCGCGCCGGAACCGTGGCCGATGGCCAGCGGAATGCCACCAAGAAGTGCCGCCATCGTCGTCATGAGAATTGGCCGGAAGCGCATATGGGCGGCTTTGAGAATGGCGTCCTCGCTGTTCAGCCCTTCCTCTCGCTCCGCCTGAATGGCGAAATCCACCAGCATGATGCCGTGTTTCTTGACGATGCCAATCAGCAGTATCACGCCGATCATGGCGACTAGGCCGAAATCGAAGCCCGCAAATTGCAAGGCGATGAGCGCTCCAAGCCCGGCGGAGGGCAGGGTGGAGAGGATCGTCAGAGGGTGGATGAGGCTTTCATACAGCACACCGAGAATGATATAGACGGCAACAAGCGAAGCGAGGATGAGCAGCGGAATGGTTCCGAGCGAATCTTTGAAAGCCTTGGCGCTGCCGGAAAAGGTCGTCTGCAAGGATGCAAGCGGATGCATGTTGGCAACCGTTGACTCGATGACCTGTGTCGCCTGCCCCAAAGCGACGTTGGGAGCCAGGTTGAAGGAAACGGTGACGGCGGGCGATTGCCCCTGATGGGAAATCGAAACGGGCGATGTGCCATCCGTCGACCATTTCGCGACGACGGATAGTGGCACGAGAGTTCCGTTCGATGCACGCACCGAAAGCCGGTCCAGGGTTGCGATATCGCGTTGCAGGTTTGGCAGAACCTCGAGAATGACACGGAACGTATCGGTCTGGGTTGAGAAGGACGCGACCTGCCTCTGGCCGAAGGCATCGTAGAGCGTGTCATCGATGGCCGAAGGCAACACACCATAGAGGGTGGCTGCCGCGCGGTCGATGTTGATCGTCAGGTTCGGCGCCTCGGCCTGCTGGTCGCTGCCGACATCGCGCAGTTCGGAAACGGTCTGAAGCTTGGTCGTGATTTTGTTGGCCCAGTCGCTGAGCTCGGTTATGTCGGCATCCTGCAAGGTGAACTGATATTGCGTTTTGGCCGGACGCGCGCCGATATTGATATCCTGCGCCGACTGCATGAACAGCTTGATGCCCTGTTGCGCGTTCAAAGCCGCTCCCAGCCGGTCGATCACTTGTCTGGCGCTCGCATCGCGCTCCTCAAGCGGCTTCAGGGTGATGTTGACATGACCCTGATTGAGCGCATTGCCGCCATTGCCGCCGCCAATATCCATGAAGACGCTATAGACGGCGGGGTCCTTCATAATGATCTCGCTTACCCGTTCCTGAAGCTTTGCCATTTCGGTGAATGAAATGTCGGGCGATGCCTGCGAGAGACCGGCGATGAAACCCGTATCCTGCTCCGGAAAGAAGCCTTTCGGCGCGATGACGAAGAGATAGGCCGTGGCCGCGATGGTTGCGATGAATACGGTCAGTGTGATGTAGCGATGGTGGATGACCGGTTTCAGACTGTCGATATAGAGGCTGGAAAGCTTGTTGAAGAAAACTTCCCCGGCCTTGTAAAAGCGTCCGCGCTCGTTTTCTGGAATGGGGCGGATGAACTTTGCCGCCAGCATCGGTGTCAGTGTCAGCGAAACCACGGCGGAAATAAGAATCGCGACGGTCAGGGTCACGGCAAATTCGCGGAACAGGCGCCCGACGATGCCGCCCATCAGGAGGATCGGGATCAGCACGGCAATAAGAGAAAGGCTGATCGAAACAATGGTAAAGCCGATCTCGCGCGCGCCGGTCAGCGCCGCCTGCTGCGGAGGAACGCCTTCTTCTATATGTCGCGTGATGTTTTCCAGCATGACGATGGCGTCATCGACAACGAAACCAACCGCAACGACCAGCGCCATCAGCGAAAGATTATCGAGGCTGAAACCCAGCAGCCACATGGGCGCAAGTGAGCCAGCAAGCGCGATTGGGAGTGTAAGGACGGGAATGATTGTCGCGCGTAGATTTCTGAGAAAGAGAAAGATGACCGCAACGACGAGCCCGATTGTCAGCATCAGGGTGAATTGCACATCATTTACGGACGCTCGGATCGTCGTCGTTCGGTCGGTGACGAGTTCGAGCTTGATGGATTTCGGTAGCGACGCCTGAAGTGCCGGAAGCTGCTCTTTCACCGCGTTCACGACCGCGATGACGTTAGCGCCCGGCTGGCGGAACACATCGAGCGCGATACCGCGCTCGCCATTCGTCCAGTGCGCCATCTTGTTGTCCTCCGCGCCATCGGTGGCCTGGCCGATATCGCGAATGCGCACGGGTCCGCCATTGCGGTAAGCAATAACGGCGTCGTTCCATTCTTGGCTGCTGCCAATCTGGTCGTTGGTGTAGATCGGAAAGGTACGGGTGGGGTCGTCTATGTTACCCTTCGGCGCGCTGAGACTGAGATTGCCGATGGCGGTTCTGACATCTTCAAGCGTCACATCCGCCTGCGCCAGCCTGCCCGGATCGACCGCGATGCGGATGGCGGGCTTCTGCTTGCCGCCGATGTTGACGAAGGCGACGCCCGAAACCTGACCGATCTTGGAGGCGACATTGCGCTCTATATATTCATCGAGTTGCGGCAGCGTCAGCACATCGGAGCTGGCGGAAAGCTGCATGATCGGCGCATCGGCAGGGTTGGCCTTGCGCACGGTCGGAAGAGAGGTCATGTCTTTCGGAAGCTGGCCCGCTGCCTCGCTGATCGCCGTCTGCACATCGCTTGCCGCCGTCTGGATATCTTCATCCAATCCGAATTGAACGGTGATGTTCGTCGTTCCAAGCGAGCTGTTGGACGTCATTTCGGTGATACCGCTGACGCGCGATAGCGCTTCCTCGATGGGCTGGGCAACGCTGGACGCCATTGTTGCGGGCGAAGCGCCGGGAAGGTTTGCAGCAATCTGGATCGTCGGAAAATCGATCTGCGGCAGTGCCGAAACCGGCATGAAGGGGTAACAGATTGCGCCGACCAGAAAGATACCGCTCATGATCAGCCCGGTCGCGACCGGGTGCAGAATGAAGAAATCGAAAAAGCCGCGTTTTTGGGTTTCCTGCTGTGCGGGACCTTCCATCATGGTGTCCCTTTCTCGGCAAGCTCACCGGTGGGAGAGCCCGTCCATGGCGTGACGGAAACCTGCGAACCATCGCCTATCCTCGACTGACCGTCCATGACGACCTTTTCGCCATCCTTGATGCCTTCCGTCACCATTGCGCGTGCATCGGTAACGAAAGCCGTTTTCACGCTGCGCTTTTCCACCTTGTCGCCAGCGCCAACGACATAGGCATAAAGCCCGTCACGCCCGCGAGCCAGCGCCTTGTCTGGAACCACAACGCCGGACTTCTGCTCGACGGTGAGAATGGTGGCGACGGGCAGTCCCGGCCAGAGGTTCTCGGCGGCGTTATCGACAGTTGCTTTGAGATGGATCGAGCCGTTTGAGGCATCGACCACATTGTCCATCGTGGTCAGCTTGCCTTTGGCCAGCGTCTTGCTGCCATCGGTGGTGATCAGTGTCACATCGGCGATGCCGTTTTTGAGTGCATCACGGATTTCACCGAACCTGTCTCCCGGGGCAACGAAAGAAATGGCGATGGGATTGATCTGGGTGATGGTGACGATGCCATCCGTGGAACTGGCGCTTATGACGCTTCCCACATCCACCTGCTTGAAGCCGGTACGGCCTGAAAGGGGGGCGATGACTGTGGCAAAGCCCAGCTGGGTCTCGGCGCTCTTGATCATCGCGTCGTCATATTGAACGGCGGCGGCATATTGCTGGCTGGAGGCAATTTTCTGCTCCAGCGTGGAGGCGGAAGCGACGCCTTTTTCCGCAAGCGCTCCGTAACGCTGCGCGTCCGTGCGCGCACTGGTCAGCCGGGCTTCATCCTGTGCCTTCTTGGCTTTCGCGGAAGAAAGTGCTGCCACCAGTTCGCGATCATCGAGCTTCAACAGGACATCGCCCTGTTTGACCATCTGCCCTTCGGCGAAGCTGATCTCCGTCACTTGACCATCTATTCGCGGTCGTACCGTCACGCTTTGAAGCGCGGCAACGGTGCCGATGCCGTTGATTACGCGGTTCAGAACTTCCGTTTTGGCTGTATAAGCGGTAACCGGCACAGCGGCGGCGTCCTCTGCGGAAGCCGTGCTTGCCTGTAATGTTAAGAAGCTGGAAATTGCGATGCCGCACACGCGCGCGCAGCGCGTGGCAAGCTGTTGAACATAAGAAATCATCATGCCTGCCACTCCGTATGGGTGGCGAAGTAACGCGCACAATTGATTTTGGTTCAGCGCCCGAACGCCTGTTGAAAATGTTGCTTTATCGGGGACCAAATGGCTGCGTCGGCAAGTGGAAATCGGGTATTTTCGCGTGTTTAGATTGCCGGTTTCTTGAAGGCTCGTCACGATAACGAGCCTTCAAGCCGTATCGCATTTATGCCTGCGGAAGACGTGCGATGACCTTGATCTCGAAATCGAAGCCTGCGAGCCAGTTGACGCCGACGGCGGTCCAGCTTGGATAGGGCTTTGTATCGAAATTCCTGTCCTTCACGGTGAGGATGGTTTCGAACTGCTTTTCGGGATCTGTGTGGAAGGTCGTCACGTCGATGACGTCATCCAGCGTTGCGCCTGCTGCACCGAGGACGGCCTTCAGATTTTCGAATGCGCGCGCCACCTGCGCCTCGAATTCCGGTTCTGGCGAGCCGTCTTCACGGCTGCCGACCTGGCCGGAAACGAAAAGGTGGTCGCCCGAGCGGATGGCGGCGGAGTATTTGTGATTGTCATAAAGGGCATGTCGGCCCGGTGGAAAGACTGCGTCGCGCTTGGTCATGTCATGTCTCCTTGAATGACGGCAACAGGTCATCGCTTCGGCCAATGCTTGCCGAATTCCGTTCCTATTGCTTTGCATTCCGGACGTTTTATATACGTTCCGTATGTCAAATATGGTTCATACGGAGCGTATGTTAATCTCGGAGTGATGAAGATGGTCGCGAGAACACGTGCGCAGATGGTGGAAGAAACGCGCGCGAAACTTATACTCGCCGGACGAAAAGCTTTCGCGACAAAGGGTTACGCTGCCTCGTCGATGGATGATCTGACAGCCGAGGCGGGCCTGACGCGTGGTGCGCTCTATCACAATTTCGGGGATAAGAAGGGCCTCTTACAAGCGGTCATCGACCAGATCGACGGCGAAATGCTGGAGCGAATGCGCGTCGTTCAGGATGCTGCAGATACGCCTTGGGCCGGGCTGATGGCGGAAAGCATGGCCTATATCGAAATGGCGCTCGAACCGGAAATTCAGCGTATCATGCTGCTGGATGGACCGGCTGTGCTTGGCGATCCGGCAAAATGGCCGAACCAGACGGCGTGCCTGAGGCGCATCGAGAAAACGATGCAGGACCTGATCGATGACGGTACGTTGAAGCCGATGGACGCCAAAGCTGCGACATGGCTTTTGAACGGAGCGGTGCTGAATGCAGCACTTTGGATCGCAGCAGCGGAGGAGCCGAAAGCGGCATTCTCAAAGGCCGCCGATGCTTTCAGGCATCTCGCATCCGGCCTTCTGGCAAACAGGAAAGACTGACCGACAATTAAGATGGACGGCAAGCCGTCCATCATGCCTTGGAATGATCAGCGCAGCGCGCCAACCAGAACGTCGCGACCGTCCTCGATGGAGACCCAGCGACCCGAGTTGAAGGACGCCTGACGCTTCAGATAGGTATAGTTCGTGCCGGTCCAGAGTTTCACATCGTTCGACAGATTGTCGAGGATGAAGTCGCCATCGCTGGTGCGCAGCGTCAGAACCGCATGGCCCTCGCCATCTGGCTTGCGGACAACGGTGATCAGCAGGTCGGAAACGGCAAAGCCTTTTTCGATCAGCTTCTTGCGCTTCAGCAGAACGAAGTCTTCGCAGTCACCCGCGGTTTTCGGATATTCCCAATACTCGTCCTTGCCATAGACTTCCTGGTCCGTCATGGCGACGATCGTGGTGTTGACCTCGGTATTGATATCGCGGACCACCGTCCAGCCATATTCCGTGACGCGCGGCGGGGGTGTCAATTTGCTGCGAATGTCGCATTCGGACGCGTAACGCTGGCAAAACTCGTAATGGCCAATAGGCTGAGAGGTGATGCCTCCGGTAACCATGGCTGGGCTACCCTTATTCTCTGCCTGCACGGAGGCCGCAGAAAGTAGTCCGGCCGCAACTGCTACAAGCAGAGCACGCGCCCGCGGTGCGTTCATCATGAAACCCGTCCCTAAAAGTCTTAACGAAGTGTTAAGAGAAAGAGGGGTCGGGTGTCAATCGGAACTCTGGTTCGATGAATGCAAGATGAATAATATGGTTAAGAGCGTTGCCGATTTGCCTATGAAATAAGGCCTCTGACGGCAGATAGCATACGATCTATATCCTGTGGGCGTGAGAGGCGGTGGTCGCCATCGCGGATGAGGCTGAGGACGACATCGTCAGCGGGAAGGTGCTCCACCAGTCTCAGAGCGTGCTGATATGGCACATCTTCGTCACGCATTCCCTGAAGGATATGCACCGGGCAACCGGTTTCGATCACGCCTTTAAGTACAAGGTTCTGGCGACCGTCCTCCAGAAGGTTTCGGGTGAAGATGTTCGGCTCTGGGCTATATTCGGACGGCTCTTCGAAATAACCGCGTTCGATAAGCGACGTTTTTTCCGCGTCGGAAAGGTTCGGCTCTATCAGTTCGGCGGTAAAATCCGGTGCGGGCGCAATAAGGACGAGACCGGTAACGGAAGGAGCGTTTTCCTGTGCACGCAGCTCCTCGATCAGTCTCAGCGCAATCCACCCGCCCATGGAGGAGCCGATCAGGATCACGCGTTTCGGCGCCTTGTGTTTCAGCACGACAAGCGCCTCTTCCAGCCAGCGCGAAATCGTGCCTTTGGCGAAATCGCCCTTCGATGCTCCGTGGCCGGAATAGTCCAGCCGAATGCAGGAGAGGCCGGCTTCATCGGCAAAACGGTCGAGTTCGACGGCCTTGGTGCCCGTCATGTCTGAACGATAACCGCCGAGCCAAACGAGTGCGGGCCGGTCATCCTGCGATTTCGCAGGGCGTGACAGGATGGCGATTTCACGGGCGGCCTCGCCGGTGCCGACCACTATATACTCTATGTTTTGCTCAGCCTTCGTCATGTCATTCTCCTGCTTTTTCTCCCCTCTGTAGAACAGATTCGTAAAAACCACGACAGGAGGTGATTTTTTTGCTGGGACGTGCTATTGACTTCGCGGCGGCATTCACGACATTTCCGCCATTTGCACCGACAAGCTGTTTTTGCCGACGCGATCCCGAAACAGATCAGGAGAATACGACCATTCGCAGACCGTTCAAAGCCGATGCCCCCGTTAAGGAAGGCCCGCGCTCAAACAGGGAAATCAGAATTCCCAAAGTTCAGCTGATTGATGAAGAAGGCCAGAACCTCGGCGTGATGCCGACGGATCAGGCACTAAAGATGGCGGAAGAGGCCGGTCTTGATCTTGTCGAGATTTCGCCGAACGCAGAACCGCCTGTTTGCAAGATTCTCGATCTCGGTAAGCTGAAATACTCGACCCAGAAAAAAGCGGCCGAAGCGCGCAAGAAGCAGAAGATCGTCGAAGTCAAAGAAATCAAGATGCGTCCGAACATCGACACCCATGACTATGAGGTGAAGATGAAGGCGATGAACCGTTTCTTCGATGAGGGCGACAAGGTAAAGGTGACGCTGAAGTTCCGTGGCCGTGAAATGGCCCACCAGGAACTCGGCATGAAGCTTCTTCTGCAGGTTAAGGAAGATACTCTGGCCATTGCCAAGGTTGAAGCCGAGCCCAAGCTCGAAGGCCGTCAGATGATGATGGTGCTTGCACCCAAGGCATAAGCGGGGGCGCGCTTATGCGCGTTTCCAGCTTGGGTTTCCCATTCTCGCAGGGGAAGTTTTTCTTCCCCGTTGCGCTTTTTATCAACTGCGGTTATAAGCGCGCGTCCGAACGGTCCGGCAGGGCATGCCGTGGCCGTTCCTGAATAGCTTGAAATAGGCTTCGTCTGCCTGTTTCGATACAAAATAACGGAGTAGCAAAATGCCCAAGATGAAGACGAAATCCGCTGCAAAGAAGCGGTTCAAGATCACTGGCACCGGCAAGGTTCTCGCAGCCGCCGCCGGTAAGCGCCACGGCATGATCAAGCGTTCCAACAAGTTCATTCGCGACGCGCGCGGAACCATGGTTCTGGCCGAAGCTGACGGCAAAAAGGTCGTCAAGAACTACCTGCCGAACGGTCTCTAAGACTTTTCCGCATTTTTGGACACTTTAAGGAGATCATGACATGGCACGCGTAAAACGTGGCGTAACTTCCCGCGCCAAGCACACCAAGACACTCAAGGCAGCCAAGGGCTTCTACGGCCGTCGCAAGAACACCATCCGCGCAGCAAAGGCAGCGGTTGACCGTTCCAAGCAGTACGCTTACCGCGACCGCAAGGTCAACAAGCGTAACTTCCGCGCTCTGTGGATCCAGCGTATCAACGCTGCTGTCCGCGAATTCGGCCTGACCTATGGCCGCTTCATCGACGGCCTGAACAAGGCTGGCATCGAAGTCGACCGCAAGGTTCTGTCCGACATGGCTATCCATGAGCCGGCAGCTTTCGGCGCGCTCGTCGACGCCGCGAAGAAGGCTCTTGAGTACCTCAAGGATGCAGGTACGGCCAACGAGTTTGAATCCGCTGTAAAGTAATTACGGCGCGGACAAATTGTTGTTCATTTGAAACCCGCGCCGGGCAACCGGGGCGGGTTTTGCGTTTGAAATGCTTCCTTCTCATAAGGAAGCCCTATGGGCGCTTCGGCGCCGACGGGACTATCATGCTTCAGGCTGCCAATGCGAGCGAGAGGGAAAAGGGCTTCCATGTTCATCTGGAAGACGCCGATATTGCTGCGCTCATGCAGACCCTGTTGATGAGCGAAAAGCGCATCCAGCGACTGGAGCTGAGTTCCGGCGCCGTCTGGATCAAGCGTCAAGGCACGGAAGAACCACGGTGGTGGAGCAAGTTGCAGGGCTTTGCTGCCCGCCTTCTTCCATACGCGTTCCTCAGACCCTCCCCGGTGCTTTCACCTGTCGAGATGATGGCGCGTGAAAAACGCCGGATGATCGAGTTCGGCAATGCGGGCTTCACCGTTCCGGCGATCATCTATTCCTCCGATACCGCCATCGTGCTGGAGGATGTGGGGCCAACCATCCAGGGCATCGTGGCGCGCAAGGCAAGCGAAGGACATCCCGACCGGTTGCTGGTTCAGTCGGCGATCGAGCTTGGTGAGCTTCATGCCGCCGGTCTTTGCCATGGGCGCCCGCATATTCGCGACTTCTTTCTCAAAGG
>JAAIGF010034936.1_pt1 | contig 54174 bp, 44 predicted proteins | sample 6487441 | NCBI WGS metagenome assembly JAAIGF01 (sample SAMN13974129, study PRJNA590717) | phyllosphere metagenome | biome: pepper field; feature: multiple bacterial spot infested pepper fields; material: pepper leaves; isolation source: leaves from pepper fields | host: Capsicum annuum ...
AGTCGCGGATATCCGCGATTTTGAATATATTGTAACGGGTAGCAATATGGAGGCACTCATTTTGGAGTGTAATCTGATCAAGACGCATCAGCCGAAGTATAATGTGCTACTCAAGGATGATAAGACATTTCCATATATCAAAATTACAAATGAGGAACATCCACGTCTCGAAGTGACGCGCCGAGTGTTGAAGGATAAAGCCAAGTACTTTGGTCCGTATCCGAATGCTTTTGCAGCACAGCAGACGAAAAAGCTGCTGGATCGCATGTATCCGCTACGTAAATGCAAGGTGATGCCGAAGGAAGTCTGCCTGTATTACCATATGGGACAATGTCTGGCACCATGCGAATATGAAGTACCCGAAAAGTCGTATGAAGATATTCGGCAGGAAATCACTCGCTTTTTGAGCGGGGGACATGAAGAGATCAAAAAGGATCTGCAACGTAAAATGGAAGAAGCGGCAGAGGATCTGTATTTTGAGCGTGCGAAGGAGCTGCGCGATCAGATTCGCCATATTGATGCCTTGATGGAAAAGCAGAAAATTACGATGGCAGATGCCAAAGACCGCGACATTTTCGGCTTTGCTGTGGATAAGGGCTGGATGTGCGTACAGATTCTGTATGTGCGTCAGGGTAAAATGATCGAGCGTCATGCGTCTGTTTTCCCGTTTTACGGAGAGCCTTACAATGACTTTATGTCCTATGTTACCCAGTATTACAGCGAGAATCCAGCAATGCCGCAGGAGATCATGCTGCCTGCGGAAGAAATCATCGTCGATCTGGAGTCAGCAGGCGAAGAGGCACTAGATGCCGCTGAGAGCGAAGGATTGAATCGTCCAGATGTGGGTGGTAACGATGATGAGGCAGGCGCAGCTGAGGCAGAGTCTGTGGTCGCCCAGGTGGCAGAAGCAGCTGCATCCTACGAGACATCCAGCTCGTCTTCGGAGTCTGCGCAGGATATCGCTACACGCATTCGTCTGCAACGTGTGAATGCGGAGCAGCTAGCCGCAGCCGATGAAGAGGATGAGCAAGATGAAGAAGTATTAGTTGATCCAGATGCGACAGAATCAAACGCAGATAAAGCGGCTGTGACGGAGAAAGCAACCACTACAGATTCCAAAGAATCACTGGACGCAGTAAGTAGCGCAGCGCTTCTGCAGAAATGGTTGAACGTCAAAGTTCTGATTCCACGCCGCGGCTTGAAACGGCAATTGATCACGATGGCGCAGGATAACGCACGCGTATCACTTGATGAGAAATTCCGCTTGATCGAGCGTGATGAAGAGCGTACCTCCAAAGCCGCTGAAAATCTCGGTCAGGCGATCGGTTTGCAAAATTTACATCGTGTAGAAGCATTCGATAACTCCAATATTCAAGGGACAAACCCGGTCTCAGCAATGGTTGTTTTCGTCGATGGTAAGCCTGCGCGTAAAGAGTATCGTAAATATAAAGTACGTACCGTTGAAGGTGCGGATGATTACGGAACGATGCGTGAAGTGATTCGTCGCCGTTATGAACGTGTACTCAAGGAAAATCTAGAAATGCCTGATCTGATCGTTGTCGATGGGGGGAAAGGTCAGATTTCATCAGCCATTGATGTACTGGAAAATGAGCTCGGATTGTATATTCCGGTATGTGGTCTGGTCAAAGATGCGAAGCACCGTACCGCGCAGCTTATGATCGGTGATCCACCAGAGCCGATCCGATTGGCACGCGATAGTCAGGAGTTTTACCTGCTACAGCGTATTCAGGATGAGGTTCACCGATTCGCAATTACATTCCACCGCGAACAGCGTGCGAAGTCGATGATTGTTTCACAGCTGGATAGCATTCCGGGAATCGGCGAGAAGCGTCGCAAGCAGCTGCTCAAGCATTTCGGTTCGGTGAAGAAAATTCGTGAAGCGAGCGTTGATGACTTCCGTCCCTTATCTATTGGTGATAAGCTGGCACGTACCATTCTTGAGGCATTGCGTGAAGAATAGAGTGGATTGAATTTGATATCAAAAAACACACCAAAAAAGCGAAGCCATTAAAATGAGGCTTCGCTTTTTTGCGTTCGTGCTTTTTAACTTAGTCACGAGAATCGTTCTTTTTATCTGGATCATTGTCATCATGAATATCATTTTGGGGCTTATCTGTAGAGTTCGAATCGGTAGATTCTAAATGACTATTTGTAGAATGATATTGCTCTCTATCCATACTGTGATCTGTCGTAGGAGTCGAATCCTTATGCAGCGAGATGGGTGCTGAATGTTGCTGAGACGGAGATTGCTGTGCGCTGAAGCCATCTACCTGATCACTTGGCGGTGTAGTGGAAGCTCCAGCATCAGGTGTTGTTGCTTGATTCCTAGGTGCATCGGAAGTCGGCGGTTGTGTAGGCTGCTGATAGATCTGGAAGCGCCTTGGATCATTAGGTATCTGATTCGGATGCTCTTCGGGATGAGGCAGATTCACTGGTGGTGCTGCTGGATTATGACCAGGGAAAGGTGCTCCACCTTGAGATGGCATCGGCATGTACGTTGGTGGTGCTGGTGGTACATACGGTGGATAGGAATCCGGTACTTCTTTATTGCGCGAATAACGATAAATACCATAGGCAATAATAGCGGGCAGTATGATATAGATGATACCAAGCGAGATATTGCCAAAACCGCCGAGTGTCATCAGACTGAATGACATCAGGATCGTATCGAACATCACATGGGCAAATACGGCAGCGATGAAGCCATATCTTACAAATACGAAGCTGAATAGCAAGCCGATGATGAGTAGCTCAATCGGGCGTGAGTACACCGGATAGATCGGGTACAGCGTGTGACCAAGCGCCCAGATAATCGAAGTGATCGCTGCGGCTACGAACGTATTACGCAGCAGTTTTTTCAGCATGATGATACCGAATAGACGATATACGCCTTCTTCGCCAATGCCTGCCATCCAGGCAAGTAGCGGGAATAATGCAGGCACAAGCATATTGTAAGGCGAGCTTGAATCATCTGTTGAGGAGAAGACGCCAAATGCAGGCTCCATCACCAGATAAATGATAGATTGCACACCAAGCAAAATAATCGCGAATAAATAGCCGACAGCCGCGCTATGCAGCACATATTTGCCATAGCCAACTTCGCGTGAACGAGGCCACATATTCAAACCGCGTTCGCGCCATAGTCCATCTCCACCTACAAGGGAGAAGTAGAGTAGAGCAGCCATCATAATATTGAGCACGAGCTGTAACGCTACCAGGAAAAGTAGTGTAAGTTGTCCTGACCAACCGCTATGACCATACATTCGTTCCAGATAAGGCCACATATTAAATACGCTAATCATCGAGACGACCAGATACACAAGTGTCAGGATAATCCCTCTTTTAAACGAGGTATGCTTACGTTTAAGCGATGCAAACACGATTGCTAATACGCCAAGCACAAGGGTGAAAAAGCCGTAACCAAGAAACGTGAGCCACATCGCCAGACGGGTCTGGGATTCGATATAGCTTGTGTATGCTGCAGGTGGCGTGATTGTAGGCATAATGGAAGCGACTTGATCGTTACTAAAGGTCAGCTTGACGTGTAAAGCAGACTCGCCCAGCTTGGCATCAGGAACGATATAATCGAGTCCAGTTTCAATATCGGTCGTTTGTAGCTCTAGCTTGGACGGATCATAACCCAGTTTTTTCAGTAATGGGCTAGCGAGCTGTTGTTTATCTTCAAGACTGAGCGAGCCGTCGTCTGAAGCTAGCATGGAAGCGCCCATGGTAATCGCTACAGAATCGACAGGACGAATAGTAAAACCGAGTACATTGCCATTATTCATATGTACATCAACATCTACAGAGTAACTAGAGTTCTGGTAATGGACGCGGAACACGTCATATGGAGCTAGTTTTTCAATCGAACGTGTATATTCGGCGTTTAATTTCTCACGAGCGATATAACCGCTGAGTCCGGCTTCTGTCACATAAGTCACCGAAGGGGTGCCGAGTGTAGACCGATAACGCTCATCAAGCGGCAGGCTTTCCTTAAAGGCGTTAGCGCTTTGGATCGCTTGTTCCTCTGTGATGGATGCCGTTTGTGAGGTTTCCAGTGTATCCGAAGCGGTGATTGGGAATACCTGAGTGAACAGGAACACGATCAGTGCGATAACAGCGAGTATGCCCAGCCATTTATAATTCGGTTTGAGTTGTACAGGTTTGCCTACAGGATTCATAGCTTCCTCCCTATCTTCCTATAATAATAGTGAGCTGGCACAGACCAGACACGGATATTGCAAGTGTACCGTAATCATACAGGGTTTGCAAAAGATCAGAGCGCCGCCGAAGCGCTCGCGAGCGCTATGAGCAGACACCCGCAATAACGTTAAGAATAATGAGGATACAAGGAAAGGATTACAGAAGTATGAGTCTCCCTATTTTTAGTTCCTATCGGTTCACAAGATGAAGGAGATACGAACCAAAGCTGAACTTAATTTAACCCGAAATTATGATCGCGTTCGGCAGGAAGCTGTTCATTTTCCAGGAGCGGTGGATTGTCCTCTACCCGGATATTGGCATCCCGGATCATTGGCTTACGGCTTTTGAAGCCAGCGGTGGTATCCGCAATCCACTGCCGTGCAGCCGTTCCCAGATCAGCAGCTTCGTTATAGATGAGACAGGTCGTACGACGCGTCTGTTCTAGCTCTGGAATATGAAGTGACACTAATTCATTACTAGATAGAAGCTGCTCGCCGATATAAGAGCGAGGGAGCAGCGCAGCTGCCATACAGATCGGTAGCAGTCGCACAATCGCCTCAAAGGAGTCGATCTCCATTCGCAGATCAGGCATCACCATATAACGGTGGAACACATCATCAATCAGTTTGCGATACCAGGTGCCTTTGGAGAACATGATCATCGGCAAGCCCTGTAGATGCTGCATGCCGGGCTGTTTTTTGTCAGCTAACGGATGTGCCTTGGGGATAACGAGTTCGAGATGATCATCGAATAACGGCACACATACTAGACCTGATTCATGAATAGAGGAAGCCACGATGCCGATATCGGCTTTTTTGTCACGAATGTCATTGACAATCTCGTGTGTTTTACCCGTAATGAGCTTTACTTCGGCATACGGATGCTTTTCGGTAAAGCTACGCACAAGCGGAGGCATGGTCGTCTGCAGCGTCGTCAGACTCGCGCCAAATGTGACGGTTGTCTGTTCCTCGGACTTATAACGATTCAGGCTTTGTAGAAAGCGTAGCTGCTGCTGACGCTGTTCCAGTGCAAATGTATAGGTCAATCTACCGATCGCTGTTAGCTCCAAGCGCTTGCCGTTACGGTTAAACAAAGAGACGCCGAGTTGCTCCTCTAGCTTGGCAACTTTGCGAGATAGGGCGGGCTGAGACAGGTTGAGCAAACGTGAAGCTTGGTTCAGGCTGGACTGCTCGACAACGACAGCAAACACATCGAGATCTTCGATCATAGGATGTCATGCTCCTCTCTTATGCAAAAAAGTTATAACAATTAATAATTATATTGCAATTCCATTATAAGACAATTTAGAGTAACATAAAAAGTGACACAACTTGTTCACAACAATTGTTCTGTGACGATCCTTCAAACAAAGCAGGCACGACATGCAACATACTGGGATTCATGACAGGCATGAACAGGTTGCAATGCTACGGAAGATGGGGAAACTTCCTAATGCAAGAATAAGCGTAGGTCCGAGCTTCATTCGTTTATTCAAGTTTAGGCGGCATGATCAATGCTTGTCACAATGAAAACGCTCTTATTATGAAAGGGGAACGTCATTCATGAAAGGCTTCTACGCCAGAAGGCTGCACTCACTACTTGGGATCATCCCGCTCGGTCTGTTCTTTATCGAGCACATGATCACTAACTTTTCTGCTTACGAGGGAGGAAAGGAATCATTCGACCAGGGAGTTGCCTTTTTGAACGGCTTGCCACTCGTACTGGTCCTGGAAATATTCTTTATCTTCCTGCCGTTACTGTACCATGGCATCTACGGTCTGTATATTGCATACCAGGCTAAGCCGAACAACAATCATTTTGGTAATGAGCGTAACTGGCGTTACACATTACAGCGTGTAACAGGCGTTATCACATTTATTTATGTATCATGGCACGTATATGATACGCGCTTCCAAGTTGCTCTGGGTAATATCACTCACGAACAGCTCGGCGGTGTGATGCATAATATCATGACCAACCCGGTAACATTTGTATTGTATGCTATCGGTGTCGTATCCGCATGTTTCCACTTCTCTAACGGCCTCTGGTCATTCCTCGTTACCTGGGGAATCACAGTTGGTCCACGCGCACAGCGTGTGTCCAGCTATATTTGCATGACCATCTTCGTGCTGGTAGCGGTGATGTTCATTCTGTCCATGGTAGCCTTCCGCAATGTGGAGTTCCAGGACCCGACTGTTGCATTTGAAAGTATTCGTGCGCTGGTAGCATAAATTCGCGGTTTGACAGTATTCACGGTCCGCTAGTCGGATTAAGGTGAAGCTGTATGCCGAAGCAAGCAGGTTAAAGGGGAGGGTAATTTCTTATGGCAACATCCAATATTATCATCGTGGGCGGCGGTCTTGCTGGTCTGATGGCTACGGTCAAAGCAGCAGAAGCTGGCGTTCATGTTCATCTATTCTCACTCGTACCTGTGAAGCGCTCGCACTCTGTATGTGCGCAGGGCGGCATCAACGGTGCGGTTAATACCAAAGGGGAAGGCGATTCTCCTTGGCTTCATTTTGACGATACCGTATATGGCGGTGACTTCCTCGCCAATCAACCACCGGTTAAAGCGATGTGTGATGCAGCGCCTGGTATTATTCACCTGATGGACCGGATGGGTGTTATGTTCAACCGTACGCCTGAGGGTCTGCTCGACTTCCGTCGTTTTGGTGGTACGAAGCATCACCGTACAGCATTTGCGGGTGCGACAACTGGACAGCAGCTGCTCTACGCACTGGATGAGCAAGCACGTCGCTGGGAGACTGCAGGTCTGGTTACGAAATACGAGAACTGGGAGTTCCTCGGTGCGATCGTGGACGATGAAGGCATCTGTCGTGGTGTAACTTCACAAAACTTGCGTACGATGGAAATCGCTAGCTTTGCTGCAGATGCGGTTATTCTGGCAAGTGGTGGCCCTGGTATTATTTTTGGTAAAACAACCAACTCGGTTATCAATACAGGTACAGCGGCAAGTGCGGTGTATCAGCAAGGTGTTAATTATGCGAACGGTGAATTCATTCAAATTCACCCGACAGCGATTCCAGGCGACGATAAACTGCGCCTGATGTCGGAGTCAGCGCGTGGTGAAGGCGGACGGATCTGGACGTACAAAGATGGTAAGCCATGGTACTTCCTTGAAGAGAAATATCCGGCGTATGGCAATCTCGTACCTCGTGATATTGCAACTCGCGAAATCTTCGATGTGTGTGTGAATCAGAAGCTTGGTGTGAACGCAGAGAACATGGTCTATCTCGATCTGTCTCACAAAGATCCAAAAGAGCTGGACGTGAAGCTGGGCGGTATTATCGAAATCTATGAGAAATTCATGGGTGACGATCCGCGTAAGATTCCAATGAAGATCTTCCCAGCGGTTCACTATTCTATGGGTGGTATGTGGGTCGATTACAACCAGATGACGAATATCCCGGGTCTGTTCGCAGCCGGTGAGTGTGAGTACCAGTACCACGGTGCCAACCGTCTGGGCGCCAACTCCTTGCTGTCAGCAATCTACGGCGGTATGGTCGCTGGACCAAAGGCTGTTGAATATGTTAAAGGTCTGAAAAAGTCTGCTGCGGATCTGCCACAATCGGTATTCGATCAGGCTCGCAAGCAGCACGAAGCGAAGTACGAAGGTCTGCTCAGTATGGACGGTAACGAGAATGCATATGTGATCCACCGTGAACTGGGCGAATGGATGACCGACAATATGACGGTTGTTCGTTACAATGATAAGCTGCAAGCAACGATCAATAAGATTAAGGAACTGAAACAGCGTTACAAGAAAATTGATGTTAATGATGCTTCTCGCTGGAATAACCAGGGCGTCGCATTCACTCGTCAATTGTGGAATATGCTGGAGCTTGCCGAAGCGATGACGCTTGGCGCTCTGATGCGCGACGAGAGTCGTGGTGCGCATTACAAACCAGACTTCCCAGAACGTAATGATGAACAATTCCTGAAAACAACGATTGCATCGTGGACAGCGGACGGTCCGAAGATTTCGTATGACGAAGTCGATGTATCGCTGATTCCACCACGTATCCGTGACTATTCCAAAAGCTGATTAAGCTGAATTATTCGATTTTTATTTTATATGGTGGTCAGGCTGCCTTACGGGGTGGTCAGACTATTTTACTCGGTTGGTTATCAAACAAGCACGTAGCCTAAGAAATGAAGGGGGCATTACCGATGGCGGAAGCAGTCTCAACCGGAAGTCCGGCCGTACAGCAGACAGCTAAGAAAGTGAAGTTCGTGATTACCCGTCAGGATAAGCCAGAAAGCCAATCCTATACAGAGGAATTCGAGATTCCGTATCGTCCGGGTATGAACGTCATTAGCGCATTGATGGAAATTCAGCGTAACCCGACTAATAGTAGCGGTAAAGACACCGCACCTGTATGCTGGGAATCAAACTGTTTGGAAGAAGTGTGTGGCGCTTGTTCGATGGTGATTAATGGCAAGCCGCGTCAGGCTTGTTCCTCACTCGTAGACAAGCTGGAGCAACCGATTACGGTAGCACCAATGAAAACATTCCCGGTTGTGCGTGACCTGGTTATCGACCGCAGCCGTATGTTCAGCGCATTGAAAAAGGTCAAAGCATGGATTCCGATCGACGGTACGTACGATCTGGGTCCAGGACCACGTATGGCAGAATCCAAGCGTCAATGGGCATATGAATTGTCCAAATGTATGACGTGTGGTGTATGTCTGGAAGCATGCCCGAACGTAAACGAAAAAACCGACTTTATCGGTCCTGCACCATTGTCTCAGGTTCGTCTGTTCAACGCTCACCCAACAGGTGAGATGAACAAAGAAGAACGTCTGGATGCGATTATGGGCGAAGGCGGCATTGAAGCTTGCGGTAACTCGCAAAACTGTGTACGTTCTTGTCCAAAAGGCATTCCACTCACGACGTCCATTGCTGATCTGAACAAAGAAACGAATACGCGTATGTTTAAACGTTGGTTGAGTGTATAATCGTAATCAACCGGCAATATAGTGAACGAAAATGGGTTCGGTGTTCTGTATAGATCGACCACCATTTGGACAAAGGCGGGTTGCGCATAGTACGTGCGGCCCGCTTTTTGTTATTTATAAAAAAATCGCAACATCATCATGGGGGACATTATAATGATTACCGAAAAACCAATTAGCTTCACACAACTCAAAGCTGAATTTGCCGCACTGGGCGTGCAGAAAGGCATGAGTATTTTGCTTCACTCGTCACTTAAAAGTATAGGCGGCTGGATTCCAGGCGGTGCAGAAACGGTCATACTGGCACTGGAAGAGGTGCTGGGAGCGGAAGGCACGCTCATGATGCCCACTCAAACTTCGCAACTAACCGATCCGAAGCTATGGCGTTATCCACCTGCCGATCCGCGCTGGTGGGATCTGATTCGTGAAAGTATGCCACCGTATGATCCCGATTTTACGATAACGAGCGGGATGGGGGCGATTGCAGAGACATTCCGTAAGCAGCGTGGTGTATTACGAAGCCATCATCCACATGTATCATTCGCTGCATGGGGCAGGCATGCTTCGGCGTGGACGAGCGATCATGCGCTAGATTATGGACTCGGCAAGGATTCGCCGTTACAGCATCTGTATGATGCGGAAGGTTATGTGTTGATGTTAGGCACCGAATATGTGACGAATACGTCGATCCATCTGGCAGAATATCATGCGGAATGGAATGGGAAGAAAACGATCATGATGGACGCTCCTGTCATGACAGATAAAGGCAAACAATGGATTCGTTTTCGCGATTTGAATTTTGATTCGGATGATTTTGATCAAATTGGAGCTGCTCTGGAGAACGATTGTCCGCATCTCGTTGTCAGCGGTAAGATTGGCCATGCTAAAACACGCTTAGTGCCTCAGCGCGCACTGGTCGATTATGCATCAAGCTGGTTGGAAATGAATCGCTAAGGCTATATAAATAGAAACAGCATGTAATCGCCAATTCATATGAATCTATCCTAGTAGGATCCGACTCTATTTCGCTAAAGGAGGCACACCCGTATGATCTGGAGAGAAAGAGAGCATTCGTTTATTATGATTCGTCAGCATGACCATGCCCGTGCATCAGGAGAGTTTTCGCGAGGTCTACATGCAGGTCCAACTGAAGATGAAAAACGCTGGGAAGAGGTACTTCTAGGCTGTGAACAGCATGATCGAGGCTGGATTCCGCTTGATCGTATTCCACTCTGGAATGATGCCAAAGGTCGTCCGTTCTCATTTCTAGATTTTCCAGAACCGGCAAAGCTCGTATTTTACCGATATGGCATTGATCAAATGGAGGAGATGAGTCCGTATGCAGCGATGCTGGCGAGTCTACATTATTGTGCGCTGATCGCTCACTATGGTGCGGAAGATCCATTTTGCAGGGAATTTCTAGAGGAGGAGCAGCGGCGTCAGGAACGTATCAAGGCGCTCACGTCACCAGGAGAGGATGAGCTTCGCTTCCACCGGGCAGTTCTAGAGCTGTGTGATGATCTATCGCTCTATGCCTGTCTGAATGAACCAGGTGTGGATAAAGAGCATGAACTGGAATGGTGGCGAGATGGTTTTGATGTGGGCAAGAAGATGGACGCTGCTAACCATCAGACGATTATGCCAAGATGGCTAGACGAGCGTTATGTCGAACTTGAGCCATTTCCATTTGAGCAGCCCTTAGAAGTCACCATCGTGTACCGCGAAGTGCCAAAGGCATTAATTGCAGAACAGGGACTGGCAGAGGCATATGAAGCTTCTGAAGAACAGCTACAGCGTATTGTATTTAAAGGAAAGCAGCCTCAGTAATCCGTTAGGTACAATTGCGGTATATTTGACGCGAGCAATCCAATTGCGCCAAAATAGTCATTACATATATCGCAGCCGGAGCAGATGGTATCATCCGGTGTACACCACTGTCCGAACGATGGCATAACCATATCTAAGTGTTAGCGGTTTTCTAACACGGGGTGAAATGAGAAAAGGATTTTTGCAAAGCAAAATATCCATTCCGATTCGGTTATCTTCTTCCAGTCATCGTCGTTCGGTCAGGAAACGGAGGGAACATGCCTGAAGTATCACAATGAAGCCTTATACACAGATTATGATGCGGTTGCAGATGGCAGGAGTATCGTTCACTCGTCCTTCTGGCGACCGCCTCTTATACATTTGAACATCATAAGCTTTATTTCGACTAGAGCGTTCTGGTTACAAGCTTCATCCAAGTCCAAGCAATCTGGATCAGCAGATCAGCGCCAGCAGCGCGGGTTAACACGCAGACAGTTTTTAAAAGGTAGCGTCGTTGCAGGAGCTGCACTTGGCGCTGGTGGACTGGGTTATACATGGTTTGGTGAGCCGAACTGGCTCGAAAAAATCTATATCCGTATGGAATTACCTGATCTGCCTGAAAGTCTAAACGGAATGCGATTGATCCAGTTTAGTGATATGCACCTGGGGATGGGGAAGAATACGAGCGATTTGGAGCAGCTCGTAGATGTGATTATGAGTGAGCAGCCTGATATGATCTGCTTTACGGGGGATATGGTGGATGAGCATCCATCGGAGCTGGTATCCGGGGTAGCTGCTTTACAGCGACTGAAAGCTCCTCTGGGCAAATATGCGGTGCTCGGTAATCATGATTATCTGGACGATGTAGTGACTGTCATGAATCTGATGAAGCAGGGGGGCTTTGAGATGCTAATCAATGAGCATCGGCTCTTACAGCGTCAGGATGGTATATTCGCTATCGTAGGTCTGGACGATCAGTTACTTGGTAATCCTGATGTGAACAAAGCTGCACGCGGCATTCCAGACGATGCATGTCGTTTGCTGCTGATGCACGAGCCTGATTATGCAGATCGGGTGCCAGAGGAGTTAAAGTTCCGTTTACAGCTATCCGGGCATAGCCATGGAGGACAGATTCGTCTGCCGCTATTCGGTGCAGTCATCACACCCAAGGGCTCACGAAAGTATGTTATGGGCGGTTATCGTGCGGGCAAAGGTGGACACTTGCCACTCTATGTGAATCGGGGCATCGGCATGTCGCAGCTCCCTGTACGATTCATGTGTCGTCCAGAGCTGACAATCTTTACGTTATATCGGGCGAATACATAGCTCGCTATTTGGTGCAGGAATGAACAGAGTTTCGCAGAATGATGTAAGTACGAAATGATAGGTACGAATTAAAGGTAGGATATGAATACCGGCAAACGGTCAAGACGGGGGATATTGCATGGAACGCATTGCACTTATATCTGATATTCATGGTAATTATCCAGCATGGCAGGCTGTGCTACAAGATATTGAACAGCGAGGCATCAAGCGTATCTTTTGCCTTGGCGATCTGGTGGGCAAAGGGCCGGATTCGATCCGGGTAACAGATAGTGTACGTGAGCGCTGTGAAGTCGTTTTGCGAGGGAATTGGGAAGAGCTGATTGTGCGTATGAGTGAGAAGGATGAACTATTTGGCTGGCATGCTCGGCGATTAGGCGCGGAGCGACTTGATTATCTGGGTTCACTGCCACTACGTTATGATTTTATGCTCAGTGGGCGGCTGATCTCACTTGTGCATGCTTCGCCAGAAAGTGTATTTCAGCGTGTACAGCCATGGGATGCCATGGATGCACGCCTGGCTATGTTTACCGTAGCTCATCCGGGAAGTCCATTTGCAGAAGAGGATCATCCTCTGTATTCGCATATACCGGATATGGTCGGGTACGGCGATATCCATAATGCGTATATGCAGCATCTGGATGGACATGTGTTATTCAATGTCGGCAGTATCGGTAACCCGCTCGACGGCAAAGGCGCTTCCTATGTTATTCTGGAAGGAGAACCGGAAGCGACAGAGCTGGTTCCATATTCGCTGCAGTTTATGCGGATTCCTTATGATGTAGAGCAGGCGGTTCAGGATGCACAGGATGCCGGAATTCCGGCGCTTGATTTTTATATAAAAGAGCTGCGCACCGGCATTTACCGGGGACTGCAGACGTAAGCGACTGGAGGAGTAGCCATGCTGAACAAAGAGGATTTAAAAAAAGGAATACCAGATATTCGCACCGAGCGTCTATCGCTATGCCGTCTAACGGCAGAGCATATTGAGCGCTGGTGGGATTGTGTGAGTGATCCACAGGTCATCACGTATCTGTATGGCTCACCTGAGATGAAGGAATACCAGCCGCTACAGCCAGATCGACTGGGGCGACGGGTGGAAGAAGCCTTTCGTAGTATGAGCTCGATACATTTTGCGATCATGTCGGCTACTGGTGATGAGATGTATGGAGTGTGTTCATTTCAGCGCTGGGATGAACGTGCCGCACGTGCGGAGATTGGCTATGCGCTAAGCAAGCGTTTCTGGGGTAAGGGCTATGCTACCGAGGCGGTCGGCAGTCTAATTACCTTTGGCTTTCAGCAGATGGGATTATCTCATATTGTCGGTCGCTGTCATATCGAAAATGAACTGTCAATTCGCGTGCTGGAAAAGAGCGGTATGCGTCCGCAGCCACCTTCTAATTCTGGTATACGCAGCTATTGGCAGGAGATGGGGATCGTCGTCTATTCGGTAGCAAATAGTGAATTTGAACTGCGTAAGGAGCGTGCTGCCCTGCATGCACAGCTGCTGGATCACAGCGGGGAATCCTTTTCCTCATGACAGCGGAGCGCTGGTTCACCAGCACCACAGGCATTGTGATGAGCTCCATAGCCGCCACGCTCTTATGGGGCAGTGCCTTACCTTTTATCAAATTAAGCTATCTTCATTTGCAAATTGAAGCGAATGATCTGTTTGCACAGTGGCTATTCGCTGGTTATCGCTTTGTGTTAGCAGGTGTACTGTTGTTGATCCTTGCGCGTCTGCTTCATCGTAAAGGTACGGTCAAAAGCCGTGTACCCGCATCATCATTAGCGTTGCTAGCACTGTTACAAACTTTTTTGCAATATGTATTTGTGTATGCAGCACTGGGACAAGGTTCAGGCATGACCATGTCCATCATCGCAGGCTCAGTATCTCTCTTTCAATTGCTAACAGTACGCTGGATGATGCGAACAGAACAGCTCTCCTTACGCAAGTGGATGGGATTGCTGCTAGGCTTTGGCGGTATCGGTGTAATGGGCATGGCATCAGGCAATCAGCTCCAAATGACATTTGGACTGGCAGAGCTACTCATGCTGCTATCAGCGCTGTCTGGTGGAATCGGTAATGTACTCGCACGGCGCGAAGCTGCGATCGAGCCTGTGATTAGCTTGACCGGTCGTCAGATGTTCTGGGGCGGTCTAGGATTAGTCGTGATCGGCTGCGCTTCTGGTCATCCATTTCCGTTTCAGTGGGATGGTGTCGGTCTGTGGATGCTACTCTATCTGTCGTTATTATCCGCTGGAGCATTTGCACTCTGGAATACGGTGATGAAATATAACGAGGTCGGTCGTGTGTCGATGTATCTATTTTTGACACCACCGTTTGGTGTGATCCTGTCAGCTGTCTGGCTAGATGAACGGGCGTCGATCTGGTCGCTCGTTGCGCTGGCATTGGTTACAGCAGGCATCGTGCTCGTCAATCGGGGACAACGAGGGCAGCCTCCTGTACCGAGCAAGCCGGAGATACAGGAAGAGGCGTGATTGTTGGAGTGTATGCACTAAGGGAAGCCAGGATATATCGCTGGAGCTAACATCTTTTCTGTTTGATTTTGGCTTCGGGTCAAAGGTTGATCATACGAGAACTGTACAGGAATTGGCAGTGATTGTTATCTAACTGAAATATAGCTGCAACGCAATTCTAACAAGCTTGCTTTATGATACATAGCAAGACCCCCTTTTTGATACATGTGAAGGACCTGTCCCTGGTGGGCAGGTTCTCTTTTTGTGCATCAAGATAAAATATGAAGCCGCGCCAATCTGATATGAAGTATGATACTATCTTAGTAGAACAAGTTCACCGTCGTTATGGATCTATTCTAAATAAACGGGGGGATAGGCATGAAGAACATGGTTATAAATTTAGTATCATCGTTTCTGATGGGTTTGCTCGCATTTTATATCTTTAGTGGGAGCATCACGTGGCTAGCAGTACTCGTTTGTCTGGCTTGTGTAGCAATCATAGCGTGTGCTTATATGGTGGTATATTTTATTAAAAAAGCATTACATTAGTTTAATTCAACAGCTAGTTACTCTTAGATAATAATGAGATGAAATGGTTTCTAACCTTGTACATATGCAGTGCTAATGTCTTCTACACTCAATGATCTGAAAAGAAGTGGGCGATCGTAAAGTATCCCGCAGCTTATCGACTCGTCTTATGTATGCAAGCTCAAAAATTAAACAACCTTCACTCCTAATCTAGCACTATGAGGAGTGAAGGTTGTTTGTATGAGATCAGATATTAGCTAGCTCGTATAGGTATTACTTTTATATTACAGCGCGACAACCTGACGCTGCTTCTCTTTATAATATACCCACTGCGTATACCCGATCTCACGTAGCTTACTGGCAACAAGCTCAAAGTCATCACCAACACGTTCAGGGACGTGTGAATCAGAACCGAAGGAGATCTCTACGCCAAAGTGGAAAGCCCGTTCTAGCATCGGGTCGATCGGGTGCCAAAGACCGCAGGTTTTGATTTTACCCGAAGTATTCACCTCAATCGCAACACCAGTGGAAGCGATCGTCTGGAGCATATCATCCAGCGCTTCCGGCGCTTCGATCTCGGAGAAGGCAGGATAATTACTCTTCATCGCATCAATATGACCGAGAATCTGGAACATACCGCTCTTCGCCGATTCCCCGATCAAACGGAAATATTCGGACTTGGTATCTACCTTCTCCTGCTCGCTTAGTCCATTCCAGCGAGACGGATCAAAGATGCTATAACCACCGCTAAAATGAACCGAGCCGATAATATAGTCAAAAGGATATTGATCCAGTGCTTTTTTGTACAAATGGGCATGATGTGGAAAATAGTCGGATTCGATGCCAAGCAGCACATCAATTTTGCCAGCGTATTCTTTTTTCAAATTAAGCACTTCCTGTACATAATCGCCAAACTGGCTTTTCGCCATAGCCGTATTCGGAAAGGCTTGATCCTCGTCAAAGCCAAAGTAAGGGGTATGATCTGAAATACCGATAACTTGCAAACCTGCCCCAATACCAGCTTCAATATAATCGCGGATATCGCCAACTGCATGTCCACAGCGATAATGGTGTGTGTGAAGATCGAATTTCATAGATCTATTAGCTCCTTTTCGTTACATCACGTATTAAAAGATAACCAACACGAGAATAGACGGATTTTTATTCAGGGCTTAAAAAATGATCGGCAGGCATACCTTTGAGATCGTCGAGAAATTGACGCATCGCTGAGTTCAGATAACGTCCGGATTTGTAGATCAGTCCTACCGGATGACTCACTTCAAATTCAGGCATCGGTATCATCACAAGCGTACCATGCCGCAGCTCACTGGAGATCGACTGGCGCGAGATAATAGCAGCACCCAGGTCAATTTCAACCATACGCTTCACTTCCTCGCTGCTCGATAGCTCCATAATAATCTCAGGAACGACGCTATGTTGCTTGAATACCTCATCGACAAATCGGCGTCCTACCGTATCTGGCGACAGCATAATGAGAGGAAGATGCTGCAAATCTTGAATCGTCGCCTTGCGTGTACGTGCCAGCGGATGCTGGGGCGAGACGACTAGCTCAAACATATCATAGTACAAAATGGACGTTTCCAGATTCGGATTACGCTCGATCAGGTAACCGATTCCAACATCGACCATGCCATGCTCTACACTATTATAAATTTGAGAGGAAGGCATCGAATGAATCATCGTTTTAATCAGTGGAAATTGATTTTGAAAATAAGCCAGAACTCTGGGCAAAATTTGAATTGCAATCGACGTTGTTGTGCCGAGCAGAATGCGTCCCTGAGGCGTTTCGTCCAGGTCTGTCAATCGCTGCTTTAATTGCTCAACCACCGATAATATTTGTTCGGCATGCTCCAGAAAAACCTTCCCCTGGTCCGTCAGCGTGACTGGCTGGTTCCGGTTGACAAGCACCGTTTTGAACTCATCCTCCAGGCTTTTGATCTGGGCGGATACAGCAGGCTGGGTGAGATTTAGCAGTTCACCTGCCTTGCGGAAGCTCATGGTGCGCGAAATGGTCAATAATGTTTCCAGTTGACTGATATTCATGAGTTCCTCCTTATGTACACCTGTTAATAAATTATAGTGGATTGCCGAAAAACCAGCAATGCGGCTGAAAATACATTTTGGCAGTTTCGCCAACTTACGAAACTTTTTGGAAGAGATAGCGAGATAAATTTACAAAAAAATCAATTTATTTTGAGCAATTTAGTCAACAATAGTCTACATAAAAGTCATACATTATCCGATAATAATAAAAAGTCGTTAAATAGACCTAGAAAAAAAGAAGAAATGACCAACTTAATGCCTATGTAAGCTACAAAATATGGAGCAGGACAATAGCTTCAAAAGAAATTTTAAATATTTTCCTAAACAAACAGGTTTCTGGATGTATTGTCCTAGGTTATAAGGTATAATGAATCTACTATTATAGGTCATAAGTTTCATTTCGAATATTAACCCATTAGCGGAGGGGAGTATTAAAGTATGAAGGCGGAAGTAATTAATCCTTTTTTGGAAGCAGCGAGACTGGTAATCGGACAGGTTGTACAGGTCACTCCTTCCACCGGAAGTCTCGGTATCAAGGATATCGAACTGGTGGATGATCATATTTGGATTCAAATTGGCATGACAGGACAGATGAGCGGCGATATCGTTTTCGGTATTCATGAAAGTGTAGCACTGCGTATGGTGTCTGCAATGATGGGCGGATTTGTTTTAACCGAAATGGACGAAATGGGTCAAAGCGCAATCTCTGAACTGGGTAATATGATCAGTGGTAACGCAAGTACGATTTTATCCAATCAAGGCGTGACCGTGGATATTACACCTCCAAAGGTGATGAAAACGAGTGCAGTTACAGGCTTCATGTCTGCAAAAGCACTGACAATTCCACTGATTATGGATGGAATCGGCGAACTCGACATTCAGGTGATGGTTTCTTAATTCTCGAATCAAATAAGCAAGAATGTGCTGACCTGCTCCATACGGTGGCAGTATGTCAGCCCTCCGTAATGGTGTTGATCGGATGATCCATCGTCTATACCAACAAGCTGTTCCCTGCCAGTGATGGCGTGGGGCAGCTTTTTTCATATGGTCCGGATGTCGATAATACTGGATATCAGTAGCATCATCCCCTAAAATGGAACTAGACTAGGGGGGCTTATGTTGAAACTTGCCGATAAAATCGTACTTATTACTGGTGCATCCAGCGGATTGGGCGCAAGAACAGCTCAGATGCTTGTGGAAAAAGGCGCCATTCCGATTCTGACCGCACGTTCAGCGGACAAGCTAGAGAAGCTTTCCGCACAGCTTCAGGGTCAGCATCGAATCTTTCGCATGGATGTTCAGCAACAAGAAGATATAGAGCAGGTGGTTGCCCGAATTATAGAGGAATACGGACGTATTGATATTTTGCTCAATAATGCGGGCTATGGACAGTTTACGGCTGCGCTGGATACACCATTGAGCGAATACGAGCAAATGATGGATGTGAATTATATGGGGGTTGTTCGATGTACCCATATTGTACTGTATTATATGCTACAAGCAGGGCAGGGACAGATTATCAATGTTGCCTCTATGGCGGGGAAGTTTGCGACGGCAAAGTCGACAGCGTACACCGCAACCAAGTATGCCGTACTTGGCTTTACCAATTCGCTTCGTCAGGAGCTGCGGGGTACAGGTATTACGGTGTCTGCGATCAATCCAGGGCCGGTGAATACGGCTTTCTTTGAGCGGGCTGATCCGACAGGTACGTATGTGAGCAATGTGAGTAACTTTATGCTGTCTACCGATAAGGTATGTTTTGAGCTGATCGGGATGATGGAAAAACGCCGGGAGGAAGTTGATTTACCGCGTTATGCAGGTGTTGCTGTACGACTCTATCAACTGTTCCCGCGATTATTGGATCGACTAACGTATACTTTTTTTGACCGTAAGTAACCGGAAATAGCAGAAGGGATTACTGAAGTCTGAATGATGTTTAAATCAAGCTCGTGTTCAAAGATTACAAATGCGAGAATAAGATTACCGCTAGGGCGTGCGCAGACGAAGCGAATGCTGATATAATGATACATGCTGCAATGACACAGACCTATTGCACCCGGGCGGGTGCGAGCAATTGTGACGATGACGCCATACTATGGATATATAAAGGATGAATACGATGGAAACAAACACTAATTTTATCGGGCTTGGCATTGACGAAGGCTTGAACGATGCACTGTCCCGTCATGGTATTACTGCACCTTCTCCTGTACAGGAGGAGACGATTCCGTTGATGCTGGAAGGGCGCGATGTATTAGCGCAATCTCAGACAGGTAGCGGGAAGACACTCGCGTATCTGCTGCCGATCCTGCAACGGATCAATCCAGAGAAGAAAGAATTACAAGCGCTTATTCTGGCACCAACGCAAGAACTAGGTATGCAGATTGTACGCGAATGCGAGCGTTATGGCGAAGAGCGCGGTGTAACTTCGCTCGGTCTGATCGGAGGCGCGGCAATCAAGCGTCAGATCGAAAAGCTGAAGCGTCACCCACATATTGCCGTAGGTACACCAGGACGTATTAACGAACTGATTAATCTGCGCAAGCTGAAAATGCATCAGGCGAATGTAATCGTTGTGGATGAAGTGGATCAGGTACTCGGTCTAGGCGGCGGAACGGATGTACAGCGCATTATCAAGAGTGCGCGCCGTGATCGTCAGCTTGTGTTCTTATCGGCAACGATTAATGAAGAGATTCACCAGATCGCCAATCGTGAAATGAACGATCATGCGATTGTTGGTATCGAACCAGGGCAGCATACCGCTTCAGCGATTGAGCACGTCTACTTTGTGACGGAAGAGCGTGAGAAGATGGATATGCTCCGCCGTGTGCTACGCCATTATAAAGCGCCGCGTGCGATCGTATTCGTGAATCAGACCGATCAGATTGCTGAGGTCGAATCGAAGCTTGATTTTATGGGATTCAAAGCACGTGCGATCTATGGCGATGCAGACAAAGTCACTCGCAGTACCGTGTTATCCCAGTTCCGTTCGGGTAAGCTGGAAGTGCTGGTTGCTACCGATGTAGCGGCACGTGGTCTGGATATTGAGGACTTGAATCTGGTAGTTAGCCTGGACCCGGCGTTTGATGCTGAATTCTATGTACACCGTAGTGGTCGTACCGGACGAATGGGGAAAAAGGGCGTTGCCGCTTCGATCATTACAGAGCGTGAGCGTTTTATTATGCGCAAATTCTCGGATACACTTCATATCCGTTTGCAAGAAATGATGCTGCGTGGCGGAGAAACAACGAGTGCACCCGCAGGTAAGCGTGCAGGTACACGTCGCTCAGATAATAAGCCAAAAGCAGCAGCGAAGCCAGAAGTTAGCCATGGCGTGAATGAAACAAGCCATCAGGAAACGACTGTAGATTCCTCTGTACCAACCGTGCGTCAACCGGCTACAAGTAAGCCAGCCGCTTCAACATCCAAACGCGACAACAAACCGAAAACTCGCCATGTAGACAAAAAAAGCAAGGGAGCACCAAAATGGCTGAAAGCCAAACGCGCAAGCTCCCCAGACGAAAAGTGAGGGAATAACGATGGAACAGGTACCTGTACTTCAGGTGGACCGTCTGACCGGCGGCTACAGTCTTGGCAAGCCTGTCCTGCACGATGTTAGCTTTCAGGTGGGTAAAGGCGAAATGATCGGACTCATCGGTCTGAACGGAGCAGGCAAGAGCACCACGATGAAGCATATACTTGGCTTGATGACGCCTCAGGGCGGCGAAGTGCATATTCAAGGCGCAACATTACGCAAGGATGCACTTCAATATCGTTCATCGCTAGCCTTTGTACCCGAGTCGCCACAGTTGTATGAAGAAATGACCGTGCGTGAGCATCTGGAATTTACCGCGCGTGCTTACGGCGTGGACCCGGCAGATTATGAACGACGCTCTGCTCGATTGATTGACCTATTTAATATGAAGGAAAAAGAAGATAGCCTGTCGATGCATCTGTCCAAAGGGATGAAGCAAAAGGTGATGATCATGTGCGCCTTTGTTGCTGCACCGCCGTTGTATATTATCGACGAGCCGTTTCTAGGTCTAGATCCGCTTGGTATTCGATCGCTGCTTGATTTTATGGTGGAAACTAAGCAGGGCGGATCGTCGATCTTACTCAGTTCGCATATATTATCGACGATTGAGAATTATTGTGATCGTTTTATCGTACTACATCGCGGACGGATTATTGTACAGGGGACATTGGAGCAGATTCGTGAGCAGACGGGTCAGCAAGGTGTACCGCTGGAGCAGATTTTCTATGATCTCGTTCAGGATTCGACATGGACGGTAAGCAATGATTAATTTGCCAGAGCTGAGACAGAAGCGCCGCGGTGAATTTTGGGGACAGATTCTGCCGTATACGCAGTACATTATCCAGAGCGGTGTGGCGGTATTAACCTTCTTTCTGCTCATTGCCTTTGCCGCCTGGTATACGACCTTTGTACAAAACATTCCGGCAGGCTTGCCGGTGTACTGGATTATGCTTATTTTGCTGGCACCACTGACGGTATATGGTTCGGTGCGTACGTATATGCGCCCGGCAGATGTGGTATTCATGCTACCTGTAGAGACGCAGATGAAGCAGTATTTCGCCCCTGCGTGGCGTGGTGCGATGATCGGTAAGTCCTTTTGGCTGGTATTGATTGCGATTGTAGCATGGCCATTCTATGTACGGGCAGCTGCAGATCCGAAGCCGCTACTACTGATGCTTATTGCTATTCTGATCTTAAAAGGTGTGAGCAATTATGGTAGTTGGCAGGAACTACGTATGGAGGATGAACGTGCAAGGATCATCTATCGGTTACTACGTTATGTAGCGATGATTGGACTATTGGCAGCCTTGCTATGGTTACCGCTGCTAATCGCATGTGTGACTTTGCTTGCTGGCGTAGTTGTCTATATGATCTGTTTGCGCCTGCCAGGTAAAGTCGCTGTTCCGTGGGAACGACTGATTGCTATGGAGAAAAATCATGGTGCTGCTGTGATGCGGATGCTGGGCTGGTTTGTCGATGTGCCGACAGGAGAGCGCAAAGTGAATCATCGGCGCTGGTTGTCCTGGATTGGACGCAAGCTACCTTGGAAGCAGGAGCAAGCTTTTCGTTTTTTGCTGACACGTACATTCATCCGTACAGAGCTGATGCCAACGATCAGTCGCTTTACCTTGTTTGGCGTTTTGCTGGTACTGCTCACACGTGAATCATGGTTTGGAGTAGCAGTGTATCTATTGTTTATTATTTTGTCAGGTATGCAGATGACGATGTTACGCAAGCAGCACACCGATACATTATGGCTGTCAATCTATCCGCTGCCACCTACTGCCCGCCGTCTGGAAACGATTCGTTTGATTACGTTCGTTCAATTCGTAATCGCGGTTGTGCTCTGGATTCCGCTTGCCAGCACAGGCAATATGACTTTGCTGATCGGTACACTGATCGCTGGGCTTGCGGTTGTCTGGATTCAGCGAGCTACGCTTAATCGCAAATGGCTGCGCGAGCTAAAATTAGAAGAGGAATTTGAATAACGAAAAGATGGGCATACTGCTGGCGAGTGAGGGATGAAGATGAAAACATTCAATAATAGCGAAGTGGATAGCCTTCAGACGCTTGCCGAATTAATCAGCGAAGTGATGGGCAGTCCGGTCACGATTGAAGATGAAGCACACCGATTGCTCGCCTACAGTATGCATGATCCGAACACTGATCCTGCCCGCATTGCCACCATTATTGGTCGGCGTGTGCCTGAGCATGTGCAGCGCGCACTATATGAATCAGGAGCGATGCAAAAGCTACAGGATAGTCCTGAGCCACAGCATATTGAGCAGCTAAGCGAAGTCGGTTTAAGCCGTCGGATGGCGATTTCGGTCTGGCATTATGATGAGATCGTGGGTTATATCTGGTTGCTGGAATATGAAGGCTCATATACCGAGCAACAGCTAGAGCTATTCAGGCAGGGCGCACGGATTGCTGCTGGACAAATTATGCAGCAACAACGTCGTCAGCAGCATATTGATCTGCTGCGCCGGCTGCTTAGCGGACGCTTTCAGTCCGAACAGGAGGCGGCGCAACAGGCAAAGGAGAGCGGAATCGAGCTATTCACTCATCATTATGTACTTTTACTTGAACACGATCATCAGCCAGAGATGAACGGCTGGGTAGAGCGAATGATCCAGGCAGCCAGCGAGTATGCGATCCGAGTTCCTCTGCATATGCAGGAACCAAGTCGATTAGTCCTGCTGTGCGGATTCGAAAGTGCAGCCTTAAGCGCCCATTATACCGATCCTTCTGCGCTTATTCGCGCCATGATTGCACGCGCATCTGAGCTATTGCCTGACCAGGAAGAACTGTATCTTGTCGCCGGAGAGCAGGTTGGCTCTGCACTTCATATCCAGCGAAGCTACAGACAAGCACGCGAGCTGATCTTACTGCATCGCCAATTGCCCGAAACCAGATCCGTCCATTACTATCCAGAAGCTGGTTTCTATCGGTACTTGCCCGCCATGCACCGCGAAGCCGAACAATTCCCCGTGATATGGGGCCCGATAGATCGTCTCGCCGCCTACGATCAAGAACATAATAGCAACCTGCTGCAAACGCTAGCCGTATTCCTCGATCTGGACAGTGACACCAAACGTGCTGCAACCAAATTACACGTACACAGTAACACCCTCAACTACCGCCTAAAACGCATCAGCGAAGTCGGCGGCATTGACCTGACCAGTATGTCGGAAAAAGTAACCCTGTATCTGGAACTCAAACTACTCTGGTTCGATACGAGTAATTGATACGGATAGGATATAGAGACAGATATAGATATAGTAAAATAAAAGTTAAAACTTATATAACTACGAAATAGTAGAGTATGCTTCTAAAAGGAGAAGTACACCCTACTATTTTTTTACTTTCTGTAGCCATCTAATAGGTATTACCTCCAGCTACATACTCAATATAGGTTCGTTCTTATTAGAATCTATGATGAGCTTATGTTTAAGATATACTTGAATGTAATGTAAGACTTATATTAATTATGTACTCGACAAGTAATAAAGGTTGTTTGAAGACGATGATATAAGTTGATATTAAATGTTAAATGTTGAGTGATTGATGTCATCAATATATGATGCAATATAAACAGAACGAAGAAAAGGAAATAAGGGAAAAGGACGACTTCTAGTGTTTGGCAGTATAAACACGGGGTTCAATAAAAGGGATTTTTGCGAAGCAAAATATCGTACTGCTTCTAGTGTTTGGCAGTATAAACACGGGGTTTAATAAAAGGGATTTTTGCGAAGCAAAATATCGTACTGCTTTGGAGTCCGGGAATCTACAATATACTCTTAATCTGTAGATTGCGGGGCTCCACCCGAGGACGTTCCCTTATTCCTTTGCGAAGTGGTGTAACTCTAAACCAAAACATAACTAAGCACAATCTCATACTTTTTCTCAATATTATTTGTTTAGCAATATCAACGCTGGCACATCCCATCCCAAGACATTCATTCTGCTCATTCACCTGATAAACCCTCCTACCACAAGGGTAATAATACTTAACCTCATTCATACTTTACACTTTCTAATACACTAAACACATCATAACTCATTCATATCTTCCTCTGAATGTTAAATAAAATAACACACACTATCTTCATTTGTGTTTTCCAACAATTCTACCCTCTAAAATTTGGACTACCCAACGATTACATGATATTTTGACTACCCTATAATGAATGTATACAGGAGATTCGCCTATTATAAGGAGGAAATAAACATGAGAATCGGAGTCCCAACGGAAATTAAAAACAACGAAAATCGCGTAGCCATCACACCAGCAGGTGTTGCTACACTAATAGCCGCAGGTCATCAGGTGATCGTAGAGAGCGGTGCAGGTACAGGTAGTGGATTTAGCGATGAATCGTATCAGAACACGGGCGCTCAGATTATATCGGAAGCAGCGCAAGTATGGGCTGCGGCAGACATGATTCTCAAGGTAAAAGAACCGTTGCCCTCTGAGTATGGGTATTTCCGCGAGGGACTGATTCTGTTCACGTATCTTCATCTGGCAGCGGCACCGGAGCTTGCAGCTGCATTGCTAGAGAAAAAAGTGATCGGGATCGCCTATGAAACGGTTGAGGTGAATCATACGTTGCCACTGCTCACACCGATGAGCGAAGTGGCTGGACGGATGGCAGTACAGATTGGTGCACAATTCCTGGAGCGCCCGCATGGTGGTAAAGGCGTACTGCTCAGTGGTGTACCTGGCGTAAAAAGAGCGAAGGTTACCGTTATCGGTGGCGGCGTGGTAGGTACAAATGCGGCGAAGATTGCCGCAGGTATGGGTGCCGATGTGACGATTATTGATCTCAGCCCGGATCGTTTGCGTCAACTGGACGATATTTTCGGTTCTTCGGTACAGACACTCATGTCCAATCCTTACAATATTGCTGAAGCGGTAGCGGCATCAGATCTGGTGATTGGCGCGGTGCTGATTCCAGGTGCCAAAGCGCCGAAGCTGGTAAGCGAAGAGATGGTGAAAAGTATGGAAGCCCATTCGGTCATTGTGGACGTGGCGATTGATCAGGGTGGTATCGTGGAGACCGTTGATCGGATTACGACTCATAATGATCCAACGTATGAAAAGCATGGTGTTGTTCATTATGCAGTTGCGAATATGCCGGGTGCTGTGCCAAGAACATCTACGATGGCGCTGACAAATGCAACTATGCCCTATGTATCGCTGATCGCCAATCTCGGTCTACGCGCAGCACTTGAGCGTAGCGATGCACTCAAGCTTGGCGTCAATACGGCTGCTGGCTCCATGACTTATGCGGCTGTGGCACGCGATCTGGGTTATGCTCATGTGCCGGTAGAGCAGGCATTGGAGCAGACTTTTGCAGCGATGAGCTAATGATAGGCATATTTGTGATCTAGTACAGGATAACGTGAGAAGTGAAATAAGTAACAAATAGACTGACAACACGCCGTTGTCGGTCTATTTGTATTGTTTATAGCTCGATAGAAAATTTTTATGAGACTGATAAAAATTCAGAAAAATTAATGTTAGTTAATATAACATTAAATAGCGTTAAAATTCTAATCTACCACCTATGAAAAACTACGGAAACCTACAATACGATAGTGACTAAATCACATTCTAATGCATAATTATTTACTATTTGCATAAAAAATAGTCCGAAAACGAATTTTAGAAGCTTAAAATCATTAATTATTCGGGTTTATGAAGTTTTATTTCATAATATATTCCAATAAATGAAAATAAAAATCGAAATTTAGCGTTGCCGGATGTATATTTTGTATGTATACTCTAAATAGTTATTATACCACTTTGTGTTACATAAACTTACATTAAAAAGGGGGATTTACGAGTATGAAATGGAAATGGAATGGTTTGGTGGCGGCAACACTCATTATGGGCTTGATCGCTGGTTGTGGTAATGGTGGAACATCGACAACGACTGGTGCATCGGGTGGAGGAAGCAGTAGTGGCGGCAAAGTTATTAAAATCGCTACACAGTCTCCATTATCTGGTGGTAGCTCGATCCAAGGGGAAGCGATTCGCCTGGGTGCACAGATGTCGCTGGAAGATCATAAAGAAGAGTTTACCAAGCTGGGCTATTCCCTTGAGCTAGTACCTTATGACGATCAAGGCGATCCGAAAAAAGGCGTTGCCAATGCGGAGCAGATCGGTGCCGATCAAGCGGTACTTGGCGTTATCGGTCACTTGAATTCTGGCGTTTCCATTCCATCCTCGGTCGTATACGAAAAATACAATATCCCCATGATCTCGCCGGCAAGTACGGCTACTGAATTTACCGATCGTAAGCTGAAAGTCGCTAATCGCGTCGTAGCGCGTGACGATTTCCAGGGGCCAGCGGCAGCTAGCTACGCGGTCGAAACGAAAGGTGCCAAAAAGATTTTCGTGATCCAGGATAAAACAGCATACGGTCAAGGTCTTGCTGAAGCATTCCGCGACAAAGCGCAGGAGCTTGGCGCAACGATCGTTGGTTATGAAGGCATTACCGTTGGTGAGAAGGACTTTAATGGTGTACTTAATATTGTAGCGACGCAGAATCCAGACTTTATCTTCTTTGGTGGCCTGTATGCCGAAGGCGGTCTGATCATGAAGCAAGCTCGTGATAAAGGAATTACTGCTCCAATTATGGGCGGTGATGCACTCGACTCTTCTGGTCTCGTTGAAGTGGCAGGACCCGATGTGAAGGGTGCACTGTACAGCTCCGTTGCAGGCGAGATTGCGAAGATGGAAGGCGGTCCAGAATGGGGAGCGCGCTATCAAAAGGAATTTGGCAAAGCACCGGAAGGTTATTCTGCTTATGCGTATGACTCCATGACGATCATGCTGGATGCAGTTAAGAAAACGCTGGAAAGCAGTAAGGGTGAAATGCCGACTCGTGAAGCGGTACGCGATGCGGTTCGTGCAACGAAGGACTTCAAAGGCATCGCTACTCAGGTTACATTTGACGACAAGGGTGATAATGCCTTTGCAAAAGTATACATTTACGAATTCAAAGGCGACACGTACCCGGGTGAGCTTGTCTCCGAAGTGAGCCAATAATAACAGGAAGTTAGCATGCGGCCAAAAGGTATGTGCAGGTTGACGCCATACTTTTTGGCTCTTGTTTTATTCCTTACGAAAGGGGCACGTTCATGTTCGCAACCATATTACAAACCTTGCCACAGGTGCTCATTGATGGTCTGGCACTTGGCGCCATTTATGCAGTGGTAGCGCTGGGCTACACGATGGTATACGGCATTTTGGAATTGATTAACTTTGCGCACGGCGAGATTTTCATGACCGGTGCTTTTGTTGGAACATCGGTCTTATTTCTTTTTCAAGGGATGGGTTTGACGGGAAGTATGCCGCCGTGGATCTCATACGTATTGATCCTGTTTGTGGCGATGATGGTCACAGGCGCACTGGGGGTTGGAATTGAGCGAGTCGCTTACCGTCCGCTACGTAAGGCGCCCAAGCTAATCTCGCTAATCTCTGCATTCGGGGTATCATTCGTCTTGCAAGATCTGGTTCGCTTTATTGCAGAGCTGAAAACGGGCAATTATATCGTGAGCGTGCCACAATTGTTCGAAGGACGCTTCACGCTTGGCTTTTCCTCCATGTCGGCAGCGCTCGGCAATGCGACGGTAAAGACGAATACACTGTTTATTTTCATCGTAGCGATTGTGTTAATGGTTGGCTTGGATATCTTCGTTAACCGAAGCAAATGGGGCGGGGCGATGCGTGCGGTAGCTCAGGATCGGGAAACGGCTTCACTTATGTCGATCAACGTGAATAAAGTTATTTTGCTCACCTTCTTTATCGGTTCGGCTCTTGGTGGTTCTACAGGCGTACTGTTTGCGCAACAATATGGAACGATTGATCCGTATATTGGCTTTATTCTCGGTCTCAAAGCCTTTACAGCGGCTGTACTTGGCGGAATCGGTAATATCCGCGGTGCAATGTTCGGCGGCGTGGTCATTGGTGTACTGGAGATGTTTGCATCGGCGAATTTGGGCTTGATGACCGGAGGCAACTTTGGGGCAGAGTACAAGGATGTATTTGCATTTGCGATTTTGATTGTGGTATTGATTTTCAAACCAGAAGGCTTGTTTGGCAAAGCCGTCAAAGAGAAAGTGTAGGTGGGTGCCATGGGGAAACTAGCCAATGTACGGGCTTCATTACAGGATAGTAAGCTGGCGCAGGGAATCCTATTGATTGCCTTTACGCTCGTTACAGCGGGTGCCGTATATCTGATGGATCGTTCGGTGACTGCCTTTCTACTTCTGCTGGCGTCGCTTTTGCTGCTCTATTATACGTCTTTTACCAACGGGATCAAATGGATCATTGCACTCGTCCTGCTCGTTATTGTGATTCCGTTTGCCACATCTGGCGGATCATCGTATGAGTCGTATATGGAGGTCGCGACGCAGTGCGGCATCTATGTAGCAATGGCGCTTGGTTTGAATATTGTGGTCGGTTTTGCGGGCCTGCTCGATATGGGATTTGTCGCTTTTTTTGCAGTAGGTGCGTATACGTATGGTATTTTTGCAACCGGGCAGGCGAACAACTTTATCTCGGGTGATCTGTTTCCATTGTCTGGCGGAACGTTCTGGATCTTTATTTTACTCGGGGGCTTTATGGCTGGGATTTTCGGGATTTTGCTCGGCTTGCCAGTGCTACGCGTCAAAGGGGATTATCTAGCGATTGTGACACTCGGCTTCGGCGAGATCATTCGTATCATTTTTAATAATCTGGAGAAGCCAGTAAATATTACGAACGGTGCGATGGGTTTATCTTCGATTCAGCCACCGGATCTATTCGGATATGACTTTACATTTCCGCATCAATTTTATTTTATCGTGATTGGGATATTGCTAGTGGTCATCTTCGCGGTACGGCGACTGGAGCATTCCAGACTAGGACGCTCCTGGAAGGCTGTCCGTGAAAATGAAATTGCCGCTCAGTCGATGGGTATACCGCTCATTCGCACCAAGCTAATTGCCTTTGCGATCGGAGCTTCCTTTTCCGGGATGATGGGCGTTGTATTTGCAGCAAAGCAGACATTTATTGATCCAACGAGCTTTACGCTGATCGAATCGACGACGATTCTCGTGATGGTTGTGCTTGGCGGAATGGGCAGTGTACCTGGCGTCATTCTGGGTGCGAGTCTGGTCACGATTCTGAATCTGCAAGTCCTGACCGAAGTGACGAACTGGCTCAATCAGCTATCAATGCAGGGCATTATTAATGTGCCGACTGCGCTATCTCCATCCAAAATGCAGCGCTTTATTTTCGGAATGATTCTGATTCTGGTAGCGATCTTCCGTCCAAATGGATTGATCTCTGCGAAAAACCGCAAAATACCGAAGGAGGTCGTTACTGGTGATAATCATCCTAACTCTACAACCACTACTTCTACGCTTCGCAAGGTTCGTTCGGAATAAGCAAATGTGGCAGTCAGGTTATGTTCATCTGACCGGGACAGTCATTGCACGGTATACACCGGGAGTAGTTGTTCCCGTACCGGAATCCCGAGAGACAACGACGTATCGCTCACAGGTCTAGTGTGCGTGATCTTCTCACACGGGGTGAGATGAGAAAAGGATTTTTGCAAAGCCAAAAATCCATACTGCTAAACGGGCATGAAGGAGATGAAGCGATGAGCATTTTGAAGGTGAGCCAGCTTACCAAGCGCTTTGGTGGATTGACAGCGGTGAGCGACGTGAATTTTGAGTTTCCGCGTGGACAGATTTCTGCGGTAATAGGGCCCAATGGTGCGGGCAAGACGACCTTTTTTAATATGATTACCGGTATTTATGTGCCGGATGGGGGTCAAATTGAGCTGGATGGAGAGTCGATCGTCAATGTGAAGCCAGATCGGATTACAGGCAAAGGCATTGCACGTACCTTTCAAAATATCCGCTTGTTCGGCAGTATGACAGTGCTGGAAAATGTACAGGTGGGCATGCACATTCATCTGAAAACAGGCGTGGTCGGTACGCTGCTCAATCTGCCGCGAGTGCGTCATGAAGAGCATCATTCCCAGCGTGAAGCGTATCGTCTACTTGAATATGTCGGACTCGCTGAATGGTATAACGCGGAGGCAAGCAGTCTATCCTACGGTGCACAGCGTCGTCTCGAAATTGCGCGCGCACTGGCTGCCAAGCCGAAGGTATTATTGTTAGACGAGCCTGCGGCAGGAATGAACCCACGTGAGACGGTCGATCTAACTGGACTGATTCGCCGGATTCAAGAGGAGCTGAATATCTCGATTATCCTGATTGAGCATGATATGAAGCTCGTGATGGAGCTGTCTCATCATATTCTGGTGCTGGATCATGGTGTGAAGATTGCCGAAGGTGAGCCAGCTGATATTCGCTCCAATCCGAAGGTCATCGAGGCCTATCTGGGTAAAAGCGCGGTCGAGGAAGGAGTGATGGCGGAATGAGTCTATTGCAGCTCAAGCAGGTGGAGGCCTACTATGGCGCCATTCAGGCGTTACGTGGGATTGATATCGAGGTAAATGAAGGCGAGATCGTGACGCTGATCGGCTCGAATGGTGCGGGCAAATCAACCACACTCAAGTCGATCTGTGGTCAGGTGAAAATGAAGGGCGAAATCTGGTTTGGCGGTAAGAATATTACCGCTCAGCCACCCCATTTGACCGCACAGGGGGGCATCGCCCATGTGCCAGAAGGCAGACGTATTTTCCCGCGCCTAACCGTAAAGGAAAACCTGGAGATGGGTGCATTTTCGGTGAAAAGCAAAGCGGTGATCAAGGAGCGTACCGAGAAGGCGTTTGCTTATTTTCCACGGCTCAAGGAACGTTATCATCAGGTAGGCGGTACGATGAGCGGCGGTGAGCAGCAGATGCTTGCGATTGCACGTGGACTGATGATGGGGCCAAAGATTCTGCTGCTCGATGAGCCTTCAATGGGACTGGCTCCGGTTATCGTGGATCAGATCTTTGAGATTATTCAGGAGCTGAATGCGACGGGCATGACGATTTTGCTGGTGGAGCAGAATGCATATCAGGCACTACAAATTGCGCATCGAGGGTATGTGATCCAGACAGGTGAGATTATTTTGCAGGATGTGGCGAGTGAGTTGTTGCGGAACGATCAGGTGAAGGAAGCGTATTTGGCTTGATGTATATCGAATGTAAGTTTTCTGATTGACATGGCATCTAACTAGAATCACACAATTCAAACATTCTGATTGTAGCGATATTCTTCTGTAGATTCTAAAAATAAAATGTAAATAAATTTTAAACACATAAAGAACGTCTAATTCTGTCTAGCAGAACTGGGCGTTCTTTATGTTTTGATATATTATTCTCCAAATCGATGCTGAAAATGTTCTAATTCAATAAAAAAATTGAATGTAATAGCTGTCTTGATTAAAGCCTATCATAATGTGGAAACCTGGATTTTGCATAACAACTTCTGTACATAAAGTGATTGCTTGCCTGTTTGATCTTACTTGTGAATCATGTATACAATGAGACCATATTTACAAAATAATTCCATTAGGAGGAATAATTATGATGACTAAAAAAATAGCACTATCTGTAATGTCCGTTGCCTGTTCCTTTGGAATTGCAGCCGCTGCAACCCCGGTACAGGCTCAGGCTTCGACCACACAAGTCACCGAAAATCAAAATATGACAGTCCAAGGTGTAGCTTTGCAAGTAATAGACTCCAAAACAGGCAAGCTATTAAATCAGAACCAATGGGGATACTATGGCAGTCCTACAGGCTCGATCGTCATTTGTGAAGGCTCGCCTGATTTTGGCGCAGTCGTAGGTAGATATTATACGAATGCTGGAATTACAAATATGACGAATGGATCGAATAATGGAGTGAATTATGTAAAAGTATGGGTTGATTCCAGTAAAGAGCAGTATTCCAGCTCTTCTACGATCCCAGGATATACCTTCTCGAGTGATTATCTAGAAGATCTATAAGCTGAACGAATAGATAGATGATGCTTTAAACGCGTGATACAAATAAATCAAGCAGCCTTCTTATGTGAGAGGCTGCTTGATTTCATACATTTTATTTATAAAATATGGTGACAGATACGAGGTTTAGGAAAGCTGATACCACCATGGAGCAAGGGCTGTTTTCAGTGCCTCCAGAGCATCTATCTTTTCACTTGTTGCTGCACCGACAGGTAAGGCTTGTTGCTGTGCAAGAGCTGCTTTCAGTGCAGTTGTATCTTGTAGTGTAGTTGTACTTGCATTACTTTCTGCTGCAATCGTATCCTCTGCGTCAGCTGCTGCATCGCTAAGCCATTCATCTAATGTAGGCACATGTATGAGCATATCACGATTCGCTTTCAGATTGTCCAGTTCAAAATTAACCTTCAACTTAAAGGTCAATGCATCTGTACTATCATTATAACGTAGCAGTTTGACTGTGTCGGATTGCATCGTTGGTTGCAGATAAGCATCGGCAGTCACTGTTGTTCCTGAACTCGAAGGGTCAACTTCAATTGCGCCTATCATTTGCTTAACGCCGAGATCACTTGATTCATTTGGCATAAGATCAATTTCATGATTCAAGTTAGTTGTGTACGGCAAGTATAGGTTTGCCGGTAAACGTTCTACCTGATCTTGTAAACGTTTTTCCAGCCCTGCCTCATCATCTACAGGCCCAGAGTTGCTGTATGGAGGCTCGACTGCCCAAAAGTTGTTGTGCTCTACAAATTGTAATTTACCATCGACAACCTGTATATCAAATACACGCCAGAAACGTGCATCGCTACCATTTAGGGGAAGGGTGTAAGATTTTACAGGAACGCTCGCATTCCCAATATATACTTGCACCGTAGCAGCAGACGTATTCAATGTTCCAGGATTTGCAGGCTCAAAGTTTTTGACATAATACATATAGGTTCCATTCACACGCTTATTGATCGTAATGACTTCAGGACCAAAACCGTTCATCACATCTTTAGCAAGCTCAGCGTATACTTCTCCACGGTACGAATAAGTGTGATCACCATTAGGCGAGATATGGAAACCATAACCGTTTGTTGTTGGACCGAACAAGTGCCCATCCAGATCTTCTGGAAGTGCCGACCAGGTGAGTACAATTCGAATCTGATCTTGAGTCGCGTTGGCGATTGCGATCGCATCTGTTGGAGCATACTTATTCGCTAAGACAGTAACGTTCATATGAGTGATCAGGTAACCATCTTTTTGTAATTCTCCTGTGTAAGAGCCAGGTGGTAAATCAACCATATAGATTCCATCCGCATCCGTTTCAGTTGTGAGTACAAGTGGCCCGGTTTTTACATCGGTTCCACGACGGAATGAAATCTGCATATCGGATACGGAACTACCTTGATCATCCGTAATTTGTCCGTAAGCTCCTGTGATCTGGAAGCTACCAACAAAGCGATCCTTCAGCAATGAAGAAGGACTGGAAGGTTCAATCGTCATCTGAACTACCTTGCCATAATTCGACTCTTTGACGTACAAAGGAGTGAATTCAATCGCTCGTGTCTCACTATTAAAGCGTAGCGAGCTCAACAAATGAGGTGCAGGCTGACCGTCTAACGTCACGGTAATCTTCATATCTCTGATGTTCAGCCCGGCATAATTAGCCCAATTAGGCAAAATCGCCTGTCCATTACTAATGCCAAGACGGTATGCTGACTGCGGTGTTTCTGATGTGCCAGGTGTTCCCGGTGTAATCGGTACAGGCGTTACCGACGGTGAGTCGCTTTTTTTGTCGTCTTTTTTAATATTCGTCTCTGTTTGAGCCGCACCTACATCATTACCTTGTACCTTAGCCGTAATACCTGTAGCCACCGTTGTCTGTGTCACCCTTGGTGTGATGGTTACCCCTGGGGATTGAATGACCGCACGATTGATTGTGCCATCCCCGTTAATAGTCGTCGGCGCATTGGCGGTGAACACATTGATAGAAGATGATGGCGTAAGAAAGATACGATTATCGGTAGCACCAGCAGCTACAGCTAATTGCTCGATCGAGCCCGTATCCATCTGGATCATCGCACTAGATGAATTCACATCCACTGCATCATAATGTCCTTTCAAGCTGATCGAAGCACCAGATGGAAGCTGCGAAGCGAGCGCTACATTATGGAAACCAGAAGCGGTTGGTTGTTCTTCTTCCAAAGTTGCCGCCGTTTGCAGCGTCGTCTGCTGAATATTCGTCGAACCCGATGAGACGATCCGTACCGCACTGTTCGGTTTATTCACAATCATATTCGCAAGTGTAGAATCCTTCACATGAATGCTATGACTGCCACCACCATTTACAATCGTTGTGCCTTTGACAGTAATATGATTCAGTAACGCATCGCCTTCGCCGATCCCTGCACCAAGAATCAGATCGCCCTCGATCGTCAAATTACGTAGTGTGCTTCCCGCGCCATTCAGGTATACATTGCCGGTTAACTGCTGTGAGCCGCTTTCGGGACCATACACGCCAGCGGAGTTATAAACCGTCGAAGCGCCGCCAGACGTGCTGGAGTTCATGGAACGATCCAGCACAGTTACCGCTTCGGCACGTGTTGTAATATCTCTTGGACGAAAGCCTTTCTCGTCACCTTTCATCAGCCCACTATCCAGTACAGCGCCGATCGAGCCCTTGCTCCATAACGGACTGTTGCGTGTGTCGGACATCGTGTCAGCAGTTTGAGAAGACTTGAGCTTTTTGAGTGTAGTTAAAATAACCGCCAGTTCTTGACGGCTCACTTGCTTATTCGGTTGGAAGGTGGAATCCTTATATCCTTCCATATAGCCTTCTGCTTTGGCGATTGCGACGTCATTGTAATACCAGTCTGAACTCTTTACGTCGGTATAACGGATTGCTGTTGTATTTGTGAATCCGTAGGCTTTGTTAATTAGTGCAGCGAGCTGGGAACGAGTAACGCTTTGATCTGGCTTCAGACTGCCATCGGTGAAGCCGCTAATGAAGCCTTTGTTCTGCCATTCGCCGAGTACGGTACGTGCCCAGTGATTCTGTGTATCGGATGCAGCTTGTGCTGCTGTAGGATGGCTGAGCCCTGCGAACGGCACAACCAAAGAAGCGCTCAGCACGAGTGCAACCCAGGTCTTTCTTTTCAGTTTGAACATTTCTGTGTAAGCCCCCAATGAACAAATGTAGTGGATAAAGTTACTTATATAGCTTATGACCTATGAATTTTGCTTCTATTATAGAACTATAGGGATAAGATATGTAGGTATATAGGTTCATCATACTATAGAGATTGGGGTTTGGAAATGTATTTTCCTTGAATGGTAGATGGTGGGGAAAGAGGGGATAGCAGGAGCCAATAATCTTCTTATATCAAGTAGTACATATGGATCCTAACTAAAAAGGATGCACCTATAGATCAGGCACATCCTTTTGGATCAAACGATGATAATAATGGTTTAAACTCTAAGCTTAGGCTTGCTTTACATCCAGCACAGCTTGATAAATCAAGTCATACAGATCTTCCAGATACGCTTCCTCAATACAGGAGAACGCAACGCGCAGATCATGATCGCCAAGTGCGATCGTACCTACTTCGTATTCGCTCAGCAGACGCTGACGTACCGCTTCAGCGGATACATCATTCAGCTTGAGGCACATGAAGTAACCGGAGTTGAACGGATAGTATTCCCATACGTCGCCGTATTTGCCGCTATCGAGCAAGTCTTTGACTTTGTTGGCGCGGCCTTTCATGATCTGGAATTTCTCTGCTTTTTGCGCATCGAATTCTGGTGATTGTAGAGCATTCAGTACGAATGTCTGGGATGGATGCGCACCGCTAGAAATGGTAGAGCGAATGATACCGAGCGTTTTCTGCTCCAATACGTTCAGCGCTGTGCTACTCTCTGCGCCATACGTAATAAAGCCGACGCGGAAGCCCCATACATATTCTTCTTTGGTCGCACCGTCGATCTTGATCGGCAGAATGCGTGGGTGTAGACCAGCTAGCTCACCGAACAACGACTCATGCATCGAATCCTCGAAAAACAGTCCGAAGTACGCATCATCGGTCACAACGACAACGTTGATACCTGCCAGTGCAGCTTCGTTTATTGCGGCTGCGATGCGATGTCCATCTTCCACATTCGGCGTATAGCCTGTCGGGTTGTTCGGGAAGTTCAGTACGACAATCGCTTTGCCTTTATCTTTTTGGGAGAGCAGCGCTTCACGCAGGCCCTCACTATTGAATTTCATGTCATGTGTAAATAGGGGATAGTTCACGATCTCTGCACCGCGGCGTACGCCAAAGGTCAGCTCGTAGTTTTCCCAATTTTTATCCGGATAAATGATCACATCACCAGCATCTGCGAACAGATCGGCAACGATGCTCAGTCCATGTGTCAGCGCATTGGTTGCGATCGGATTACCAAACGTCTTATCAGCCATGGACGGATTGTCCTTAATCATCTTCTCCCGCCATACTTTACGCAGCTCCGGCTTGCCTGCTGGTGGCGCATAAGGGTACAGGTCTTTTGGCTGAAATGCAGATAAGGAGTCCTGAATGACCTTCAGATGCATCGGCTTGCCATTTTCGGTTGCAATTCCAATAGTCGCATTGTATTTCTTCGCCTGGCCAGATGCTTCTGCCGATTGGCTCAATATGCCTTCCTTTGGAAAATACAGTTCTTTGCCGAGTGTAGACAGCATGTCATAAATAAACGGGCTGTCCGCTTTGAGGGAATCATTCAATTGTCCTGCCAGTGGGTTCATCTTGTTCATCCTTCCGGGTCTGTTTAAATGATAACCAGGCAAGTGGTTAGAGGTTCGACTGGAAGTTTCCGCCTGATTTCACTGCATCATAGTATAGCATTTTTGGGGGGAAGGTGTCACGGTGCAGTCGGTGAATTTTGCATATTCAGATGTGAACGATGTGTAAACGAACAGAAGCCAATCGCTACACACCCGTTGACCCTGGCAAAAAGACAAGATTATACTGGCCCAGTTATTCTGTTTCTCGATGGTACGGACAATACTTCTCCATCATTCGTAGCGTTTCCAGATCATCCGGGAGTCCTCGCTGCTCCAATCCTTGCATTACTTTCTGATGTTCAGGTTCGCGAGCATTTTGCCCGAATTTGAACTTGGCGCTCCATTCGTCGGGAATGATCTTAATCAGTGCGACCGCTTTGAGCTGGGACACGTAGCGAGGATCTTCCGTCGTGATCGGATTATATCCACCTTCTGGCTGTAGCTTTTGCATAAAGAGGCTAAATCCTGAAGCCTTTTCCTCCAGATCCTCGACCAGCTCTGCATGACCGCGTACGGTCACGCTTTTGAAATAAGCACTTGCCGGACAAGCCATCTCGTCATCGGTAAAATACGAAGGCAGTAACGCATATTCACGCGCTGCCGAAAAGGTGACCCGATTGTCCTTTTTGAGTAGCTTCATCTTCTCGCCCGCTCGGCTACCATGCACATAAAAGACGCCATTTCCATAAGCAAAATTAAGCGGCACCACGCGTGGCCAACCGTCTTCACTCGCCAGACCGAGAAAGCCAAATGTAATCTCTCCTAGAAACTGCTCCAACTCTTGTTCCTCTGCAATCGAAAATTCTTTTCTACGCATATTGTTTCGCTCCTTTGGGTGCTCATATCCTATTGGCTTTAGCGATTTCCGTAATGTGATCGTATGTGTGGAATTGCAGTTGATGGATACGCTGCTCGAACTTACTGGCAGCATCCAAAAACTCATGTTCCAAGCACTGGCGTATCGCTTGACCGTTCTGTTGCTCCAGTTTATGCTGAATATTGACAGGTTAAAAGAGCCAATTTGGAGCAAAAAGACTATGCCAATATCATTTTAAAGGAGTCATACGATGCAAGAGATTACGATTGCCTATCAGCGCTTGCTGGAACAGCATGGTTATAAATATATAGCTTTGTATCATGCGCTACGTGAGGCGATTCTAAGTGGCATGCTGCCTCCGCGCAGTCGTCTGCCGTCCACACGTCGTATGGCAGAGATGTATGGAGTGTCCAGAGGGATCGTTGCTGAAGCGTATGATCTGCTCCTAGCAGAAGGGTATGTGGAAGCGGCAGTTGGCAGAGGAACATATGTAGCAGAGCAGTTACATATGCCGAATGAAGTGGAGCGTGCAAAAGGTTCGGAGGGTGGAAAAAATAGCAATCGAGTAGATCAACTACATGATCACACCCCTAGCCCGGCGCTATCTCGATGGGGACAACGTATTATAGAACTGGATCACAGACAGCCTCTTAAAGGGAACAATCTAGAAGAGGACGCAGTATGTGGCAACCAGGGTACGGTTCAAACAAAGAACGATGTTGCGCATGATTCTACTTCGGCAGAAATGTCGCCCATCTCGTTTTGCCCTCAAGATCTCGTATTACAAGGCAATTCACTGACCGATTGGAAAACTGCACTTGCAGCGGCGTCGCAAGATATGCAGTCTGCTGATTTTGCCGATGAGATGAATACGATTGGCGATATGCGGCTTCGTGAAGCAATTGGTCATCATGTGGGGCGTACACGAGGGATTCGGGCACAGCCGGAACAGGTCATTTTGTATAGCGGTTCTCAGGAAGCGCTTGTGATCCTATGCCAGTTGCTCATTAATGAGCAGGACGCGGTCGTTGTGGAAGATCCGTGTTATAGTGGAATCACGAGAGCCATTCAGGCGACAGGGGGAAAGCTGATCGGTGCACCGCTGGATCGGCAGGGGATTATCCCAGAGGATTGGGATTCCCGTCTATTGTTTGTCACACCGGGACGCCAGTTCCCAACGGGTGCAGTGCTACCACTCGCACGCAGACAGCAATTGCTCCAATGGGCGAATCGACAAGCAGCATGGATCATTGAAGATGATTATGATAGTGAGTTTCGCTGGGGCGGGCGTCCTTTAGAGCCGCTGAAGGCGCTGGATCACTCGGAGCAGGTGATCTATGTCGGTTCCTTTTCCAAAAGTATGTTCTCAGCGCTACGTATTGGCTATGCGATCGTACCGCCAGCATTGATTAAGCCACTGGTGGCAGCGAAAAGCTTGTATGCACCACTACCGTCTTCGCCGCTGGAGCAACGGGCACTCGCACGCTTTATGCAGCGGGGCGATTATATGCGTCATCTACGCAGAATGACGCGTGTATACCGTCCACGCTTTCAGGAGCTGTATCGGTCGTTAACAACTCGTCTATCCGGACTATTCGATTGGCTGGATACCGATTCAGGCCTACACATCTATGGAAGCTGGCGTCAGGAAGGCTGGCTGTATGAACCATTTCGTAGCGAAGCAAGGAAGCTCGGTATCGTCTGGAAGGATGCTTCTCTTTATCAATTGTCTGATGCGCCGCCTTCGGTATGCTTTAGCTTTGCTCATACGGATGAGATGCAGATCAGACAAGGTATTGAGCGGTTGGAGCTAGCCTGGCAACGTACGCTTCAATCCAGTTTGAGAGGTGAAGCAGCTGAGAAATGATAGGTTGATATGAAGAAATAGAATATAGCTACATAGATAAAGGAGCTGAAATCGTAATGGAGAAGTGTGAGAGTCTGGAAGAGGTTCGTGCTGGTATTGATCGTTTGGATGAGCAGATTATTCAATTGCTGGGTGAGCGTAGCCAGTATGTGAAACAGGCAGCTACGTTTAAAAAGGATACCGATGCGGTGAAGGCACCTGCACGTGTCGAAGCAGTCATTGCCAAGGTACGAGCACTTGCTATCCATAACGCACTTAACCCCATGGTGGCAGAGCAGGTGTATCGCGCGATGATTGCTGCGTTTATCGAGGATGAGCTACAGGAGCATGCACGCTTGCAGCAGGCATCTGATATTTCTACAGATCCTTCTTTATAAACAGAGCGTATCGCGAATGAAATGATTACCTGGCAATAACCGTAGGAATCGGACGGATAGATATGCAGTATTCACCAGCGCATTAGCACAATTTTGCCGATGGGAACGTAGTCTAATTGCTACACTGGCATTGACGAAACGATACTTTTTGCCCAATATAAGCGCATAGACGCTTTTTTGGTAGCCATTCTATTTTGCGTAGAGATCGCCTGATATAGATGGAAATGTAGGATAGCTGGACGGTAATACTTTGAATTGCAGATTTTAGGTATGAAAAAGGGATTTCACATTGCCAAATATCAAACTGTTAAAAGGGGGAAGCTGATGCTTGAACTATCACCATCTTCATTTGTGCTCAAACCGGCTTTTGCCAAAATCTTCTGTGAACCGGAGTGGCGCTGGCCGAAGCGGGAAAAGCCAATGCCTAACTATGATCTGTTCTATGTGTGGAGCGGAGAAGGAGAGCTGATTCTGAACGGGGAGCCTTATGCGATTAGCAAAGGGAGTTGTTTTCTATTCCGCCCGGGAGACGAGACGACAGCTACACATAATCCGCAAAAGCCGCTTGTGCTCACCTATATTCATTTTGATGTAGATCAGTCGGTTAGCCGCATTCCGATCCAGTATCGTATACTCGACGAGACGATTGATTTTGAATATATGCTGGTACGTTATGTGAGGCTTCTATTAGAGCAGGCATTCGCAGCAGAAGAGGAAGCACGTCTGATCTTAAAGCAGCTGATGATTCATCTGTTACGTGAGGAGCAGCGCAAGCCCGTCCCACGTAAAGTGAGCAATCAATTGAATGAGACGATTCAAGAGGTAGCCAACTATATCCGGCAGCATCCAAGCCTTGCGCACCGGGTGGAGGATCTTGCCGCTCGAGCAGGACTATCGCCGCGTTACTTCTCCATCAAATTCAAAGAGCTAATCGGTGCGTCGGTGCAGTCCTATATTATTCGGATGCGGATTGAACGTGCCGAGCATTTGCTTGTGTATACAGGCATGAACGTGACCGAGGTTGCAGATGCGCTAGGCTATCGGGATATCTTCTTCTTTAGCCGGCAATTCAAGCAATATACCGGTAAAAGTCCATCGGAAATTCGCTGATGGATCATGCAAAGTGTAACGCTCAGTAGATCATGAAGATGATATATCTGTAGCTTGAACGCCCTGCACAACCATACAGCAACAAGCAACAACACCGTAACAAACAAAAAGCCTGAACAGCAGATCATTCCGACTGTTCAGGCTTTTCCCATGATCCAAGTGGATCGTATTAATCTATCTCTTTGATCCGTTGATACGGACGTGTAGCTTCCAAATCTTGCAGCGTACCGAGCTTTTCACCCATTTGGACCCGGCTGCCTACATGAAGCTGTTCATCAGGGATGAACGTATTTTTTTGCATGAGTAGCACAACGGTTGAGCCAAATTCAAAGTAAGCCAGTTCGTCTCCTTTGTTCCATGATGTGCGCGATTCATCCGCATAACGAATACTACTCACGTTAAGTGCCCCCACCTTGGCAACAGCGACCTCACCATAATGATGGGAGATATACGTAATCTGACGTTCATTGCGACTGAGGACAGAGCGCATATTCACCATACTACGGTCATTCACTGGATACACTTTACCTGGAATATGCTCACGTTCCGTCTGTTTCCCTGTGACAGGTGCATGAATACGGTGATAATCGCGAGGACTTAAGTAGAGCACGAACATATAACCGTCCCTGTAGGATTCCAGACGGGGAGAGTAGTTAAGTAGCTCTTCCAGCGTATAATCTTGCCCCTTTACATCAGGGATCAATTCATCACGGAGCGGACCCATTGCCGTAATTAGAGCATCAACCGGGCTAACTAACGACATCGGATCAGCATCAACCGGACGTGCAGTCGATTGTAGACGACGCGTAAAAAATTCGTTCAATGTATGATAATCCTGTAACGGTTTTTCAGCTTCTTCTGCCGGAATGCGATAAGCCTGAATAAACTTCGGGATAAACGCGCGGCTGGCCCGTGATTTGGCAAAACTGCCTGTAAGCCGGGATATCCACTTGCGAGAGGACAGCTCGGTAAGCAGGCGGAACATCGTATTGGCCATGATTCAAGTAAACTCCTTTCCAAAATAAGGAAAAATAATGCGTACATTCGTTTGCTTCGTTATCTTGCCACATCTGCGAAAGATACGCAAGTGGCATGCAAGTTGATGTATCGTATAGCTATATGATGCTCTCTGGCTAAATGCGGGTACAATACTATATCTATATACGATCTACGACATGAATGACGACTGGACTAGCACCATCTGAACAACCAGCCTGAATGGTAGTGAACGATCGTCTTTCAGGCGACTAGGATAGGAAAACATGTTAAAATAAAGAGAATTATCGGGCATCCTGCCTACTCATAAAGCATAATTGTATACCGTTTGCACATAAAAGTCACTGTATAATCTAACGCACAAGACTGCGAAAAGAAGGGAATGGAGGCAATATGATGACCACTTTCGGCTTAATCCGACATGGAAGTACGATCTGGAACAAGGAAGGCCGCGCACAGGGTAGCTCCGATATCCCGCTAAATGAAAATGGCTGGCAGCAAGCAAGACAACTGGGAGAACGCATCGCAGGCGAGCAGTGGGATCGTATCTATGCAAGCGATCTCATCCGAGCACAGCAGACCGCACAGGCAATCGCCGAGGCAACCAAGCTTGAAGTCACGCTGGACGCGCGTCTACGTGAGCTGGATGGTGGTTTAATCGAGGGGACTACCCAGGCGGAGCGTATCGAGCGCTGGGGCGAGAACTGGAAAGAGGTTGATCTCGGCCTGGAAACGCCGGAATCGGGAGCAGCGCGCGGAGTCGCTTGTCTCGAAGAGCTAGCGCAGCGTCATCCCGGCGAGCACATTTTAATTGTTAGTCATGGTGTGTTGCTGAGTCATGTACTCAATCGAATCCTGCAACAAGTACCACCAAAATGGCATTCACTCGATAATATGTCGATTACCGTGGTGGAATGCGATGCAGATCTAAACTGGGATTGTGCATTATACAATTGTACAGAGCATCTTGTCCCAATGGAGACGAATCCGACAGAATAAGTACCTGTAGCTTAAGCTAATAACGCAGGAAAAGGGTGAACAACGTGCAATTGAAATGGCTGGAATGGGCGAAGCAGATTCAGGCGATTAGCCAGGCTGGACTGGAATATTCGCGTGATGTATACGATATTGAACGTTTTCAACAATTGCGTGAGCTGAGTCTGGAGATTATGCAGCAATATACGGAGGTAGAGATTGAACAGATTCGTGAGCTATTTGCTGCGGAGACGGGCTATGCCACGCCCAAAGTAGATGTACGCGGAGTCGTGTTCAAGGATAATCGTGTTCTGATGGTTAAGGAGAAGATCGACGGTCACTGGTCATTGCCAGGAGGTTGGGCAGATATCGGCTTATCCCCCAAGGAGATTGCGGTTAAAGAAGTACGTGAGGAATCTGGTTATATCGTGACACCGATTCGGTTACTCGGTGTGCTGGACAAGAAGTTCCACGACCATCCGCCTTCTCCATGGCATACGTACAAAATTTTCATCCAGTGCGAGATTACAGGTGGAGAAGCGAGTACCGATACAACGGAGACGACCGAAGTTGGTTTTTTTGCCGAGGATGCGTTACCACCACTATCGGTAGAACGTAATACCGAAGCCCAGATTCGTACCTTGTTTCAACATTTGCGAGATCCACAGTTGCCTGTCTTTTGTGATTAGTGTAGTGGTTATTACAAGATCGTTTACGAGTTCAGATCCGATTGCTCTGCGCTCGTGGGATGTCTGGTGTAGATCAGAATCTGTTGAACACTATAGAGCCTTATAGATGAGTAATTGGCAGACAGCAAATAGTCTGTAGTTGATGGGATTGTACCCACAGCTACAGACTATTTTTGTGTACTGGATATAGATATACTGCATGAATCGCGTAGGAATCTGTAGCTGGATTGCTACATTAGAGTCCTAACAGCAATAATAGTAGCGGCAGTGTAACAACCGATCCAAGCGTTGTCCATAAAATACAGCGTGAGACGAGGCGCGGAGCAGCACCGAATCGTTGGGCAAGAATGACGGCATTCACCGCTGTTGGCATGGAAGTGAGTACCATGAGCACGCTAAACAACATATGATCTACACCAAGCAGGATGAGAATGAGCCAGGACACGAGTGGAGCTGCAAGTGTACGAAGCGCCATACCTGCCCAAAATGCTCGTGATGAGTTACCCGCTTCTTCATCTACAGCGGCGCCGCCACCTACATTCGTCATCTGTGCGCCAAGTACAGCAAGCGCTAGCGGAGAATAGGCGGCAGCTAACATTGCAAAGCCATTATCCAGTGCCAGTGGTAGCGACCATCCACCGAGTCGCAATATCGAAGCGAGGATCGCTGCATAGATTGCAGGTAAGCGGAAGACGGCATACACGGCTTGTTTAATGGAGAAATGCGATCTGGCTGCAAAGAATACACCGACCGTATTCACAATAATCATTTGCCCAATGACAAATAATGATGCCTTATCCAATCCAAGTTGTCCAAATGCGAGTAAAACGAGGGGTAAGCCGTAATTCGCGCAGTTTGTAAACATCGAGATGAGCATTAATCCGGCGCGCTCTGGTGCAGTGAGGCGCAATATTCGTCCCAATAGCAGCGCAAGTAACCACATTGCAATCAAACTAAGCACAGAAAATGCAATGGTGATGCCGATATCGGATGCCGACAATTCTGCATGCAGTAGAGTATGAAATACAATCGAAGGCGTGAGCAGATAGAGCGAGACGGTCGCAAGCGGTTTGGTATCCAATCCACGAAATCGCTTGAGTAATACACCACCCGCCACAGGGAGTGAAATAGGTAAGAAAATCTGGTACATCGTATACAGCAATTGCAGCAACATCGTCGTCATCCTTTCGATCGGTGCTCTTATCCAAGCATAAGCTTCCGATACCAACTGTTGAAGATGTTGTTCACTTTACCCTGTACAGGTATTACAATCCAATACTCAATTCCTATTCACTTATAGATTATAACTATATATAATGTATTGACTTATTGCTTCAGGTGATAACATAAACAGCGCCTCTCTTGCTGACGGAGGTTTACCGTACAGCTTAAGAGGCGCTATTGGCACAAAGCTTTATTAAATTCTGGCATCATCTAACAATGTTATTTAGAACATCGTGTTATCGTTCGCGGACTTCTCAGGTACTTCTTGAACCACGTCCCAGTGCTCTACAATTTTCAGCTTGCCGTTAATTGTTTTTACACGGAACATATCCATAACAGCTGCACCGCGATCATCTTTGTTGTTTTGGGCATGCACATGCAGAGCGACGATATCACCTTCGGCTACGACGCGCACAATATTGTTACGGCTATCCGGGTTGCTTTTCAGCATCGGGATAAACGATTCAAGCGGTTTACGTCCAGTCGGTACACTTGGATTGTGCTGGATGTAGTTCTCGTCCACATACTTTTTCAGAGCGCTGCCGTCTTTTTTATTAAAGAAATCATTGTAGAACGTCGTTACGAACTTCACGTTAGCAGCGACCTGTTTTGCGCTCGTATCTTTGACTTGAACCGGTGTGCCTGGCAGTGGGAACATCGTGTTTTTGTTCGCAGATGTTGCTGGGATTTGCTGAGCGAGATCCCAGTGTTCTTTAATAATTGGCTTGCCGTTCACACGCTCCAGACGGAAAATATCTACAACGGCCATACCACGATCGGATTTGTTCGTTTTCGCAAGGCTGTGCACAAGCACCAGATCGCCTTGAGCGATAATGCGTTTGACTTCGACATTATATTGTGGATTTTGCTTCACAAATGGAGTGAAGAAATCAACGAATGCCTGCCGTCCATTACCAGCGAGCGGGTTGTGCTGAATGTAGTCATCCGCAATGTATTTGCTTGCCGTATCGAGCTTGTGATCGGTGAAGATATCCTTGAACATGTTCAGTACGAATTGCTTGTTCTCTGCCAGTTGCTTCTGCGAAGCTTTGTCACTACTGGACTGGGAAGACACCGTTGATGCTTTGGCTTTTGCTGTTTGCGCTTTGACAGGCGCGGAAGACGTAGTAGAGGTGCCGCAAGATGAGGTGGATGCAGCTCCAGCGACTCCAGCTGTGGACAGGGCAAGAGCGGAGGCAAGGGTCATAGTCAGTAAAGCATGGCTTTTTTTCGGCATAATATCACTCCTCTAATGTTTTGCAAGCAGCCTGTGCTGCTCGAATACAACGATTGTAACCTGTAACTTTGTGAGTTTCAACTTTGCCCAGAATTTGCTTGCTACGTCTGCATGAAAGCATGTATAAGCAAGCTTTCGGGTTGATCGGGCAGACCAGCATACTAAGAAATTCATAGCAAAAACACGATGTCATTTGCAAAAATAAGGCATTAGACCCCATTTTTCATTGAATCTTCATGAAGGAGGAACGGCGATTGCGAAAAGAGTCGGATACGATGGAGAGGAATATGAGTAGTTGGTCTTATGGGATGCGGGGAGTAGATGAAATAGGGTTCAGTATAACGCTGTCTATGTTATAAGTAGAACGAATGGATGCAAGAAAAAATATCGTATTTAAGTGCGTTTATAAGTTTACAGATAGAGGTTTTTTAACAGTGCAATACGTTATAGCTATATCAACTATCGCAGTAACTACCGATTTGTAGAATTACACATGATATGAAATATAATACGAAATATAAAAAGCACAGCTCGTAGAGATCCTTGTCGTGATCGTCTCTACTGAGCTGTGCCTTTTCATAATAGAATCCTATTTAAGAATGATCGAATAGGCTTAGGAATGATTCGTTTCAAATACAATCGGATATTCCCGTACGCCAAACACGAACGCGCTCTGAATGGGCTCCAGTGTCGCTCCGGTCTCTAGCTTCATTCCGCGCATCTTCGCAAGCAATGTCTCTAATACAATCCGACCTTCTAATCGAGCAAGTGGTGCGCCCAGGCAAAAGTGAATACCAAAGCCAAAGCCCATATGTTGATTCGGTTTGCGATCCGGCACGAATTGCTCGGATTGCGAGAACTTGCGCTCATCCCGATTCGCTGCACCAACCCAGGAAATTACCTGCTGTCCAGCCTGGATGGTCTGACCTTGCAGCACAACATCTTCACTGGCTACCCGTCCAATCGCCACGATCGGCGGATAATAGCGAAGCGTTTCCTCTACGGTCGTTGGAATAAGTGTCGGTTGCTCCGCAATCTGCTGTTGAAGCTCTGGCTGCTCACATAGAATGCGAACCGCGTTCGTAATCAGATTCGTGGTCGTCTCATTCCCGGCTACCAGCAGTAAAATACAGAAGCGTACAATGTCCAGATCACTCAGCTTTTGTCCTTCAATTTCCGCTTCGATCAGCAACGAAACGAGATCATCTTTCAATTCGTTTCGACGCTCATTCACAATATTCATAAAATATTGATCAAGCTCTTCATGCGCCTTGGCTTTTTCGTCCATCAGCTCCTGAAATGCTTCTTCGCTATCGTCGCGAGCCCCTTTCACCAGCAGGTCGGATAGATGCTTGAACATATGACGATCAGATGTAGGCACGCCGATTAGCTCAGCGATTACGATCACAGGTAGTGGGCCTGCCAGTTCATGCACCAGATCTATTCGCCCGTTTGCCAGATGAGGGTCTAGTAGATCCTCAGCAATTTCGCGGATATGGGGTGCAAGCTGCTCGATCTTTTTCGGTGTGAATGCCTGGTTCACCAGATCGCGTAATTGCTTATGCTTGGGTGGGTCCATATAAAGCAGGCTTTGATTGCTACGATTACGCTGTGACGAGAACAGCTTTGGATTTTTTAATACATACTGCACATCTTCATAACGGAATACATCCCAGCATTTGCGATTCTCGTCATAACGAACGGGAGTCTGCTCCAGTAGCTCGTTATAGGCGTTAAACGGATACAGCTGTTTGTCCACCGTATTTAGCTCACGCATTGGGATATAGTTAGCATACCTGGTTGTCTGATTCATACATATCCTCCTCGACGGATTGAATAGTTACATCAAAACACATCGTGCCTTCATTTGAGATGATTAATATATATTTATTTACATATATAGCGTCTATTATATCGCTTTAAGATCCAATATACAAATTTTGGATGTTGTGGTCTTGTTTATAGGAGCGTTTTAGATCACTGTCGGATTATGCCATTTGCCAATGAATTACTTTCTAATAAAAGACTCATATTGCTATCATGGTTTGCACGAGACGGTCATGCTATAGTGAGTGGGTACATAATGAACAAGGTCATCGCAAAATGTAGTTTTAGTATGCGAGGAATGTAGAGAGGGGCAGTCACGATGGAGCAGCACACACTTGTTATTCGAGAAGCGAAGCAGGAGGATATTCCGAGTCTTACCGTATTGATGGATCAACTGGGTTATCCGGTAACAGAGGAAGATTTTCACACACGTTTTAATGCTCTACAGGAGCATTCTGATTATCAGATGTATGTGGCTGAATCGGATGGGGAAATTGTAGGCACGATTGGCTTGATTAAGGAGCTTCGTTTCGAACGAGACGGCATGCATGTGCGCGTAGGTGCACTGGTTGTTGACGATCGTTACCGTGGAAGTGGTATTGGACGTGCCTTACTACTTGCTGCTGAGGGCTGGGCAGGTACAGTCGGTGCGCATGCACTCACGCTCAATAGCGGCAATCGAGAAGAGCGAACCGGAGCGCATGAGTTCTATCGCCATCTGGGCTTTACCGGTACATCGACTGGCTTTGTGAAACGGTTACACTAGGAGAATTAGAGGTATAGATAAAGGCTGTTTGCGCAGGTATAACATCTACGCGAACAGCCTTTATGTTGTGAGCTGATTTTAAATAGTTCATATGAGATTTGGTGAGCGTTATCACATGGGCGTGGAATGGATCTGTTTTGCCGAAGCACGCGGCTGACCGTTACGAGACAGATTGGTGCCCATACGGAGTAGCTTTTCCACTGGACCATACGAATAATGAAGAAGATAAACCGGACTGAGTAGCCATTGCAGCATATAAATACCGAGCGCAATGACAGCGCCGATGGCGACACCGAGCTGACCAAACCAACCAAATCCATAACCGTAGAATAGCGTGGTCGCGATAATACTTTGCAGCAAATAGTTCGTTAGAGATAGCTTGCCTACAGCCGCAAAACGAGTCATCCAGCGACGCTCGCCAACGGTAACATAGACCCAGGCAAAGGCAAACACATATCCAATCGCCAGCACAGGCCCGCCGAAAAGAACGGCTAGCGTTTCCCATTCCAATACGGGGATTACCAGTGGTGTGAGCTTTAGCGCCAGTCCGAGCGGGAGGAATATAAGCGTGCCACGCATATAGAGTGTTCGCTTCGTGCCAGCTTGCTCGAATAAGCCCTTTTTCGCCATATACATGCCTAGCCAGAATAGTGGGATATAGAGCATGGATGTAGCGAGAAGCAGTAGAAACATCAGCACAAAGCTAAATGCAAATGAGCCAAAAGGCGTTACCGTATTACGATGCAGCAAAATATCCAGGTAACTTCCCTGACTGTATACCGATAGCGCATTCATCAAATAGGATTGGTCTGCTGTGCTCTCACCGGAATCAGGAACAAAGAGCGTAACCAGTCCAAGCAGCAGTAATACGCCGAATCCAAGCGATGTCCATACTAGCAGTGTATTCGGACGACAGCGAAGGTACAGCAGTAAAGCAAACCCAAATACGCCATAATACGTTAAAATGTCCCCATCCCAGATGAAAAAGGCATGGATCATCCCGATTAGCATCAGCAGTGCAAACCGTCTACTAAGATGGGAATAAGGCGATAATTGCCTTCGCTCTAGACTTTCCTTCAACTTCATCATGCCAAAGCCGAATAAAAGCGCAAATATCGGCATAAAGCTACCTACAACCAGCACTTCCAGCAGTCCATTTACAATATGATCCATGCTGGAAAAAGAAGCTGCCTGGATGTCGATTAATCCCCAGCTTCCATATTGAAAAATGAGCATGTTTGCCAGAATAATACCAAGGAGTGAAAAGCCGCGCATGGCATCAATGATCTGTAATCGTATACCCGATGTGTTCATATGTACTCCTTCCTCACACTTGTGATACTGATATAGACGGTATTACGATAGTTTAGTCGATCCGTTACGTTTATTTTCCATCAGCATCCATTTTTTCCTGTAACCTTTTTCGCTCTCTTTGGAAAATGGGAGTCGTAGACATCATTTCTCATACAAAACAATACATATCAAAGGATGCAGGCTATGCTTCGATGTTGGCTTGTCATGGACTGATTTTACTGATAGCATGGGGATATTGAGCCTTTGCTCCGGCAGGATTGTGGCTGTGAAGGCTTATTTTGAAGTAAAGAGGGAATACGATGAACTGGATCAAATCAAACTTCAGACTGTCCGATTTTATAGGCTGGTATGTCATTATGGCGGTACTGCTTATCGTACTGGAGTTTCGTAATAACCCCGATACGGTCGGCGTTGGAAGTATACTGTTAACGCTGGTAATCGCTATTGTGCCATCTGCGATTTTCAGCTTCTGCTTCCGTATGATTACTGGCTGGATCGTCAAGTTGAATCAGTAAAAGCTGTCTGGTGTAAGTCTGGTAGCAAAGTGAACGGGCGAGATGGCTTGCATGTATGTGTGAGCTGCTCGCCTTTCATTACATAAGGCAAAATAACAAAGGAGTCTGGACAACATGATAAGCCATGCGATTGCACGCCGAATGCGTGATCTAGAGCAGTATTCGCCCATGCTGACAGCACCGGCGGATCTGGATGAATTTTGGAGTACGACATTAGATCGTTACAAGGATAAGCCATTACATGGAACCATTCAGCAGGAACAGACACCGATGCGAACGGTAGATGTGCAGAAGGTGACGTATGAAGGATTTGATGATACGCCGCTATCCGGCTGGTTTATACGCCCGGCTGAGAAGAATGGCGAACGTCTGCCATGTATCGTAATGTATCATGGATATACGGGCAGTAAAGGCTACCCGGAGGAATATGCTTCCTGGATCGCGATGGGTTATGCCGTATTTGCCGTTGATGTACGCGGACAGGGCGGTGAGACAGGGAATCATCTGTCATCGGAATTTGGTACAAGTGCAGGCTGGATCACACAGGGCATTCTGGATAAGCAGCAGTTCTATTATTTGGCGATCACGATTGATGCATTGAAAGCGGTTCAATGGGCATCGGAACGTGAAGACGTGGATGCGAAGCGGATTGCCGTGTATGGTGGTAGCCAAGGTGGAGGTCTTGCGCTGATCACAGCAGCGCTGAGTGAGATTCCGGCGCTTGCTGTCGCGAATATTCCGAATATGTGTCACATGGACTTCGGTATTCTGAATTCGGAGAGCTCGCTCAAAGAAGCGGCTCAGTTCGTTAGTCGTCATCCGCAATATTTACAGTCGGTATTAGAGACGCTTAGTTATTTTGATATGATGAACCTGGGCGATCGGATTCGGATTCCGCTGCTCGTCTCCTGTGGACTCAAAGATATGGTCTGCTTGCCGGAGACGATCTTTGCAGCATATAACCGGATTCGTTCGGATAAGCAGATTGCTGTTTATCCATTTGATGGTCATTATGTCGGACCTCATCATACCCGCCGTACGATGGAATTTGTGCAGAAGCATTTTGGATAAAGAATGTAAAACTGAACCGATGTGATTCCGTTAACATGAACGATGATGTTAACGATTCGCATCGGTTTATTTTTGATCTTTTGATTAAAGGTCAAAAAAAGTCAAACAATGAGCAAGAAGTAAATATTTGCGCATAATCGGCTTTAATTGCTCATAATCGTCGAAAATGAACGAAAATCAATTTTGTCGCATCAAGAAGCTGGCGCTATAATAAAGTCACAAGGTCAGTGAAGGTCAAACTGATATATAGCAATAGCAATCGGTAGAATAAAATGCTTGGCTTGGTTTATGTATATATTTGGAACATGCCGATTGTAAACCGCTGTATGTTGTAGTTAAACCTTCCACTGACTGAATAATCTAAACATTTTATTCACTAAAGGAGGATGCTTTATGTTTGATCTGGTTCCATTTGGTAAACGTCGTGAGGATGCATTTGGTCAGTTGATGAAGTCCTTCAGTGATGTGTTTAATAATGATGATCTATTTGCTCCAATCAAGTCCAGTACGTTATCGTTCAAGACCGATATTCGTGAGACTGAGAATGCGTACCGTGTAGAAGCAGAACTGCCTGGTTTTACCAAGGAAAATGTAAATATCGACTATGCAGCACCTTATTTGACCATTAAGGCGGTGCATCAGGAAGAAACAGGTACAGAGGATCATGAAAAGGGTCAATATGTGCGTAAGGAACGTCGTTATGGTGAATATGTACGCCGCTTCTATGTGGAAGATATTGATGCCGATCAGATCGACGCTTCACTCAAAGATGGGCTCTTAACGTTAAATATTCCAAAACGCCAACGTCCAGAAGGTCGCCGAATTGAGATTCAATCTGGTGAGTGATTCTGGGGCAGCGATATTCGCTGTCTCCATTGTAGAATTGATTGTTTAGATGACTGGTAAATTGGCTTAAAAATAAGTAAAATAAGGAATGATATGTTGGCCTATGCCAAAGCTTAGCTTTAGCTTGGTATGAAACAGATTGGTAGTGAAATACGTATAATTATTCATTCTGTACGTTCCGTGATCGGTAGTGTACGGAACGAAGATATAGAGCCGGAATCGGCAGAGCGCAGGTGCATTGTAGAGTTGAAAGCTATAATGCACCTTTGCTATATATACATGTCTGAGATGTCACACACAATGATCATCGTATAGATCGTTAGCTTATTCTAATGAATATGAAAGGAGGGAGAATATGCCCCGTAATTATTACGACGTGCTGGGTGTGTCAGCCTCTGCCTCCGCCCAGGAGATCAAGAAAGCCTACCAGAAGCTTGCCAAGCAGTGGCATCCAGATGTGAACAAAGCCGATGAGGCAGAATCACGCTTCAAGGAGGTCACTGAAGCCTATGAGACGTTAGGCAACGAACGTCGCCGCGCTCAATATGACGAACTACTCAAGCATGAGCAAGCGCGCCGTGAGTATGAGAGTGGTCGCGCTGATCGCTCAAGCACACGTTCTACGGGAGGTAGCTCACGTACAGAATATCGAACGAATAACAGCTACACTGAAGAGGATTTGTTCGATATGTTCTTTGGTGAGCGTATGAATGGATATGACTTTTTCGGTGACTCGGCAGGTGCTTTTACCGGTGGATATATGGGAGCGAATGCACAGGCACGCACGACAAGAGCGACGATGAATATTACGCTGGAGCAGGCATATCGTGGAGATCAGGTGCCTGTG